>ERZ1034976.238-NODE-238-length-51871-cov-7.689980_pt1 | contig 51871 bp, 69 predicted proteins | sample MGYA00520623_ERZ1034976 | MGnify/ENA primary metagenome ERZ1034976 (study PRJEB33766, sample SAMN09781774) | gut metagenome | biome: gut microbiome | host: Homo sapiens | place: Madagascar | study: EMG produced TPA metagenomics assembly of the PRJNA485056 data set... | reverse complement strand
TGCTTCCCAAGCAGTAGGTGGCGAGTTCGAGACTCGTATCCCGCTCCAAATTAAGCGCATATTTAACGGCAAAACGTTGAATGTGCGCTTTTGCTTTTATATAAATTTTGATGCGTTCGCCACCTATAAGCGCTCATAAGCACTCGTAAACCTGTACATAAACCTGTATGAACTATCCCGGAAATGGGACTTTGTAATGAAATAAAGAAATTTTTGAAAATCAAAAATAGTACAAAAGGAGAGGCTAATGGATTTATATCGTTATATGAGCTTTGAAGAGTTTATGACGCTGGTTACATTCCAAACGTTACATTTTGTTGACCCAATGAAATGGGACGATAGTTATGAGGGCTGTGCGTATAAAATGATGGAAAAGAAAGAATTTCAAGAAAGTTTCTTTTCTGAATTATATGATGCAAAGTCTAGTGACACACCACTTAATATTGCCAATAAGATGGTATCAAATTATGGCAATTTGATATTTGCAGCAACAGGATCCTATGGTCAATGTTGGACTACATCAGAAGAGGAAAATGATGCACTTTGGAGAATCTATTCGTATGGTGGAAAATCTATTCGTATAAAGTCTGCAGAAGATAAAATCAAAGAGATTATTTTGGGAAATCAATATTGTCCATTTGGAAAAGCTGTAGTATATGAAAGCACAGCGACAAAAGAGGAATTTGCGAACCTCCAAATGAAAGCTGTAATGAAGGAAGGAAAAACAATAGAAGCGTTTTTCTATAAACGTAAAGCATTTGCCCATGAAAAGGAATATAGATTTATAGCCAAACCCTTGGAACGTGAAAAACCTGTAGAGGAATCTAAGCAAAAAGCTGTAAAATTACGTACAGACTTGGCAAGGCTCAACATTAAACAAATAAATGAAGAAACTTCAATAAATAGTAAGGAGGCGGCATTGAAGGCTGTTGTAGATACAATACCGCTTATAATTCCAAACGGAATAGAAAATGAGGGACGAGACATTAATATAAGGGTCCCAAATGTGGCAGAACTTGTACAGGATGTTCTTGTTAATCCGTGGGCCGATAAATGGTATGTGGACCTAGTGCAAAAAATCTGTGAAGAAAAAGGGATACATTGTTCTGGCAAATCTCTCTTATATGATGCAATATAAATAATAAAGCGGCGGGCCGCCCATTGGGTAGCCCGCCGCTTCTCTTATTCCTCGTCGTCCTTGGTCTGCCGCTCTGCGGCTTTCTTCCCGGCGGCCAGCAGTTTCAGCAGGCCATCAGGGACATCGGCACCCATGTGGGCAGCGTTCTCGGCGATGGAGCCGAGCTCGGTAAAAATGTACCACACCAGCACCACGGGCAAAATCAGGCTTTGGTAAGTAATGCCCAGGCCGGGCAGGTTGGCGACCGCGATGCTAAGCACCGCATCGGTCAGCGCGGCCACACAAACTACCACAATCATGCCCGCTTTGTGCCAGATGCCATCTCTGGCAACGGAACTGGCCCACTCTCCCCTGCTGGCGGCCGCCGCGCTGCCGGAGAGCCAATCCAGCACCATGCAGGCAGCCCAGGCCACCACCAGCCAGCCCAGCCAGCCGAATGCCGCGGTAAAGGCACCGCAGGCGGCAGCGATCACCGCCTTGACCCACAGGAAAATGTTGTCGTTTTTCATGGTTTACTCCTTTCGTTCACGCTGCCTGCGCGGTGCCCTTGGCACCTACGGCGGACAGCTTGTCCAACACGGCCTTGGCATCGCCCTGGGTGATGGGGCCGACTTCGATGTTCTGATGCGCCATCTCGGCATCGCTGAATTCTGCCCAGTACAGCCGCATGGCCACCAGCTGCAGCTGGATCGCAAGGCTGAACACCGCCATGGCCTGGGCGTTGGTCAGGTTGCTGGCACAGATGGTCTGCAGCGTGGAGGCGGCAGGCTTGTCCTCGGCCGGGCGCTCGACCGCATGCTCACCGGGACCGTAGGTGTAGACGCTGCTGCTGGCGGTGGTGAAGTCATCATCCAGCCAGGTCAGCGGGTTGGTGCGCTTGCCGTCCAGCAGCACCTCGAAGTGCAGGTGCGCGCCAAAAACGTTGCCGGTGGCACCGCTGTAGCCGATCAGCTGGCCCTCTTTGACCTTTTCTCCCTTGGCAACAATGAACTTGAACAGATGGGCGTACCGGGTCACGAGGCTCTGCTTTTTATAGTCGGCGTGGCGGATGTCCACGTAGTTGCCGTAGCTCTGCAGGCTGCGCTCGTCGGTGGTGTGGCCGTCCCACAGCTGGGTGGCCGACACCGTGCCGTCCTCTGCCGCGTAGACCGGGCGCACGGCGGTGTTGCCGATCTGGGTGCGCAGGTCGATGCCGTTATGGCTGCGGCCGCTGTTGTAGTGCCAGCCCTGGGTCAAAATGTGCTGATCCAGCGGCCAGCGGAGTAAAACTTCACCGTTTGAAAGTCTCATGATTTGTTGTCCTTTCTGTTTGATAGTCAGATAAAGTTGATAGTCAGATAAAGCCCCATTTAACTAACTGTTTCGGCATCCTCGTTAGGCTCGTCTGTTTTGCTGTCCTCGGCATCCAGCGCATCATAATACGCCTGTGCCAGGGCTTCCACCTCTGCAATGTCCTCTTCAGTCAGCAATCCACTGTCAAGATGCGTGTACGCCTTGTCCAGCCAGAACGCAACGTCACGTCCCGCAGTAATTTCGCGATTGATGCTGCGCAATGTCAGGTCGTGCCGTGCTTTACTTTTGATAGCCATAATGTATACCTCCTTTAAGTGGTAGTCATGGACGCGATGGCGTCCTCAAGATTTTTTACGACAAGATTCACATCCCGTTGGTAGCATAGCTTGATGCCTGCGCCGTCGCTCGCTTGCACCACGGTGTCGGGCGCGTAAGCTGTGAGGGCTTTGTAGGCGGCAATTTCGGCAGGGGTGAGTGGGGTTTCGATGGGGGTGGCGAGAGCGTAGAATAAAATGTATTCTCCTTCTTCCGGGTTTTTAGCGCCAATTGGAATAAAAACCTGCGCATTGGATACGTCTATATAAAAGTGCGGGGTATCTTTGGTAAACGAAACGACAAATTGCAATTTATTGCATAGGGCTTCTGTTTTATAATCGCGACCATTGAGTGGCAACCGAATCGCAAGTCGTTTTGTTGCCGCAAGGTTAGTGGTACCTGTAATTACACAGGTTGACAAGTCTACAGCGTTCACCCTCTGCACCTTCACCCCTCTTTCCAAGTCTACCTCGTCGCACACCCACTGCTGGCCGTTTTGGTCAGTGTAGTTGCCACCGGACGTGACAGGGATGCCGGGTAAGCCGTTGGGTGTGGGGAGCGTAAGGAGCTGTTCACGGTATGGGGAGTAGGCAGTGGATTCACTCACTGTTGCAATGACTGGCGTGCCATAGGACATATGCACTGATGAAAAATTAACACAGTAATACGCGCATTTCGCTGGCGTTTTAATTGTAAACGCAAAATCAGCAATACCGATTACATTCTTTTTTTCATCATAAAAACAACCGCCTTCTACCATTGCATTAAAGTGGTATGTTGTACTCGGTAAGCACGGTTGAATGCCTGTTATCCAATAACCATTTGCACTATCTATCCCATAATAACCGGTTTCGGCATTGAAACCCTGATATTTATTATTTTGGAACAAGGCCGGGTTTAGCAGATTCTTCCCCGTCACCCTCACCGCCACGCTCCCGTCATCCCCTGCACTTACAATTGGCACAGGGTTGTCCACGCTGGGCGTTCCGTCCTGCGTGCTCTTTCCGTACACATTCAGCCCACACAGTGGTGCAGCAAAGGCGTCATCACAGCTTATCGGGTTTCCTGTCTCACTGCCAACAAGCACATTCTGGCGCTTCTGCAGCGCAGTGGTATCTTCCTTCAGCTGACTAACTGCCTCTTTGTTCGCAGCAATCTGCGTCATGGAATCATTGATGCTGTTGGCAGTGCTGTCGGCATCTGCCGCGCTCTTTGCAGCTGCATCTTCACTGGTCTTAGCATCTGCCGCGCTCTTTGCAGCCGCATCTTCACTGGTCTTGGCAGCAGCCTTGCTGGCCGCAGCATCTTTCTGTGCAGCCACCGCAGCCGCTTTTGCATCTGTTGCCCCTGCAGCAGCATCACTGGCAGTCTTAGCGTCACCGGCAGCAGCCGTTGCACTCCAGACAGCAGCGGTTGCAGAGCTTGCCGCCGCAGCTTTTGACCTCTCCGCGTTTTCCGCGCTTGCATTGGCAGCGGTTGCCGCGCCGCTTGCGGTCTGCATATAGCCTTGTGCATCACTGGCAGCGGTTGCCGCACTGGCAGCGCTTACAGCTGCATTGCTTGCACTCTCTGCAGCGGCAGTTTCGCTGGCCTTTGCCTTGTCTGCACTTGCCGCCGCATTGCCCTCGCTTACCGCTGCCGCGCCCGCACTGATTCTTGCGTTGTCTTCACTGGTCGCCGCTGCATTTTCGCTTGCATTTGCAGCCGTCTCGCTGGCTTTCGCAACCCTTGCCGCAGCCTGCGCATCATCGCTGGCCGCCTCTGCATCCTCTGCGCGCGCGTTGGCTCTTTCAGCGGCCTCAAACGCACCGTCCCGGTATTCCTTGTTTTCGGTCACAAACTGGTTCCAGCGGTCATCTGTCGGCACAGGGTCGCTGTCCGTGATCTCGCTGTGGTTCGTGACCTTGTAGTTCAGGTTTGCGGAAATACGCCGCCGGCCATTTATGCTGCCCTCAAACACAATGCGCCCGACAAAAGTGTTTTCCTTTGTGGCTTCCCACGGCACATCTGCATAGCCGTCCTTCCCCACAACCTTCTTTGCCACAACTTCGCCCCTTACATTGAAAAACGCCGTAATGGTCAAATCCTGCCATGCCGCGTCCAGTGTAAGGTGCAGCTTTTCAATGCCGTAGCTGCCCCATGTGCCCAAATCCAGCATACCGCCGGTGGAAGTAGCTTTGTACCCGGCAAGCGCTACTTCATGTACAATCGTTTGTTCAGTCATATATGTTCTCCCATTTCACCAGCCGTGTGTATCCAAAGAAAACTAATAAATCATGTAGTACTTAAATGGTCTCGCACTCGATGGGCAGCGTAAAGGTAAAGGTCGGGGTTGTACCGCGATACATATCACACCACCTCGAACCACTCGGTATCGGACAGCGCCGGGGCCGCGCCGTCCTGCAGGGCCATGTACAGTTTGTCGCCGTCGGTGTAGTAGTAGCCGGTGCAGACGGTCATGCCGTCCACCCAGTACAGCGGGCGGTCGTTGGTTCCGTAGGCGTTGGGGTCTTCCTGCAGTTCCCACGCAAAACCCGCCGTGCCGCTGTAGGTCGGCACCCACTTGTAGCCCAACTTCGGGGACATGGTGGGTTTGGCCTCGGTGGGGATCTCGGCCAACATCAGGGAGAGTTTGGTCGCATCGTCCAGCACAATGGTGCTCGCCTCGATCTCCGCCTGCTGCCGCTCGGCCAGTTCGGCCACGGTATAGCGGTGGTACATCTGGCAGTCCTCGTACTTGTCGTAGCCGGAGATAATGTGCGCAAGGCCCTCCGGGTTATCCTCGGTGACAGTGCCCTGCATCACTTCCCGGATCTCCGGCACATGCTCGGCAACCCGCCGGGCGGTGTAGAGATAACCGGCTGACAGGTCGGGAGAGGTCAGTTCCTCGTTGGTGATTTCATCGTAGATTTTCATGGGGTACCTCCGCATTAAATGCCATACACAAAAAAGGCAAGAAAAACGTAACCTGGGCATTTGATTTTGATTGTGGTATCACCTTTTTTGCAATTTTCGATTTTCCACGTAACCATACTCGGGGTAGCATCAACATACTTGTTGAGATACGAACTATACACAGATGCCGTGTCTCGAAAGGCCCTGCTGACTTCGCCGCTTGTGGCCGTTACAGTGGCTTTTTCATGGCTTCCATCATTAAGGCCTGCCATAACAAGGTAAGTTGAGTGTCCTTTGCAGGTGATGCTTTTGTTCATATCACCCGTATTGCCGTTTTGCGTGAGAGCGCCCATATATTCTAAGTTGGTTTTGCTACTTCCCGGAATCCTCGGTGCTACACCCATCAGCAGCACCCCCGCGCAGCACATGCCGCAAATTTCTTACAATGTTTCATGCTAAACCTCCATCAACTTTGAATGACCCAACGCGCCCGGATTTCGGCAGTAGGCTTTGCTTTTACCTTAACCAAAACCGAATTGTACGCCGTGACCGTCACGCCGTCGTTGATGATGTCCTGCACTTCATCTAGCACATCATCGGTAGCGGGCACCCCGGTCTTGTCGTAGCCGATGCCGGACAAAAACACACTGGCAGAGGTCACCACCGGCGCATGGCTGTTCGCGCATGTCAGCGTAGCCGTCTGCTGGTACAACAGATCTTTGGCCTGGTCGGCGCTGCTGCAAGCCGTCCACCCGTTCAGCGTAAGCCTGGCGTAGTAGATGTTGGAGACCTTGTCGATCGCCTTAAAAATATCGGTCTGCCGCCCCTGCGGGTCATAGGTCGCTCGCATCATGGCCGAGGTTCCGGCGTTCAGCTGGTTCAGTTCGGCTTCGATTTTCTGCAAAAACGCTTCAAAGGCGGCTTCCATCACGCTGGTGTCTACCGCGTCGATGGTATCCCGCATCAGGCCGCAGACGCTGCCATCCAGCCGCAGGTCTACCACGTTGTCGGCGCTGATCTTGGTAGCGCCGGTGGGCCGGGTCACCCGGTACAGGAAGATCTCATCATAGTCATCGCTGCGCCGCAGGCTGGGCAGCGTGGGGCTGGCCGAGGCCGTGCCCTTGCGCACTTCCAGGCCTGCCGTGTTGGCGTTTTTGTCGTACACCAGGGCAATGGCATCCCAACGGGGGTTCACACCGTCGGCATCCTCAAAGGTCAGGGTTACATCGCCCTGGCTGAACGGGAACGCCGCCCACTGATCGCTCACGTGGATGCAGCCCACGCCCTTGCCCACAGTGACCGTATTGTTGCCGTTGGTTTTGGCGGCAAAGCTGTCGGCGTTCAGCACGCCGCGGCTGCGGGCCGCATAGGCCGCGCCCAGCGCCACGCTGGTATACTGCTTGTTGTCCAGCGGCCAGCAGATAAGCTCGGTCAAAGCACATCACTCCTTTTTAAAGGTAAAGTTGTCAAACACAGGGCAAAGGCTGCGCCCGGTGCTTTCGTAGATGATCTTGATGCTGGCCACCCGCGCGGTGGCTTCCAGGCCGATCTCCTCCACCCGTACCGGCACAATATCGCCCAGGGCGTAGTCCTGGCCGTAGATCATCTGGCTGTCGGCGGCGGTGCATTTCAGCTGCCGGGTCCCCAGGTGATTGGCCAGGGCCGCGCGGGCATAGTTCTGCACGGCGGTCTGGTATTCGGTTTCGGTGTAGGTTTTCTCGGTGGTGCTGCCGTCAGCGTTCTGCACGGTGTATTTGTGCTTCACGCTGCTGCCGTCCACCCACAGCTCGTGCCGGGCGTTGCCGGCGGCTGTGGTGTCCCCTGCCTCGCAGAAATACCGGGTAAAGCTGTCGCCCTCGCTGGGCTCCTCGCCGCCGCACAGCACCACATTGGCGTAGTCGCTGGCATCCTCGGTATAGGTCGGGCTGGAAAGGTTCTGCATCCGGGTCGAAAAATAGCCCATGTACAAATCGCTCCCCGGTGCGCTGCGGTCCTTGCCCTGCAAAAGCGCCAGCGTTTCGCTGCCGGTGGCCGGGTCAAAGGTACAGCACAGGCCAAACCCGCCGGTCTCGGCCAACTGGGTCATGGCATCCAGGCAGGTCACCCATTCCAGGTCCACCGCGTCACAGGGGGCGGTAAAACCGGCGGCATCCGGCACGGCCACTTCCAGCCCGCGCAGGTTGGCACGGCACAGGTCCAGCAGCCCCGCGGCTGCATCGGTCACAGTGGTCTTGCCCTTGGCTATCCGTTGGGCGAATCGCTGCAGGGTGAATTTGCCCCGTACCGTCAGCTTGCGGGCATCGCTGTCCAGCTCGGTGGCTATGATTAGGGCTGCCAGGCCGGGGGTATCCGGGTTGTACAGCACGGCTCCCTGCACCAGCATGGCGCGGTTGGCGGCGGTAGCGCCGCACACCAGCTTGATCTCGCCCACATCGGCAAAGGCCGGGGCCCACTGCAGGCTGTTGGCGCTGTCCACCATGCCTACGCGCTCCCCGTTCTGGTATACATACAGGCGCAAAGCATCAGACACCGGCCGCCACCCCCTTAGGTGCCGTCACCGTGGCAGTCAGATTCTCGCGGCCCTCGTCAGCGGTCAGGCGCAGCACATTGTCGCCGGGGTCCAGCGTCATCCACAGGTCGCTGTCGTAATCCAGCCAGCGGAAACCGTTCACCTCGGTGCCGTCGCTCTGGCGGTAGGTGCAGCCGCGGGAACCGTCCACGGTGGAGATGATGGCCGATTCACCGGGCAGCATCTCCTTGTTCAGCTTCAGGTAGCTGCGCTTGCCGTTGTGCCACAGCATCGGGTTCTTCACGCGGGCCGCGGCGGTCAGGGTCAGCACAAACTCTGTCTCGGTGCTGCCGCTGTTCACCACGGTGGTGTATACGTCCTTTTTGTATTTGCTGATGTACCAGCTGCCGGCGGTCGATACAGGGGTCGGGAACCAGCTGCCCTCCAGACCGCCCAGCATGGTGGCTGCCGTTTCCACGGTGCGCCAGTAGGGGTACGCTGCTTTCAATTTGAATTGGAAATTCAGCAGGTGCTCCCCGCCGCTCACATCAGGGGTATGGCTGGGCAGTACCTCCAGATACCAGGTGGTATCGCCCACGGTCTTTAAAAAGCGTCCTGCCTCTTTGGGGCGCACCAGCCGCTTCAGCAGGGCCTCGTTGGCATCCAGGTCCCGCAGGATGCTGCCGGTCACGGTCAGGCTGCGGCTGCCGATGGATTGGCCGGTGATGGTCTTGCCGGTCTGCCCGGTGGATTGCTGCTCGGTCATCTCCACGTCCAACCCGTCCTCGCCGGTCAGGTTGGTGATCCAAAAGTCGCTGTCCGCGGCAAAGCGGATGGTGCTGCCGTCCGCCGCCTGAAAGGCATATACAGGCACGGTCCTTGCCATGCGCACCTCCTTAGTGCAGGCCCCACTTCATACGCTGGGCCATATCTTCAGCCTGACGGCACAACTCAGATTCAGACAGGCTGTCGTGGGTGTTAAAGGTATTGGTTTGATATAGCGTTACGCCGCCCGGCTGCCAGGTATCGGCAGTGTTGCCAAAGCGGTTGTTGCTGCGCAGTGTGCCTGCTACAGCTACCTGCATCGGCTCGGCCGTTGCGCCCGAAAGCCTCTCCGCCGCATCTTCAACCAGCCACAGATTGTCGGTAATGCCGCGGGAAAGCCCGGCCATAAAGTCAGGCATCCACTGTTCATACATCCGCAGCGGGCCGATGTCTGGGCGGGAGAAATGGATGTAGGAGGCGATCGCCGAGGCTACGTTCTTCACGGCCCCCACAACAGCCCCGATGGAGCCGGTAATGCCCTTGACCAGCCCCATGATCATATCCTTGCCCCAGCCGATGAACTTGGCGGGCAGGCTCTTGATGTAGCTGATACCGCCCTGCATGACCGAGGTAAAGCCGGATTTCAGCGCGCCGCCCATACCCTGGATGCCGCTGCCCAGCAGCTTGATGACGTTGCCGCCCAACTCGATCCAGTTAAAGGCGGTAATGACATTGGCAACCGCCAGCAAGATCTGCGGGATGTTGGCCACCAGCGTGGGCACAGCTTGTATCAGTCCCATACCCAGCATACCGATCAGCTTTACCCCCGCTTCAAGCAGCTTGGGCGCATTGTCGTTGACGATGCCTGCAATATCGGTCACAATGCCGGGTATGTAGGTGATCATGGTCGGCAGGCCGTTGATAAGCCCCTGTGCCATGTTCAGGATGAACTGGATGCCGGTGTCTACCAGCTGCCCCGCATTGGCGCGCAGCCCGCTGGCAAGGTCAGCCGCAATGGGCAAGGCCTGGGCCAGCAGGTTGGGGATGCCGGTGACCATGCCCTGCCCCAGCTGGGTCATCAGGTCGATGCCGCTTTGCAGCAGTTGGGGGCCTACGTTGGTGGTCAGGTCGGTAAAGATGCTGCCCAGCCCCTCGGCCAGGCCGGTGAAGCCGCCGCTGGTAAAGCCATCCTGCAAGGTCTGCAGGTAGCCGCTGGCCAGGCTTACGGCTGCCCCCAGCTTGCCGCTGACCGAATCAAACAGCGCAATGCCCAGGTTGGCAGCGTTGGTTTTCAGGCTCTCCATCCGGTGGGCCATCGTGTCGGTCATGGTGGTGTAGGCAGTCTCGGTCGCACCGCTGCTGTTCTCCATCTGGGCCAGCACATCGTTGAACTTCTCCGCGCCGGAATTGGCCAGCGAAAGCGCACCCGTACCGGCTTCCACGCTGGACCACAGCGCCGCAAACTTGGTGGCATCGCCGCCCACGCTGTCATACAGCACCTGCAGCACGTCGCCCAGGCTCTGGCCGCTGTCCATCAGCTCGGCAAAGCCCTGGCCGGTCTCTTTCTGCAAAATCTTGCCCACAGTCGAGCCGGTGTCGCCCAGCTCGTTCAGCATGGACTTGGTATAGGTGGTGGCCTCGGCGGTCGCAATACCGTTGGCCGTCATAATGGCCAGGCCGCTGGACAGGTTTTCCACGTTCACCTTGTAGGCTGCCGCCAGCGGGATGACCCGGCCCATGCTGGCCGAAAGTTCGTCTACGCTGGTTTTGCCCAGGTTCTGGGTGGTCAGCAGCACGTCCGAAACATGCCCCGCTTTGTCGGCACCCAGGCCGTAGGCGTTCAACGCCGTGGTCAGAATGTCGACCGCCGAGGAGCTGCTGGTAAAGCCCGCAGCAGCCAGCTTGGCGGCCTGCCCGGCAAAGGCCACGGCATCGCCGGTATCTTGCCCGGCACTGATGGCCTGGTAGGTGGCCTCGGCCAGGTCACCCGCCGCAATGCCCATCGTGCCGGAAAGGTCAGTGATCTGCTCTTTCAGCTCCCCGATGGGTACTTTGGTGGTGTCGGCAATGGTTCCCACCTTGGCAACCGCCGTCTCAAAGGCGCTGCCCTCGGTAAAGGCGGCCTGCAGCATCTTGCCGATGCCCGCCGCCGCAAGGATCTTGCCCACTGCGCCGATCAGGCTCTTGCCCAGGCTCTGCCCGGCAGTAGCACCCGCAGCGGTTACTTCCCCGCCCAGCGCTTCACTGATCTTGCCGCCGATGCCGGTGGCCGAGGGGATGATCTCAACATAGGCTTTCGCCAGTTCGGTTTTGCTTGCCATGGCATCAGCCTCCCTTCAAAATTTCTGCTTTGGCCGCTTCAAACTCGGCAGCCGTGGCAAAGCCGGTCACCTTGCGGCGGCGGGCCGTGCCCAACAGGGTATCCAGCACCAGGGCAGGGCGGTTGCGGCCATGCTGGGCGTCTTTGGTCTTGCTCCACACCAGCTGCTGCAAACTGTCAGCCATCGCGCCCAGCAGCAGCGTGTCGGTCGTTATCGGGGCATGGTTCAGCGCCATGCAGGTGCGGCTTGTCTCCCGCAGGCCCCCGGCCAGGGTGGCCGCCAGCGGCAGCCCCAGGGCGCGCCAGTCCAGTACATGGTAGGTTTCCGCCATGTCGCACACCAGCTCGTCCGGGGCCAGCGCTGCCATCCGGGCCAGGGTCAGGAGTTTTTTCCCGCTTTGTAATCCAGCAGGATCTGCACAAAGTCGTTGGCGACAGCCTCGCCATCGACAATGCCGTCCTCATCGCGGTGGAGGTCGTACAGCTTTTTCTTCAGGTCTTTGCCCAGCAGCAGGTTCAGCGCATCGCTCAAACCGGCATCGCTGCCGCGCTCCACTTCCACCAGCGCATCCAGCAGTTCCATGTTGTGGATGCGCTTTTCCGGGATGGCGTAAACAAAGCCGCTTTTTGTCTTGCCGGTGATCATGCCGTTTTCTCCTTGATGTACTCGTAGTGGGTGTTGCCGTCCGTGTCCGGCGTGGCGGTGATGGTAATGTCATACCCCAGCGCTTCCTCATCGGCGTAGACGATGTCATCCATCTCGGTGATCTTGGCCTTGGGCACGACCACGCGCTTCAGCACGCCGTTCAGGATCAGCTCCACCACCCAGGCCTTGTCCTCGGCAGCGCTGCTGTTGGCCTTAACGGTCAGCCCGGCCTGGACGGTGCCGGTCACGTTGTCATCACCGTATACGGTTTTCAGCACATCGGGGTTCAGCGCTTCCAGCAGCTTGAACTGGAAAGTGTCGTCCTTCTCTTTCTGGTAGGTGTACACGGTATCGCCGCCCCAGGCCTTGATCTTGTCACCGTCCGGGCTGTTCGCGTTGGTCAGGCCGTCCTCGCTGATATAGCCCAGGCACACAAATGCTTCATTCAAAGCGGTGGTGGCATCGGTGGGCAGCGTAGTGCCAACAGGCGCACGGTACACCGCGCCGCCGATCTTGGGCTTACTGGTGGTTACATTTTTGGTGTCTGCCATTACAGGCTCCTTTCCCGTGTCCAGTGTGGACACGCGGTTATTCGTAATAAGTCACCGCAAACACCGCCTGGTAGCGGTATTTTTTGGTTTCGGTATCGGTAAAATTGTAATCGCGCTCCAGCTTGCAGGCCCCCACCTGGTCAAGCGTGGGCAAAGCCAGCATGGCTTCGATCACGGCATCGTCCAATTGTGCTGCCAATAACAACGTTGGCGCATAACTCTGTACGGCCAAAGTGGCGCGGCAGATGTAATTCTGCCTGCTGCTGCCGGTTTTCTCCAATACGACAAAAGTGCCGGAGGCTCCCTCCGGCACTTCCATCGTCACAGGAACACCCAGCCGGTCGCGCAGATAATCCAAAACAGTCGTTTCGATCATCGCAAAGCCTTTTCTATGGTGTTGTTGCGGTAGTTGTCGCGGCGGGCCTCAGCAGTCTGGGGATACACGGTGGCAATGGCGCGGGTCTCTTTCTGCATGCTGTCCACAGCGTAGCCTTCCCCGCAGCGGGCGGCGATCTCCTCGGCGTGTTCGGTGCAGATGGCCTGCATCTCCTTGCTTTTCAAAAGCCGCCGCACCCCGGCGCTGTTCAGCTTGATTTTTACCTTAGTCATACCGCTCCACCTTTACCTGTTTGTTCCATGCCAGCGGTACAAGGCTTTCAATGCCTTGTACCACATCCCCGTAGGTGCGAAATTTCTGCCCGAAAAACTCCACGGTCACGTTGTGCCAATCATGGCTATCCCCTTTTGGCAGGGCCAGCGTGTAGGCCAGCCGCCTGCCAGTCAGGGTCAGTTCGTTCACGATGGCAGCGGTGTCCGGGGCACCAACCAGCACATTGTGTACGGTCACGGGTGTTTCTTCATACACCGGCGCATGGAAAGCATCCTCGCCGGTCTGGTGCTTCTCGTACAGCACCACATCAATCCCCCGCAGCATCGCAAAGCCCCTCCACCGGGCTGGCCGCGCCGATGCGGTTGCCCGCACCCAGCAGCTTTTTTTCCAGCTTGGAGAGGTACAGCTCCCCGGCGCTGCCGCTGCTGCCCATGGTCCAGCTTTGGGTATAGCCCAGCGCTGTGGCACTGCCTTGGGTAGCGCCCATGGGGTACAGCAGGGTCTCGCCGCCAGTGCCGTCACCCAGCAGGCGGCGCACCATCCGGCAGGATACCAGCCGCTTTACATCAGGGTCAGCATCCTTGCCGTAGGCATCGATCACCAGGGCAGCTTCCTCCAGCAGGGCGGCCGTCCGCTCCCGTTCCTCCTGGGTCAGTGTGCGGAACCCGACCTCAACTTCCTCCACAATGGCGTATCCCATGGGGTGCCCTCCTTATCAGGCCTCAGTGCGCTTGATGTACAGGGTCTGCGGCTTGGAGACCTTGATGCCGTAGACCTTGCGGCCCTGCACGGCGCTTGCGCCGATGTACTTGCCGCTGCCGGCCAGATCCTGCAGGTGGACGGGAACCTGCCACTCCATCACGCGGTGGCACCAGTTCGGGTGACCGCAGATGAACTCGGTGGTGGTCTTCTTGCTGGCCACTCGGGTGGTGTTCTCGTAATCCATGTTGTTGGATTCAAACACGTTGAAGCCCGCAATCTTACCGGCCACGCCCGCCTGCACCATCTCCTGGGACAGATCGCCGCGCTTGATGAAATGCTCATCCAGCATCAGCACTTCCAGGTACTCGGGCGAGACGATCATAAAGCGGCCATCGGCGGGTACGCCCTTGCGGCTCAGCACGCGCTTAGCCTCCAGCGCCAGCTTGTAGGCGTTGGCCTCGGTAGCGGCGGTCTTGGTGGCGCTGATGGTGGCGCCGCTGGCGGCCTGCAAAGCCTCGATGGACTTCTTGTCGATGGACAGGCCCAGGCTGTAACCGGCGCTGTCCAGGCGGTCGGCCACAATGCCATCGGGCACACTGGCGGCATCAAAGCCGTCGATCAGCTCGTTCACGGCCTCATCCTGGTCGATGTTCAGCTCCAGGTAGGTAGTGGTACCGGCCTCGGGGTCGATACCGGTGGCCTTGTTGTAGTCCTTGACAGAGACCTCGGTATCACGCACCGGGATCTTGACCTTGCCCGCCTTGGGGTCGCCCTCGTAGCGGTTGTTAAAGATGTAGTTGTCACGGGTCACAAGCTGGTTGCGCAGCTTAGCGTCCACCATCTTGCTCCAGCGTTCCTGATTTGCATGTGCCATAATTGGCTCCTTTCTGTAAAACTTACACTTTCAAGTTCGGATTCATCGACGCGAAAGCAGCCTCCACGCCGTCCACCATACCGCCCTTGCCGCGGGCGGCGGCCTCGCCGCCGTCTTTCACGTTGGGGTAGCCGCCGGGGGCGGCATCAAAGGCCCAGGCCTTGTCTTTCACCAGGGCATCCAGCGCGGTCTTGATGTCGCTGGTGCGGTCCTTGCTGGCTTTCAGCGCCGCCACATCCAGCATCCCGCGGATGGCCTTTACATCGCGGCCGCGTGCATCGCGGATGGCACCGTCCAGGGCGGCATCAAAGGCAAAGCTGTCGGCCTGGTCGGTCAGCTGGCCCTGCAGCTTGGTGATCTGCCCTTTCAGGTCGGCCACGTCCACCCCCTCAAAGGCTTTCAGGCCGTCTTTGGCGGTGTTCAGCTGCTTGGTCAGGTCATCCACCTGGCCTTGCAGGCTGGCGGCCTTGGTCTTTTCGGCGGTGACGTCCCTGCCGTTTTCGCCCATCAGCCAATCCAGCTGTTCATCGGTAATGCCGGGAATCTTGTTCTTGACTTCTTCGCGTTTCATAAGGGTTCCTTTCCGCCTGCGCTTTGTTTACGCGGGTCGCATCCGCCTTGGCTGTGCAGTTTTACGCCATGCCGGGCAATTTTGGGTATAAAAAACGCCCGCCCCGGCCTCATGCGGCCAGAAACAGGCATAAAAAAACCACGGTGCTTTTGCATCGTGGTTGAAATTTACTGAATATTGTGAGCTTTCTTGTACGCTTGCCAAGATTTTTCAATTTCGGAATTAGATTGACCTGCAGGGACAGGACCATTCTTTTCCATCTCGTCGAACCAGGCCAGTAATTCCGCCTGTGTCATCGGCTTGCCATCCAGCATGCAATCATCTCCTCTCAACGCCATAATTATAGCCATTTTTCAAGAAGCTGTCAATTGCTTTATCGTGGTTTCCATTGCTGGTTAGAATACATTTTTTAAATTCAGAAAATGCCGTCTTGAAGTTGTAACCTTGAGTCTTAGAGATAGTCCATACTTTCCCTTGGTTCGTAACGATAGATAAGGTTCCGATGGCTTCGTGTTCAAGGAAAAGAACAAGGTCACTATCAGAAAAATAACTTTGCCCAGGATGATTATGACAAAGCATAAGACTTTTTTCTGGAGAATTGCGCAGCCAATGGTAGGAAGCGGCATCCCTCTCAATGTCTACCGAGATCTGGTCGCCCTTTACAAAGTCCAGCTTTTCGCCGGTCGTCAGGTCCAGCAGGCAGGCAACCTCGTTGCTGTCGTTCTGCTTCTGGGCAAACCGCAGCAGCTCCTTGTGGGTTTCCTGTATAAAAAATGCCGTCTGGTGATCTGCCCCATTCGGGGCCACCAACGGCACTTTTTGTATGGCAATGTCTGTAATGGCAACTTTCTGCCCGCGGTTCTTCTGCCGCAGAGCATACGCTGCCCTTTTCTGGGCGTTGATGCGCTCCCGGTTCTTGGCGTAGTTTACCCGGCGCAGGGCATTCACATCGCTGCCGGCGGCACGGTACTGGCGCAGGTACTTGTCCGGATCGTACCCGGCCACGGTGCTGCGCCCGTCAAACCGTATCGCGTACTCACAGTCGCAGTTGGCGTGGATGTGCTCGGCATGCCCGCCTTTGATGGCTGCCTGGCTGGCTTTCTGCCAGCCGCGGCTTGCCAGCGTCAGGCAAAAGGCGCAGGTGTCACCCTGGGGGATCCAGGCAAACTCGGCCCCGTCCCGCAGGGCATTTTTCAGGGTCGTGTCGGCTCCGGCGCGCCTGACTAAGCGGCTTACGCCCTGCTGAATTTGCGGCAGGCTGGCCTTTGTGGCCTGCACCATCCGGGCCACCTCGCTATAGGCTGCCGTTTGGGCGGGCTCGGCGGCAGGCACCCCCGCCCGGGCCGCGGCGGCCAGGGCATCATACATCTGGCAGGCCAGTTCGGCGCTGCCCTCGCCGTACTTTGTCACCAGCGCGTGGGCGTAGGCAATCAATGCATCGGTGTCACCGGTGCCGTGGGCGGCTATGTAGTCAGCCATCAGCTGCCCGGCCCTCTGGTTCAGCCGGGCCAGGCGGGCCACATACTCACTCCACGTTTGTGCCGCCAGCTTCATCTTCTACCTCTAACAAAACCTGCTGCCCCCGCACCCGCTGCTCCTGGGCCTTGATGCGCAAAATGTCCGCCTGGTCAAAACCGATCATCTCCAAAAAGGTGTCGGTGCTGGCAAACTCCTGCCGGGCCGTGGCAATCTTGATGGCCGCATCGGCGGTCACGGCTACGCTGGGCATCGCCGGGTTCTTGAAGTGGGCTATAACGTCCCGCTCCTCCTCGGTCAATTCATCCAGCGTCACGCTGCGGGCAATGGCCTGGGCCATCCGGGCAATGGTGCGCAGCGCATCGCCGTTGCCGGTGTTCAACTGCTGGGCCATCAGCACCAGGGTCTGGCTCTGGGCCAGGATCGCATCGCTGCTGGTGGGGTTGGCATCATTGATCACGCCCACATCGGTCACGGTCAGGCCGGTGGCGGCAGCAAACTGGGTGGCGGTCATCCGCATTTTTTCCACATGGGGTGCCAGGCTGCCCTGGGCCAGCTGGCCAAACAGCGGGTTTTCGCCGGTCTCTGGGTTGCTGGTAGCGGTCAGCAGGCTGCCCACATAGGTTTTGAACTTGTCGTTCATGATGGTATCGTACTGCTCATCGGTCACGCCCAGCAGATATTTCTGGGGCGTGGTGTCGAACTCCAGCGCCACGGTGGCGTTCGCAACAATGCGGACATAATCATCGATCAGTGCGCGGATGGCCTTTTTCAGCCGGGAGCGGCCAAAGGGTTTGTCGCTGGTGGCGTTCCAGATCAGCGGCTCCATCAGAGGGCGGCCCATACGGTGCCGGTGGCGTGTGGCTCGCCACTGGTTCTGCACCATTTCCAGCACGATGACCGCCTCATCGGTGTAAAAGTTGACAAGGCGGGGCACCCAGCGCCCTTTGAACTGCTCATCCGGCACGGTGTCAATGATAGCAAGCCCGCAGTCGATGCGCCCTTTTTCGCCGCTCCACAAAGCCGCCGCTGTGGCGGGGCTGTGGAACCGGATGCGGCAGCCGATGGCATCGTCGGCGTACAGCGTGGCGAACACGCAGCCGTATTTCAGCTCATCCCGGCAGGCCTTGCTGTATTCAGCAATCAGCCGGTTATCGGCCACCAGCTGGGTCAGGGCTTCGGTGTTTTTGCCTACAAAACCGTCAAACATGCTGCGCGCAGCCAGCACATCCACGGTTTTCTGGCCCCAGTTGCAGCCGACCGCCAGCTTTTTGATGCCGTCGGGCAGCGCAATGCCGATGTTTACATCGTTCAGGGTGATGTGCCCCTCGTAGTATTTGTCTTTGGTCTCATTGTAGGGCTGGTGGTAGTTGAACACCTCGGCCAGCGTTGCCAGCTGCCGGTTTTCCTCCAGGGTCAGCCCCGTGATGATGCCAAAATGCAGGTCGGTCATCTTTGCTCCTTTTAGCCGATGCGCATCTTGCGTGTCGGGTCTCGTTTGCAGGTTTTTGCGCCCCAAAGGGCCAGGGCACAGGCTTCCACCGGCAGGCTGTTGTCGCCGCCAAAGCCGTACCCGCCGCCGATGGGCCGCTTGATGGCGGTCACCGCGCTCTCGTTCAGCACCGTCTGGGGGCGATACCAGGTCAGGCTGTGCTCGTTCACGCTGTTGGTAAAACCGCCCACCGCCGCGATAACATCTTTCGTGCCTGGGCGGATGACGGAATTTTTCGCTTTCCAGATGGGGCGGATGCGCTCCACCAGCACGTCCACGCCGTTGCGGCCGTCAATGACCACACAGCTGGCGCGGTCGTAGCGGACATTCAGCCAGTCGGCCAGCCAGCCGTACCCCTGCCCCGAGGGCCGCATCTCGATTAGCGAGACGCGGGCAGGTCCTTCTTTCGGGATGACCGCACCACACAGGCAGACGGCAGAACCATCGGCGGCAAACTTCACCCCGTAGGCGGTCTTGCCCTCGGGCTTCATCTCGTCGCTGCCGCACTGCTCCCAGGCGGTTTTGTTTAAAGCGTAGTCGGTTTGTTCTGTCAGCACCGGGCTCCACCAGCCCAGACGTTCCCGGGCAAAACCGTCTGCGCTCATACTTCGGTATTCTTCAGCTGTAAATTCTTCGCTTAAGCGTATACCCATGGCGGGATTGCATTGATACCATAAAGCACGATCATCAATGGCAATTTTGTCGGGCTGTTCACCTTCCACTGACCACTCGTGCCAGGCATCGTGCGCCCCTGGTTCCGTCATGCAAGCTGTTCGCCGACGGCGGAACACCGTGCCGGGGCAACCAGGGTAGGGCGGTGTGCCCGTGTAGATGATTTGCCGGGTGCCAGTGGCCGAGGCGGACAGCGTTGCCATAATGGCTTCAACCTGATCATCAGTCAGTTCCTGCGCCTCATCGTACACAACAACCGATATACCATCAAAGCCACGTGCCGCTTGACGTGAGCGCGCTGAAAACTCTACGCTGCCCCCGTTTTTCAGCTCAATGCACTCCTCGCCGTTCGTGTAGCGGATATTTTTTACCAATTCGATAATTTCGGGATGCCGCTGGTCTGTGAACATCCGCACCAGGCGGTTAAAGCTTTTCTTGGCAGTGCGCACCTGGTGTGCTGTATGCAAAATCTTTTCCCCGCTGATTACCAGCCCGAAAAATTCCCGCCCTTCCAGGCAGACGTTTTTTCCGTTCTGTCTCGGTACAGAAAGTCCGGCAGATGTCATGGTGTAGTGACCATAGGCATCCCGTCCAAGCCAGCAATCCAGTATCCTGCGCTGCCATTCGTCAAGCGGATTCCCGTAGGCGGCCATCAGTTGGGCCGCATCACCGCCGTCCGTGGCATACCGTGCCGGTTCAACTTGAACACGGGAAATTTGCGCCCCTGTCATGCGCCGCGCTCCCGGTTTTGCTGTACGATCATCAATGCGTTGACCGGCTTGACGTCGGCAGCCAAAATGCCGGGGGCGGTTTTGTCTGGCAGCTGACTCAGCAGCGCGTTCAGCCCGGCAGAGTAGTTCTTCCAAAGGGCTTCATACGCTTTATATGCGGGGTTTTCCCGTATACCGCTTTGACCTCCGCCGTTATCATAGCCAACCGTGATGCTTTCCGTGCCGATCAGCTCTCGGGCATCATCCAGCTTTACTTTCATCCAGGCAAGGTTCTGTACGGTTGGCTCCAGGCATCTGATCTTGTTTTCAAGTACGCCGCTATCTTTCAGCAGCTTTACCAGCTTTCGTACTTCTACAGCGGTCCGCTTTTTGATTTCATCTGCACCAGTGGCGCTTCTCTTTTTACCCATTTTTGATATCGTTCCTCCCAAATTCCACCACCCCCTACGCGCATCCCCATCGGGGGTATTTCGGCGCTGGACAGGGCGAGGTCGCCACCGCGGGGGCCGGGGGACCCTCCCCCACTACCAGTTTCCATCGCTGATTTGGGGCGCTTTTGTGATTTTTTGCCCCGAATCTGCCCCGAAAACGCCTGTTTTGTTGCCCTTTTGCGCGTTGCAAAAGTAATGCGCAGGCTGCAGGTTGTCCCAATCCTCGGCCGCAGCGCGGGGCGAAGCATACCCGAACTGCCGCCACTTCGACACAGGTTTGATCTCATCAATGACAAAGGACAAAGGATGCGCGGCATCGGACGGCTCGTCGTAATGGATCGGCCCCAGCCTGCCGTGGCAGATACCGCACGGCTCGCCCATGGCCTTCAGCCTGGCGCGGTACTTGCGGCGCAAGGCCCCGTTGGCATACCGGGGATTGCCGGTCAGTCGTTTCTCCATAGGCACCCCCGGTGGTTATTTTCAATAGCCCACCCCGCCAGCACACAGACGGAAGAGAAAAAAGGATGTGTGAGCTTCTCCGGGCTGGCGGGGCAGATGGCACAGGCGGAAGGACTTGCACCTTCATCTCGCGGTTTTGGAGACCGCTGCTTTGCGTTAAGCTACGCCTACAAAAAATGCCCGGCATCTCAACCGGGCTGGGGCCTTATACACAGCCACGCGGCTGACACACCGCGCAGGCCCCATGCTGCTAAGAGGAATCGCAATGGACAGCTCCGCATCTGTCCCCCGCAACACAAAAGCCGCAAGGCGGTTTCCCGTTCCTTACGGCTTTTGATGATAGTATTATAACATGGATTTTTGGCTTTTTAATGCAACGTTTCTTCAGTGGGTAGCGTGGGGGGCAAGATTACCGGGGTGCCGCCAAAAGAAGAACTAAGGTTTGCAATAATCTGTGAAACTCTGGATGGAAATCCCTGAGATTCTTGTAGATAATACGGAAGGTCTGAGCAAATTTCAGATTTCATTGTATCTGCAGAAATATCCTTAAGGGAATTTTCTTCCTTAAGTTCATGATCAACATAATAGGAAACTGTAATTGTAAGAATTCCCTCAGGAATGAAGCCTACATTGCGAGTGAATTCAACACGCAACGCATGTGGGAGCTTCGTCCACTTTATTGCGTCACTATAACTAAGAGTTGCATTTTCCTGTGGTTTGTCGGGCTCAGGTAGATTATGCAATTCAACATGGCTTAAACCGGCAGTGTATTTTCCGCTGAGCATATCTTTGAGCATTAGACTTTTTCCTCCAGCACACATGTTATATTATTGGTTGCCATAGCCCAGGCTTTGTCTACGTTGGAGTCAGTAGCAAAGGGACTGGGGGCTGTAGAGTAGCCGGATTGACTGGTAAGATATCTTTGACTGGTTGCAATGGCAATGGCGGCAGTTTTTATTGCCTTATCAACAAGATCTTCCTGCTCTACTTTATGACGAATGGCCTGCTCGACATAAGAATTTAAAGTCATTCCATTTGCTTGTGCGCAAAGAGCTGCGTTCCGATGCAACTCTTCAGAAACACGGACATTAAATGTTCCACTATATGCTTTTTGAGGCTCTTTTCCGACTTCCTTGCAAAAGTCAAGGTAATCATCAACAGCCTTATGGAATTCAGCTTCTACATCTCTGGCATTTTCGGAATAGAAGTCTACCAAGTCATCAATCCCAAGGATTTTACCGTAAATAATTTGATCCTCTGGGTCATACGCAGGCTTTGCGTAATACCCTTTGTAACGCAAAACACCGTTTCCCATAGAAAAATTCTCCTTTATTACATTTTGAAAGCGTATGTGCATATTTTGTTAGGAAATATGCCCTTGCGCCTCCAAGAAAGCCACCACTTCCCGGATGGCAGCACGTACCATTTGATCACCGGGATGTGGTTTATGTAGCAAGATCATTGCACCGGTTTCAGGATTATAAAACTTTACACGCGATCCTGAGGTTGCTCCTTTGTTGCTTTCCACATAGCCAAAGGAGTTGAGTATTTTTTTGACATCCGAATAGCAAAAATCTGCAGGAGTAGGAGTGGAACACAGTTTTGCTATTAGATTTTGTAATTTACTCATAACTGTGGCGCAATCACCTCATACAATATAATTGCAACTGTTTTTTAGTTGCAATTATATTATACCTGATTTTTAATGCAAGTCAACAGGATATAACAGAATATTAGAAAAAATTCACATTAAAAGTCCAAAATATTTCGCTACACATCGTATAAACTCCCCATGCCATTCTACCAGTTTTCGTGTAGACCAGTGCAGTTCCATCGCCGCCCCTTCCAATGTATGCGTCCTCTTCCAGAAAACCAGCCTGACCATCTTCAGCCGTTCCTCGCCGTTTGGTAGGGTGCATGTCTCCTCAATGGCTTGTCGTACGGCTTCCAGTTCCCGGCGGTTGATCTCCGGTAGTTCCCGCAGGGCGGCATCGGCTACAGGATCACTGGTCTGGCCGTGGGGGCTGGGCATTCCCGTCAGGTTCGGGGACATTTTTGTGCGGCGCAGTTCTTCCTGCCGGGCACACAGCTCTGGGTAGCGGCGGATCATGCCTTTTACATAGGGCCACCAGTCGTATCGTGGGCTGCTCAATCGTCCTCGCCTCCATGTCTGTGCTCCATTGACGTGTCATCGTCTTGCGACTTGTTCTGTGATGCCCCTTTGCCCACCGAAACACCCAGGGCATAAAACACCACAAACAGCCCGGCCAGCACTGCACCGCCGATGACCTCAAGGATGAAATTTGCAATCGTAGCCATCATTTACCCCGCGCGGCGCGCTTGATGTCGTCGGCAATGTAGCCCTCAATGCCCGCGCCGGTGCTGTACCAACGCTTATACCAGTCAAGGGTGATCCGTTCACCGTCACGGCCGACACGCTCACCATCCGGGCCGAGGCGGACAGAAAAGCACTCACGATACGGGAACCCATTCACCGGGCTGTCATAGCGTCCTGTATCATCCACCGCAATAATGAGCCGCCCGCCGTCGAACATTTTGCGCTCACGGATCGTAAGCCCTAGATCCTTGTGGCGGGCCGTCAGCTTCCAGTTGTCGAAGTCGGCCAACTCTTGCCGGGCAAGTGCAAGCCATTTCTCGGCGGCGTCATGCCGGACCTTTTCGGCGTTCTTTTTCTCTTTCTCCTCGGCTTTATATTTTTCAAGTGCTTTTTTATCAATATAGCGGCTGCGCGCAGTGCGGTACAGTTGGGACGAATAGATGGAGCTCTTGGCGATGACTTCATTCTGATCCGCCGGGTCCAACTGTTCAACGGTGAAAGATGTCCGGCCCGCCGGGGCAATGCGCAGGATAGCATTGGCGACATTATCAGTCATGTCCAGCGTTACGGGCTGCATTTTCTGGGCATCAAGTTTGCCCCCGTCTGCATAATTCCACTCACAACTCTGGACGTAATCCAGCCCCCTCAGCTGATCGGCCACACCCTCATCCACAATGTACAGAATCGCGGCTTTCTGCGCATCGTTGCTTACCTCCGGCAGGGGCGCATAGCTGTTTTTCGCGAATGTCACCTGCTGCACCTTGTACAGCTTGCTGCACTCATAAGCCCGCGTCATGGTAATTTCGCCGCGCTCCACCATGGCAATGACCTCCGGCACACACTTGCTGGCAATCGCATTCAAGCGCCCCAGCGTCCCGGTGCCGTCGCCGGTGATGCGGCTCATCTCATCACGGACGCGGCCATCCAGACCGCCCGCGGCCTTTTTGCGTTCAAGGGCCTGCTTAAGGGCAATATACTGCCGGAGGCGTTCGCCATCGCTCAGCTCGCGCGCCGTGGCGTTGGAGGTAATCAGCGCGATCAAGTCGTCGTCCGCACCCTGGCTTTGGTGGATAACACAGGGCAAAACCTCAAACCCGGTCACGCCCTCAGCTGTCAAGGCACGGCAGGCAGTCCAGCGCCGGTGCCCGGCCAGCAGCATGTACTTGCCGCCCTGGGCGGGCAGGACTTCCAGCGGGCTGCGCAAGCCACGCTCGGCAATATCAGCTTTCAGCATGGCAACGTCACCGATCTCGTAGATGCTATTTTCCGGGTTCGGTTCAATGTCTGCCGCCGGCAGCATGACGACCTGCATTTTCTGCCCCGCCGGGGCGGCAGGTTTTGCACCGTTTCCGAGGATGTCGTTGATAGAAAATCCCTTGCTCATGACTTAGCCCTCCTTTGTGTCCATTCTGGACACGATTTCCTCGACCTCATCGGCCAAGCATCCGTAATCCGTTGCTGCCGAACAATCCGGACGATACGCGCGCAGCGGTTTGTGGGCACTTTTGGCTTCGCTGACCTTGATCGTGTAGCGGATGACGGTGCCCAGCATTTCAACGCCCGCGTCATTCAGCTGGTGGACGACCTCTGCCGCGTACCGGGTGCGGCGGTATTTCGTCATCAGCGCGCCCATGATTTTGAGATGCGGGTTGTAGTACATCTGCACCCGCTCGATTTGGTCAACGATCTCGCGCATGCCGTCACAGGCCCACTCATCACAGTCGACCGGAATAATGACCCAGTCCGCAGCACACAGTGCGTTGATGCTGCCCATGTCCAGGTCAGGCGGGCAGTCCATGATGCAATAGTCATACGGCACATCATTTGCATCGATTTCATCCAGCGCATCCCGCAGCCGGAACTGCTGCGGCTCGGTGGTGTCCATCAAAATGCCACGGTTTGCTTTCAGCATCCGCATATCGCATGGCAGCAGATGCACCCCGACCACGCCGGTATCTTCGACAACGGCATCCCAAACCCGGCACTCGCCCATCATGACCTCTGCCACGCTGGGCCGGTCATAATCCAGCACACCGAAAAACTTGCTTGTGTTGCCCTGCTTGTCCAGGTCAACTACCAGCACGGACTTGCTCAGCGCGGCCAGCTCAGCGGCCAGGTTGCAGGTGGTGACGCTTTTCCCGACGCCGCCTTTTAAGTTAATAATTGCAATGCTTATCATAGTGATCCTCCTATCCCGCTGGGGCGGGTCAATACGTTATTGGGGCCAGGGCATCTGCTCGCCCATCTCTTCAAAATCTTCTTTCGGGGCAGGCTGCCATTGATGGTATTGGGGCTGCCATCTCATAGATACAACGCCGGTCGGACCCTCGCGGTTTTTCGCGTACATGATAGCGGTGTCTTTGTACATATTTTCGCCGCGCAGTTCCTGGCTGTCCTCTGGACGTTTGTTCTCCACAAAAATGGCGCTGTTGGCGTCCTGTTCGATCGTGCCGGATCCGCGCAGATCCTCCAGGTTGCAGAACCGGCCCTCATTGCCTTTCACACCGGAGCGGTTGATCTGGCACAGCTCCACGATGACAATGCCCATCTTCATGGCAGCCACTTTCAGCCGCCGGGTGATCTCGCTGATGCGCTGATACTCGGTCTGCCGGGGGTCAGTAGGGCTTAGCAGACCGATGTGGTCAATAAAGGCAACATCCGGCTTGTATTGCATCAGTTTGGCTTCCAGGCCGTCGATCGTCAGGTTGCTGTCAGAATCAATCATCATGTTGTGGTGCTGCCGCAGCCGGGCCGCAGCATTGTCGATGATCTCCCATTCGTGCGGGTCCAGTGTTTTGTTTGTTAGTTTGCTGGAATCAATCCGCGCCACTTTGGACAAGATGCGGTCCATCAAGGCTTCGGCGGCTTCTTCCAGGGTCAGGTAGTAGACCCTGTATTTTTTGGACAGCCGTGATGCAAGGTTGAGCGAAAAATCCGTTTTACCGCAGCCGGGCCGCCCGGCTACAACGCACACGCGCTGGCGTCCAAAAACGCCGAAGCGGTCCAGCTCGGGCCAGCCCAGCTTTAGGCTGTCGTCTGGTTCTTTCAGCCGGGCCAGTGTAGCATCAAGCACCGCGTCGAAGTCCCGGGCCGTGCCGTCCGCCTGGGTGCTGCGGATGGCGTCCTGCATCGCCAGGGTGCGGCGCAGCTGGCGGCAGATGCTGTCGCTGTCCATCGCATCCTTGGCCAGGCACTTCATCAGGTCGCCGGTCAACAGCCGGTAGCGGTGATCTTCAAGAATCTGCGCCGCATAGCTGCCGATGTTGGAGACGCTGGGGCAGGTCTCGGCCATCTGCATTACGGCAACTTTCACATCATCCGCCGGGTGTCCGTTGGCCGCTGTGTTGATGACCGTGATGACATCCACGGGGCTGCCGCTGTAGATCAACTGCTGGATTGCGGTGAAAATGTCGTGACAAACGCCGTCTTCAAACATGGCCGGGACCATCCTGGTGACGTAATCCCGCGCGCCGTCCGGATCCATCAGCGCCGCGCCCAAAAACGCGCGTTGAGTTGTCTGCTGGCGGGTCATGGTTGCTTGTTGCATCGTTCAGCCTCACAAAAATTCGGTGATGTCGGTATCCGGCCCGATTTCCCGCGGCCGGTCTGCCGTGTTGGCGGGGCGCTGGACCGGAGCCTTATCCACAAAATCATCTTTCAAGGAGAAAAGCCCCTCCCATCCGCGCAGGATGCTCTGCTCCAGAACAGCTACCATGTAGCCGCTTCTGTTTCGGACATGGGCCTCATCGGCCAGCTGCTTGAGCTTGTTGCAGGCAAGCTTGGCGGCGTTCGCGGTCAGGGGATGCTTGCCAGCAGCCCGAGATTCTGCAAAAGCGATCAGGGCCTTGGTCAGCTGTTCATTGCCGGGAAAGGCCTGTTGAAAGATGCTGAAAGCATCCTCGCGCGCGCCCGCGTTAATCTCTCTTGTATTAATATTATCTTGTAATAATCTACCCGCATTTTTTTGCGGGGGGTCTGCGCATTTTTTTGCGGGGGTTCCCCCGCAATTTTCTGCGGGGGTGGCGCATATTTTTGCGGGGGTCTGCGGCGCTACCGCCATACCGGCCAGCGGGCTGATTCTACGCTCGGCGCGCTGCTCACCGGCACCGCCGCCCACCTGGATGATCGAGATGTAACCGCAATCCTGCAAGTGCTTCAACCATCCCTGTACCGTCCGGGTGCTGGCATCAAAGAGATTTTGGAAATAGGCGTTGCTGGCGTAGCAGTAGCCGGTCACGTTTGTCAGCGCGGAAATCTCTGCAAAAAGCAGCTTTTCGTTGGGTTTCAAATTTTTGTCGTACCGCACAGCGGCAGGGAGCATGGTGTAAAAAGTCGGTGTTTCCATCTGGTACGCTCCTAAAAATGGCCGACCTTAATACAGGGGTGCGCCGCGCTCTTTTTTAGCGCATCCCTGCAAGGTCTTTTTTCAACTTTTAATGGTTAAAACGGCAGGTCGCCCTCATCCTCGATCAGCGCAAAGTCGTCGCCGGGTCCCTGGTTATAGGCCGGTGCCGGTACGCCGACGTTAGGCTGACCCGCCGGGGCGGTGGAGGTCTGGCCGGGGTTGTCGGCCTTGCTGCCACAGAAATTGATATTGTTGGCAACCACCTCCAGCACCGTGCGGTTTGTGCCGTCTTTGGCCTGGTAGGTGCGGCTCTGGATCCGCCCGTCTACCGTAACCATCTGGCCCTTAGTGAGCCACTTATAGGCAAAATCGGCGCGCTGCTCCCATGCGATGACGGGCACCCAGTCTGTCAGGCTCCTGCCGCTGGCATCCTTACGCCCGCGGTCACAGGCCAGCGTAAAGGTGGCCACGCTCTTGCCGGTGGCCGTCTGGCGCAGCTCCGGGTCACGGGCAAGGCGGCCCTGCAATGCAACAACGTTCAGCATTAGATCATCACCACCACTTTACCGCTCTCTACCAGATCGGCCAGCTGCTCACCCAGATAGGCGGCGATGTTGCGCTTGGCTTCCAGCTTCCAGGCACCGCCGTCCGCCTCGTACAGCGCCGGGCGGCCCTCTTTGTCGAGGCGCAGCAGGAAGTCGCTGGCGGGCTGCTCAACCTCCAAAAAAGTGCGGTAGGGCTGCAGGCGGACAATCGGCTGCACGGTCTGCTGCTCTTTCAGCACCGCACCGGTGCGGACGCTGACCTCTTGGCTAATGCCGTTGTCCACACTGGACACGCCCTGGTTGACATCAATGCGGCTCAACAGGGCCAGCAGGTAGTCACGGTCATCGGTGACAGCGTACAAGCTCTGCAATTCGATGACGGCGCGGTCCTGGTTCATGTTCTGGTTGACCGTGATGCTCGGCACATCGGTTACGGCTTCATATAAAGGCGCGCGGGCAAATGCTGCCCATTCTGCGCCGGTGTATGTGGTATCCACCACCACCCGCCGGGCGCTGTCCACGCGCACATACAGCAGGGGAGAATAATGGGCACCCTCCGTGCGGATCAGCTTAACAAGGGCGTCCAACGTGTCTACCGAGTACCGCGCCGGGAAATCAACTTCCGGCCTGATTTCGTGCAGCTCAGCCGAACAGAACTGACGCCCGGCGAACTCAAAGGTAAACGGTTTGGCCATTTCTGCAATGCGGTCAATAGCGTCTTTCAAAAAGCTGTTTTCCATTGTTTTGTCCTTTCTGTTAATACCCGGCACGGCCTACGCGGGCCATGGCGGGCATCGGTGTCTCATCGCCGTCCATGTCCACCTGTCCGGGGACCTGGGGCGTCATTTCGGCCAGCAGCAGGGAGCCATCACGGCCCTTAGTGATGCACAGGGACGTCCGCACCGGCTGGATTGGGGCCAGCGACGTCTTGGCCTGGGCATCCATGCCGATCTGCTGCCGGTAGTCGTCCGGCGCAAACGTCAGCGTGATGGTGATCTTGCGCTTGGCTGTGGCGCTGGTGTTGGGGTCCATAATGTTCGCAACGACACGCTCAACCTCGTAGTCGGTGATCTCGGCAATCGCGCCCATCGCCATGTCCAGCACGCTCTTTTTGTTCACGATCTGGGGCATTGTTTGCATCCTCCTAAATTTCTTCTCCGAAAACCTTGGCGAAACTGCCGGGGCCATGGAGATTATCAAAAGCAAATTGTGCCGCCCGTTCCAACTCCCGCCGGAAACAAGGATTATAATGTACACCCAAGGGCGGTTCATTATGGTGGTGATGGCACAGCCAAACCTTGAGGCCGTACCGCTCGGACAACTCGCGCCGCCCGCGCCCAAACAGGATGTGATGCTCCTCCAGGCCGCGCGTGGTGCGAATATTGTACAGCTTGCGGCACAGGTAGCACTCTTTATCGTTTTGCAGTATGCTTTTTGCCATGGCGTTCCTCCAGCCCGTTCAAGGCATCCACCGCCCGGCGCAGATCACCGGCGGGCAGTTCTACGGTCGTCCAGCGGTAGCCGCAGGCCAGGCAGTCACGGCGGCGGTAGATCCGCCGGGGTCCCTTGGCGCGGGTGTCGATAACATGTACCTGGCTGCTGCCGCATTTAATACAGTTCATCGGTGCGCCTCCAGTCCCGGTACTGCTCGGTGGTTTCGGCATCGTCCACGCCAGCTTCGGCCAGCCGGTCAAAGATGCGGTCAATGAAGTCGTGCATCTGCTGGCGGTCAAAATTACTGCTGCCCAGCCCAATGCGGACCATGCAGTAGCCATCATCCAGCTGCTCCACCTTTTGCACAACGCGGTAGGCGTTGCGCAGGGCGGGCAGAGCCTTGACCGGCACGCGCCAGGTCTCAACCTCTGCGCCGAACTCAACCAGCAGATCAAGGTAACACTGCTCAGCAGTCACCCCGCCGGGTGTGTTGCCGCTCAAAGCCAGCGCCAAACGGTTCAGCAGCGCCCACATCAGGCGGTTCTGATCCAGGGTGCGCTTGTTTTTCACCGGGCGGATATCCACCTCAACGCACAAAGGCTGGCCCCGCGCACGGCGTTCCAGCTCGGCGTGCAGCCGCTGCGCTTCCAGCAGATAGGCGCTGTCAACCGTCAGGTTTTCCAGCCCACCGCCGCCGGGCGACTTGTCCGGCATGTACCACGCAACAAGGTGGGCAATCAGCTTGCCTGCCATGTGATCACGCTCCCATCACGCTTGCGCACCCGCAGGCTGGCGACACTGCCGTCATCGTTGTAGGTGATGTCGTCCAGCGTGAGGGTGTCGTCCATGACGTACCGCTCAATGATGTTGGTGCCGGGCTTGCCCTGGGGGACGATGTGCACCTTGCTGGACGGGATGCGCAGCGGCGGCAGGTCGAACACCCCGGCACCGATGCCCCAGGCAGCCGCAGCGGCCAGGAAGCTGCCGTCCGATTCGTTCGTGGCGCTGTCACTATGTACGCGGTAGGCGGCAGGGCAGGGGGCATCGCGGGTGGCATCATCCAGCGCAATGGCGCAGTACATATACCGCCCGCAGGTGTAATGCCGGACGCTGTAGGTATCACAGGGCACCAGGCTGACAAGGTCATTCATGTGGTTGCGCACCGCGCTGACATCCGGCCACAGCTTGATCGTCACGCCGTTTTCATCGGTCTTCTGGACATTGACCACGATCTCACCGGCGGCCATGTCGCGAGGATTGGGGTCGGGCTTTTTGATCTCAACATTCTGTTCCATTGGGTTCCTCCGTTTCCGGGCCGACATAACTGCCGGCCTCACTATAGTTGGTGGGGTCAGAGTAGGGCGTACCCCAACCGCACATTGCACCGTTGTACATAGCGGCGGCCTGGGCGCGGGTAACGCCGGCAGCGGCGTTCAGCTCATCTGCACAGGTCTGGTTGTTTACGCCAAACAGGGCACGCTCCCCGCGCACGATACGAACCACGGCACCGGTGTAGGGGCTTTTGGCGTAGGCGTAGGCGGGCAGGCCTGTTGCATCAATGTTCAATTCCATAGCTTTCTCCTTTATGGGTGTATTGGGCCGCTTGGGAGGCATACCGGCGGCAAGCGCCGGGTGTTTCTTTCTCCAGGTGCAAACCCTGTGCCGGATGGCCTCGCGCGTTACCGGCTGGGTGTAGCCCATCAGGCTGCACACAGTGCTTAGGCGTTCCCCGCCGTAGTAGCGCAGGACGCTCTCCAGCATCACGTCTGGCGGCACAGGGTGATGGATGTGCTCGACCTGTGGACCAACGGGATGCTTGCTTTGGGGATGGGCGGCGCGGAAAGCGGCCATGCTTGTATAGCCCAGGTGCGTCAGCAGTTCATCATCGGTCAGGCATAGGCATTCGGCACAGATTCTCAGCTGGCGGCGGGCGTTAGCGCAGCCGCGTAGCTGCCCCTGCACCCAGGCCAGATCTTCATGCGTCATCAGCAGCAAACCACGCTTTAACGATTTTGATGGCTTGGAGAGCGGCATCCCGCTGACCTAAACGATATAGCCGCTCGCGCTCTGTGCCGCTGGCTCTTGCTTCCTGAAGGGCTGCCTCACTCGCAGCATAAAACGCTTCAAGCTCCTCCAGGACGCTGGTTGCATTTTGCTTGTTCTTGTCCATGGTATACCTCCTCAACAAATCTGGCGGGCTAGTGCGGTGGCCGTGGGCAATGCCGCCATCGCCGCCAGCCCCAGCAGGGCCAGCATCACCGCGCAGGTCTTGCAAAAAACCTTGCCAAAACGCACGGCATGCAGTAAAATATGATTGTGAATTTGCGTGAGTTCACATCTCTGGCCGTTCGGGTGCGCCAACACCCGGGCGGCCTCTTTGTTTGTGGGCATAATGGATTCCTCCTAAATTTTGATGGTGTCTGTCTGTAAAAAGGCATCCAGCCAGGCATAGGCTCCGGCGCGGCTGATGAGCAGCTTGCGCTGTCCCCTGCCCTGCTGCGGCGGGTCAAGCCCGACAGCAAACGGAAACCGCCCGGCCACGATGTACTCGGCCATGGTCTCCGGGTTGGCGGGCACCAGATTTGCCTTGAAGTATTCGCACAGGTCCTGCAGCGTCATCGTGGGGCGCATGGCAAGTTCGGTGCTGGTCATTGGTTTCACCTCCTTGTGCGGGTGAATTTGTTTGTGTACACTCCCCTGCCATGCTATAATCAAGCTGGAAAGGGGGTGATGATAATGAATGAGAGAAAATCAAGAAAAACAGATACAGTTAATGGAGAACATATACCAGTTTTTCGATGACTTGCGTGACGATTCCGCTGAATTTGGCGAAACGTTCCAGCAGGCCGACGATTTGGTCGATTCGGTTGCTGAGGATGAGGTTGTCAATGTTCAGGAGGATAACGCAGATCCATAAAAGGGTAATGCTGCGCCTTAGTTTTTTGATTTCCACCCCTGCCTGATCTTGGCCATCAGGCAGGGGCGTTTTGTTAGTTGGCATGTGGGTTCACCTCCTTTGTGCTGTGCCCCGCCGGGGGCGGGGTAAGTTGCTTGCGCTCCTCTGCTATGCTATAATCAAAGCAAGTGAGGTGCTTGCTATGGATAGAAAAGAAGCCTGCGAACAGATAATCCTGTTGCCAAAAGAAAAGCAATTGCTGAAACGCATCCGCCGCAGTAAGACAAACGGTCTGAAATGCTCAGGGGAAGAAGTTGAAGCGCTGGAAAGCTATGGCCTGGTAGAGCCAATCCGCGAAAAATACAAGGGTTTCGGGGTCCCTGTTCCTACAGACCGCTATGTGGTTTCTGACTTCTATGCGATTTATGCGGTTTACTGCCATCGGGAACTGCTGGATTACATTGCTGATAAGTGGGTGGATATTCTTGCCTCAGTGATCTCGCTGATTTCTTTGGCTATCTCAATAGTAGCTTTACTGCAAGTACCACCAGCGTAATTGCTTGAATGATCTGAACGATCTGGACGGCAAAAATCATGTGCATGATTCTGTCAAAAAGCGCTGCTACGCGATCTTCTCGGATGTAGGTGGCCTTTAAAGCTTTTATATACGATTCTCTGAATGCTGGACTGTCAAAGTCCGGCATTTTTGGTTCATACGATGATTGGTCATCCATCTTTCCCACCTCCTTGGGGCGTGTCCAGGGTGGACACATTGATTACTGCTTCAAAAGATAATCTATGGAACAACCAAAAAGCGTGGACATCTTTTCGAGTGCGTTTTTAGGGATGTGCCCACATGCCATCCAGTTATAAAGCGTTTTTCGTGTCACGCCTAATGCATCAGCCAAATCAGATGTGGTCATTCCTTTACGGCTGCGTTCGGCGTTTATATTTGGATAAGGCATTAGTCTCACCTCCTGAGCGGTAATTTTTAAATATAATACCCGGAACGAGTATCATGCTATTATAATATACTCATTTCGGGTAATTGTAAAGCAGAAAAAAGCCCAAAATGAGTAACGCATGTTTGTGCAAATTGCTCATTTTGGGTAAACTTGGTTGACTGTTTACCCAAAATGTGTATCATAGTAATGGGAAGGAGGCTAACAATGAACAGAATGCAATCCCTGCGTATGGAAAAAGGCCTAAATATGAAAGAAGCAGCGCAAGCGCTGAAAATGCCCTATACGACATATGTTAATTATGAAAAAGGAACCCGTGAACCTAATTCGGAAATTTTAATAAAAATTGCTCAATTTTATGGCACAAGCATTGATTATCTGCTGGGGAAGGTGGAGCATAAAAACTCCGCCGAAGTACACGAAATATCAAGGAGAATTCCAATATATGGCGAAGTTCGAGCAGGTCTTCCCACAAGCACGGACGAAAACATAGAAGGATGGGAAGAAATTTACCCGCAGTATAATGATTCTACGACGTATGCATTTTTAAAAATAAAAGGTGATAGCATGTTGCCGAGAATGCAAGAGGGGGACTTGGCACTGGTTGATACTGAAGCACAAGTTGAAAATGGCGATCTTGCAGTTGTTCTTGTAAATGGCAACGAAGCAACTATCAAAAAAATCTGTATTGATAATGATGGTATTACGTTGCATGCATTCAATCCTTATTACCCAGATATTCACTATACGCCAAAAGAAGTAGAAGATTTGCCGGTACGTTTCTTTGGAAAAGTGGTAGAAACGAGGGCAAAGTATTAAAAAACATCGAAGGCAAGGCCGTCGGCCTTTGCCGTAAGCTGTAAAAATAGTGAACAAGGAGACTATACTAGAATGGCTATAAAAATGACGCTCGAACAACTCCAAGCACATATAGAGGAAGCGGTAGATGAGTTGGATGCGCTTTTGAGTGGTTGGCTTGTTTCGACTGATGCGGTCGACCAAAAGAGGGCACAACTCCTTTCGTACTGGATTAAGACATATACACGGATGATTCGCCGGGAAAAAGAATTTAATCCGGCATCGATTCCGCGTCTGGCAAGACGGCAAATCGTTAATGTTGACTTTGGTTTTCGGGTTGGTTCTGAACTTGGTGGACTGCATTATGCAGTGGTATTAGATAAAAATAACAGCCAGAAAGCAGATACAGTAACGGTAATACCGTTAGGTTCATTGAAAGAAAACTTTGTTCCGACACGTAGTAAAATTAAGCTCTCAAATGGTATCTATGAATCGTTGGACGCAAAAGTGCAAGGACAGTTGGAACAATCCAGGGCCATCATCAATGGATTCTTAAATGACAAAGAGCTGTTAAAATTGCCTGAGGATCAACGAGTAGAGGAAATTGGACGGCGATACACAACAGCTAAAGGAATGCTTGATAGTGCACAGGCCAGTGTGGATAAAATGAGAAAATTGAAGCATGGTAGTGTTGCAAACATAAGCCAATTGACGACTGTAAGCAAAATACGAATTAAGGAACCCGTTACGCCAAAGGATGCACTTTATGGTGTGAAGATTTCGCTTGATGATATGAAAGAGATTGAAACGGCGTTAATTGAACAGTATATACCAAAAGGAAATTTTGAACATATCGGTTGACTTTTCGCATATACTTTGATACAATACTGATTGTAACTTTGCTGCTTCGGCAGCAGCGCGCAAGCGCAATTAGTATTTGCAGGGTCGACCATAGCAATATGGTTGACCCTGCTTTTTTGCTGATAGGAAGACCTTGAAAGACTTATGCAAAACTTGCGCGAATTGTGAAAAGCGCATATAATAGGGGTGTAGCCAAAAGGCTGCCATGTGGAACATTACGTTTCATTTATGCTTAATAGGCCCCTGGTGGTAGGCCCCCCGCGATAAGGGGATTGGCTGAATCCTGGGGCCTTAATTTTTAGAATCAAGCAACAATAAAAAACGCCCCCGGTGCGGGAACACCGAGAGCGTTTATAGATCAGCTTGCCTGAAGGCAATACCGAACCCAACATTTGGTATTATACCTCTTTCAGGCAGGCTTGTCAAAGTGTACCCTGAAGGAGGTTCCACCACATGAAATGCATAAGATGCCGCCGGGAAATCCCAGACGATGCCCAGCTGTGCTGCTACTGCGGCAAGCGTCAGGCTGCATCCCCTGCCCCACAGCGGCGGCACCATCGCCGCCCGCGCGGTACAGGCTCGGTCTGGAAAGATGCCCGCAACAGCAAGCGCCCCTACGTGGCAGTAGCAGCCGACGGCACCCGCATCGGCTCATATGCCGAGGCATCTGCCGCCGTTAAGGTGCTGGACGAGGTAAATGCCTGCAAGATCTCGCCGGAGCGCCAGACTTACACCCTGGCCGATGTGTACGAGCGCTGGAGCGCCCTGCACTATCCCAAGATCAGCGCCAAGGCACAGCAAAGCTACACCAACGCCTACCGCAAGGCGGCCATCCTACAGAACCGCCGCATCATGGAACTGAAAACCGAGGACTACCAGCAGATCCTCACACAGATGGCCGCAAAAGGTGCCAGCCGCAGCCTGTGCGAGAAACAGCGGCAGCTCTTTTCGCAACTGTGCCAGTACGCCATCAATCAGGACATCATCCACACGAACTACTCCACGGCGCTCGTGCTGCCCGACCCCAGCGACCCCAAGACCCGTGTGCTGACCCCGGAAGAGGTCGAGAGCATCCGCAGCATGACCGAGGACGCCCGTCTTGGCGAGACCGCTCGTATCGCGCTGGTGCTGGTCTACACCGGCATGCGCCTGAATGAGCTACTGACGGCCCGGCGAGAGAACGTGCATTTGGATGACGACTATCTGGTCGGCGGCGAAAAGACGGCAGCAGGCCGTGACCGTGTAATTCCGCTGCATCCGGACATTGTCCCCTATATCCGGCAATGGCTGGCCGGCAACGAGACCGACTACCTGCTGCCCTCGAAAACAGGCGTCCCGCGCGACCACAACAATGTGCGCAAATCGTTCAACAGCCTGATGCGCAGGCTGGGCATTGAGGGCGTGACACCGCACACCTGCCGCCATACGGCTGCCACTAAAATGGCCGCCAGCGGCCTGCCGCCGGAGGTCACCAAACAGATCCTCGGGCACGCCGATATTGCAACAACTTTGAATATTTACACCCACCCAGACGCAGCCAATCTGGTCGAAAATCTGCGCCGCATAAAGTGGGCGTAAACCTGTAATAAACCTGTAAAATCACGCTTTTTCGCGATAAGCCGCTATATTTGGCCTGCTTCCCAAGCAGTAGGTGGCGAGTTCGAGACTCGTATCCCGCTCCAAATTAAGAAAGAGGCTTACCCGAGAGGGAGCCTCTTTTCTTTTTTACAAAGAAGGAAATATTATGTTAGACGCTTTTCCAATTTATCACTGGTTTCACAATGGCAACCCCTACTCGGGGGCGGAGCAAGGGATGCGGTATGTCATTACGCCGGGCAAAAAGGCCGACCCGGCGGACGAGAGCGGCAAGCGAAAGATCGAGTTTTTGACCGTTACGGTCTGGCCCGGGCCGTGGAGCGTTGAGCACACCGCCGAGGAAAAGATACGATCCGCTGAGTTTGAGGGCAGTCAGGCGGGGCTGGACGCTGCCGTGGCTTGGCTGCATGAGTGCTACAAGGGTGATATGCCCCGCTGGACGAACATCCCGTCCATTTTGGACTGCGAGCCGGATCGCTGACGGTCCGGTGCAATAGAAAGAGGAAAAGCTTATGGTACAGGTCGACTTAATAACTGGCTTTTTAGGCGCAGGAAAAACAACGTTTCTGCGCAAATATGTGCACTGGCTCAACGCCCGCGGGCAGCGCGTCTGCATTTTGGAAAATGACTTCGGCGCGGTGAATGTCGACGTAATGCTGCTGCAGGATCTGCTGGGCGACAATTGCGACATCGAGACCATCAGCGGCGGCTGCGATTGCGACACCCACCAGCGCCGGATGCGCACCAAGCTGATCTCGCTGGCGATGCAGGGCTTTGACCGCGTACTGGTGGAACCCAGCGGCATTTTCGACGTGGACGAGTTCTATGACGTGCTGCGGGACGAGCCGCTGGACCGCTGGTACACGCTTGGCAATGTCATTGCCATTGTGGACGCGCTGCTGGAAACGCAGCTCAGCCCCCAAGGCGAGTATCTGCTGGCCAGCGAAGCCGCCAGCGCGGGCATGGTGCTGATGAGCCGCTGCCAGCTGGCCGCCCCCGGCCAGGCTGAGGCAACACTGGCGCATTTGAACCGTGCGCTGGAAGCCTGCCACTGCGCCCGCCGCTTTGCTGCGGACACCGATGCGTTGTGCAAGCCCTGGGACGCCCTGACCGACGCCGATATGCAGCGGCTGGACAGCTGCGGCCAATGTCAAGCCAGCTACGTCAAGCTGCATTTTGACGAGCACAAGGCGTTCACGTCGCTGTATTTCATGGAGCTGCACCTTACGCTGCCCCAACTGCAGGATGCCGCCCGGGCACTGTTTGCTGATCCGGCCTGCGGGCATATTTTGCGCATCAAGGGCTTTTTGCAGACCGTTGATGGCTGGTGCGAACTGAATGCCACCCGCGACACGATGCACGTAGAGGCTATTCCCGATGGGCAGGAAGTGCTTATCATTATTGGTGAGGAACTGGACCGCTCGGCCATCGAAGCGCATATTGGACAGAAAACTGCCGACCAGGAGTGATTTTTGTTTGCACCTTATCGGCCCTGCCTACCTTACGGCAGGGCCTTTTATAATGGCAGGCCGCCGTTAGGCCTTCCTTTTGGGGCTCCAAAAGGAACACATAAAAAGCAAAATGCTGTTTGAACGAGAAAACGGCCGCCAGGTGGCCGGTGAGGGAAGCCTCAAGCTGCAAGCGTAGGAAAATCACTTATCAAACGCATTCGTCCCATAATACCAGCGGTCCACAAAAATTTCCACGACCAACGGTAATATAACAGCCATCAACAACACCCATAGGGCCACCAGGGCGCTGGCAAGGTCGTCGGTAATCACGGTCAGGGCGCGGTGCAAAATTTTACCGGCAAACACCGGCATTGGGGTGCCAAACACCTGCAGCAGGTACCCCCAGAATTCCCCCAAACTAAACGCCCCCAAATAATCGCAGGGCAGCGTGGGGTTGCGGGTGTACACGCGGCGGCGCTGGTCGGCGTTGCGCCATAGCAGCTCCTTCTGCTTGATGTACCCCAAAACACCCATAATCAGCACGGCCATCCAGTAGGTGCCGCTGGCTTCGGTCCAGGTCATAGGCCGGCCCCCCTTTTCCGTTTGGCCCCATTCTACCCTGCATGTCGAAATTTGTCAATCTGGCGGCCAGGCTGTTGCAATTTTGCTACAATATGGTATACTGATAAAATATGCAAATTTAACTGCCAACTATGAAAAAAGGAGTTTTTATGCTGATCCCTGTACTGCTGTTTATTGTCGGGCTGCTGTTTCTCATTAAAGGCGGCGACTGGTTCGTGGACGGCGCATCGGCGCTGGCGCGGCGGTTCCATCTGCCCGAACTGCTGATTGGAGCCACAGTGGTGTCCATCGGCACTACCCTGCCCGAGGTCATGGTCTCCACGATGTCGGCGCTGTCCGGCCACGGCGAGATCGCTTACGGCAACGCCATCGGTTCGGTCATCTGCAATGCGGCGCTGATCGCGGCTATCACCATTGCGGTGCGCCCGGGCAAAGTGAACCCCAAAACGCTGAAAATGCCGGTGCTGTTCTTCTTTGCGGCGGCGGCCATCTACTGCGTGGCGGCTTACGGCTTCGGCAAGTTCACCCGTCCCATGGGCTTTATCATGCTGGCGATGTTCGTGGCCTACATCGCGGCCAACATCCACCAGATGAAGAACGCCCCCGCAGAGGAGCATGAAGAGGAAGAAGAGACCATGCCCCTGCCCCGTATGCTGATGCTGCTGGTGCTGGGCGCGGTGCTGATCGCCATGGGCGCCAACCTGCTGGTGGACAACGGCACCCTGATCGCCCAGGCTTTGGGCGTGCCCGAGAGTGTTATCGCGCTGACCTTTGTGGCACTGGGCACGTCCCTGCCGGAGCTGGTCACGGCCATTACCTCGCTCATCAAGGGCCACAGCGACCTGTCGTTGGGCAATGTGGTCGGCGCCAACGTGTTCAACCTGGTGCTGGTCAGCGGCGTGTCGGTCGCGCTGGCTCCCTTCACGGTGCCACAGAGCGCCACGATCTTCGGCATGAACTCCAGCCTGGTGCTGGAAATCCCCGTTATGATTGCGGTTATGGTACTGTTGACCGCGCCGGCCTTGGTTAAGGGAAAGCTTAGCCGTGTGCAGGGTGTGGCGCTGCTGGTAATTTACGCAGTGTTCTGCGGGATTCAGTTTACGCTTTGATTTTAATATGTTGCTTTGTGGGCGTCACCACCATGCGGTGACGTCCTTTTTTCGTGGCATCTTATCCAAGGCCTACCTTTTTTGCGACCAAAAGAGTACGCATAGCGGCTAGAAGCTGTTAAAAAAGGGGGACACCGCATGGTGGTGTCCCCCGCCGGCCGCAAAAAGCCAATCAAAAATTATTTTTTCTTACTCTCCCAGTAAGCCTTCACCGTTTCGCACAGCAGCGCGTGGTCCTTCAAATGCGGCAAACCGGAAATAATCGCCGCACCGCGGAACGCGCCGTTGACGTACAGCGGGAAGCCGCCGCCGCAGAAGGCGTAGTGCTCCTCGTCATGCTGCCAGGGGGCCTTGGCACCGTACAGCTCCCGCTCCACGGCGGCGCGCAGGCTGGTGGTGCCGGTCAGCTGCACAGTGCGCTGCTTCTTGTCCATCCAGTTGTTGTTGGTGGCGTCGGTGCCTGGCAGGAAGGACTGATACAAAATCATGCCATCCAGCACAATGCGCACCGCAATCGGCTTGGGAGCCTTCTCCCCCGCCGCACGCAGGGCACTGCCCAGGGCGTAGGCATCGTTAAAATCAAAGCTGTCAAACCGCACGGTGTTTTCCAGTTCGGTCAGTTCCTTTAAAAGAGCTTCATCATACATACAAAACAACTCCTTTTGCGGCAGCGCGGGCCGCCGTACAAATTTTTTCCGCCATTACTATAGCACAAACGCCGCCAAAATGCGAGAGCAAAAATATACAAAAAGCCGCCCCAGCCTACTAACTGGGGCGGCAAATTTTTGCTGCTTAAATTAAAGCTGCGTCAGGCCTTAAGAAAGGAACCACTCGGGGCCAAGGCCGGTGACCGTAAAGGCGGTCAGGATGTACAGCAGAATGGAGCAGATGTAAGCAAACGGGATGGACAGCTTCAGGTAGTCGCGAGACTCGACCTTGGTGTAAGCCAGGCCCCAGGCAATCCAGCTCTGGGTGATGCAGGAACCAACGTTGACGGTGGTTGCCGGGATGGTGAACACGCAGAACAGGAAAGGCACGCTGAAGTGACCAACGGAGGACAGCACACCCAGGGTGGCAGCGCCGCAGCCGTACAGGGTCAGAGGACCACGGAAGAAGCCCAGGATAGACAGGGCTGCAAACAGGGCGCAGACCACATACTCATTGGTGGGCATGATGCCGCCCAGAACTTCCTTGAAGTACGGGGAAGCGTAAGAAGCGCAGGTGTTGAACATGGGCAGGGTCAGCAGGAAGCCAACCAGCGGAGCGGTGTCGACCACGCCGTCATAGTACAGCTTGTTGACCAGCTGGCAGTTCTCTTTGAAAGATTTGTTCATCTTGCCGCAGAGGAACAGGGCAGCGAAACCAGCGATGACGAAGCCGCCGATAACGGAGAAGTCGAGCCAGATCTTCAGAACGACGGGAACGATGGGCAGGATCAGGGCGATCAGCGGAGCATCGGTCTGGGTGTTCTTCGGGGCAGCCTGGGCAGCCCAGGCGTGGCTCTTCTTGCCGATCTTCAGGTAGATACCGGTCAGCACGGAGACGACCACGACGCTGATGATCAGCGCATAGATGCCCCAGTGAGAGGTGTACCAGCTGAAGGTGAACTCAGGCATCTCATCAGAAGCGCAGATGAAGGCGCGCAGCTGAGAGAACTGCAGGACGGGGTTCAGGTACATACCAGCGGAGACCGAACCCATGAAGGTGAACATGGCGATTGCCTTGGGGATGCCCAGGGACATCAGGATGGGCAGGACGATAACGCCGATGGCGATAACAGGGCCGGCGCCCATCATGGCAGTGAAGATGAAGGCAGTCACAACGTTCAGCAGAACAATGGTGATGATGGGACGGTCGCCGCCCAGCTCAACAGTCTTACGGATCAGGGTGGAGGCGATGCCGGTCTCCATCAGGACGCGGCCAAACCAGGCGCCCCAGCAGACGTTGACCAGCGTGGTGCCCCAGCCTTCAGGGGCGGACTGGTAGATCTTGTTCAGGATCGAAACCAGCGTAGTGCCGGAGTCACCGCCGAACTGCAGGATGGGGTTCTCTGCAATAAATGTGGGAGATGCGACCAGAGTGCCCAGCAGAGAAAGGGCAGTCCAGACGATGGAGATGATCAGGAAGCCGATCATCAGGTTGTGACCTTTTACGCAGTAGTAGGCCAGGCCGAAAAAGGTCAGGACGAGGATAATGCCAATCACAAATTCCATAAAAAATTCCTCCTTCTCATGGTAGTCGCTTACAAAGGTGCGTAAGCGCAATGTGATTGAAAGATCGTGTTAAGTATAGCAGATTTTGTGCAAAATAGCAATAATATATTTCAAGAAAATAGAAAAAGTTTGAAATAATTGTTAACAAACGATGTATCGCTCATTCTTTGCCCATGGTGAAAAAGTTATGAAGTACGATAGATTACCCTGCAGTTTGTAGGGATTAACCCAACCTTTATGCAATCCGCACAACTTAGCACCGCACGGGTTTTACGCTCGAAAAAGAATTTTGTCGGAATATTTGTTTTTTGGGAAATGGTGTGTTACACTATATTTAATATAGGTAGGGTGGGTTGCTGCTCCGGCCTGCAGGTGCTGGACAGCGTGCTAAAGCAGGCCGACACCGCCATGTACGAGCAGAAAAAGCTGCACAAGGGCCTGCGCAGCGAGTGAGGTGCCGCTATGACTTACGTAGTAAAACGCATAGACGAACAGATGTACGGCTGCGAGGAACCTGCCCCGGGGGCGGAGGTTTTGGTCGATGTGACCCTGGTTGCGCCAGACGGGGTGAAGCGGGTACTCCCCTACCCCGATGCAGCTTTGGCCGCCGCGGATATTAACGAAGGGGATACGGCGGTTTTAACTGCTGATGGGTTGCTGAAAAAAGTATACTAGCATGCAGTGCGAAAGAGGGACCACCTTGCGGTCCCTCTTTTCTTATAAAAAAGCCCTGCCGCAAAGTAGGCAGGGCCGAAGCACCGAAACAAAAAATCAAGCAAATCTCCTGGTCGGTCTATACCACACCAGTGCAATCAAAATCAACAGCACGGTAAACAACAAACTGATCGGATACACCAGCATGATAGTTTGGAAGGTGCGGCTGCAGGGGAAGACAAGGTACACCTATGCCCACCATGGCCAGGCCGCCGCGTTGAACAGCTGCTCCAGCACAGCGGTAGCCGCCACAGGCAGTGCAAACAGCGGCAGCTTGTTCCGAATCGACCCGTTCAGCATGTCGATCTTGTTTTCTTGATGCTTTTGAAATAGCTGTGTTGTTTTTGACCCTTCCGTTCCGTTATCCGTGTAGTTCCAAAACAGCGATCTCCCCCATTGGTACCTCGGTGCCGTCAGCCAAAATCAGCAGTCCCTCAAACTCTGCCATCTTCTTTACCACGCCGGTCACGGTGCAGTAGGCACCGCCTGCCTTGCGGGTGTCGGGCACAAAATAGCAGACTTCCACGGTAGGATGCTCTTTTTTGGTCAGTGCATCCCGCACGGTTTGCAGCGTTTCGTCCAGTGCAGCCTGCTCGTACTCGTCCAGGGTGATGCGCTGGTCGGTCAGGCGGGCGGTCTCCCGCATGGCGGCATCCAGCCCGGTCAGCGCTGCAAAGGGCGAAAACTGCGCCGCGCGGTCAGCCCGAGCCATCGGTGCGTGCTTCTGCGAGACATGATGCGGCAGGTTGATAATGTCGTCATAGCGGTGGGTCATGCCTTGTGCCCTCCGATCTGTGCGTTGCGCTCCATGGCGGTGGCACCCTCCTGCAGGTCCATGCCCTTGATGATGGCATTTTTCCCGAACTTCTTTTTAATGGCCAGCATGGCTTGTTGGCGGCGGCGCTCCCGCTCCAGCTCCTTTTCCTCGGCGGCGGCCTGCTGCTGGGCGCTTTCGGTGATGGAAAAAAAGTCCAGCTGCTCGCAGCTGTCCTTCTCACGGGCGGCGTCTTCGTCCAGCACGCGGCAGGCCACCAGGTTCACCCGCCGTACAAGCAGGCGCTTGTCTACAATGCGGTCAAAAAGCTCTGTCACAGCGTCCAAAATCAACCGCGTGGAGGAAGTGTACTGCCTTAAATTCGTTGTGCCGTGGGCATGCTTGGGGATCTGCCGCCCGTAGCGGTCGGTGGCAACAGGGCCATGGTAGGCCGCATTGCGGGTGGGGTCTGTCAGATTTTCCCGGTCGTAGCCCACGGTCAGCACCAGCTGGTTGGTCATCAGGTGTTTGTCCACCAGGTCCAGCGCCAGCTGGTCAGCCATTTCCCGCACGATGAGCTGTGCCTGGTCGGCGGGCGTAGCGCAGTGCAGTACCTGGCCGCTGCCGCAGCTGTTGGCGGCGGGCTTGTAGGCTTTGATGTCCGCGATGGTGCAGGGTTCCCAGCCCCAGGCGTGGTCGATGAGCAGCTCGGCGTTGACGCCGAATAGCCGGTAAAGCATCTCCTCGTTGTAAAAATCCTGCGGCCCGCCCAGCGAACACCGTGCTACGTCACCCATCGTGAACATATTGTGGGTCTCCAGCTTTTGGGCGATGCCCTTGCCCACCCGCCAAAAATCCGTCAGCGGGGTGTGGTCCCACAGCAGGCGGCGGTAGCGCATCTCGTCCAGCGCGGCGATGCGCACGCCGTTTTCGTCTGGCTGGATGTGCTTTGCGCGGATGTCCATGGCGACCTTGGCCAGGTACAGGTTGGTGCCGATGCCCGCCGTGGCCGTGATGCCGGTGGTGGCCAAAATGTCCAAAATCATTTTGCGGGCAAATTCTTTCGGCGTTAGGCCATATAATTTCAAGTAGGCGGTGGCGTCCAGAAACACCTCGTCGATGGAGTAGCTGTGGATGTCCTCCGGCGCGACGTACTTTAAATAAACGTTGTAGATACGTGTACTTTGCTGGATGTAGTGGGCCATCTGGGGTGGCGCGATGATGTAGTCCAGCGCCCAATCCGGGTGGTCGGCCAGCTCCCGCGCGTCGCAGCTTTTGCCGGTAAGGGTGCGGTTGGGGGCGTTCAGGCGGCGCATAGCATTGACCTGCCCCACCTTTTGGATGACCTCAAACAGCCGGGCGCGGCCGGGGATGCCGTAGGCTTTCAGTGCCGGGGACACCGCCAGGCAGATGGTCTTTTCGGTGCGGGAGGGGTCCGCCACAACGAGGTTGGTTTGCAGCGGGTTCAGCCCGCGCTCCACACACTCCACCGAAGCGTAGAACGATTTCAAGTCGATGGCCATATAAATTCTCTGCGGCATGCGGCGCGCCCCCTCTCCCCTGGTTTATATAGGTCTATTATACCGCACATCGCCCAAAAAGGCCAGAAACAAAATCAGGGAGAGAGCCGCCAGGCCCGCTCCCTGATTGGAAAATTGCTATTACACTCTCACCAACTCATACTCGGTGGTGCCAACGCCCAGGGCCTCGGCGGCCTCGATGGTGTGGGCGCCGTGGCGGCTGTTGACGCGCTCCATAAAGTGGTCACGGCCAGGGTCGGCGCTGTGCTCGACCAGGTCCAGGCAGGCGCGGTCCAGCGCGACGGGGTCCAGGCTGGACAGGATGCCGATGTCGCCCATGCAGGGGTTCTCAGCCACGGCGCAGCAGTCACAGTCGACGGACAGGTTCTTCATCACGGCCACATAGGCAATCTTGCCGGCAAAGTGGTCGGCCACGGTGCTGGCGGCGTCGGCCATGGCCTCCAGGAAGGTATCCTGCGGGCAGATGTTCTCCCACAGCACGGCCTGATCCTTGACCTTGCCGCCGGAGTGGATGTAGGCCTTGCCGGCGCTGGAAGCACAGCCGATGGACAGCTGCTTCAGCGCGCCGCCGTAACCGCCCATGGGGTGGCCCTTGAAGTGGATCAAAACCAGCATGCTGTCGTAGTTTTCGATGTCCTTGCCCAGCAGGTTCTCGCTCAGGACCTTGCCATTCTTCACGGGCCAGACAACGTCAGGTCCTTCGGCATCCATGATGTCAACGTCGAACAGGTCGCTCCAGCCGTGTTTTTTCATCAGCTGTACGTGCTTGGGGGTCTCATTGCGGGCGCCGCCGTAAGCAGTGTTGCACTCGACCACGGTGCCGTGGACGGCGTCGATGACCGGCTTCATGAACTCGGGACGCAGGAAGTTCTGGTTGCCATCCTCACCGCTGTGGACTTTAACGGCCACCTTGCCGGGCAGTTCCACGCCCAGCTGGCGGTACATCTTCAACACGGCCTCAGGGGTGATCTCCTTGGTGAAATAGACAGTAGACTTTGCCATAAAAGGTTTCCTCCTTTAAAATACATTATATCGATTGAAACCGCAGAGGCAGTTCCAAATCGCAATCAGCTAGCAACGCACCATCGTGCAAAATTTCCTCGGTCGGGCCGTCGGCGGCAATGCGCCCTTCGTACAGCAGCACCACCCGGTCGCAGGTATCGTAGATAAAATCCAGATCGTGGGAGGCAATCAGCATCGCACAGGGCAGTCCCCGCAAAATTTCTATTAAGTTGCGCCGGTTTTTCGGGTCCAGCGCGGCGGACGGCTCGTCCATCAAAATCAGCTCCGGGTCCAGCGTCAGGATGCCTGCGATAGACGCAAGTTTCTTCTGCCCACCGGACAGCCGGTACACCGGCCGGTCGGCGCAATCCTCGATGTGCACCTGCTGCAAGGCGCGGTGGCTACGGGCGGCCACTTCCTCGGTCGGGTAACCGTAGTTCTGCGCCGCAAAGGCGACGTCCGCCGCTACTGTGGGCATGAACAGCTGGCTGTCCGAATCCTGGAAAATGTACCCCACTTTTCGCCGGATAGATGCCAAATTTTCGCGCTGCATCGCAAGGCACGCCACTTCCAGCGTGCCCTGCTGCATGGGCAGAATACCCACCAGCAGCTTTAACAGTGTGGATTTGCCCACGCCGTTGCAGCCAACAAGGCCCACCCGCTGGCCGGACGCAATGTTCAGGTTTATATCCTGCAAGACCGGCGCGGCGCTATGGTCATCATAACAAAAAGTCAAGTCCTGCATCGTCAGGATAGACTCGGAATTTGCCATAATATTGTTCCTTTTTTTACAAAAGTCGTCCGGCCAGCTCAAACACCGGCACGGCGCGGAAAACGGCGCAGTAGAAACCCGTGACTGCCAAAAACAGCCAACCGCCGTGCTTTTTCGGCCCTGGCGGAAAAGCTCCTGCAAAGCCCCGTAGCTGCATGCTCTCGTACACCAGCTGGGCGCGGTCGAGGCTGCGCAGTAGCAGCTGCCCCAGCAGCGAGCCCCACGCCCGGAACTGGATGCCCTTTTGCCCGGGTGCGCGCAGCGCATAGGCGGTGGCAATGCGGATGCCCTCCTGCAAAAGCAGCACAATGTAACGGTATATCAGTAAAATTGTGGTGGTGAGCACCCGCGGACAGTGCAATTGCTGTAAAGCCGCGCAGACGGATTCCATCCCGGTGGAGGCAATCAGCACCCACACGGCCAGAAAGCAGAACAGCCCCTTGGCCAGCAGCACGCCCAGCGAGAGCATGCCCCCGGTCACAGACAGCGGCCCCGCATGCAGCAGTACGGCGCGGTCGAACGGCAGGTTGCACAGCCCCACCACGGTTAGCAGCACAGCCACGGGTTTAAACGCCCGCAAGGCGTCGCCGGGGGTAAAGTCCGCCAACTCCAGCAAAAGCAGCGGCCAAAGTCCCATACCCAGTACGCCGGTGAGCTGATATCGCCCAAAGGACAGCGTGACGGCCAAATACACTACCGCCGCCAACAGTTTGGGCAGCGGGGCCAGCCGGTTCAACCAGGTATCCCGCGCGGCCAGATCGTCCAGCCGGTGAACATCCTTAATGGCCCTGTGCAGACGATCCACGTCGATGCACCGCCTTTTTTACCAGTTTTACGCCCAAAATCACCACGGCCAGCACCACGACCGCGCCGATGATGCCCGCCGCGCTGGTCCCGGCAGCCGCGTCGGAGCCTGCAAAGTTGTAGTCCGGCAGCAGGGCCGTCCATTCTTGAATACGGGCAAAAAACGCCTGCACGGGGCCGGTGGTTTCCAGTTCGGTGCTGCCGGTCAAACGCTGCAGCGACCATTCTAACCCATCGGGGAAGGCAGATGCCAGCAGCGAAAGCCCGCCTGCAACGACCACGGCCGCACCCGCCAGCACGCCCAGCGTGCCGCGTAAGGTCAGGCGCTGCTTCTCCCCGGCGGCCACGCTGCCCTGCCACAGCAGACTGGGGCGTGCCTCGTACAAAAACACCAGCACAGCGGCGGTGATGCAGCCTTCCACCGCGCCAATGGCGAGATGAATGGGCTGCATGGCCAGCAAAAACGCACCAAAGGGCAGCGCCGTAATGCCGGAGGCCAGCGTTTCTACGGATACCGAGAACGCCCCAAGCTGCAGCGAAAGGATGCAGCCAATCAGCGATGCGGCGATAATTTTTGCACGGTTCAGCCCCTTGCGGGTAAAGGTGCGCCAGATCAGCCCGCCCACAAAACAACCGTAGAACGCCATATTCCAGATGTTGGCCCCCAACGCCATCAGGCCGCCGTCGGCAAACAGCAGGCATTGGATGAGCAGCACGCCGATCATCGTCAAAAACGCGGCGTAGGGACCCACGATGGCGGCCAGCAGCATGCCGCCGCACAAATGACCGCTGGAACCCGTGCCGGGGATGGTAAAATTGATCATCTGGGCGGCAAAAACAAAGGCACCCATCACGCCCATCACGGGCACGGCCTTGTCATCGGGCTGCTGGTTCAGCTTGCGCACCGAGCGCCCCGCCGCCACCGCCGAACAGGCGTACATGACTCCGGCAACACCCGGCGCCAATAATGCGTCTGCCATATGCATGATTAGTCCTCCTTATTTTCGGCCAGTTCGCGCAGGACCTGGCGTGTTACATCTTGATAGGAGCGGCCCGTGCGCTTGCAGATGGCCTTGATGCTCTCATACTCGGGATAGCAGCGCTCTTCTACATCCTCGAAAACTTCGTTCCCATTGCAATGGGGCACCAGGCATATTTTGACCTCTACATCACCCAGTGAAGTGGGAATGGTGTAAATATGGCGCTTCAAGGTGCTGCGCTCCATCCGCACGCGGCGGATGCCGATGGTGGTGGTCTCCGCAAAAATGATTTCTTCCAGTGCGGAAATGTCCTCCTCCAGGCAAAGCACGGTCAAAAGATACGCAGGACGGTTCTTTTTCATGTAGACCGGGCTATACTGCACGTCCCGTGCACCCGCGGCCAGCAGCCGCTCCATCACGTAGCCCAGCGCTTCGCCGGTGGTGTCGTCGATGTTGGATTCCAGCTTGTAGATGACGTCCTGCGCGGCATACGCGCTGCCTGCGGGGCGGATGAGCATCGCCCGCACCAGGCCGGGCAGTTCCTGCTCCCGCTTTCCGGCGCCGAGACCAATTTTGGAAACGGTGAATTCGGCGGGCAACTGGTCGCTGGTACGCACGGCGGCAGCAATGGCCGCGCCGGTGGGGGTGACGTACTCGCCCTTGGCGCCGGTGATGTGCAGGTTCAGGTGCTCAGCGGCGGCAATGTTCACCACGGCAGGCACCGGGATGGGCAGCACGCCGTGGGCACAGTGGATGCTGCCGGTGCCCTCGTACAGCACGGGGACGATGACGTCCTCGATGCCCAGATTGTCCAGGCATACGGCCGCAGCGGTGATGTCCACGATGGAATCCACCGCGCCGACTTCGTGAAAGTGCACGGTTTCCAGCGTGGCACCGTGGGCCTTTGCCTCGGCCTGGCCCAAAATGGTAAAGATGCGCACGGCCGTGGCGCGGGCGCGGTCGGTCAGATCGGCTTTGTTCAGGATGTCCAGCACCTCGGCCAGCCCGCGGTGTACGTGGTGATGGTGGCCGTGAGTGTGTTCGTGGACATGTTCATGGTCGTGGCAATGTTCAGCCTCGTGGTCGTGGCAGCAATGCCCATGGCGGTGCGCATGTCCATCCTCGTCATGATGGTGGTCGTGCTCGTCATGGTTGTGCTCATGCACATCGTGGGTGTGGCCGCACTCCTCCACCCCGCCGTACAGGTAGGCCATATCGTGGTCGTGGTTCTCGTGCTCGGCGTCCAGTACCACGTTAAAATCGCAGGCGTCCAGCCCGGCCTTTTTCACTCGGCTGATGTTGATGCTGAACCCATCCAGCGGCAGGCTGGCCAGCGCTTTGCGCAGCACAGCCTCGTCTGCGCCCAGGTCCAACAACGCCGCCGTAACCATATCGCCGCTGATGCCGGAGTAACATTCCAGATACAGGGCGTCCTTTTTTTCGTTCATACGTTAATCCTCTTTCGTGCCAAGGGCCAGGCGGTTGATTTGGGTGGCCAGATACCCGGCACCGTAGCCATTATCGATGTTGACGGTGGCAATGCCGTTGGCGCAGGAGTTGATCATCGTCAGCAGTGCGGAAAGCCCGCCGAAGCTGGCCCCGTACCCCACCGAGGTAGGCACAGCAATGACCGGGTTCTGCACCAGCCCGCCGATGACGCTGGCCAGTGCCCCCTCCATGCCCGCCACGGCCACTACGCAGTTGGCGCGCTGGATAGGTTCCAGGTTGCCCAGCAGGCGGTGCAACCCGCTGACGCCCACATCGTAGATGCGCTCCACTTTCGTGCCGAAAAACTCGGCCGTCTGGGCGGCTTCCTCGGCCACGGCGATGTCGGCAGTGCCGGCGGTGCAGACGGCCACGCAGCCGCGCAGCACCTTGCCGGGCTTTTCTACCTTTATAATGCGGGCAATGGAATCATACACTGCACTGGGGCAGACGGCCTTGACCAGTTCAAACTGGTGGGGTGTGGCACGGGTGCCCAGTACCTCACCGTCTTCGGCGGCCAATTTTTCAAAAATGCTCGACAGAAATTCGTCGGCCTTGCCGCTGCAAAATACCACCTCGCCAAAGCCGGACCGCAGTTTGCGGTGGGTGTCCAGCTTGGCGTAGCCCAATTCCTCGTAGGGGGCGCGGCGAAAAAACTGCTCGGCATCCTCGACGCTTATCGCGCCGCTGCGCACCTGCTCCAACACTTGTTTTGCGTCCATAGCATCAGCCTTTCAGGTTCAGGGTCTCGTTCATGCTGCCCATGCGGTAGCCCTGCAAGTCCATAGTAACATACGTAAAACCGTATTTTTTAAACTCGGCCACGATCTGCTCACGGTTTTGCAGCAGCTTTTCAAACTCGGCGGGCAGCACCTCGATGCGGGCGATCGTACCGTGGATGCGCACCCGCAGCTGGTGAAATCCCAGGTCCAGAAGCAGCTGCTCGGCCTTGTCCACCATGCCCAGCTTTTGCGCGGTGATCTCCTCGCCGTACACAAAGCGGGAGGACAGGCAGGCGAAGGACTGCTTGTCCCAGGTGGGCAGCCCCAGCTGGTGGGAGTAGTCGCGGATCTCCTGCTTGGTCAATCCCACGTGGCGCAGCGGGCTTTTGACCTGCAGCTCGGCCACGGCCTGCAAGCCGGGGCGGTAGTCGCCGTTGTCGTCCATGTTGGAGCCCTCGGCTACGTACTGCAAATCGTTTTCTTTCGCAACTGCGATAATTTTCTCGAACAGTTCATGCTTGCACAGGTAGCAGCGGTTCTTGGGGTTATGGGAGAAGCCCTCGATGTTCAGCTCCTCGGACTCAACGATGACTTGCCTGATGCCCTCGGCCTTGCAGAAGGCGGTGGCCTCCTCCAGTTCCCGCTTGGGGAACGAGCAGGACTTAGCTGTCACGGCGATGGCCTTGTCGCCCAGCGTATCGTGGGCGACTTTCAGCAAAAAGGTGGAATCCACCCCGCTGGAAAACGCCACCGCCACACTGCCCAGCTCACGCAGATAGTCTTGCAATGCTTGTAATTTATCCATAGGTAACAGGTCCTTTCCCTGGGTTTGTTTCCACTACCAGTGTAGCATTAAACGCGGGTTTAATGTCAATAGTCTTTGCTGATTTTTTATAAAAAAAGAGAGGCCAGAACGTGGCCCCTCTTGAAAGCGAGAAACTATAAACGAACAAATTAACCAAGGCAGATCCCCATAGCCCGGGCAACATTGAGCATATCACAATCTCCCGGCACGCCGCGAGTCTTGCCGGCAATGTCAGCCAGCGGGTTGGCGGTCACATGGCGGTTCACCATGGCAACGGTCACACCGTAGTGTTCGTCGGCAACCAGCCCAGCGGCGTAGGCGCCAAACTGGGTGGCCAGCACACGGTCATAGGCGCTGGGGCTGCCGCCACGCTGCATATGGCCGGGCACGCAGATGCGCGTTTCAGCGCCGGTCAGCTCTTCGACCTGCTTGGCAATGCGGGCGGTGGCGGTGGTATAACCGGCGGCGGCACGCTGAGCGGTCCACTCTTTGCGCTTCATCTTGGCCTCTTCCTGAGAGAACGCGCCCTCGGCCACGGCCAAAATCGAGAAGTTCTTGCCTGCCTTGGCGCGGTTTTCTACTGCGGAAGCAACCTTTTTAATGTCGTAGGGCAGTTCGGGCAGCAGGATGATGTCCGCGCCGCCCGCAATGCCGGAATACAGCGTCAGCCAGCCGGCCTTGTTGCCCATGATCTCAATGCACATCACGCGGC
>ERZ1034976.237-NODE-237-length-51924-cov-43.246216_pt1 | contig 51924 bp, 43 predicted proteins | sample MGYA00520623_ERZ1034976 | MGnify/ENA primary metagenome ERZ1034976 (study PRJEB33766, sample SAMN09781774) | gut metagenome | biome: gut microbiome | host: Homo sapiens | place: Madagascar | study: EMG produced TPA metagenomics assembly of the PRJNA485056 data... | reverse complement strand
CTGGAAGACTTTTTGAATAAGCTATAATGTGATTTCAGCCGCCTGTGGTTCATTCCGCAGGCGCTTTTTTGTATAATCCCAGGAGTTCACGCAGTGACTCAAACATTGGGTGATTCTTCTTTTCCGCACCCTCTGCGGCATCCGTGTCAGGACGATTTTCTGAACGCTTTCTTCATCTTTTCTTTTGCTTCATTCGGCACGTTGATCAGTCCAAATCGATAGAACATTCCGTATATATAGGTCACACCCCGGATATCGCCCAGCGCTTTAGGACGTTTAACTACTTCTCCTACCTTTTTAATATTGCCCAGAGCCAGCAGCACAGAACTCCACGCCAGGCTTTTACTATTCTCTCTGCGATCAATCCACAGTTCCTTAGTGTATTGCCCATTCCGGCCCTTTCGTATTTCATAGGTAAAGGGTAAACCTGAGTACGTTTTGAAACGCACACCTGCATAAAGAAGAACCACCTCCCACAGATGCTCTTCTGTCGGCTCGGTTCTCAGTTTTCTTACCGCTCTGTATCTCCGCTGCCGCTCTGCTCCTACGCTGATTTTCTCTTTATCTGCTGTGTTTGGAAAGTACACGCCTTTTTCATAAGGCAGGTACGATGTGACGGAGGCTTTGGATAGGCCAAGGACTGTTGCCGTTGAGAGAATGGAAGTTTTATAGTCCTGCGTTTTTCGATACCTCTCAAACGTGTCCTGTACCTTCTCCGCCACTTCTGATTCATACACACCGGCTGTGATGAGCAGCTTTCTCACTTTGATTGGGTTTAGGTTTAGCACATCGGCGATGGATTGGAGGGAGCAGTCCTCCTCATAGAGCGCCACAGCCGCATCCATCTGATCTTTCAGATTCTTCCCGGCATCGTATTCCGGCTTTAACTTTTTCCGTCCGCCGCCAGGCTTTCTGGCTTTATATGCTCTTTTCTCTCCCATAATTATTCGTGCAGTTCCAGCGGCAGTCCATCCGGGTCGTGGAAGAATGTCATCTTCTTGCCGGTGTAATCATCCACACGGATTGGCTCACATTCAATCCCAACTTCTGCCAGTTCTCTCACCGTCTGCTCCACACTGTCTACGCAGAATGCAAGGTGACGCAGCCCACAGGCCTCCGGGCGGTTCACACGCTTCGGCGGGTTTTCTTCTGCAAAAATCTCCAGCTCTGTGTGCTCATTGACACGCAGATCCAGCTTCCAGTCTTTACGCTCTGAGCGATAGTTTTCTCTGATGACAGAGAATCCCAGCTTGTTCACATAGAAATCCTTAGCTGCTTCGTAGTCAGATACTATGATTGCAATATGATGTATTTTTGATAAATTCATTTTTTCTCACATTCCATTTTTACTCTCATTTTATTTTCGTTATAAGCTATACGACAGCCTTCAAAATACTGTGTGAACCCCTGGAGTTCAGTTTGTCCACACGGCATTTATTTTTTTCTTGGGTTCTTGTTTATTTCAGCTTTTCCAGAATCTCGTCTGCACTCATCCCGCTTGCCAGCAGCTTCTTCAGCACAGCCTCCGCTTCGGTCTTCTTAGCTTCTTCAGCGGCCTTAGCTTCTGCCTTTGCCTTCTTCGCTTCTAGCGTTGCCACTTCTTTTTCGGCCTTCTTCAAAGCAGTCTTTTTTGCTTTCAGATCAGCCTTCAAAGTGTCAATGTTTGCGGTGATGGATGCAATCTCAGCTGTGAGTGCTTCCTTTGCGGACTGCTTTTCTGCAATCTGTGTCGCAAAATCAGCAGTCACAGTTTTGGGCTTATTCTTGCTACCTTTAGTTCTGGGCATAGGTGATAACCTCTTTCCTTTTATTGTGGTTTAAATATAGCACTGTAGAGATACTGAACTAATATCTCATTTATTTTCATTATATATTTTCAAAAATTCATCTGCGAATTTTTTTACCAAATCACGGTCAACCGTTGTTACCAATGTTTCTCCATTATAATTAGCGGCCTTCGTCCAATTATAAGATCCATGCATGATATAATCTAAGTCCACAATACAGAACTTATCATGCATACGATTTGTTCCCCACACACCAGAACGTGGAACAACAACACATTCAAAGTTTTCTTTTAATCCTTGCAATAGGTTTTGATTTGAATCTTCATCTGAAATAATGATCCGTATGTGTATACCGTTTTGCTTCTTCTTTAATAATTCCTGATACAAAACCTCATTAGAGAACCATGCAACAGCAACCCAAATCAAATACTTCGCATCTCTAATTCCTTGTATTAAAACATCCTGAATTCTATCGAACTCAACATCATTTGATACTTCCGGCTCAATATCAGAATATATTATCTGTGGTCTGAGTTCCACATCTTGAATGGCGTATTCATCATCTTCTTCGTAAACATAATATACCAGTCTATCGATTTTATCTTTTAGCTCTGTTGCTTTAGCCATCAAAGGAATTGGCACTCGAATTTCAACATTTTCCCAGTGTTGATTTGATCTTGTTGCAAATTTCCATTGTGGAACACAGTTAATTGTACTTCTGCTAATTATCGGAAACAATTTTTCTTTACAATCCGAAAACTTAGGGTCATATTGTAAATCTGCAACTAATGTTCGTTTCAGTGCACCTGAATTCATACCTTATCCTCCAATCCTTCAGATTTTTTATATCAAGGTTCCTTTCTATATTCGCTTATATATATTCTTCTTACTCTGGTATTACTTCTCTGCTGCCTTCTGCATATTCAAAATAGTCATCCTTCCAAAGAACACAGCAGTTATATCCAGTGCTTCTATATCTGATTCCATCAATTCCTATTTCCTTGCAACATGATGCAACATAATTAGGAAGTAGATATTCATGTACTGTTTTACCCGTTTCATTTTCTACGGTAAATCTCATATGCTCAATGAAACGATTTGTTTTCTTTGCTTCTCCTGACAAATCCAATAATTTAACAGGTTTTACAGCTTTGAGCCCGATTACTTGCACACGAGGTTTTGTTCCTCCACTGTGCTTATAGATTTCCTTTAATGCACCTTCCTTATCTTCGGCGATATAATAGCAACTTCTTCCCACCTCATTATAGCGACCGTGTGCTGAAACATTTGTAGGTGCTTTCATCATCTCAGAATCATGATATGGACGCTGATGTTCGCCTAATATCCTTGCATGGTAATATGTAATGTCCTCAAAACTGATGAAATGATTCCAGTTCTTAAGCATTTCAAATATCCTTGCACCTACCGGATGTTGTAACGCAAATGCATAATTCTGTTCCAGTTTACTTTCAAAAGATACTAAGCTATCAAGCGAAAATTCTTCAAACAGTTCCAGTGAGCTTTCTACCACAGTAATCTGATCCGCTGATAACTTAACGTCTGGAGAGTCTTTATGGTAAAAGTCCTTTTCTTTCGGATCAAACCAAATTTTATCAGACTGCAACAGCTTTTTGGCAGTCGTTTTGGTCAAAGACTTTAATACTTTTTTACTGCCTAGCGGCAATTCCAAGTCAGCATAATTTGGCAGCATCCTTACTACAGCAAAATTCTGTGCTGCAATACTACGCTCTAGCACATCATTTAAAGCAAGCGCATTATCCCACTGTGATGTCAGTCCACCTATATAATCAGAAATGGCAGACAATCCGCTGCCCATTGCTTGAACATTACCTTCAAACTGTGTCCGAAACTCTCGCAATTCAGGTGTTATTGTTGCCGCCTCCAATGCAGCAAGAACATCTGAGTTAAATGGATTTATATCTCGATAGGGCTGCATAGCCGTAGCTACAGCATTCAATGTTCCTGTCATAGAACTCATGGCATCATCTGGAACTAATGTTTGCGCCACAGAAGATAAAGATGCGGTTGCAGTGGCAAGCCCCAAACTATTTTGCTCCATCAAATTATGATATGGTTGCATGGCATCCTGCAATGGTTGCAATGCTTGAATAAGCGGTGCCTGTTGTACTCTTATTTGTTCTGCAACACTGGCCGTCGCCTGCATTGTTGGAGTGTTCAGAATGCATGCTTCCCGTTCTTCCATTCTTTTTATGGCTTTATCATAGGCTGTTTCTGAAGGATGAATGGAATCCTCATCTGATTTTTTTGTCATTCATATCCCTCTATTTATTTTCAAAGGTTTTTCCTTTTTCTCTATAGTTTTCTCACATCTTCGCCGATTACCGAATCCCTGATTCTTTGATTGTTGCCTGCCGCTCACCACGAAGAGGTGTGTGATTATTACGAGCAGCGTAGGGAGCTACCGCTCCCAGTATATCACAATTTCAACCCTTTTTACAGACATTTTCTTGCCTTCATCACCGCACAATACATCAATCCGCCGATCATTCCACCGACTGTATTATAGAAGATGTCTGATAGCTGGAACGTACCAAGCCGTAGCAGTAACTGCAGCATCTCTATGCTTACTGAAAAGATAAATGCTATTTTACCGCTTTGCCACAGTATCTTCTTCCAGCCGTTTCCTATCTTCTCTCCGAATGTCCACATTGCTACCGAACTAAACGGTACCATCATGATTATGTTCTCGATACACTCGGTGGTCAACTTCTGTTCGCCGTTCACGGTCTCCCAGATGCCCCAACCGCCCATGATATCAGCCAAAGGATTCATCCACTGGCTTCGATTCAACAAGGTGCGGAACAGAACAAGTGAGGTAACAAAAGCCAAGAAAAACAGCTTCCGAAAGAACACGCTCTCTTTGAATTTCTGATACCATGTCACCATGGCACTCTTCCAGCCTTTACCAGCATATATTGGCTCATACGCATACAGGTAGAAAAACATTGCGAGGAAGGAAAGCAAGAGTGAAAATCCAAACGGCTCATACAGAGCAGTCAAGATGTTTCTGAGAATTTTGGCTAACACTTCAAGCACATTCATTACAGATCACTAAACAGGTCAGCCTTGTACACACCGTTCTCCAGCATCTTTTTAAAGCTATCCTTTACTGCTGCTACATCCTCGTGATAGGTCATGCCGTACCAGGTATCGTTTGTTTTCAATACTTTGACAGACATCTTTCCCTGCTCCAGCAGTTCACCAATGAAGATAGGAATCAGATATTCTGCTTTCAGAGGATTGCTGGGTACTTCTTTCTCGAAGAACTCCTTGAAGCCCTCCTCCAGCACATCCAGGAACTCTGGAGTCAGGCCCCACATATTCATGGATACCAGAGAATTCACATCCACAGCCATGCCGTCAGCCTCTGCTCCAGCTTCAGTCTTGACGATGTTCTTAGTTTCCACAACCTCGGTCAGATTATTCTGGTCATCCATCTTGCAGATACCACGGGTTACACCACCGTTGTCAGACAAAGTATTCTTCAGCACAAAGCCTGCCATACAAGACTTGCCGCCATTCACCAGATACTCGTGTACACCCTTGAAGCCTTCTTTGCCATAGTAATCATCTGCATTGATCACAATGAACGGAGTCTTTATTACGCTCTTTGCTGCAAGCACAGCCTGACCAGTTCCCCACGGTTTTGTGCGGCCTTCTGGCAGAGTTCCCGGAATATCGTTGATATCCTGGAAAGCATAGTCCACAGTTACATTATGAGCGGAGCAGATAGAAGCAATACGGTCACCAATGACCTCTTTGAACTCCTTCTCGATATCCTTACGGATAATAAATACCACATGGTTGAAACCAGCTTCAATCGCATCATGGATTGAATAGTCCATGATGATATGTCCGGCATCATCCACCGGCTCCAACTGCTTAATTCCCGTTCCGAAGCGGCTACCGATACCGGCTGCCATGATAAGTAACGTTGTTTTCATATTTTTTCTCCCTCTTTTCTTTATGTTCCAATATATAAAACGTAAATATCTCACCTGATAAATGTCATTAGGTTATCTCGAATTTTTCTAGGAAAATTAGATTTGATTTTCCTTAGAAGACTCACAATTATCAAGCTAATTGCAAAAACCACTGCAACAACCACTAATGAGCACAGTGTATTTTCCTGAAGTTCCGCAATAGTAACATTCATGCCTACACGTTGCGTCCCCATTTCAGCAATTTTTAATACAATTCTTTTAATTGGCTCATGTACTGCTAAAATTGTAATCGTATTCTGACCGAGGAACTGTAGGAATGTATTCCGTGTAACGAACCACTTACATACAAATCCTAGCCATATGGAGCCGATAATTCCGCCTAGCATAAATAATAAATAATTTTCCCCATATGAATTACTCCACATCGACACCCCTGGATTCAAATATCCTATTGCTACAGAAAGCAAAAAAAGTAGGCTTGTCAAAAATATCTTCTGCTTAGATACTAATGATATCATTCTTATATCTTGCTCAACGATTCCGCACACATATCCGAGGATGTACCACATTAAACCATTTAAAAATCGCAAAAACCACGATGACAAAAAGCTTGCTGGCAGCACCAACTTTAGAGCAAACCATAAAACAGAGACAAAACAACATACGAAAATGATCCAAAAAGAATTACTTTTTTTATTGTAAAAAATCGGATACGCCACAAGTTCCGCAAGATATAGTATAATAAGAAACCAAATCGGTCCCATATCAAAATCTCTAAAATGAGATTCAATTACAATCCAGTATATAAACAGTAATAATCTAAACAGAATAAACGGCCAAAGAATTGATTTAGTTCGCTTCAGCAAAAATTTCCGAAATGGAATATTCTTTCCAAATTTGTATAATATGTAACCTGATAACGCAAAAAACAGTGGCATATGGAATGTATAAAGCCATTGAACTAGAAAGCCTTTTGTGTTCACATGACCAATGACCACTAGTATGATTCCTATACCTTTTAGTACATCAATCCAGTCTGCTCTGCTCTGCTCTGCTCTCAAGAGTATTCTCTCCTTTGTACATCTTGTCAATCCCTTTTAAATTTCTTTTCAACTTTATTTATTGCTTGTCTTATCGTCTGTTCTCGAAATACTAACAGCGCACAAACATAAATAACAACACCTATTATTCCGCCAACAAAACACCTACAAAGATCATTGAGCGAATCAAAAAATGGCATGATTTCCGCAATTCCTGCGCACATACAAGTCATTGCCAAAAATGCCTTCATAAATGTTCTAATTGCTTTTCTATACTTAAATCCATCCATCTTTTTGCACATCTGAATTAAAAGCAGTATTGTACAGACCGTTGCTGAAACGGATGTTGCTAGAGCTAATCCCAGATATTCAAATTTCTTTACTAGTAAGATGTTCAACCCAATATTTACAGCAACTGCAATCGTTCCATTAATCATTGGTGTCTTTGTGTCCTTCATAGAATAGAAAACTTTATTCAGGACATCTCTAAAAGACGCTCCCACAATACCTAATGCGTAAATTTTTAAGGCACGGCTTACAAATAAGACTGTATTTTCATTGAATGCTCCACGGCCAAATAAAATTTGTACAATCTCTTTAGAAAACACAAAAATCAACGCGGCTAATGGAAGTACTAATAATGACACCACATTAATATAAGTTAGGGTAAAGGAATTTTTTTCTGCCTTGTTATTTCTTGCGAACAACTCAGTCATTTTAGGATACAGGATCGTTGTCAAGCTTAAAATAACGACTTGCGTAACCATATTTGCAACTTCACTTGAATAGTTCAGTGCAGAGACACTTCCCTCTACCAAACCAGAAGCCATTGAACGATCCACAATTGAGTTAAGCTGATTTACACCCGTGCTGATAAATACCGGTCCCACCAGTATTAACATTTGCTTGATATTTGTATCTCGAAGATCTAAAACACGTCGATGCCTGAAATCAGTTTTTTTCTTTATAAGTACCCTTAAATAAACAAATTGTCCAAAGGATGCTAGAAGTAGACCAACTGCAAGAATATATGCGTTTCCTACATAGAATCCGATTGCAATAAAAGCAATTTGAATCAAATTGTAAGGAACATTCATCAAAGAGTTTTGATTGAAATAGCCCTCAATTTGCAAATACGCATTATATATATATACCAAAATAATGGCAATACATGTAGGCATAATAATCTTTGCAAATTGATTGCATAGGATAAAAGTCTCTCCCTGAAATCCGCCTGCAAATAACTTCACAAGCTGATTTGAAAAAAGAACCCCTAAAATCGTCAAAAAAACAGATAGCAAACAAAAGATATTAAACACATTGTTTGCGAATCTATCTGCCAGCTCTTTGTTTTTCTTGACTTTTATTTCAGTGTACAGCGGTATAAAACCTGTCGTAACCGCTGTGCCAAACACTGTAAATATAATTGCGGGGATATTTTGAACTGCAACAAAAACATCCGATACATAGCTAGTCCCATAGTAATTAGCCAAAACCATTTCTCGAACAAAGCCCAATCCTTTTGCTATGAACGCAGCAAGAATCAACTCAACTACCTTTATTGCAATGCTCTTATCCCTTTTTTTTGCCATTAATTGAAACCTCTCTTTACCGCCAGATTAGCTTTCTTTCTAAGGTAAAAGGCCAATTTGCCGAATGTTATTTTCTTTCGATAGAACCAGGCTACTTTTGCATAGAAGTGCAACGTACTACATGTGCCATGTTTTTTTATAAACTTATAATTTAGTTTATCTTTCTCAATTTCTTTAACGACATCTGGATATATCGCATAAATGATATCTTTTGAATATGTTTTTGCTTTAAAAGAAATTGGTCTTGAGAAAAGATGTATATACATATATTCTTCTCTCTTCACATTTGTCCCATCTAAATAATTTCTAATAATCTTGCCATTTTCCCAAGTAAATACCTGTCTGTTATTCTTATATCCATCTTCCTCCGGCAAATACAACAAATAAAAGCTCGTTGTAAATCTATCCAGGTGAGCAAAATTGGTTTCTTTATAATACGGTATTTCCAGTGCATCGTATATTTCGCAAATACCAACCTCATCAAAAAATTTTCCATCACCGGATGTGAATACATCCTTATAATTCGGAGCATTTTCTACTTGATTTCGATATCGTTGGTTAACCTCCGGTGTATTTCGGTAAATCACAGAATGTCCTTGAAATCCAATTTTATCGTATTTTTCAAGTATCTCATCAGTTATGAATGCTCTTATATCTCCAAAAATCAGGTCCATATCACAATGGCCCCAGTAGTCATATGTTTTTAATTCATCACTAAATATTTCTCCATATGCAGGGCGAAAATCACACAATTTCCATGGTTTACTAAGTTCTATAGGAAAATCAAAATTATTCTGTATTCTTTCTTTTATACTGTCATAGGTGCAGTAATGTACTTTTACATTATTAGGGTAGTTATACTCTGTCCTATCATCAGTAAGTAAAATCCAATCAATCGTTTCATTTGCTGCACATGAAAGCAGCCACATCTTAAACCCAGCCGGAAGTTTTCCGAAATACGGAACCAAATAAGCTATTGATTTCATCTATTCAATCCTTTCTTAACTGCCAACACATATCCAATCGGATATCCACAAGTGACAAGCACCTTTCTATATATTCCATCAATTGAAGAAATTGCTTCCTTATATTTCCGGCCAATTCTAATATTATCTCGGCTATATCCAATATATGCTTTAACAAACGCTTTGGGATATTTCCAAAAATAGTCCATTGCCTCATTGATATAAAAGCGCCATAAATAGATTGTTTCTCTTGCACGTCCCGTACTTTGTTTAATCACAGAATTTTCTTGATCGTGATAATAGGCCCTTATGTTCTCATCAATATAACGAGTCTTGTACTTTCGTGCCATTCTCCACCAGACAACCGATTCTGGGTAGAACTTGAGTTTTTCATTTGGTTCTGGAAATGGAAGTTCCTTCATTACATCGGTGCGAACAATATTCCATTTTTCAAAGCAAAGCCTCTGTACAAAATAAGCCTCCAGATCATTACTGTCAAACATATGCTGCGGATAAGATCCAATCGGTGTTCCATCTTCAGCATTATAGCATTTTGCAATAACGCCCTTATATTGATTCCTTTCCCCTTCAGGTATCGATTCCCATGTATTGATAAAAACCTCTAGTGCATTTGCCTTGAAAGAATCATCTGAATCTGCAATTAAAAACAGCTCCGATGTAGTTTCCTGCAGTGCCCTGTTTATTGCCGAATGCTTTCCTGCATTTTCTTGGTAAATATATATAATTTTGAAATCTGCTTCTTTTTCAAATTCTACCACAAGACTTTTAGTATCATCTGTTGACCCATCATCTACAATGATCCAAATAAAATCCCGGAATGTCTGTCTCTTCAAGCTTTCAAATACACGAGGTAAAGATTTTCTTCTGTTATATGTCGGTGTAAAAACTGTAATTCGTTCCATTTTCCTCTCCATCGTTCTCACCATTTCTTGTTGTCATGCCAGTTATCGACATCATTAGATATATTAAAACCCAAATATGCGTACATCCCGCTCCAAATAGATGATTGAAATAGCATTCAAAAAATACATAACATATTAGAGCAAATGACATTCTATTAACGGATGCAGCCTTCATATAAACGTATGTAAATACAATTGACCCTAAAATTCCACATTCCAGATACATCTGAACTAAATCATTGTGCATACTACGACTTGCAAAATTCGATCCATGCATAGTATTTAGATATCGAGTCAAATATGTTGTCACCGAACCCAATCCATATTTAATTTGTCCCGAATTCATTACCGCCTCTATTCTTGAAGATCTCGAAAGCGTTGCCTCGTATAATGTTATATGGAATGTTTGGTAAAACCACGCTTCAAATGCATCATTCAGCATCACGCATGTTAGTGTTGGAAGTAATACAAAAATAATCACAGTTGCAAAAACCATTTTTTTACTCACAGGTTTCTTTTGTATAAGCCATTTTGAAAGTACAAAAAAACTTATCGCAACCAACATACAAATTCTCTTAAAGCTCAAAATGCAGAGAATCAGAGAAATTATAGCTTTTTTTCTTTTTCCCATATAAAGATAAAAACATTCAAATATTAGGAAAACAAATGCCAGTTCACTTTCAAACGGGCTATACGAATTTGCGAAAGAAATGCTTTTTATATTTGCAAGAGTAAGCTGCCCAGCAAAATTCTTAAAAAAAGCTATAATATACAGCACAAACAAATAGTTTAAAATTGTTTCTACATCTTGTTCATCAGAAATCTGCGAATATACAATTATAAAAATCAGTGGAGTATAATAGTATACTGCTTCATTTATTGCATATGAATTAAATCCATTTATCATTTGCAATATTGCTGTTATCACAAACAAAAATGTAATTCCACCAAAAATCAATAAATATTCTTTTCCGATTCCTTTCAATCTGCGTTTTTCATATAGACCGCTCCCCAAAAAATAAACCGCCGAAAAGCACCATGCCATTGCATATTTTAAATTTCCGAAATCAAATGCATATGCAATCATCACCAGCAAAAAGAAATAATCCACTTGCCGAAGTTTTCTTATTTGTAACATACACATTTCACCCCTTTATTTTTCTTAAAGTTGCCATCAGTCCACCCTTGTAAGCAATTCCCTTTATGGATTCCAGCAGTCTATCTTTAGAGGTGACTTTTATATACTTCTGAATGTGTTCATCCATTTCGTGTTCATCCAAATCCGTATAGAAGGAGGCTCTATCTTTATGTGGAGTAGCTGAATTACGAACCATTATTCCATCTAGTGCTATCGCCTTTTCTGCATCTACTTGGAATATCTCATACGCGGCAGCAATCTCTTTTAGTAGTTCGCCACCCTTGTCAGTATGAACTAGGAGATTCGTATATCCTCTATCATCATCCTTTTTCCCCAACAATTCTCCCATGTGCCAACAGTCGAATACTGTATAATCACTAACTCGATTTAGCTGCTTAAATTTACAAGTATAGCAAGACGGCCGAGATGCAATCTCCGAAAAGAAACTTTTTAGCATATAGTCAACTCTTGCACTGCCTGTATATTTTTTCCCATTCTCAAATTTAATCATCATTGTGCCACTATGATAGCCATATGTCTTGTTTCTAAAATTGATGTCCGTTATCCTTGAATTATACTTCCTGGTTTGAAAATCTATATATTTCTCCCACAGTTTAGGTGATGGTGTTCCATGACATACCAAATCCACCGTTATTAAATTCTCATAGTCTTTTTTCAAGAATTCCTTCAATCCATAGACCTGACAAGTAGTACCAATAAAGCAAACCCATCGTCCTTTTTTTAATTCATCCTGAATTTTTGTATATGTATCCCCCAAATAACTTTGGACATACTTTGACCCTCTCGTTTTTGAGAAATCCACATCATCCTTAGTAAATTCTCTATGAACAACATTCCAATTATTGTCATAGCTTGCAGTCCAAACACTGCCACCTTTACTAAAGAACCATTGAGCGAGAGGCGTAGAAAATCCACCTGATGTACTTTGCACAAGGTCATTTTGATTTTTTGTGCGAATCACATAGGCTGCTGGTGTTTTTTCTTCAAGCGGCTTATAATTCAATATCGGACATACTTTTTCGCACAAACCACAGTTTACGCATTGCTTTTTATCGACGATTGGATATAAAAAACCTTCTGTATCCGGCTGCATTGAAATGCACTTTTTGGGGCAAATATTAAAGCAGGCTGTACAGCCACAGCATTTCACTTTATCTGTAATCTCGATCACTCTTTTATCTCTCCGCTTTCTTTAGTCTTCTAAAACAAATATCAATCACTCTTTTAGCAATTAAAGCAAAAACAATTGTTAATATGATGGTCAGGGACAGAACTACAATGTAAGCAATATTTCCATTATTGATTCGGTACGCAATTCCAAATTTCTCAACAACCCGGAATATCATCATATGAGAAAGATATACTTCCAAGCTTACCTGACTTAAAGTCTTTGTAACACTGTTTTCTAACAATTTCATCGGCTGAGAAATAGCAAATATCACCCAAATTGCAAACAGGATACTTGTTTTCACTGTAAAAAAGAGCGAGAACTCATTTGCTGGAATAAAATACCATACCATTGTTATAACAGCTGTCGCCAACAGTACCACGAATGTAGGGATTCTACTCACTTTTTCTTGAATATAATCTTTATAGAGATATAAAACTCCACCAATTACAAAGTAAACTGATAAAAACAAAAAGTTGGCACCATCTGTTTTACCTACAGATTCGTAGTAATTACAACAGCACCAATTTAAAATATAGCAAATAATCACCGTGAACCATGCTCTCTTTTTTGTAGAAAGCAAGAAAACGTAGAACGGAAACATAAAATAGAAAGCAAAAATCACGCCGAGTGTCCAACCAACACCAATCACTGACATATCATGTGAAGGCATCAAATTAAAGGCCATTGTAAGCGAAGAGAAAACATCTCTCCATACAACTGTTTTTATACTAAACAATGTGTCAATGCATACCAACAATGCAAAAAATGGGAGATTTTTTTCAAAACGCCGGATGTAAAACTTTTCCAGATTTACTTTTCCACTTTTGAATCTCTCATAATATCCGCAACACATTCCAAAGCCGCTCAATATCAGAAATAACTTTACAAAATGTGTCATGCTACCGATAACATTGGTAGCGATTTCTGATGTAAGAGGATGTCCCATATTAGATGACACGTGCATAGCAACGATGCCAAAAGCAGCAATAACTTTTAGCCCATCTAAATTTTCATATCTATTATTACTGCCTATCGCCATAAACAATTTCTCCTTTTAAGCACGCCCTTTAATTTCACGCAAAATTGTGTTGAGGTATTCATCTGTTACCTGCTTAAGGTTTTTATATTTTTCCCCTACAGCTTTATAATCAATATCATCTTTTACAACGCCTGATAAGTCCATTCCATTTTTATAACGCCGACTTTCTAGACTAAAATTCACGCACAGGGTATCAATACGAGAATTTTTTGAAAAGCTGGAATTTTCAGCATATCTATTAAATACCACAAACTGCTTTTCATTAAGAATAGAAAATGCAGTCCCGTGGAAAGAATCTGTGCAGACATACTCTGCATTTCGCAGAAGATTCAGAAATCTCTCTGGGCTCACGTCATACGGAGCAAAGTCTCCAAAGTTTTCATCTTCTTCTACATACTGATCCATGTGTCGCAATGCAACGACTTTCATGCCCTTGTCGCGAGCTAATTTCTTTACTGCATTGCGATATTCCTGTGTGGCGCCAAGGAAGTATGCAAAAATATATGGCTCATTGATTTCTCTTTTATTAGGAATTCTCTCCAGCCATTCATTTTTACTCAAAAAGAAAACAGGGTCTAAAATCGTAGGAACATCTCGACCAGTCAATTCCTTGACAATCTCACTTCCTCGATTCTCACGCATACTAATGTATTCAATGCGATTCAAATACTGTATCGTTCTTTTCTTTTGATACCACGGAATTTCCTTTACTCCGAAACTAGAAGCAATTGAAATTTTTAGCGTATCATCCGGAACAAACATCAAATTGTAATAATTCGTTGGCAATCCTGCTGGACTCCAAAGCTGATCGCTTCCTGTTATAACCGCCGAATATTTCTTTCCACCCTCGCGTAATGCCGCATAGCCGATATACTCATCGGAGAAATCCTTAAAAGCCCATTTTTTGAATCCGGCAAATGCTTTCATACGAACTTCATTATTCTTTGCATACTCAGGATGCTTTTTTAGGCTAAGTTTTCTCTGAATCCCCTCATATCTGCTATTAAACCAAACTGCATTAAAAAGACGCGGCACATCTTTCAGTGCTTCTGTCACAGTCTTCTTTCTAGTATATCGAACCAACTCATACTCAATATTTTGATTTTCCAAATAACTAACAGTTGCATATGCTTGCAATATGCCTCCGTAATTTTCATGCATATATTTTATGCATACTCCAACCATTTTAAACTCTCCTCTATGCTGCACATCTTACTTTTTCAGCAATTCCTCATATATTGCCTGATACTTCTTATTTTTTTCCTGCCAAGTATACTTTTCTGCTTTCTTTCGCGCGTTTTTTCCACGTCTTGTTACTTCATCAGGATTAGCAATACATTCAAGAATAGCCTTTTTCAAATTCTCGATGTACTCTTCCTTCGTATTTCCTTCATAAAGCCAACCCGTGTCTTTATCAAAAAGAGTTGCTCCGCCAAACTTATTAATGGTGATAACTGGAATACCTTTTGACATTGCTTCCAATAAGACAGTGCCTGTCGTCTCTCGAATGCTCGGCATAATAAATACATCCGCATCTGAATATTTCTTTTCCATTTCCATATAGGGGATGGAGCCCATGCAGTGCACATGCTCAGACAAGTTCAGGTTATCCTTACAGCGTTTACGCAGATGCTCAAGCTCCGGGCCATCGCCTACAACCCTAACCTGATATCTAGTTCCCTGTGGAATTCTCATCAATGCATCAAAAAGAAAATCCAAGCCCTTTCGATATATCATTCTTCCAGCAACCAGAAAGACACATTCTTCATTTCTGCCCTTTTCTTTGCAAGTATCTTTAATATCATTTATATCTACCGCAACCTCAGTCACTGGCTCGTCACATACATTGTAATTCTTCATTCCCTTTTTCCTTTTCTGTCCAGTTCACTAATTCGTCCGGTCTTAATCCATTGTCAAAGACTAATTCATATGGACAGTTTAGTTCTGCCCCCCCACGAGGAATTCTTGAGTCTCTTTATTTGCAAACATAATATAATCGCAACGATTTAGTTTGCCTGTGATTCTCAGCTTAAAACGATACCAGCGATTTATCCCTGAACGAACGACTTCAATGATTTCATGTCCCTTTGCGTAATCTTTCAATCCATTAGGCAAAGACTCTCCTCCGCCAAGTGGCCCACAGACAAATTTGATATTTGCTATCTTTCCATAGTCTCCAATTGCACGGAATTCAATTGGTGTAATCTGATGAATAACGTCAATTTTTTGATCTGCAGAAATTTTCTTTGCAAGAGGAAGCACCCGTCTATTCCACACATTAAGTCTTCCAGAATACATAAATCCCTTGAAGATTTTCTTGTAAAAATTCGGGATGTCAACATAATAAAACTTTATATTTCCAAGTGGGTGACTCTGCAAATATTTTTCGACTGGTTCACGTTGCTCTTCTTTTGTGATCACATAAACTTTATTTGTTTTTGAACTCTCATAAGGAACGCACCAACCGATTTTATCTTCGCTTCCAGCAAAAGGGTTACATGAATAAGCTATATATAGGATATTCATCACTTCGTCTCCATCTGCTGTGCGATATCAGCATCCACAATTTCCTCGCCGGTCTTGTGCTTCAGCTGTTCCTTGGATGCTTCACTCAGACCGTTGTTGATCACGCAGTTCATGTCGCAGGTGCTGCACTTATCCAGATCCTCTTTGGTAACTTTGCCATCACGATAATCGCGGCAGATTTTCAGCTCGTACATGCTGTACGGATGCTTAGTGAACAGAGCCTTAAACTTGTGAACCAGAACCCAGGTAGCCGGCTTCCAGATGTACTTGTGCATCGCAGGACTTACACTGCCGATCATCCAGCAGTCACGGTCGCAGCAACGAACCTTTGCACGAACTTTCTCTGCTTCTGGGCTGTTCCACAGCTCGTCCCAAGTCTGGTTGTTCAGGTTGCCCATGACCTCTTTGTCCTTGGTGCCATTGCAAGGCATAACATCGCCATACGGATCGATGAAGAAGGTATCGAAACTCATGTCGCAAGGCAGCAGACGCTTCTGGCCGTAGATGTAGTTGATCAGACCGTGATTAAAGTATGCACGGAACCACTTCTTCGGGCTGTTGCTACGGAGCAGTTCATTGACCAGATTTTCAAAGTTCTTTGCGACCATCGGACGATCGTGGATGATGTTCTTGGCCTCAACAAAATAGAAGCTGTTGTGCAGGGAAGCGGTTGCAAACTCCATGCCCATCTCATCGGAGATCTTGTACAGCGGAACCAGGTCAGGAGCGTTCTTGTCCTGAACGGTCATACCGAAGCCGACATCCTTCATGCCCATCTCACGCAGCTTTTTCAGTGTGCCATAACCACGCTGGTAGCCGTTCTGCAGACCACGGATCTCATTGTTAGTCTGTTCCAGACCCTCGATAGAGATACGGATACCGATCTGCGGGAACTCCTTACACAAATCAACGATACGATCTGTGAAAAAACCGTTGGTAGAAATAACGATACGGTCAGACTTCTTGTACAGTTCGCGCACAATATCCTTCAGGTCGGTGCGGATGAACGGCTCACCACCGGTGATGTTGGTAAAGTACATCTTCGGCAGCTTCTTGATGGTCTCAATGCTGATTTCCTCTTCCGGCTTGGAAGGTGCTTTATAACGGTTGCACATAGAGCAACGAGCGTTGCAGCGGTAAGTGACGATGACCGTACCATTCAGTTTCTTTTCGTTATTGTTAGCCATTTTCTAATACCTCTATCTCTCTTTTTATCTATAAACTTTCATAATTTTCTCGTAATACTCATCGATAGTATCGAAGCTGATGTCCTTACAGTTCGCACTGTACTCCGCACACAGCTTCTTATCACCCCAGAGCTTCTCAATCTTCTTTTTCAGATCTTCAGCATTACCACTCTCGAACAGCTCGCCGGTCTTGCCAACCTGAATCAGTTCTGGGATGCCACCAATTTTCGCTCCCAGTACCGGTGTGCCGTACATCTGGGATTCCATCACGGAGAACGGGCAGTTCTCATACCACTCAGACGGGTAAATGGAGAACCGTGCCTCACGGATAAGCTTTTCCAGCGCTTCGCCTTTCTGGAAACCAACGTTCTTGATGTTCTTAATACCATTTACTGTCTCTTCCAGCGGGCCAGTACCGGCGAAGATGAACTGTACATCCGGCAGCTCCTTACAGACCTTGATGAGTGTGCCGATACCCTTCTCCTCCGAAAAGCGGCCGAAGTAGAGGACGTAATCCTTCTTCGGAGTCTCTTTCCACTCCACCTTATCGATGAAGTTGTGCATTGCCACGGTCTTAGTAGCAAACAGAGGATTGCTGTCCATCTTGCTCTTCATGAACTCGGAGCAGCAAATCATAGTGTCAATGTACTTATAGGTACCTTTCCACTTCCAGAACTCCGCTTCCATCATGCCGATGGCTGACTTCGCCGTGGAACCGTGAATACACTTGCCTTTCATGCAGTTCACGAAATGACCACCGAGGCACTTCTCACAGTTCTGGTGCGTATTCGGATTGTTCAGCATGTGGTTCGGGCAGACCAGCTGGTAGTCATGTGCCGTGAAGATGATCTTACAATCTCTTCCGGTCTCCTTGCGCCACTTCACGATTTCCAGAATGATGGAAGGTGTCAGCTGGTAGTTAAAATTGTTCAGGTGACAGACATCCGGCTTGAAGTCGTCCAGAACTTTTCTCAGCTGCACCCGTGCTTCCTTGCTGTAGATGGTCTTGATCGGGTAGGTCAACTTGCTCAGTTTGCTGCCGCCGTGGAAGTCCATATCAGATGTATAAGCATTGACCCGGTTACCCACGCAGCGGCCTTCATGCTCCATACCGAAGTACTGAACCTCATGTCCGTGCTGCTCTAGCGCCTCACCCAGCTTAAATATGTAGGTTTCTGATCCACCGTTTGGATATAGAAATTTATTTATTATCAATACTCTCATCTATTATTTTCTCCTGTACAGTTTCATCGTTTCCTTTACAACTTCATCCCAGTTATATTTCTCGCAGATAAAGTCAGCTGCCTGATTCTTCATTTTCATAACCATTTCAGGATGGTCACAGGCATCTTGCAATTTTTCTCGCAAGTCCTCTACATCTGACTTTTTGAAAATCAATGCCTTATCTTCCACAACCTCTGCACATTCTGGAATATCGGATACCAGACAGCAGTTGCCGTAGCTCATTGCCTCCAGCAGACTTAATGGCATTCCTTCCAGATCAGACGGCAGCGTGTAGATGTAAGCGTTGCTGTACAGTTCATCCAGCATTGCTCCCTGCACAAACCCAGTAAAGAGAATCCGATCGTCACCCTTCGCCAGTTCTTTCAATTCCTCCATAAAGGAATCCGTATCACTAGAGCCACCTGCGATGACCAGCTTTTTATCTGTCTTGACATTCTTGAAGGCCTCAACCAGATATCGAATCCCCTTCTCCGGCACCAGACGACCGAGGAACAATATGTATGAGTCTTTTTTCAGCCCGAACTTATCTGTAATCAGACTTGCTTCCCGAATCTGCGGCCTATTCACGCCATTAGGGATAAAGTGCGTTTCTCTTCCATAAGTTTCCTTAAAATAGTCCTGCACTCCTTTGCTCAGAACAATGACCTCGTCCGCATATTTCGCAGCATTTTTTTCGCCCTGACGGATAAATTTAGAGCCAAGCCCTGACTGCCACTTCTCGCGCTGCCAGTCAACGCCGGCCGATGTCAAGTCTTGGACAACATTTTTTACAAATAAATTTGAAAAAAAGCAAAAAAATAAGCCCTACAAGGCTTTCAGTCGGTATCGAACCGCTCTGAGCCTTGTAGGGCTTAACTGTTACTCTATATGATTTTATCTTAGACTGCCTGCAGCGGAGTGTTTTCCATCACTTTCTCAAACTGCTCCACTGTCATTTTTGCCTTTTCAGCAGCGCGCTCTATTTTTAAATCACCATCTCGGACAAGCTGCACCAGCATCCGCATCTCACCAATGTTGATGCCTTCTTCTCTACCTTCGGCCTTTACGCCCTGACTAAGGTTGCACATAACAAGCACCTCCCTTTCCAGTTCTTCGTTCATTGCAACGCCAAATTCTTCTTCAAGAATTTTCTTTTTCTCAGTAGCTGCTCTGGAAGAAGAGAGCAACACATCCATAAATTTCACAATACCTGTATAGTTTTCCGTACCCGGTTCTCCAAGACAAATCGTTACAACACTCATCAAATCGTAATTTTCCGATTTTTCAACAGCGTTTCCGATCAACTGCTCTGGTCGGATAGAATAACGAATCAGAGTGTTTTGGAACTCCTTGGTTGGGTGTGTACAAACCCAGATAGAGTACACTTTTCGGATTTTCCCATACTCCGAGTTCGTGAATATCGGACCATGCTGTGCGGAGATCATCCTGCTGCAATAATAGATTGCTCGCTTTGTCAACGGGTATCCCGGATTAAAAGCAGTCTGCGCTTCCACATTAATAATAAGACGTATCACATCTTTCTGTGCAGTAGAACCCTCTGATGTTGGTGCGATTGCATCGAACCGGACATCATAATTGATGGTTCCTTCCGTCAGCGTAGAATCCTCATTATTGCTTCCGACAATTACGTCAGAAGTTTTCCTGGGTCTGTTTGTATCATCAACATGAACGCCAACCGTGCCCACTTCCGGCGTTCCTTCGATATACTTCTCTGCAATTTCGTCTACGGAACAGGCACTGTACTCATTCACACAGTTCTTCATAATCTGTGCCAGAATCTGTTTGTTGGCAAGCAGCTTCTTGGCAGCCTTATCATAACTCGAATCGTATTCCGTCTGCGTTATCGCATGAGCAAGTTGATTTTCCATCGGCATTCACTTCCTTACAGCAGGTTCAACGGGAGCGTATACTACCCCTATTGTGCTTTCATCTTACCATAAAACACTTTGCATATCAAGCTGACAGATGTAAACTTTTCTGCATAGATTTGTCCATATTGCCCACTCTGGTTTAAATCTAAGTCGGCATAATTCAGCATAATATTTCAATAGAGCAATACCTATATTCAAGATTCTTCCCGCCTTGACTACCATTCCCGTTCATCTTTTTCAAGTGAAATGATAACTGCGTTTTTCTCAGCCTCATATCTCCCCTTAAACTGATGATCCTTTCCTACAGCTAGTTCATTTGCCTCCAGCAACGCCTGAATGAACTGTATTCCGTTAATCATCATTCGGCACTGCCCATCGGTCAACAGCCTGTCTGGAACCTTAAAGGACATGGGATGTTCAGCGGTGCACGGAGTAATCGCAATAGACTTCCGATCTTTCCTCTGCAAAACACAAATATAGGTCGGGCTCCCAAGAACACGAATAACATCCTTTCCCACATTCATTCTTCGGCTTTCTGCCGGAATCGTCACCAGCAGATTCATAATTCGTCCAGAACTCATGTCAGCATTCCTTTCTCAACAACCTCACTGCCCGGTCGTTGTACATTTTCAGGCTGTTCCGGAAAAACTGATAAAAGTATATTTTCAGATTCTTCACATTGCGGTATCGGTACTGAAATAGTATCTGTTTCCTGTTCAGGCTCATCCAATACAGCAGAGCCCTGATACCCAATAAAATCCTCGAACAGGTTCATCTGATGACCAGCGATGTAATCATTATAAGATTTCCCGATCCGATCCTTATAGACATCTGGGAAGAACTTTATCTGTTTTTTCTTCATTTCGCCAGTAAGCGGGTCCGTATATTCCTGTGGCTTCGGTGTGAACATGATTGCTTCTTCCAAATCGAACAACATACAAAGGCCCTGATCAGAATTAGCCACCCGTCCAAGCACTTTATAGCGGCATTCTCGGTTCCAGTTCATGAGCTTGAAGATATTTTCCACAAATTCCAAAGAGGTAATATCCTTATTCACCCAGTTTGCGTCCTTCTGCCGTGCCCATTCAACAGACGCGCTGTCTTCTTCCGGACACATAATCAATGCAAGCCGTTTCTTGTTTGGATGCAAAATCGGAAGAACATACTTGATTCCTTCAAAAAGCCGGATGCAGGCCATATTAAATTTCATAACGCCATATTTTATGCTCACTGCAGGTTTATTCAGCATTGAAAATTGGGTGCGCGGTGGAAGCTCATAGCCATCGAATTTTTCGTACTCCAGTTCTCTTTTATGTTCTTTTCGTATCTGCGTTAACTCACGAATCAAGGAGATTTCCCGAACACTCAGTTCCTGTTCCCTGCTCTTTTCTTCCATTTCACAAATCCTCCTACATCGACATTAAAAGGTCATCCAGTTCACGTTGAACTTCATTTCTGCTTGGAATTGCACCAATCATGGGATTTTCTACGACTTGGCCGGATTCCATCACATCACTGGCCGCAATGCTCTGAACCCACTTGCTCCGATACAGCCGACATTTCAGATCCATCGAACGATCCTCAATCTGTTCATACTGATTTTTTCTAATCAAAATCCGGGACTCATCCAATTCAAAAATTAGGAACTTTGCATTTTTCTCTCCACGGCAGATACCACGACACTGGTAACGACAACTCCACTTCCAGTTCATTGCTTCAAATATCACCCCTGAAAATGCCCTGGATGAAAAGCTGCTGCAAATCTTATCCTTATTTTCCCAATGTATCGCTGTTGAAGCATCACGATTACTTTTTCGCAGGATTACGACTTGCAGAATCGGATGATAGAGCAGTTCCACATGCTCGCAGTCGTCCAAGCGGGTATGACACGCTTTGCTGAAACGGATTCCATTTTTTGAGATTGTTATGACCGGACTGCTTTGATTGATAAAGCAAGTGCCTGAAATCGTCAGATATTCCGATCGAAGGGGCTTTTCCAGCTTTGTTCCAGCCCTCATCTCTGCTATATCATTCAGTTTCGCCACCTCTTCCGGAAGATAGGCCCTCAGACAAAGACTGTGAATACTATCAACACTGATGCCACTCCAGTTCGGATGGATGCCCACGAATCCTTTCAATGCTCCCTGCTGGATTACTACAATATCCTGCACCCCGCACTTCTTTTTGCTGGATGCCACAAGATGTGCAGCCCGTGCAATTCCCGGTGAAACAATCGCTTCGTGATGTTCTGGAACGTAGGCAGAGCAGCGATTTCCGTTATTCTTTGTGACCTTGCCCAACTTGTAGTCCACCACAATGCTCTTCCGAGCTTCCAGATCACCCCAGCGACGTTCGTTTTTCATGATGTTAGCCACCATCATGCCATTCCACTCCTGCCTGCCGCGCAGGGTGCTGCGCTTCTTCTGTGTCAGGATCATTGCAATCTGTTCGTAATCATAGCCCTGAATAAATGCCAGAAAGATAAAACGTACCGTCTTTGCTTCTTCCGGCTCAATCACAAGCTGTCCATCCTTCGTATGCCGATACCCCATCAGGTCAGCCACCGGGTACTGACCTGTCATAATACGCTGGTCATACGAAAGGATCATGCGGCGACTCTTATTGCCCGATTCCCAGTCTGCCAAAAGAGCCTGAATGTCAAGACTGTATTGACTGCTTGGATTCAGCGTATAGATATTCTCTGTTTCAAAGTACACACCGATGGGATGTGCAGGATGCATGGTTTTCAAAGCTGCGATCTGTGTCATGCAATCTGAAAAATTCCGAGCAAATCGTGAAATGCTGGCACAGATAATCAAATCCATTTTCTGGTCTTTGGCATCTCGCATCATTCGCTTAAACGCATCTCGTTTCCGCAGTGAAGTACCCGATTTTCCCTCGTCACTGTAAATATCCTGCAGATTCCAGTTTTCCGTTTCTGCAATCTTTTTGGTGTAGTATAGAGTTTGATTTTCAATAGAGGAAATCTGTTCTTCGCTAGATGTGCTGACGCGGGCATAAACGGCCACACGTTTTAGGTCACTGTCATAAATTGATGGGGTCGGCTTTGCAGGGCGGAAATAATCTTTTGCAGATTTCTGGCCCTGTTCAGTCTGCTTATGGATTCTGTCGCGGATTTCGGCTTTTCTCTTTTCAGCTTCCAAATGCCTGCTTTTCCAATCCATTCCATTGGACACAACTTCGATATTTTCTATTGAAATATGTTCTACATTATTTGAATCATACTGTCCTTCATTCATTTTCCATCAGCCTTTTCCATTTCATGTTCTAGTCGTGCTTTCCATGCAAGATATTCTTTCTCACGGATTGATGTGTATTTTTTGGCTAATTCTTTCAGACTTTGCCGTTGGTTATCAACATCAAGAATGGTGTCGATTCTCTGGTCGTCATCATCCGTAACAACGTCCACTCGCATCGGTATGTCAAACAGATATTTCAACAGGAAACAGAAATCACAGGTATTCGCTGCAAGGTAGGCTCTTGTTTGCGAGAAAATCAGATTAACTATTCCTTTTTTACAGTCCTGAAGCAGATGTACCATTTCCGGGCGTTTGTAAATTTCCTTATTCCCTGTGATGTCAATATAGACACCAACCAGTCTTTTATCCGCATCATCTCTGAACCTTTCAGCATAATAGGAACTATGATAGGCTACTGCTACATCCTTGGATCGTTCCCACAGTTTTGCAAGTTTCACATAGCCACCCACTTTATACTTGCGGTCCATTCATAACACCTTCTTCCGGCTGAACACTCCAATACCATTTTCGCTTTTTCTGGTAGCAGTGAATTCCCATTTCTGTTTTTACCATTCGTGCCACTCGTTTGCTGATGCCCTCATTGTCCAAACGGCAATATATTTCATTTGCGCTCATATCACCTTTTTCAAGGAAATGTTTGATCCAATATACGGCTTTCTGCTGCTCAGAATCAAATCTCGGTTCTATATCCTGTTGCTGTTTTTCAATAGGTTGCGGCTTGCATTCCATCCATTGAAAGCCTTTTTCGGCAGAAATAGAAAAGTGAATATCCTCAGCCGTAGGTGCAAGACTGTTTTTGATTTGATGTACGATTCTTATATCAGGATTCTCGGTATCCCGTTCCACCTGCAGGACACTTCGTGCTGCTGCCACAACATCAATGCTGCCCAGGCTGCGGTACAACCCTTTGGAACCTTCTTTTTTATTAAGGTGGCCGATCAGAACGATGGCGCAGTCATAGCCAGCAGCCCACATTCCAAGACGGCGCATGAGTTTCCGTGCCCTGCCTGCAATCTGCAAATCCGAATCGCTGCCAAGATAAGCCTGAATCGGGTCGATCACAACCAATCGCGGTCGAAATTCAATGATTGCCTGACGAATGCGCTCATCGTCCAATGTAAGACCGTTATAGACTTCTTCGTTGATGAAAGCGATCTTCTTGCAGTCTGCTCCACAGCGTTCCAGACGGGGCTTAATCGTGTCTGAAACACCATCCTCGGAGCACTGATAAATCACTTTTTGCGGTGCACCGATCTTACAGCCATCCGGGGTCTTACCACCAGTTGAAAGTTCGGCAATCAGATTCATCATCATAGTCGATTTCCCATCTCCAGGATCACCCTGTAGCAGTGTAATTTTCCCGATTGCAATAAAGGGATACCACAGCCACCGTACATCCGTTGACTGGACTTCGCTATACAGTGTCAGCAGCCTTTCCATTTCGTTTTCCTCACTTTTGTGCAGTTTGATTTCACGCTTTTATTATACACTTGTCAGATATATTTTTCTGTGAACCAGCAGTTCACTTGTGCCTTAAAATGTGAACTGCTGGTTCACATTTTTGCCTCAGAAGCCACCTCCGCTAGAAGGGGAAAGAAAAATTCTGACTTCTATGCAGATCGTTCTTTTGGTTTTTCTTGATTCATTTTTTCATAAGTCAAATAATTAAAGTATCTTATGCGGGCATTTGAAAGGAAGATCGCTATATGTCCGTAAATCGTACTTCTCTAGGAAAACGAATCAGCTTCTACCGTTCAAAATCGAATCTGACACAGGAAGCTCTTGCCGCAAAAGTCAACTGCAGTCGTGAATACATTGTCCAAATCGAAAATGGCACAAAAGTTCCAAGCCTTTCTGTTCTTGTCGAAATTGCCAACACATTATCCGTTTCCGCGGATGAGCTTTTGCTCGACTGTCTTGAACATTCTTCTTCCTCTGCAAACTCTGAATTTCACCGCTTGCTGCTGGACTGTAATGAAACTGAACAGACTGTCATTATTCGCATGGCAAAAGAGTTAAAGGCCACTCTTGTCAGCCTTGGAATTTAACACCTATCCGTAAAATTACAAAATAAAAAACCCGCATAAGTCGCAGACGCACCCTCGAATCCTCCTGGGTGCTGTCTGCGGTTTATGTGGGCCTTCGTTTTTAAATATTGAAACTCGCTATGCACCTTAGTTCAAGAAGTCGCTGCAATCACTTCTCTGCATAGCTGCTCGGTAGCTAGTTAGACCTTCTCAATCTGTAACCTTCCCATTCCTACGGAATGAAACACCCGCCTAGTCGAGAAGATTTACGAATCCTCTCACCTAGACGGGTGTTACCTTTTGTTTACTTTTCCATCAGCGTACAGCTTTAATAATAAAGCCAGCGCATACCATCCCAATATGGCTGAACTTCTCCTCTGGATTCATGTTGCTCATCAAAAAGGTCAAATGCAATTAGCCTAGCCGTATGGAAATCATCAATTCTACGATTATTATATCGAAACACACTTTGCCCTCCATAGAGAACACCCCAGCCTGCTCCAAACTTACTTTTCATAATCGTTATATTTTCTCCCTTATACCGCAGTACATATTTTCCTTGACCACGTTCCTGCCATTCTCTGCGCATAAAATTTTTCTTACGATTCAAGCGATTTTTTAGTTCTCTCTCAGTCTTTTGAGGGTTGATATAGTCGTCCGTCAAGTGTTCCGCGCATACGCATCCCACACGCAGTTCACCATTAAAATTAGGATGCTGTAAAATATGAACGTAGCGTATTTTCTCCTGTCCACACATTTCGCACTGTTCGTATTCTACGTCATCGCCAAACTCTAAGTCCTCACCCAAATCTTCTATTCCTATTTCCTTCCATCCTTTATGAGGAATCCCTTCTCGTTCCCATCTTGCCACTTTTGCTCACCATCCTATTGTTATTCTCTAAGCATTTATTCATGCAGTTCCAACGGCAACCCATCTGGATCAAAGAAAAATGTCATTTTCTTCTGGGTGTAGCTGTCCAATCGAATCGGTTCGCATCCTATCCCCATCTGTTCCAGTTCTGCTACAGTGGCTTCCACATCCTCCACCCGGAACGCCAAATGTCGCAGTCCGCAGGCTTCCGGTCGATTCACGCGCTTAGGTGGGTTCGGCTCTGCGAAGATCTCCAGTTCAATCGCATCAGCCCCCTCGCCAACACGCAAATCCAGTTTCCAGTCATTCCGTTCTTTACGGAAGTTTTCTCGTACAATCGCAAATCCTAGCTTATTCACATAGAAGTCTTTCGATTTTTCATAATCTGAAACGATGATTGCCACATGATGAATCGCTGCTAATTTCATTTTCTAGGTTTCACCTCTCCTTATATGTACCATACTTGTCGAATCGTCGCTGCCGCCAGTTCCAAAAACACTACCACACTGCCGACCACCTGTGGAATCATAAAAACCACAAATCCACCAATCAGCATTTGAAGTGCTTCTATCCCCTGCGATTGTTTCATCAGGAACGAAAGCACTGCTGTTGCCAACAGCACACTGCCCAGCAGATAGAATATCCATGCCGAACAGCAATGAAGGAACGTCACGAACCATTTCAGCAGCCATACTACGATAAGTAGCGGCAGGGTCAATAAGGTCAATATTAGTTTTGCCAGCTTTCGGGTTATACTCATTGCGTCCTCCTCCGGTTGGTCTGTTGCCCATATTATAACATACTCTTTGATGTTATATCATGGGCAACTTCGCCTTTTTGAAATTCAGTCTGTGTGTAATGCTCTCACGGCATCCTGTATGCTCTGCTCATATTTGAACCGTACAACGATACGCCCACCCTCATGCACATAAACATTTTCGATGAAGGCCGACACCATGCTTGCCGTAAGTCTCGTGCCGTGCAGAAAATTTTCTGCCTGTTCTGCTGCTGCGCGTACCGTCCCTGGAACAACGCTCTGTACAGATTCTTCCGCTTTGAATTGTTCGATTTTGTCCTGCACTTCTGCAATCTTCCTGTCACATTCCTGTTTTTTGTTCTTATAATTGTCCAGCGAGAGTGTTCCTGCCGCGTATTCCTCATACATCCGCATCTTCTCGCCTTTCAGATTTTTCAGTTCCTGCTCCATCAAAGTTTTTCGGCGGCTAGCCTTTCTACTGGCTTCTTTCAAGCTCTGTTCTTTCTTTTTAATATCACCATAAAGCGAGTCCAATAGAGAAAGTTCTTTTTTCAATGCCTGGAACACTGCATTTTCAATATCACTGGCCTGATATATCTCCGATGAACATTGGGTCTGACCGATAAGTTCCATTCCCTCTCTGCACCAGAATATGGGAGAAGCCTGTTTGTAGTCATATCCCAGGACTCGTCTGCAATTACCGCATCGAATTTTCCCCTTAAGGGGAAAATCCACGCTTCCCATCACTACTCTATGCCCGTTGTTTCTTATGACAAGCTGCGCTTTTTCAAATTCTTCCCGGCTGACGATAGCTTCATGGGTTCCTTCCGTAATGTATTGTTGCCCTTTGGGAACAATGCGAATGATTTTCTTGCCAGAAATTAACCTTTGACTTTTTCCCAGAACCATCGCTCCGGTGTATACATACGCCGTGAGGATTTTCCAAACGCGAGAACTATCCCAAAGAATCACAGGTGCAATCGTGTAAGTCGTTTCTTTTCCATACGCCTTATGCTCCCGGTTATAAACACTCGGCACAGGAGCATTTTCATCATTCAGCGCCATCGCTATTTCTCGCGTCCCCAATCCCAGAATCGCAAGGTCAAAAATACGACGGACAATTTTTGCCGCTGGAGGGTCAATGATATATGATCCTTTTCTATTCGGGTCAAACTGGTAACCAAACGGTGCAGCAGACGCTGTAGAAATGCCCTTGCGCCATTTTACTCGATTGGCTGTCCGAAGCTTCTTTCCTGCATCCCGGCAGTACATGGTGTTTACCAGGTTGCTGACAACCAAATCCATCCCCAGGGTTGTACCATTATAATTGCTGCTGTCATAGTTGTCATTGATGGAGATGAGCCTGACACCCAGTAGTGGAAAAATCTGCTCCATATATTCGCCAACACCAATGTAATCGCGTCCAAAACGAGACAGGTCTTTTACGATAATGGTATCAATCTCGCCACTGCGCACACCATCCATCATCTTCTGAAAGCCCGGTCTGTCGAAATTGCTGCCTGTGTAACCATCATCCACAAAATCCATCACCGGCAGATTTTGCAGACTCTCTTTGTGGGAAATATACCGCTGGATCAGTTCTTTCTGGTTTTCGATACTGTTGCTCTTGTCTTTTCCATCCTTACCCAAATCACCGTCTGCCCTTGAAATGCGCTGATACGCTGCAATCATTTTCCCGCACTCTCCTTTCCAAGGTCTGCAAACACATCTTGAAATCCAAATACAATGCGAATCCGCTTATCTGCACTCACTTCGATTCTCTGCACAAGGGATTTTACCAGCTGAGCATCAAATCCAAAATCATCAAGATGTTCTTCAAGATTGGAAGTCATATTCAGATATTCTCTAATCTGTTGTTCTACTTCCACCTTTTTGGCGTCTGCTCTCTGCAGTGCTGTTCGCAAACTGTCATACTGTTTGGAATAATCTTCCCGAATCAGTTGATAATCTTCGGAATCCACCACGCCTGCCACATAATCTGCATAAAGCTGCTCTCTTTTCTTTGCCATCTGGCCAACTTTATCCGTCAGGCTCATAATCTCACTTTTTGCATGGTAGACAGGATTCTGCATATCTTCGATTTTTCGCAGCTCTTCCAGAACTTTGCGCTTATCACTAAGCCGAACAATAAACAGATGCAGCTGATCCATTACCAGAGCTTTCAACAACTTTTCCGTAATCTGGTGTCCGATGCACTTATCATCCGCCTGCCTTCCTCTGCAAATATAGTAACAAACCTTTTTACTTTCTTCTGCTCCATGCGGAAGCCTATCAAAATTCATCGGTCTGCCGCAGTCTGCACAGAACACCATTCCGGCAAGATCATTCTGATACTCCGTGCGAATCTGTTCTGATTCAGCTCTTACTGTTTTGAACACCTTCTGATTCTTCGTCAGAATCTCCTGCACCTTTTCAAAATCATCCCTTGCAATGATGGCTGGATGTGTATTTTTTGCCACATACCACTGCTCTTTCGACAAGTCACGTTTGTCCTGCCCAGCAAAAAATCTCTGTGTACTTTTATTGTTGATGGTATCTCCCACATAGGTTTGATTTGCCAGCATATGCCGTACCGAGGTTTCGCCCCATTTTTTATAAGTAACGACTTCCTTTCCCTCAACAATTTTCCGATGCCACTCCCGTGGGGTTGGAACCTTCAGCAGGGTCAACCGTCTGGCAATTTCAAAAATCGCTACGCCCATCAGTACCCACTGGAAAATCAACTGTACATAAAAGGCTGTTTCCGGGTCAATCTCATTTCGTTTTGTCACTGGATTCCGAATATATCCAAACGGAGCATCACTTCCGACTGCATAGCCGGCTTCTTTTTTACGCTGCAGGGAAGTCCACACCTTTTTGGAAATGTCTTTCGCATACATGGTGTTGACCATATTCCGAATCGGGAGAGCCAGGCTTTCCATATCCTCTTTGCGCGTACTATCAAAATGATCGGTGACAGCAATCAAGCGAACACCTAGAAATGGAAATACGGTTTCAATATAGTATCCCGCTTCCAGATAGTTACGGCCAAAACGCGATAGGTCTTTTACAACGATACACTTGATTTTTTTCTGCCGCACATCGTTCATCAAACGGGTAAAGGCCGGGCGTTTGAAATTTGTTCCTGTAAATCCATTGTCAAAATACGTATCCACATAATTTAATTCACTGCTACGGTTAATAAAATCCTGCACCAGTGCAATCTGTGTTTCCATGCTTTCGTTATCTTCACCATCTTCCACCGAAAGCCGTCCATAGATTGCAGTTGGTATCTTTTCTTCATCCAATTCCGGGAACTGCACTGAAACCGTTGCCTGTTCCGGTTGGGGCAAATTCTTTCTACTTTTTCGTGCCATTGTCTGTACCCTCCAATTCTATCCGTTCAAGCATCTGCTTCCATTCCTGCGTTTTCATCGTTAGACTGATTTCTGCCTGCTTATCGCCTAAAAATGTAACCACGACCTGTTCAATGTACTTTTTTACAAAATTACGATCCAGTGCCTCTGGGGTCTTATATTGTTCCATCTGCTGAATCCACGGATTTCGCAAACTCAATGCCCGTTCCCATACCATTGTATTTTCCATGATTGCTGTAAGCTGTTCATTCAGCTTTCGATGGGCTTCTTCATAATCCAGCACTTCAGCACGATACTGTTCTTCCGTGATTTCATCGGCCATATAGCTTTCATATAACGGTACACGGCGAAACTGTTCCATATTAAGTTCAGCCAGAATGGTCTTCATCTGCATCGAACTATCAGCTCTTACTGCTTCAATTGCTTTTCTGCCAGCTCCCTGCTGAATTGCGGAGTACATCTTTTCTTCTTCCCGATGTTCTCTCTCCATAGCATCTATCACCTTTTTATATACAGATGCAGCCGGAGCTTTCAATTCCTTTCCATTCTCCTTGTGAGCACGGCAGTAACTGCAATAGAATAGTTCTTCTCCCGTTTTCTTATCCTTATGCCAATAAAGTGGACGTCCACAGGTACAAATGATGCGCTTTGCAAGAGGATTCGGTTTTTTATATTTTTTCCGAGTTGATATTTTGTTTTCACTCTGCTGCATATTGCAAGGAAGCGCATAAAACTGTTCTTTTGTCATGTACGGCTCATGGCAGTTCTCTGCAATAATCTGACGGCTTCCGTTTGCCGTTGCACCCGTATATGTTGGATTTCTGAACAATCCCCTCAGATTATCCGATGTCCACAGATCAGATTCTCCCTCATATGGTTTTCCCTGAATTCTTTTTTTGTGCCTCATCGGTGGTTCGACATTCTGTTCATTCAACCATTTTGCAATATCGCCCATCTTCTGTCCCGATGCATATCTGGAAAAAGCTTCGCTCAGATACGGAGCAACCTCTTCATCCTTTACCATGTTGCTTTCACCATTCCTGCGGATATAACCATACGGAACGGAATTGGTCAGCCGGAATCCTGCGCCCTGCTTCTTCCTCCATGCAAACATGATTTCTGCGTGCATCTCGCAGCGTTTCTCCTCAAAATAGTCCTCAACCTCTTTTCGACTGGCAGTTCTGGTATCCAGTCCTTCTTCCAGAACGATCAGATCCACGCCTGTCTCATAGAGAGTTTCCTTGATTGACTGACGCGCCGCCGGGAAGCCAGGCCCACAGTAATACATAGATGCTACAATGATGCAGTCAAATTTTCGTCCCACTCCATCATCAATCATTTTGTCAAATGCCGCACTCGCGTTTTCTGCACCCTTACGGTCAGAATACTTTTTCTGTAAATCGAACTCTTTATGTTCAGCCAGGTATTCTGCAATACGCTGATTCTGGTCGGCAATCGTCAGTTCACCTGTATGGTTTTTCCAAGGCATCGTCCGAGTATAGCTTACACATTTCATACTGTACTCCCCTCCGTTTCTGTTGTCGGAATGCTGTTGCAATATTCCAGTACATTGCGGATTTCCTGGTCGAAGCGATATTGGATGTGAATGTGCTCTTTATCATAGACTGTAATGCTTTCCACCAGTTCTACCAGAACACGGCGATTCAAACTCGTTAAGTTTTGATAGGATTTAAAATCTTCGATCCACGGCAAATGTTCCACATCCAGATTGTTCAGGCTATCCAGCTGACGGTTCATTTCCGTTTTTGCCTTACGGATATTTTCGACTTTTTCGTTAAAGGAACGGCTGAACTCTTTATACTCATCCTTACTGACAATGCCGTTGCTCATATCTTCGTAAAGCTGACGGCGCAGGGTCTGGTATTTCTGTTCTTCCTGTTCAAGCATTTTCATGTGCTCTTCTACCGATTTTAACCTGCGTTGATTTTTGGGAATCTCGTTAATTTCATCCAGCCGCTGTTCCAGTCCACTGATTTGCTGAATCTTTCCCTGCAATGCAGCCAGCACCACTTCTGCTAATTTACTTTCGCTGATGAGGTGTGAAGAACAGCCCAGACCGTTATGATTTGTGATGCAGTGCAGATAAACATACTTCTTTCCATTTTTTGATACAGTGCGCCGCACCATATTCTGTCCGCAGCCCCCGCACCGAACCATACCTGAAAAGAGATTGACTGTATGCTGTCCTTTCGATGCACAGGTGTCCAGCTTCAAAACTTCCTGCACGGTGTCAAACAATTTCTGCGGAATGATGGCCTCATGCATATTGGGAACTTTGATCCAGCCGGATTCTTCTACGTCACGGATTTTCTTAATCTTGTAATTGATTTTCTGCCGTTTCCCCTGCACCATCGTTCCGGTGTAAACTTCGTTTTTCAAAATCCGAAGTACCTGAATCGCCTGCCACTTTGCGTGAGTTCCTGCCTTGAAGCCGCTGTGATAATTCAGTCCGCACAGCCGTTTGTACTCACTAGGAGCCAGAACTCCCTCGCTGTTCAGCTGTTCCGCAATAGCCTTTGCGCTCATGCCCTCCAATTTTCTGCGGTAGATAGAACGAACAACATCTGCTGCGTACTCATCCACCACCAACCGGCTTTTGTTCCGTTCATCTTTGCAGTAACCGTACATTGCATACCCGCCGATGAACTCTCCCTTGCGCCGCTTAATGTCCAACTGGCTCCGAACCTTAATGGAAATATCCCTGCAGTAGGAATCATTCAGCAGATTCTTAAAGGGAACCACGATGCTATCTGAATCACTGCTCTCCGTGTTCGCATTATCGTAGTTATCATTGATGGCGATGAACCGAATCCCCATCATTGGGAAAATCTGTTCCAGATACTTTCCCATCTCAATGTAGTTACGGCCAAGTCGAGACAAGTCCTTGACTATGATGCAGTTGATTTTGCTGGATTTGATGTCCTCCATCATCTGCGTAAAGCCTGGTCGCTCAAAATTAGTTCCCGTGTAACCATCATCTGCATATTCTCCTACCAAATGCAGTTCTGGTCGCTCTGCAACGAAATCCCGAATCAGTTCTCTCTGATTTCCGATGCTGTTGCTTTCAGCCTTATCTCCGTCCTCGATAGACAACCTCAGATAGGCTGCTGCTCGTATGTCCTTATTCTTTTCCTTATAAAAAAACAAAGCCATTAAACCTCCTGTCTCCACGCAATTTGCATGGTAAAATCCAGAAAGTTAATGGCTTTTGATTGCACATATTTACTTAACCCGTCTGTATTCTACCAAGCTGCGGCACGAAAATCAAGCTGTAGCGCACAATTTTAAAAAATCTTTTTTTCAGTGTTTCCCCATACTCTGCAAGAGGCAGTCCCACAGTTCACTGCCTTCTGGCCGGAACGATTCATACACGGTGATGCCCTTAATGATGATTTTTCTGTGATGGTCAGGCTCCGTTCGCTCCTGCTTCACTTTTTCGTCCAGTCGCTCTTTCTGCTTCATCGGATCAATCCCCCTTTACTAATAGGAATCCAGAAGGGCATTTTGGAATACAGTTTTTGAAAGAAATTCAAAAAAATCTGAAAAAGTGTATTCCAAATAAAGGCTGCGGATTCCTATTTATAGAAGCACTTCTTTTTCTGATGGCAAAGCCTAGACTGCAACACCAGGGTCTCCCTGTCTTAGAGCAAGATTCGCCTATGGTAACTCAAAACTCACTTTCGTGATTTTTCGTTCCCGGCAATCTTGATGGGGATTCCGTTCCCCATTCCCACGGTACGCACAAAATCTTGGATTTTGGCTATCTGGCTCCACATGAATGTGTTCGCAGCCGAACGCCTACGGCTTATCGGGAGTTGCTTCGCAACTATAAAATGCAGGAGGATCACACTATGGCTCGACCAAAAAAGAACGAAAGCATCAGACGGACTCATAACGTAATGGTCCGCTTTACCGATGTGGAGTACGCACTGGTTTCGTGTTCTGCTGAACAGGCTGGCTATCCCGTTGCCGTTTATGTAAGGAAACAGGCCATAACCGAGAAACTTTACGTTCATTACAACATCGTTGCCGACATTGCAGAACTGCGAGATTTTGCAAGACAGCTTTCCCATATCGGAAATAACCTGAACCAAATTGCAGCCTTTTTCAACAGCGGCGGCATCCAATCTCGTGCCATGCTGGAAGAAATCAATCGTTGCATGACCGACCTCCGCGCTATGCGGAAAGAAATTGCAGGACTGGCAGGTGATTATCGTGGCAATCTTAAAACACGTCGCGGGTAAAAGTGCAGACTATGGCGCGGCACTCGACTATTTGAAATATGAGCATGACGAAGTTCTGAAGAAACCCCTGCTGGATGCAAACGGGAACTGGGTACTCCGCCGAGATATTCTTCTGGAGGGCATCAACTGTGAGCCGGAACTTTTTGATGTTGAATGTGAAATGCTCAATGCACAGTACCATAAAAATCAGAATTATGATGAAATCAAGACACATCATTATCTCATCAGCTTCGATCCTGCGGATAAAGATGAATGCGGACTCACAGGAGAACGAGCGCAGGCCATCGGCATGGAATATGTAAAAACAAATTTTCCTGGCCATCAGGCATTGGTCTGTACCCACATGGACGGGCATAACGGCAGCGGCAATATCCATGTACATATCGTAATCAACAGTTTGCGAAAGCTAGATGTTCCGCAAAAGTCCTTTATGGAACGTCCCATTGACTGTAAAGCTGGCTACAAGCACCATCTGACGAAAGATTACCTAAAGCATTTACAGCAGTCTCTTATGAACATCTGCATGAGAGAAAATCTCAATCAAGTCGATTTGCTTTCCCCATCTGTCAACAAAATCACGCAGCAGGAATATTATGCTAAACAGCGCGGGCAGATCAATCTGGACAAGCTGAACACCGAACTTATTGCAGAGGGCTTCACGCCCATGAAAACCAAGTTTCAAACGGGAAAAGATAAACTGCGCGACGCTATTACTGCTGCGGCGAAGAAAGCAGAATCTTTTGAAGAATTCAGCCGTCTGCTCCAAACTGAATCCAATATTTTGGTAAAAGACCATCGAGGCCGATTCAGTTATCTTTTGCCTGACAGAGAGAAATACATTTCTGCCAGAACTCTGGGAACCAGTTTTGACCGCGAGCACCTTCTGACACTTTTTGAAAGCAACGCAATCACCGCTGCAAAAGAAAAACAGCAATGGAGTGTTGCTGACCCCATTGCCGTTCTCTATATCAAATCGAATCTCCGTCTGGTGGTGAATTTACAGGATTGCGTAAAGGCCCAGCAAAGCCGTGCTTATGCCCAGAAAGTCAAAATTTCCAATTTGCAGCAGATGGCAAATACCATAGTTTATGTACAGCAGCACGGCTACGACAGCTACGATGATTTGAAAAAAGCGCGCGATGAATTATCTGCCAAAATGTCAGATGCCCGCAACACCGCCAAATCTACCGATGCCGACTTGAAGCTGCTGAATGAGAAGATTCACTATCTGGGGCAGTATCTTTCCACAAAGGCTACATACAAAGAATTTTTGCAGGCGGGCAACAAGAAGCTGTACCGTTCTGCACATCAGGATGAAATTGCCAGATACGAAGAAGCCGTTCAATTCTTGAAACGCAATTCCACGGATGGCACAATTCCCACGATGAAAAATTTACGAGCAGAAAAGGAAAAGTTGTTTTCTGCTCGAACTGCACAATACGAAAGCTACACCTATTTCAAAGATTACTACCACGAACTGCAAACCGCTTGCAGGAATGTTGATATGATTCTTGAAACGGAACACACGCAGCAGCACAGCCGTACCCAGCCCAAGCGCAGTCACGAACCCACTCTCTAAATGAAAAAACCAGCCATAAGACTTTTCCAAAGAGTCCTATGGCTGGTCTTTTATGCTTTTTACTCGTCCATCAAATTTACTGTTTCGTCATACTGTGGTATGTCTGTATCACTGTATCCTGTAATCCTGTACAGTCCCACTTTTACATTTAGTTCCTTTTCCATTGCCTTTCCCAAGTCATACAAATAGGCATAATTGTCTTTTTCTTCATGAAAGGCCAGATAGAGTTCTTCTCCGACTTTTGTGAGAAGAAGCATTTTATAGTGAAGCGCCGTACTGCTTTCACTTTTTACAAGCAGTAAGTACTGACCACATTGAAAACCTGCATATTCATCAGGTTCAATAACATCTTCTGCCTCTGCAATCAAAGCATTTACAACGCCTACTTCTTCTAATAACCGCAGCGAAGGAGCATCGAATCCATATTTCTTATTTATTTCTTCGCCAACACTTCCCATTTCGTAAAAAATGTACTGTCCGTCAATTATTATATCCGCAATTTTTGAAAACAGCCGTGCCTCATCGGGACTCATATTGTACAGTGTTTCAATTGCTCTCAGTGAGAAGCACCCTTTACAAATTGTTTCTCCTGCCAACAATTTGGCCCAAATTTTCTGCAAATTCTCATTACTTACATTGCTAGCAGCATCAAAGAAACGAATAAACCAGTCTATGTCATACTGTGTATTGGGTTCTACTTTATCATAGCCGCACTCCTTATGAAATTCATCTGCCTTTTCTGCTACTTCTAAATAATTTTTTATCTGATTAAATTCTCTGTAAGAAAGTCTTCCATTATCCAACAACGTTCTTATTTCTTCTTCAAAGATGGTCGTCTTTGTTCCTGCAAGTCCTTTTTGTTCAGTCTTTCTTCCAACGAACATTGCTGTAAACAAAGCTGTCGTTACAGCGGTAATTGTTGGTGACACCAGTGATTCCATCGCCATTTGAATCATGCTTCCCATACTCATTGCTTGATTAACAATATCCGCTCCCATAACTTTCAACCTCCATAAGTATTATCAAACATTGCTCCATCAGCAATTTGCTTCAATGCGGCTATCACAGTATCATACGGCATGTTTTCTTCCAACAGCTGCGTTGTCAGGCTATCATAGTCCTGCTTATATGCTTTTTCCTTTATGATTTTTTCAAGTAATTCTGGAACATCGGCTTCCGGCAATGCAGAGGGGCAAACGACCGACTGTGCACGAACTGCGCGTACCTCTTTTACCAATTCCCTAAAATTTTCATTCTGCGGCACAAGCGGCAGCAGCTTATAAATATCATAGAGGTGGCGAGAATGTTTTGCAACTTTTCCTTGCAAGTAATAATCGCAAACTGCAAAAACCTTGTCCGCCAGCGTTCGGTCAATTCCCTGCACTTTCATTTCAAACGGATTTAGATTATATTCTTCAATCGCATCTGGGGCTTCCTGCTCCATCATGTCGCCAATGTAGCTATGGACAGGCAGTAAAACAGTCGGAAAGGATACTGCCGTATAAGATGTTTCCAACAAAACCGCCGCTTTCAGCGCATCGCTTGCCATCGGAATGACTGAATCGTATGCGATCACATAGCGATTATAGTCACGGCGGCTTCTGGTTTCGTCCAGATTTTCAATCGTCATTCCAAGTTCTTGTGCCGAATCCACGATTGCCTGCTTTATCTTTTTCTTCTGTCCTTGTGACAGCAGCGTATCAATCGTAATATCAATATCTTCAGAAAAGCGGCGAATCACTTTATGGCACTTGCTCAATGATGTGCCACCCTTAAAAACGATATACGGCATCTTCTGAGCCAAAAGCCGCAGTAACATCGTAACATAATAATCTTTTTCGATTGCCTGTACCATAACACCAGTCTGCTCATAGGCCAAGTCAATCGCATCCCGGAATTGTTCTCTATCACTGTGCAAGTATGCCATTATAAATCACCCTCGTTTCTACCAGATTTTTGTACAGCTTATCCGGGTAATAAGAAAAATACGGTTCCATTTCTGAAAGGCTCAAACTTGCATCGCTCATATATTGATATAATCGCTCCTGCAAAGGCTTTCCCGTAACTTCGGAATACACATCTACATCTTTCAGCAAATCAAGGAATTGCAGCACCTTATAATTGGATTCTGTCACTGGCACTTTCGGCTTACGAACAATCACCCGCGACTTTGCCAGAGATGTTTCCCTGTATTCGTTCGTTGCTTTATTCGATACAACTTCATACAGCATAGGAACCTGTGTCGTTAGCCCCATCTGGTTAAAGAACATCAAACCACTCACATAGCCGCATCGCTTATCCTTATCTCTCAGATATTTACATTCCAACACTTTTTCTGGTGGAAGCTGTGACCCTGATTTGAAAATCGTTTTTTTCGGCAAGAAGTAAACCCCACTATCAAACCGCTTTACCTTTCCAGCATCGGTAAGTTTTTTTATCTGCTGTCGAAGGTTGGCGCGGCTCATGCCTTCGATTTGAAGATCAGCAAGGAAAATTGGCTCATTCGGTTTGTAATTTTTCAGAAGATACTCATATAATGTTTCCATACTGCCCTCCATTCACAGTTTCGTGTTTTTTATTTTCTGTTCTGTTATTATTATACTCGTGATTTTCAAAAATATCAAGACATCTTTGTTTTCCACACAAAAAAGAGTGGCGGCTCCTTGTTATAGGAACCACCACTCTGCGTCATAACGGATTTTTAGTTTTTACGGCTTCTCTCCTGCTGCTGTTGTTGCTGGGTCTGGTCTTTCTGTTTCCGCTGTGCCTGCTTGATATGCAGCCGATCCAGCACCGACCATCTGCCACCAATGCGCCGTGGCTTTTTCGGCACATTATTCACGCAACCATCTATCATGTCGTAATTCTGCTCTGTGCCGGATTCCCGCGCACGTTCATACGTTCCGTTCGTCAAGCATTTTTCATGCTCGGTCATATCCTGCTGCTTCTTTTCAGCACGATGAACATACTCTGTAAGTATGGAGCGAACATTTTCAAAGCCGTTCGGAGCATCCGTCACAAATACGCCTTTACTGTCTACCACGACTGGAGAAACAGCATCTTTGCGCTGCTCATTGCGCATCATAAAAAAGCAAACACCCTCTACAACTTCGCTGTCATACGGAAGCCACGTTCCAGTCTTTCCATCAATCTGATAATTGGGAACCATGTAGACGACAGTGTTTCCGGCTGCATCAGCATCCATAAATCCACCGAACTCTACCAGTTCTTCTTTATCGACGTAGAAAAACTTCCGCCCCTTTTCTTCATCCCATACAATCACATCGCCAACACCAAACGACCGTCCAACAAATGTGTTTGGTCGCTTTTCTTCCAGCCGCTTCCGGGCTGTCATCGGCGTATCGCTGGGGGCAGGCTTTCCTTTATATGCACTCTGGTAATTCTGATGATGAATCAAAAAGCCGTCCTCTACCTGCTGTGCATAGGATTTTGCCCAATGCTGATGATGCACCTCTTTGATTTGGAAAACTCTATACTGGTTTATCATTTTACGTTTTCTCCTTCCTCCTCCTCTGGCCTATGCCATTCCAGTTCCAGCCCCTTAAACTGCTGCTCGCTCAACTGCTGCATCTTCGGGATGGTCTGCTGAACAAGCGCAGACATCTCTGCATCCTCTGCCACAAGCGGCTGAACCTCCATCAATACCTGAATCGTATCCTTGAGTGTCGGCTGCTCAAACATCGCCATCAGCATCAATTCCAGTTCATCAAAGCGTACATTGCTCATAACTCCATCCCTTTCTTTTTCGCTTTCTTCGGCTTATCCTGTTCCTGTGCAGGCTGCTCCTGCTTCTTGGCTTTCAGACTGCGCAGGGCATCCAGAACAGACTTTTTCGTACTGCCGCGTTCCTGCTCCTTACTCTGCTGTCGTGCCGCCATCAGCTTTTCCATATCAGAGATCGCCTGCTGCACCAGCTTATCATCCCTGAAGTAGTTGATAGAGTTGATGTTCTCGCGCTGCACTTTATCGTTCACGACCAACTCATACATCCCAACAAAGCCACCATCTTCCTCGATGCAGAATCCAATGCACTTGTCAGCGTTCATCCGTTCGGACGGAATCTTGTCGTAGACTTCCAAGGCTTCTTCCATTGTCAGATGATCGTGGAACTCTCCCGCAAACGTGAACTCCAAACACTCCGCAACATAAAAGCTGAGCGTTTCTTCCGGCGCAGGTCTTTCTGCGGCGAGCTTTTCTTTCAAAACTTCTGCCTGCTGCTCTGCCACCATATCGGCCTGTTCCCGCAGTTCTGCCGCGTCCATGACCCTGCCCTCTGCTGCATCACAGCCAAACTCTGCCAACAGCTCCGTCATAGCCTCCTGCACAGGCTTATCTCCATCCGTTTCAAGGATGCCGCCATCCCGCTCCGTGAAGTCCTTATTATATAAGGTATAGTCGAAACCATCGTCACAGGTCTGGATGTGAAAATAGGCATCCGGCAGTTTGTAGGCCAGCTCCACATCCTGCACGGCTAACGCCCCCTGCAACGGCTGGACAACATGATTCTGGATATACGGGTTATCCCAGCCCGGAACCGTTTTATAGTCCTCTACGATGGTGTCAATGCCGTTCTTACACTGTAAAATATCCAGTGAACCCGGCAGCGGATCAGGATTTTTCTCCACACCCAAGGCTTTCATGTAATGGTTCGGAAGTGCTTGATACTGCGACATTGCATCGTCGAGATTTCCGAACCGCTCGATTTTCAAAGGCGCGGCCTGCAAATTTTCGACCACATAGAACTGCTGCACGAAAGGCTGCTCCTGTTCCAGTTTCTTTTGCGCTTCCAGTTCTTCCCGGAACATCGTCACAAAGCCATCCAGAATAGCCGGATGGCTGTCAACCACCCAGTCTGTGCGGAAGGTCATGCGGTCTGCATTGTGTTCCGGGGTGCTGACCTGCTCTGCCCATTCCTTATTGCTGTGAGAAAAGCGGCCATCGTAGTTTTTGTGGTGCAGAGTGTTCGCCAGGATGTAGCCCACACGCTCCATGCCGTACTGCCGCACCACCTGATTGACTGCACCATCACCAAGGTACATCCCGTCATAATTATCCGCAATCGCTTCATGGATTGCCTGCTTACACTCGCCGTTCAGCCGATAGGAGGTACGGTATAAATCCACCTCGTCATTTTCTTTGGCATAGCTGAACGGCTCATAGTAGACAGGCACATCCGAATAGTCCTGCGCGCTGTTGTCCGGCACCGGCGCAGCCTTTTCAATGATCTCCGATACCACATCTTCTTTTTTCGGCATATTCCATTTTTCAGAGAAATATTTCTGCACGGCCTCCTGAAAATCTTCATCGAAGCCGTTCCACAAATCCTCTGCCACCAGCTTGCCCTGCTCATTGACTGCAACGCAGGCCGCCATATCACCGTGTTCCTCATGTTCCAGCAGGAAGAACTTCTCGCCACCGATCTCCGTTTCATCAACAGCATACCATGTGCCGAGATGCCCCTCGACTGCGATGTGGTCGGAATCGCCGTGGATCAAACCATTTCTTTTCTGCTGCTGTTCCTCCATGAATTCTCGCACGGTCAACTCTGCGCCTGTGAAGTTTAGCCCTTCCTCGCCAAGTTCCAGCCGCCCCTCTGCGCCAAGGTCAAGTTCTTCTGCCATCAGGACAGATGCCGCATGGTTCACCACCACCGTTTTTTCCACTGTAATGGGCTGGCCTGGGTCATAGTCCGAACCGCGCAGATCATAGCGATATAACCCCTCCGGCACTTCTTCATCCCGCAGTCGGCCATTGCTGAAAAGACCCGGCTTATCGAAGATTTCGATTTCCTGCAATTCTTCATTCAAAAGATTTTCTTTCTGCAAATCCATATTCTTTTCCTTAAAAAATTCCGGCAGTTCAGCAAATCCGATGCTGTCCACATAGTAGGCTTTGACCGTATTGCCATCATTGAGTACCACCACATCACTGACCGACAGCGAATGGCCCGTAAAGTCTGCCGGACGCTGGATATTGAACCGTTCATAAATGCCATCCAGCGTATCCTTTTCCGTAAGCGGCGCGGTATAGATCAGGTCATAATCTGCACGGGTAACCGTTATGCCTTTCTTCTCCACATAGTCCAGCCCCATGAAACGGTAGTCGTGTTCCGGGTCACGCTCTGTGATCTGGTAAATACCGAACTGCTTCTCGCTGCCATACAGCAGCATATTTTCCTGTTCTGTCATATTCCGCTCCTGCTCCAAATCTGCTGTTGCAATCTGGAAGGTATCACTTCCGCGCTCGATTTCCTCTCGTGCCGTGACAAGAATCGGCCACGGGCTGATGCGGACAAGATAAATCTGCTTACCCTCATCGTACAGCCGCAGAGCCTGTTCACGGTTTATCACTGTCAGCTGAAAATCCGGGCGCGCATACTCGTCCTCTGCATAATCTTCCCGTTGTTCCAGCAGAATCGCATCCCATGCGTCAGCCCTAATGCCAAAAATGCCATCGTGCTGCTCGATCTCCTCTTGGCTTGCATAATCGCCTGCCGTGCCATCACGGAACAGCGGATAGATTCTCTCACCCAGCCGATGCCATTCCCGTGCGCCTTCTTTCGTCAGAGGGAACACATCATCTTTCCGATAACCATAGTCGTGCATCTCCGAAAGACCAATCATTCTATCCGGCAGGTTTTCGATCTTCTCCTGTGCTTCGTACATCAGACGGTTGACTTCTTCTTTGTCATCCTCGGCCAGTGCAGCCGCCAGACCGTTCACCAGTTCTTCCGTTGCTGCCCGGTCATCCAGCTTGAAAGCAAAATTCACGATAAGGTTTCGCTGTTCATCATCGAAAATCGTTATTTCCTGCTCCCTATTGGCAATCAGCTTTTCCGCATACTGCATCGCGGTCATGCGCTCTGCACTCCTTTCTGCCACCGCCATTTCCAGCTTTTCCAGAAAGTCGGCAGCGGTCAATCGAATCGTATCCATCGAATCTTTCAGTTCCTTCATCTCCTTGCCGCTGGCCCAGCTTGCCACATACGGAAAAGAATAATCGGATGTATCAATGCCCAGAGCCGAGCAGACCGTAAATGCGATGCTTTCAGCTTCGGTTTCTTTCGTAAGCCTGTCTTTTTCTTCGCCGTTCTGCTTCATCAAATCGCTGCTATGCAGCATCGCATGAGCGACTTCGTGGATCATTGTCTTTATGATCTGGCTCTCGCCCATGCCGATCTGAATGCAGATTTCTTTGTCTACATCACTGTAATACCCTTTTGCGTCCCCTGCGATTTCATCAAACCGCATCGGCACAGGCGATACTTGCTCGATTGCTGCCGTCAGCAGCGCATAGTCTTTGACACTGGCCGTCAGTTCATGCGCTCCCAGTTCCGGAAGCGGTTCACCATCGGTCTGCGAAACATCGAAGACCGTTGTTACGCGGAAACGCGGAATCACATACTCCACACGTTCCATTTCCGGCTCGCCATTTTCGTTCAGCACAGCCAGCCCCGTATCCTTGTCGATTTTCTCGCGCTCCTCGACTTCCTTGATGGGAGCCGGAGCAATGATCTGGATGCCCTTTTCGCCTTTTTTAACGTAGCGGTTGAACTTATTCTTCCATGCGTTAAATCCTGCTACCAGTGTAGCATCAGGCCGCTGCATAGCGATCAACAGCGTATTGTTGAAGCTGTAATTGTGGAATTTTGCCATCGTGCGCAGGTATGTCGTGTACATTTCCGAAGTAAAAATGTCCTTTACGCCCTGCTCCAGCCGTTCCGTGATTTCTTTCATCTGCTGTTTGCGGTCAACTGCCATGCAAGCCCTCCTTTTTCTTGACCCATCGTGTTTTCATCTGGCGCGGATATTGGTCGGCCTGTTTCGGTGCTTTTGCACCGTTCCATTCCAAGCCTCCGGCTCTGCCCTCACAGGTATATCCGGCAGCTTTCAAAGAACTGCCATGCTCTGTGTCCAGAATATATGTGATTACTTTGTTGTAGCCCATTGCCCGTGCTGCACGGTATGCCGCCGCATACAGGATGCTGCAGGCGTTTGGCGTTCCATCTGTACACAGGCGATTGACTTCCAGCGTATAGCCATCGTCCAGCCGCCGCGCCACAGGTCTGCCGCAGATAGCAACACCCACCAGCGCACCATTATCCGATACGCCGATGGAGAACTTATGTCCTCGCGTCGGTTTATGGTGGCGGTGATACTGCTGCACAAACGCGTTTGCCGTTTTCAGATTGATTGGTGTTAATGTCAGCAAATGCCCTCCTTTTTCAAAAACACCCCGTTAGATTCCTTGCAGAGATCTAACGGGGTTATCCTATTTACAGTTCCATATCGTGACTTTTCCGCTTCTGGGATTTCTGCGGTTCTACGGTGCGCTCTGCCTGCTTTGCATGAAGCTGTGCCAGCACAGAGGTTTTCCGCACATTGTCCGCAGTGCACTTTGCAACGCGGCCTGCATAGTTCACAGGCTGGCGCGGCTTATCCGCCACTTCGGTTTCGGCTGCATCCTCGTCCACGCCCAGTGCATCCTCACTGCCCTTTTCATCCATATTGAGCAGAGAGTTCAGCTCCGCAAGGCGCGCAGATTTTTCAGCCAATTCCGCTTCCTGTGCAAAAGGACGTTTGGCTTCTTCCCTTGCCTGCGCCAACTGCTGTTCCAAGGTTTCCAGTCTGCGTTCCACCTGTGGCAATGCTCTTTCGATGCCTGCCAGTGCATTGGTAACACGCAGAATGTTGCCCTGCGGGTCTTTGCCGACTTCCATAGAGTAGTTCCATGCGCCCTTGATGGATAAGCGGAACACCTTATCGAAGTTGTCAAATCTGGAATGCAGTTCAAATGCACCATAGCTGCCGATCCTGCCCTCGGTGCCAGCCGCTTTCAAAGCCTTACAAGCCTCGATGATGGCCGCACCCGCTTCCTTGCGTTCGCTGTACACCTTGCCGCTGATTTCCATAGCGAAGTGGTCTTTGTCCTGCGCCAGAAGCGGTTTTGCCGCTTCCATATCGGTTTTCAAGGCTTCGATCTGACCCTGTGCCACAGTAATTTCTCGTGGATAGCGACGCGCAATATCGGATTCCAGACTATAAATCTGACTGGTGTGATTGGCTTTCAGCAGCTTCAGTTTGCTGACCTGAATATCCAAGTCCATTTTTTCCTTGATGTAGGGATTGCCGGTTGCCAGTGCCTTGATTTCGGCATAAGACAGTGCAGTGTCATCTACATCATCGCAGGCACGAACAGGAGATTTGGAAGTCATGATCTGGGAAATGAACTTCTGCTTATTTTCCAGAATCTGCCACATATACGAGTCAAACGTATTTTCCGTGACGTAACGATAAATTTTTACCTGCTTATTTCGGTTTCCCTGCCGGAGAATACGGCCCTCCTGCTGTTCCAGGTCAGACGGCTTCCACGGGCAGTCCAGATGATGCAGGGCAATCAGTCGATCTTGAATATTGGTTCCTGCGCCAAGCTTCGGCGTAGACCCCATCAGGATACGCACCTGTCCGGCACGCACCTTTGCAAAAAGCTCTGCCTTTTTGGTTTCCGTGTTGTACTCGTGAATGAACGCCACTTCCTCACGAGGAACACCTCTCGCCACCAGCTTCTCCCGCACATCATCATAAACATTGAATGTGCCATCGGCTTTTGGTGTCGATAAGTCGCAGAAAATCAACTGTGTTCCCTTGTCCGGCGCAGATTCTTCCCAGACCTTGAACGCATTGTCCACGCAGCGATTGACCTTGCTTTCCGGCTCATCCGGCAGCATATCATTGATAAGCCGCTGATCGAGTGCCAGTTTTCTTCCATCGTTGGTGATCTTCAGCATGTTATCGAACTTGGGATTCACGCTGCCGTTGCGTACAGCCTCGGCACGGTCTGCAAAGGAACTGACCATTTCTTCCTGCGTTTCGCTCGGTTTCAGCACTTCATTGATGTACTCCGCTTTCGGCACAGGCAGATTCAGCATATCCGCCGTCTGCACATCTGCCGATTCCTTGAACAGAGAAATCAGTTCCGGCAGATTAAAGAACCGGGCAAAACGTGTTTTCGCACGGTAGCCGGTTCCTTCCGGGGAAAGCTCGATTGCCGTGACGGTTTCACCAAAGGATGCCGCCCAATCATCGAAATGGCTTAGTCCCATCTTCTGCAGGGTATCATACTGGAGATACCGCATTATGGTGTACAGCTCCACCATGGAGTTGCTAACCGGGGTTCCGGTTGCAAAGGTCACACCCTTGCCGCCTGTCAGCTCGTCCAAATACTGACACTTCGCAAACATATCGCTGGACTTCTGTGCATCGGTCTGGGCGATACCTGCGATATTCCGCATTTTTGTGTAGAGGAACATATTTTTATAGAAATGCGACTCGTCCACAAACAGACGGTCAACACCCAGTTCCTCAAATGTAACCACATCATCCTTTCTCGTCTGGTCGTTCAGCTTTTGCAGCTTTGCTTCCAATGTTTTCTTTGTTTTTTCCATCTGCTTGACCGTAAAACTGCGGCTGTCCTCACTCCGGGCATCGGCCAGAGCCAGCGTAATGTCGTCGATCTGACGCTCTACAATGGCTTTCTGCCGTTCCGGGGAAAGCGGCACTCGCTCAAACTGCGAATGACCGATCACGATGGCATCGTAATCGCCGGTTGCGATCCGGGAGCAGAACTGCTTTCGATTACTGGGTTCAAAGTCCTTTTTCGTTGCCACCAGCACATTGGCATTGGGATAGAGCCGCAGAAAATCTGCACCCCACTGCTCCGTGAGGTGGTTCGGAACCACATAGAGGTTTTTCTGTGATAAGCCCAGCCTGCGGCTTTCCATGCCGGCGGCAATCATCTGGAACGTCTTGCCCGCGCCCACGCAATGCGCCAACAACGTATTGTTGCCGTACAGAATGTGCGCCACCGCATTTTTCTGGTGCGGCATCAGAGAGATTTCCGGGGTCATGCCCTCGAATCGGATATGACTGCCATCGTACTCACGAGGACGAATCGCATTGAAAATTCGGTTATAGGTCGCACACAAATTTTCGCGGCGGTCTAAATCCTTGAAAATCCACTGCTTGAACGCTTCCCGAATGGACTCCTGCGCCTGCTGTGCAAGCATGGTTTCCTGCTTGTTCAGCACACGGTGGTCGCCATCCGCATCGTGAATCGTATCGTAGATCTTGGTATCCCGGAGGTTCAGCGCATCTTCCAGCAGCTTATAGCCGTTGACGCGCAGGGTTCCGTAAGTGTTGGTGACAAGCGGATTGCCGCGATCCATCGACTTACCGGAAATATTCCATGCACCGGAGATTTCGGAATAGGTTGCCTTAATGTCAATCCCTGCATAGTAGTTCGGGGTCTTGAACACTTCTTTCATAAACTGCGTGATGTATTCCGGTTTTACCCAGTTCGCACCCAGCCGCACTTCAATTTCCGAAGCATCCAAATCCTTGGGCTGTACCCGTTTCAGGTAATCCACATTGATCTGATACTCTGCATGGTTTGCTGCAAAGGTTTCTGCTGTGGCCAGTTTTTCACGAACATTGCCGGACAGGTATTCATCCGAGGTTTCCCACTGCTGTGTCACAGGGTTTCGGAAAATCGCACCTGCCAGTTCATCCGTGATTTCCTGTTCCGGTTTACTGCAAAGCTGCATCATAAACGGCACATCCACCTTTGCTTTTTCTCCAATGGAAAGTGCCAGGGCTTCGCTTGGCGTATCCACCGAGGTAACAGGCTCCGGCTTACGGATGGTGCGCTTGGTGAAAATATCGGCCAGCCGTTTGAGGTTCTTTTCTTCATCCAGAATTTCCAGAGATGCCAGCAGACAATAGCTGCTGTCCTGTCGGAACGCCCGCTTGTTGGCCGTGCTGTTGATAAGGCCATACTGCGCCTTAAATGCGGTGTACTGCTGTTTCAGTTCATTCTGCAAAAGCTGTACTTCCGCATCCGAACCATCATGTAGCTGACAATCCAGCAGTTTTCGGGTGGTTTCGCGCAGAGCGATCATGCCCAGCACACGTTCTGCGGTCACTGCAGGCAGTTCCACCTTGTTCATAAAGGAGTTTTCACGGTAGTAAATCTGCCCGTCCACGTTCGTGAAGCTGAAATTCTTCACGCTGGGGTCTGCCGGGATAGGTTCTTCCTGCACATCCAGTTCATCGTCGGAGATTTCCGGCTCCGTGATGGTAGCCTGGATGCTGCCGACCGCTCCCTTCAACTGCTGCGTAAGGTCTGCGCCTTCGATGGGCTTGACCGTAGTTTCCTGCTTGCCATACTGAGTGCTTTCGGTGGTGATCTCCCCCAGCACCATCTCAGGATGCTGCGCAAAATACTGGTTGATGGAGTAGCCTTCCGGTGTTTCACCGAGATCTACCCAGTCAGCCCGCTCCACTGCTGCACGGTCACGCTTCTGCAGGAACAGAATGTCAGCAACCACGCCCGTGTTGGCATTGCGCTGGAACGCATTATTCGGCAGACGAATCGCACCGACCAGATCGGCACGGTTGGCAAGATACTCACGGACAGAAGAATCCTTCTTATCCATCGTACCACTGGACGTTACCACCGCCACCACACCGCCCGGACGCACAAGGTCAAGGCTCTTGGCGATAAAATAATCGTGGATGAGGAAATTGTGGCGGTCATACCGCTTATCCGGCACTTTATAATTGCCGAACGGCACATTGCCCACAACACAGTCAAAGAAACTGTCCGGGAACTGCATGGTTTCAAAGCCCTGCACCGCAATCTTGTTTTTCTGGTACAACTGCTGTGCAATGCGGCCCGAAATACTGTCCAGCTCCACACCGTACATCCGAATCTTCTCCATGCTGTCCGGCACCAGACCCATGAAATTGCCGACACCACAGGACGGTTCCAGCACATTGCCTTTGGACAATCCCATATTGCCCAGAGCTTCATACATTGCCTTGATGACCGTAGGGGAAGTGTAAAACGCATTCAGGGTACTGGCACGGGCTTCCTTATACTCATCTGCCGTGAGCAGGGACTGCAGTTCGGCATACTCTTTCGACCATTCCGCGTTGTTTTCATCGAACGCCTGCGGAATGCCGCCCCAGCCCACATACCGGGAAAGGATCTCCTGTTCCTCCGCTGTGGCCTGCCGCTGCTCTACATCCAGCGTTTTCAGCAGTCGAATCGCTTCCACATTGGCTTTATACTTTGTTTTCGGCCCTCCTGCACCGAGATCATCGTCCGTAATACGGAAGTTCATAGGCTCCTGTTTGGGCTGTGCAGGCAGTTCTATCGCACCGCTGTCCAGCGGAAGATTGTGCTGCCGCCTTGCATGGTTGACCTCTGCCGGAGTCATAGGCTGCTGGATCAGCGGTTCAAGGGCTTCCTCTGCTGCTGCACGGCTGATGGCATCCGTTCGGTTCTGCACATCTGCGATCAGCTGCATCTGTTCCGGCGGGAAGTCGGGATTCAGCAGTTCTTCTAACTCGCCGCCCGATTCTGCCACCGAATAGATCACATCCATCTGCTCCGGGGAAAAATCCTCGTAAGCCACACCAGCATTGTGCAGAGCAGTAAAGACTGTGGTTTCTATCGCTTCTTTCATCGGAATATCATTCTGCTCATACAGATGCCGAATGTACTCCAGCGGTTCCGTTCGGAAAATCGGATACCGGACTTCTTTCGCAAGAGTCATGTCCTGCAAGCTGACTGTTCCCTGTTCAAAGTTGACCGAATCCACGCGAAACTCCCTATCGTCCAGTTCAATAATGGTATTGACTGGCAGATATTCCTCTCTGCGGAAATACTTTGTCTGCGCATGGGTTCCATCTTCCTGCTGGCCGGACAGATAGATGCTCTCCCCCTGCTTCCAGAGCTTCATTGCCTGCGAAATCCACTGTTCACGCGGAAAACCAGATACCTCAACCTTGCCGAGTGCGGTTTCCTTTTCCAACAGCTTGCTGCCAAGAAGTTCTGAAACGCGCTTTGCATCCTCGCCGTAGAACTCAAAGTTGCCGTGCTGCTCGTAGCCGACCAGTGCATCCGGGTAACGCTCTTTCAGTGCGTTATACTCGTTGGCGGAATCCAGCGGCAGGGGCTGCAAGGTCGGCTCAACGGTCTTTTCTTCCGCTGCATACGGAACCATCATGCCGCGCACCCACTGCGGTGCGTCCTTGCTATCCTGATACAGTGCAACGGCATCCCGTCTGTCGGTAATAACGTCCTGATAGGTGCGCTGGAAAATATCTTCCTGAATCCACTCTCCAAAGTGCGCCCATGTGTCAAATGCCTCAGAATAAACGGCATTTTCTACCTCGCCGGAAGCAAACAAATCCTCGATTTTCTCACGGATCAGATTTTCCGCTTCTTCCTCGGTGGTATCGCGGTCACGCAGCAGCGGATAGATTTCGCTGCGCTCTACCTTTTCCAGCAGCGTGTACAGACATTCTTTATAGATACTGCGGCTGTCTTTCTGGGTGTGGTCTACATCCAGTTTTAGGAAATCGTTCAGCGGATTCTTCGCCAGCGTTTCGCTATATGACGGTAACGGAATGACCCGGCCTGCCACCGCCGAATTTTCCGTGTCTTTCAGGTACACATCGTAGGCATTGGAACGCTCAATGCGGTACAGATGGTCGTTGTCCAGATACAGAAAACTACCGTTTTCTCTGCTGTACATTTGCTTGGGCTGATTTTCAAACGATTCTACTGCTTTTGCATCTTCTCTCGTTTGACGAATGACCGCCTTTGCATCATTCAGACTGTTAAACGGCCCTGTTTCTGCAGCACCTGTTCCCGTTTCTTCGTCATAGTTGTAATGGTTATAGAACTTGCCATCGGGATATTGCAGAATTGCGATATCCTCGATATATCCCTTCTGCATCATCACCGTTGACTGATACCGCGCAACGACTTTTGCCTTTTGGAGTTCCTCAACCGCTGCGGCGGTTGACTGCTCTTTCGATTGCGGCTCCTGCTCTATGAAGTCGAACATGGACATCTGCCCCTGTTCAGGAACCGCAATCTCAACAGCCCTCTTCTTTTCCGGGAAAATCGTGTACATTCCCTCAACATACTGGTGCAGGATAGAGAGGGATTCTGCCTTGTGCTCATATTCTTCGGAATCCATCGGCACAGACAGAAGCGCACTGTCCATCTGCTCCAGAAGTTCCGCTGCTTGTTCAGGGTCTGCCAACTTTTCAACCAGAGCCTTTCGACCTTCTTCATGGTAAAGGTCTTGCGGGTAAGGCCGTTCCACTTCGTTCGGCAGGTGATGGTAGAAGCCCATCACCCGCATTGCCATCCGCTCGCGCTCATAAGCAGGCATCCGGG
>ERZ1034976.236-NODE-236-length-51958-cov-24.887752_pt1 | contig 51958 bp, 45 predicted proteins | sample MGYA00520623_ERZ1034976 | MGnify/ENA primary metagenome ERZ1034976 (study PRJEB33766, sample SAMN09781774) | gut metagenome | biome: gut microbiome | host: Homo sapiens | place: Madagascar | study: EMG produced TPA metagenomics assembly of the PRJNA485056 data... | reverse complement strand
ACACGTTATCTTCTTCTGATTAATACAGGTACCATATTAGAGAGTATCATTGTTGTTGTGCTTGGTGCGACAAAAGGTGGATTTGGGTATCATGGAATCGAAGCAGCAGTTGTACAGATTGTTGTTATGATCATGGTTGGAGCAAATTCCGTTTTGACTACAAAAGTGATTCGCGAAAACACAAGAAAGAGATTTACAGAAGTGGCACAGGCAAAAGCAGAGGCAGAAAATCTTCTGGAAAGGAATGAGGAACTTGGTCAGCAGCTTTCCGGCAATATTGCAGATATCAATGTTCGTTTCGAAAAGCTGACAGCGGCATCTAAGACAACGACTGAGGCAATGCAGGAAGTATCTGCAGGTGCTACTGATACCGCAGAGCATGTGCAGAATCAGTTGGAACAGACGCAGGCAATTCAGGATAAGGTGGATGAAGTTGCAACCGCTGTGGAAGGAATCGGAAACAGCATGGCGCTTACATTGAAAGCGTTAGCGGAAGGCAAACAGGATATCGAGCGTCTGGCATCGGAAGTTGAAGTTTCTGTTGATAATGGAACCGAGGTTACAGAAAAACTGGAAAATCTGAACCAGTATATGGATGAAATGAATTCCATTGTAGAACTGATCGGAGGCATCACGAACCAGACGAGTCTTCTTGCATTGAATGCGAGCATTGAAGCAGCTCGTGCCGGAGAGGCGGGAAGAGGATTTTCTGTTGTTGCAACAGAAATTTCCGGTATGGCAACGAGAACCAAAGAAGCAACCGTACATATTACAGAGTTGATCAGCAACGTGTCCAATGCAATCATGGAAGTGGTCGGCGTTGTCTCTAAGATGGTAGAGGGAATCAATGAAGAGAAGACCGGCGCATCCAATGCGGAGGAAAGCTTTGAGAGTATCGAGGACAATACGCGGGCAATTCAGGAAAATGCAGATACTCTTTCAAGAAGCATTTCCGAGTTGCAGAATGCAAATAAGGAAATTATAGATTCCATTCAGACAATCTCAGCGATTTCCCAGCAGGTATCGGCGCACGCAGGCGAGACGATGCAGGCAGAGGAAGAGAATTCGAATGTAATGCAGGATGTAAGTGCGATTATGCAGAAGCTGGCAACACTGGCAGCCCGTTCATAAAGAAAAGTAAACAAAAAAGAAAGGCGAATCCGCTAAACCGGATTGTCCTTTCTTTTTTTTCGTTCGCGCAGCTCCCGGAAGAACTGGGAAAGCATCTGTGAACATTCTTCTTCTCGAACTCCCCGGGTGATTTCCACCTGGTGATTGAACTGTTGCATTTGCAGAAGATTCAAAACGGAACCGGCGCACCCAGCCTTGGCATTCATGGAACCGATTACCACGCGTTTCATGCGGGATTGTACGATCGCGCCGGCACACATCTGGCACGGTTCTAAGGTGACATACATTGTGCAGTCTTCCAGCCGCCAGTCACCGGTCTTTTTGCTGGCTTTGCGAATTGCAGAAAGCTCTGCATGTGCCAGCGTGTTCTTGTCGATATTCCGACGGTTATAACCTCTTGCAATAATTTTATCATTTTGCACGATCACGCAGCCAATCGGAACTTCGTCGATGGCGTAAGCTTTGCGTGCCTGTGTGATTGCTGCTTTCATAAACTTTTCATCAGCTGTCATGGACATTTTCCCCCAACATCAGTATGATAGTAGTATATCACGAGAAAAGAGTCAAAGGAAGAAAGAATGTTATTTGAATATGAAACGCAACGACTTTTACTAAAAATCATCAAGCCGGAGTACGGCAGCAGTGTACTGGATTTTTATCTCAGGGACAAAGCTTTGTTTGAACGCTATGAGCCGGACCGTATGCCTGGATTCTACACGACAGATTATCAGAAAAAGGCTTTGTATATCGAGTTTAACAAAGCAATCGAGGGAACACTGTTCCGGTTTTATGTGTATGAGAAATCAGATCCGAATACTATTATCGGCACAATCTGTTTCTTTAATATCCTGCATGCGCCTTGTTACTGCTGCGAAGTTGGTTATAAGTTCTCCAGCCGGATACATCACCGTGGGTATGCAACCGAGGCATTAACAGTCTTAGCCAACACGGTATTTACGGAACTTAACATGCATCGTATTGCTGCCTACGTGGAACCGGGCAATGCGCCAAGCATTCACCTGCTGGAAAGAGTCGGCTTTGTCCGTGAGGGACTGTGCAGAGAGCATAGTTGCCAGCACGGCATATGGATCGACCATCTGCAATACAGTCTGCTCCCTTCTGATTTAAGGTGATAATTCACACATCCAATATCCGAATGTACCGGTGCGGTCACCGGAAGAACTGGTTTTGCAGCCGTTTTTTTCTGACGGCTCCGGTTCAAATTCGGAAAATCCAAAGATGAGCGCCATCATGCGTTCGGGCTGTTCATAAATGCCGGGGACACCGAGAAAAAGGCGCTTTTTATCCCCTGTTTCCACTGTCTTTAAAAGTAAATAATGATAGTTAAAAAAGCCATGTACCAGAAAACTGTTGTTGCAAAGATACCAGTTGGCGCGTGGAAGATCACGGATTCCGGTAATCTCAATCCGTTTTCTGGTGACGGTTTCCTCCGGAGCAGTCTCTTCTGATATTGTTTCTTTTGACATCGTATCTTCGGATGCAGATTCATCCGGCACGATTTTTTCCAGCATGGTTTTTTCTGACATGGTTTCCTCCGGCATAGTCTCTTTCTGCACAGGATCTTCCCGATGTAGATTTTCTGTGTCCGATGTTATATCCGCGGGAACTTTGGTTTTGACCGCGGTGGTATGATTTGGCGGTGTATCGGGCAGAATTTCTACCGGGGAGGTATTTTCGATAGATCTCGGTGTAGGCACAGAGGGATTCCTTTGGACATCCGTAACCGGATTTGGTTGCGTGGGTGGGGTGGGAGTGTTTTCATCCGGCGTGGGTGGTGGCGTATTCTCCGATGCAACAGGCGTGTCAGGTTCGAGTTCATCCCACATTCGGAAATTCCCATGCAGAACTTCTTCATCGGGCTCCGGCACAAAGCTGCTCACAAGTATTTGACCGGAATGGTAGCGTATGACGATCGCATCAATCTGGTCCGTGTGATAACCACTCGAACCGATATTTCCCTGCGGACACATCAGCTTTGCCTGACCGACACCCTGGGAAATGATCATCTCCGCAACGGGAATGCCGATCACTGGTGCGTTGGCAATCACAAAATAGATGGTGGCTTTCGCTTTGGAACAGTTCAGTCCCCGGATATGTAGATCCATGCGGCAACCGTCATTTCGTATATCTGTGCGGACAAAGCCGACATTTCTGCCACGGGCGCCCCCGTCGTATTCATAGATATAAGTAACAAAACGTTTCACTTTTGGTTGTCTCCAATTATTCTCATAATAGTTTATGAGAAAGATAAAAAAAATATTTAAAAAAGATTGACAAAAAGGAATCTTGCTGTTATATTAATATCAATAACAGTTCTTATTATTGATTTGAAAGGAGACACATGATTAAGAAAAGTCGCCAACGAGAAGCAATCCTGCAGTGTCTGGTGAACCGGTATGATCATCCTACTGCGGAGACGGTTTATCTAAGCATTAAGGATGATTTCCCTAACATCAGTCTTGGAACTGTCTATCGGAATCTTTCTCTGTTATCTGATTTGGGAGAGATCCAAAAAATCACGGTAAATGAGGGCCCGGACAGGTTTGATGGAAATCCTGCTCCCCACTATCACTTCTCTTGCAGGGGTTGTGGTTGTGTAATGGATCTCGACTTACCGCAACAGGACAATTTAAACAAACTTGCAGCCGAGAAATTCCCGGGAATTATTGAAAAGCATACGGTTCAATTCTATGGGCTCTGTCCGGATTGCGCAAAGAAACAAACAAGTTAAACTACTAAATTATTTTTAAGGAGGACATTTAATATGACAAAGTGGGTATGTACAGTATGTGGTTACATTTATGAAGGAGAAGCAGCACCGGCAGAGTGTCCGGTATGCCATGTTGGCGCTGACAAGTTCAAGAAGGTAGAGGGAGATCTTACTCTCGCAGCTGAGCATGAGTTTGGCGTATACGCTTCAACTGTTAAGAATAATCCGGAGATCAGTGATGAAGATAAGAAGTTCATCTTCGATCAGCTGAAGGCAAACTTCGAGGGTGAGTGCTCAGAAGTTGGAATGTATCTTTGCATGGCACGTGTTGCTCACCGTGAGGGATATCCAGAGATCGGTCTCTACTGGGAGAAAGCAGCTTATGAAGAGGCTGAACATGCAGCAAAATTCGCTGAGATGTTAGGAGAGGATCTTGAGCCAAACATGAAAGCTACAACAAAGGACAACCTTGCATGGAGAGTTGACTGTGAGTTCGGTGCTACAGCAGGAAAGGTTGATTTAGCAAAATGCGCTAAGAAGAATAACCTTGATGCAATCCATGATACAGTTCATGAGATGGCTAGAGACGAGGCAAGACATGGTAAGGCTCTCAAGGGTCTGTTAGATAGATATTTTGGTTAATCCAAATAGATGATAAGAGGATAAGGGGAACAGGTACGATAATACCGGTTCCCCTTTTTCTATTCTTCAGTAGAAGATACACTTCCTTCTGCATTTTCCGAAATCTCAGTAGAATCTGATTCTGCATCCAGATAATTTTGTGGAATCCAGATGCCATTTTCACCCCATGGCTGAACCATTTCAATCATACGCTGTCCACCATCGGTAAGAAAAGTGATGCGGATGACGACGCGTTTTTTATTCTGTGTCGGCACGACATCCATACGGATTTTCGCCTCATCGTTTGGAATGTTCAGAAAATAGTGAGCGGCTTCAACCGCATCGTACAGATGATATTCGTGTTCCGGATCATATCCATCGCTGCGGCCTGCATTCTCGTTTGCTGCCTCGCCGAGACCATTTGCTGTGTAGTCCATGAGTGTATCATGGAAACCATGGAGGTATGCAATGTCAAATTCTTTGCCGGAAGTGATGCTGTCATAAGTTTCTAATTTTTCTTCGGTTATCTGAAACTTTTCATTCTCCAATGTGTAGTGGATGGTTTCCAGCCACATTGTCACATGTGGATCGGAGACCTCCGCATAATAGAGAATACCGGCAGTCTGATGTCTGGCATCTGTGGAATACAGCATGTAGGTTGGGAGACTGGTATAATTGACAGCACCCGGCCAGGGACTGGACCATCCAAAGGAATGAAAAGTTTTTCCATCCTGTTTGCCTGTCTGCAACAAGTTTTCATTTTCGAGAGTTTTCTGTGCATCTTTGGTTGCCATCTCAACAATTTTGTCACCGTCACGCTTGGCAAAGGCCTGTGCCCAATCAAGAATGCTTTGTTTTGTTTTTTCGTCAATTGCATTATCTGTTACAGGAACTTCGGTGCTTCCCACTTCAGGGTTTGCAATTTGTGTGTTTGTAGTATCGCTGATGGAATCTTTTCCCTTCACTGTTTTCTGATTTGACAGGAAGCAGACAGTTGCGATTACAATGACCGCAACAACAAAGACTGCTACCCATGTATGCATTTTTTTAAAGTTTAGCATATGTTTCATCCTCCTTTTTATATGCGGTTTATAATTATCAACCTAAATCGAGTTTATAACAATAAACCGGGGATGTCAATATACAAAAACAACATTTGAAAAATTTAACTATTTTGTATTGGTACAGCGACCTGTGTAATATAATCATTACTGTTTTTCCCCCGGCTAGGAGGTCCTTCCAGGTAGATGCAGCGATAATATCCTGTTGTTTCCACCTGGTTCTGCTGAACATATGCGCTTAAAGCAGCAATTGCAGTCCCAATTCCTTCGTATGGGCCTCGATAGTAGATACATAATGCCGGAGTGCTGGCAAATTCTTCCCGTTCAGCTCCGGAAAATTCGTCATTGACAGGAATGCAGCACATGAGATCAAGACCCTTGTAGGTGTTATCCATTCGCATTGTAAACATGCGTGCAGCCATAGACATCATTCCTGTTCTTGCTGCTGAGATATAAGTATCGCGCAGTTTGTTTGCGGCATCTGCAGTATTTTTGCATTGATATCTGTGACAAAAGCATACTTGCTGCGGAAGGCATACCCGGTGCACGGTCAGATCTCCCAGCTTTGCGGCGCGGACCTGAAGCATCTGGATATTGCGGTCTAGTGAGGCGCGCAGATTCATCAACCGTTCAAGGTGATGATCCAGATTTTGGGTGTCATAGTAATATTCTGCTATTTCCGTAAGTGATAGTCCGAGTGCCTGCAAGGATCGGATTGAACGGATCTGCGTCATATTGTCCGCTGTATAATATCGATAACCGCTTTGTTCGTCTTTGACGGCAGGCGTCAGCAATCCCATATTTTCATAGACCAGAAGCGTCTTTCTGGTTACACCGAGAATTTTTGTAATCTCACCCATTTTAAATAAATTATCATCGTATTTTTTCATACCATTTTCCTATATTGAAGTGCAATTTTCTTGACTTGTCCCTTAAGGTACAACTTATAATTAGATTAACAAAATCTTGTAGATCTTACAAGATAAAATACAGAGGTATCATTATTTAGCTTGAGAGGAGGTATATTATGAAAGTTACAAATCAAAGAAGATCAGATATGTGTAAAAGATCTGTCATATTCACGCTGATCATGGCAATGCTGATCACACTGATTCCGACGGCAAACGTATCTGCGGCATCTGTAGCATACATGACAGAAGATCCGAATGCCGATCTCTATCCATTTCCGTTAGATATGAAATTTTTATCAAACTATCTGTACGGCAGTGAGGAAAACACAAAGGGTAAAGTGTATGCAACCTATGGTCGTAAGATTCCAAAGGAATGGGTACCCCGTGAGATGCCGAAGAGCCTTAAGAGCAGTTACTGGGGCAAGGCAGTTGTACACACGCAGGTGGCAAAAGCCTATTTCTATCCGGGTGAACCACCAATCAACTATCATAAAAAACGAATTGAAGAGCTGAGTCAGACGGCTTATTGCTATCTGGGAACCCATCCGGACGGTCAGGCAAATCTCGCTTTTTATTGTGCAGTAACAAGTGAATTCCAAGTTGTTGCATACGATGCCAACTGGGTCGCTATCTGGAGTCCGGGCGGAATCGATGTCGGGCAGGGACTTTCAAGCACCTGTGGCGGACTCGGAACAGAGCAGTACGGCAGCTGGAAACCGGGTGTGTATTTTATGCCACGGAAATACGTTTACATTACCGATGCGAGAAATCAGCAGTTAGATATACCAGAAATCACGGCATCCGGAACAGCGACATGCAATATTTATGTAAAGACTACTCCGGCGAGTGATAAATATGTGGCTGCCGGACTGATCGAATCCAATCAGCTGTTCCAGGTGACAAAGACGACACCGATCAACGGTCATTATCAGATTTATTATAAGCAGGGACTTTACTATGTCAACGCCAAATATGTCAATCTCAGGATGTCAAACGAAAACAAACCGGCGATGCAATATAACGCGGTTGTCAAAGGTGACAACCCTGTGAATATCACCTCAGAAGCGAATGCATCTTCATCTGTGGAGGGAATTGTGAAAAAGGATGCAAAGCTTCAGGTTGTCAAGAAAAACGCTGGCAATGGTTATTCACAGGTATGGTTTAATTCAAAGAAGTGTTATATCCCTGCGAAGAATCTGACCGGGTTTGATAATTACTGTACATTCGCAAACGTTAAAAAACTGGGGAAAGCAAAAGGAACGCTTGTCCTCAATGCACCGTGGTCCGCAGTGGGCAACACAGCATATACAGCGGAGGGGCTGAAAATCCTGAAAAAGTACCATATGAATCCGAATAATTATAAAGCAATGAAGAAAATCAATGCGATCAATGGTTCTTATCACATGAGTGATGGTGACATCGCCACGGTGTATGGAATCAGTAAATATAGCTATTATTCTGAAGACTTCCCGGATTATAAGGAAAAGACGACGATATACAAAATACTGTATAATGGAAAAGTATGCTATGTCATGGATCTGGGACATGAAACAATTAACTATTACCCTGGCAACAAATATTCGAAAAAAGTCAAGGCGGAGACAAAACAGCTTTGGATCTATTGTAATAAGAACAGTGGGGGAGGATATGTGGAATCCTATAAGATAGACGGTTACTATTACTACTATAAACTGGATGACATCGCGTATCTGATGTCCAAAACAAATAAATCCTTTGATGTGAAATATGACAAAGCCAATGATGCAATTATCATTAACAGCATGACTCCGTATAAGGGGAAGACCGCATCTTTGAAAAAGGGCAACGGCAAAAAACACAAAGTAACTGTTCCGACCACCAGCATTGTGTGGGATGGTGAAGTAGTCGGAATCCCTTGTTACAAGATTGACGGAAACTATTATGTGTCAGCAGCAGCTATTGCAGCATTGACAGACTCACGCTTTGAAGATACCCATTATGGATGGAGTATAGCAACGACCAGACCAAACAAAATAGATGCTTACGGCTAAAATAAATAAAAGAAGGGCTGTCGCATGAATTGAGTTCGTGCAACAGCCCTTTTTGTAGTAGAGTAGTTTGTTATATAAATTTGATTGAAATGGGTGAATCTGATATTATGAAATCTGATTCACAACCCAGATACCATCCTCGCCCCAAGGACGTATCATGGTAATATGGTGTGTTATATCATCTTCTGTGAAGTGAACCTTAAGTTCAACCTGGGTTTTGTCTTTTTTGTCTGCAGTAATTTCAACTTTGCCATCATTTCGCAACAGATTCAGCAAATATTGGGCCGCTTCCATTGGATCTGTCAGATTGTATTCACCATCCGGACTCATTCCGTTTGCGGATATGGCATGTTCATTCAGCGTTTCACCCAGCCCATTTGCCTGATAGTCCATTGGCGTATTTTGGATTCCTTTCGGATAGGCGTTTTCGAATTCCGTGCCACCGGCAATAAAATTTAACATCTGTAGCTCTTCATGGGCAATCTCTATCTTGTCATCTTTTCTTGTGTACTGAAGCGTTTCTTCCCATACGGTCACATGTGGATCAGATACCTGTGCATAATACAGAATTGTGGCAGAGGTATCATCAGATTGGGTAATCTGGTACGCTGGCATTCCCGATTCTTCATCGAACCATGGCCAGGGGCTGGACCAGCCAAAATTACCATTGTCATCCAGAAGATTTTCCTCTTTCAAATCATTTGCTACGTCATCGGTGGCCATATCCTGGATTGTCCTGACATCTCGGGAGCAGAAAGCTTGTGCCCATTGATCTACACTTGATAAAGGCGCCTCAACCGTAGAACTGTTGACAGAATCGATAGGCGCTTCTGTAGTCTCAACTGTCTGTTGTGGCATCTGACTATTCTCCGTATCAGATGCTGTTTCGGAAGAAATTTTATCTTTGCCATTCGTCAGGCAACTTACACAAACAACCACAAGCAGCACGATCACAAGGATTGCAACCCATGTATGTGGTTTTTTAAAATTCAACACATTTTTAATTCGTCTTCCGGCATCGCCCTCTCCGAAAGCAATCGGTGCGAACGAATATGGATGTCGCTCCATTGCAAATGATAGAAGCGAGTTGCTGTACCCCTGTTTGATTTCATTACCAAATTGTTCGATCACCGCTTCGTCGCAGCTCATCTCCATATCACGCACCATATAGAAAAAGGCACACCATACCAGTGGGTTCCACCAATACACAGCTAGGAGCAGAAATGCAATCAGCTTCCACAGCGGATCAAGGCGCCGTATATGACATTGCTCATGCGCCAGAATGTAAGCCTGTTCCTGCTTCGGCATCCGAAACGGAATATAGATCCGGGGCCGGATGATACCAAAAACAAAAGGCGATGGAATCCGGTCGCATTCCCATACGGAGGCATTGTTTTTTTTCTTGTGAGAGTCAGGTGTAATATCACGGGCAATCACTGCTGTTCGCACTAGCAATTTGCATTTTACATAGGAATAGATACCATATGACACGAAAAGTGCGACAACGATCAGCCATAAGAGACCGAGAATTCCAAGTACCATCTGTGATGTGGTAAGTGTATGTGTCATAGCACCAACAGTAGTATTCCTTGAAGCATGTGCCGTAGAAGTTCCGGTTGTGCCGATGGTATTTAACGCATCCGTTGTGCCTTGCAAATTTGTTTTGCGGTTGCCGGTAAGCATGGTTCCCATAGTGGATGAACGTTTGGCAAAGCCGCGAAACAGATTGAATACGCTTATATTTGTCGCAAACGGCAGATCAAAGATCATACGGATTCCGACGAGCGACCAAAGAATATAAGAATATTTCTTTGGCATCTTGCGCAGCAGAAAACGCGCCAGAAGAACTGCGATGATTACCACACTCACGGTCATATTTTTGTACAAAAAGGTAAGGAAAATTTGACTTAACTCGTTTAACATGACGTTTCCTTTCTGATGAATCATCGTTTCAATGGTTACGATTCTTTGTGTTCATCGATCATCTTCTTGAGCATTTTTGCGTCCTCATTAGAAATTTTCTTTCCACCCAGAAATGCTGCAATGAAGCCTGGCAATGAACCATCAAATGTACGTTCTACAAAATACTGGGATTCGTCTGCCTGCACCTGTTCCTTCGAAATCAAAACCGAAACCGTTGCATCCTCATTGGCAATATATCCCTTTTCACACATTTTGCGAACGACAGTGTAGGTCGTGGATTTTTTCCAGCCGAGCTTTTCCTGGCATAACTTCACCAGCTCGCCGGAATTGATGGGAGCATTATCCCATACCACGCACATAAAACGATAATCACTGTCACACAGTTTTGCGTAGTCCATGGTATACACCTCCTTTTTGAAAAAATGGTTTATAATTATCAACTTGATATAAGTTTACAATAATAAACCGAATGTGTCAATATGGAAAGAAAATTATGGTAAAAGAATAGAGATTTTATAAGAAATGGACATATATGGGAATATATATATGAAATATCCGGCTTTTAAAGAGTTTCTGGACATATAGAAAATTGTTTGCCACAAAAATCCAGATTATTTGGTATAATTGGACTTTTTTTAGACGGAGTTATAAATATGTCCGCAAATATATAAAAGAGCGGATATTGATAAGCTGTCTTGATTGATATGTCCAATTTTGAAATTTAAGCTGGACATAATAGTGATATTTTTCGCATAGGTCCAATGGATGAACGAAAGGACTACTAATCAGAGAACAAAAAACCGAGTATCCCGCTTCGAATAACACACAATAGACGTTACCTCTGCAGTTAACTCCCTCCAGGCACCCTTACGGCACATGAGAGCTTCCACTTAGGGCTGCTGTATTCCTACCCTGACCCGGTTCATGGATTCCCATTGCGTAAGACCCAGACGTCAACGCCACTTACAGAGGGCAGCTCCACCGCGGAAACCCTCTACGAGATATCACCCCAACTATAGCGGATTGTTGGTTCAAGGTACCGCTACCACCCCGGCTACTCGGAGATTTAAGTATAATGCATAAAAGCAGAGGTTGTCAAGCAAAAAGGTGCTGTCGAAAAATGCTGTCACGAAATAATTTTAAAAAATGCTAAAGTATCTTTGGAAGCGTCCGATAAATAATGTATAGAGATGCAGAAAAGTTGCATTTCAGAAGCTTATTTCAAGGAAGAAAGGAGATGCTGAGCATGCGTATAGATGCATATAACCAGGTAGCCCAGTTATACGGTATACAAAAGAGCGTGAAGACACAGAAAGCGCAGAACACAGCAGGCCCGAGAGATCAGGTTTCTATTTCACAGGCTGGTCGTGACTATCAGGTAGCAAAGAGTGCAGTATCAGAAGCTTCGGACATCAGGGAAGACAAAGTCGCACAGCTTAAATCAATGGTAGATGCGGGAACATATTCCGTAGAACCGGGTGATTTCGCCAGCAAATTACTGGAGAAATATAATAATAGTCTTATGTAGTAAGAGAGGTTATCAGAGTGGCTAGTTTAGTAGAAGAGCTTGTAAACATACTTGAGGCAGAACAGAAAGTTTATGAAAAACTGACTGGATATGAAGAGAAGAAGAAGGATGTATTGATTCACGCGGATGTCCCTGCTCTTGAGGAGATTACAAACTTGGAACAGTTGGCAGGAGATGAACTGATTGCGTATAGCAATAAGCAGGTTCAGGCACTGACGGATATCGCTACGGTACTTGGAAAGACAGAGGAAAAGATGACAGTTACGAGACTGATCGATCTTCTGGATACCCAGCCGGAGATACAGAAGAAACTGACCATTGCAAGAGATAACCTGATTGAAACTGCAAATAAGATGCAGAGCCTGAATGAACAGAACATGGTTCTGATTCAACAGGCAATCGAGATAAACGAATTCGACCTGACCTTGTTCAAAAGCTTGCGGCAGGCCCCTGAGACCGCCAATTATGACAAGAGCGCTTATAATACAGGCTCCTTGTTAGGCGGAGGTGGCTTTGATGCTACAAGTTAAACAAAATGATATGTAGTTGGCAGCCTTTTTTAAAGATAAAAGGATGGCTGATATTCAATCAGGGAGGAACAAGAGATGGCAAATGGATTCGGCTCATTATATGTAGGAGCATCTGGACTCCAGAATGCACAGAATGCAATAAATACAACGGCAAACAACCTTGCGAACGTAGACACCAAAGGATATGTCCGTCAGCAGGTTCGATATGCCGATAAAAATTATACAATTCTTAGAGACAGCAGATCCAATGTGAACATGCAACAGTCAGGACTGGGTGTGTCAATTGGAGATGTTGTTCATGCAAGAGATATATTCTTAGACAAGACGTATCGGCAGGAAACCGGACGGATGTCTTTTTATTCTGCCCGTTATGAGACAGCCACTTATGTGGAAGATCTCATGCAGGAGCTGAATGGACAGCAGTTCAAACAGAGTGTCAGTGATTTGTGGCAGGCGTTTCAGGAAGTATCCACGAAACCGGCAGATTCTACGAACCAGAATCTGGTGCTGCAGAAAGCAGATCTTCTGGTGAGCCGTACGCAGAAATTATATTCGGATCTTCAGAATTATCAATCCAATATTAATGATCAAATTAAAGATGATGTAGACCGTGTCAATACAATTGGAAACCGGATTTACGAACTGAATTTACAGATTCAGAAGGTTGAGGCCGGTGGAACTGAGACTGCAATGACACTTCGTGATGAGCGTGACAATTTGCTGGATGAACTGGGAAATTATGGACGCATTGAAGTGACTGAGGATGCGACAGGGTTTGCGTATGTAGATATGGAAGGTGTCCGTTTTGTAGATGAAAATCGTTGCTATAATATGGGATTGAAAGCTGCAGATGGAACGGGCTTTTACACCCCATACTGGCCACAACAGTCGGATGTGGAAAAAGGGCAGTATGTGCCGGTGTTCCGTTTGAGTGGCGAAATCTCATCGGAGATGAATAACGATATTGGTTCTATCAAATCCAAACTTCTGGTGCGTGGTGATACTTACGGACGCAGAGAAGATATGGCATCGGAAGAATCGTATGGCAACATTGAAGGCTGCACACTTATGGAAGTAGAGGCAGAATTAGATATGCTGTTCTCCAACATTGTTAGGTCAATGAACGATATTTACTGTCCGAACACAGAGACAACAAGCGCTTTTACTTCGAAAGATGGTGTGACTTATCCAGCAGGAACAAAAATTCTTGACGAAGAGAATTGTGCAAGAGGCGTGGACGGAGAACTTCCGCCGAGAGAGCTTTTTACCCGTATCGGAATCGACCGTTATACAAAAGTGACCGGAACAGACGGCAAAACATATTATGTATATAACGAAGAAGATCCGGATGTTTCTTCTACCAGATATGCAATTGGTACAATTACTGTCAACAGTGATCTCAAGAGACAGATTACGTTGATGCCGGCTTACAAAAAGGACGGATCGGTAGATTATGAAATGGGGGCAAAGCTTGCAGCGGCATGGGAAGTCAAAGATATGAAGCTGAACCCATATGATCAGAAACCTTGTACATTTGAAGAATATTATGACAAGATAGTAGATCAGCTTGGAATCGAGGGCAATACTTACAAGTCAGTAACAGAAACACTTTCCGGAGCAGTTTCTTCCGTTGACAGCAAGCGCCAGCAGGTTTCCGGTGTTTCTTCGGATGAAGAATTATCAAATATGATTAAGTTCCAGTCGGCGTATAATGCAGCAAGCCGTTTTATGAATGTTATTAGCGAAATGACAGAGACCATAGTTACGGGATTAAAGTAATTTGGCTGTTTTAGAATAACGAAAGGGATGGGAGGAATCGCATATGCCATCACAATTTTTCGGATTAAATATTGGAGCCAGCGCATTATCTGCATTTCAGGCTTCTGTAAATACAACCGTAAATAATATTTCCAATGTACAGACAAAGGGATATACAAGACAGACAACAACACTTGAGTCGAGTACACCAATCCGTGTGAATGCAAAATACGGAAGCGTCGGAACCGGTGTATCTGCTACCGCAATCACACAGGAGAGAAACCTCTATTATGATACGAAATACTGGCAGAACAGTTCAAGCAAAGGCTATTTTGAACAGAAAAAGTATTATCTGGAACAGGTAGAGACATTGTTGGAAGATGACGGAGTACAGGAAGGTTTTACCACCATTTTTGCAAAGATGTTCAATGGACTGGACACTTTAAAGACAAAAGGTGAGGAAGAAAGCGTCCGTAACCAGTTCATTCATCAGGCACAGAGCCTTTGCACGTACTTTAATTCATTGTCGAAAAGTCTGTCGCAGATGCAGGAAGACTGCAATGAAGAGATTAAGAGCAGTGTGAATACAATCAATGGAATTTCTCAGAAGATTGCAACACTTAATAAAGAAATCAATATGATCGAAGTCAGGGGTGGACATGCTAATGAACTCCGTGACCAGAGAGCAAATCTGGTAGATCAGCTTTCCGAGATGGTAAATACAGAGACACAGGAATATGAGGTACACAATTCCTATGGACAGGATCTTGGTGGTACCAATTATCGTGTCATTATCAATGGACAGGTGCTGGTCGATGGAAATGATTACCGTACACTGGATTGCAAGACACAGGATTACCTCAACAATCAATCCGATGCAGAAGGCATGTATGAGATTAGCTGGTCTGATAATGGAATGGATTTTGCAGCAACATCCGGCAGTGCGAGTGGAAGCCTTAAAGCACTTTTTTCCGTGAGGGATGGTAACAATGCAGAGAGCATGACCGGTGTGGTAGAAAGGGCAGACACGAAAAATATTACTATGAAGTGGCCGTCCGTTACGGATGTGAACAAATTGGCACTTCCGGAAAAAGGACTTATCACGATCAACAATAAAAAATATAAATATGACGGATGGGATGCGCAGGTGGGAGAAAATGGTATTACCAGCATTCAATTCCATCTGACACAGGATATTGATGCGGAAGAGGCCGGTGCACTTACAGATTCGCAGATGGTATGTGGCGATAATGTGGATGCGCTTGGTATTCCTTATTATCAGTCACAGATTAACGAGTTTGTCCGCAGCTTTGTACAGGCATTCAATGATATCGAAAAAACCGGTGTGGACTTGAAAAAGAATCCGATGGGGGCATTTTTCGTTGGAAAGACCGCAATGGGTACTTCTTTTGGCGGAGATGACTGGGATGCAAAAGTCGCAGCAGCCAAGAAGGAGAAGGAAAATGGCCGTACTTATGGATTTACAATAAGTTCCAAAGAGGACAGCTATTACAATATTACGGCGGATAATGTGGCGGTAAATTCCAAATCCCTGCAGGATCCAAGCTATTTTTCAACAGCGACTGAGATGAATAATGGAGAGGCAAAGTACGATATCGCAGAGAAACTTTTGACATTGCAAAAAGATGTCAAGATGTTCCGTGGCGATTCTGCAGAGTCTTTTCTGGAAACACTTTTATCGGACATTACAGTTGATGTGGACAAGACAAATACTAACTATAAGAACTATTTCAATCTGCAGACTGCTGTGAATAATCAGCGTACATCGGTTTCCGGTGTGGACGAGGACGAGGAAGCATTGAACCTTATTAAATTCCAGAATGCATATAATCTGGCTTCCAAAGTGATTTCCGTTATGGCAGAAATGTATGATAAATTAATTAATGAAACTGGCGTATAACGTCATTTGTAAGGAGGAATTCCTATGCGTGTAACGAACAACATGATTACAGCCAACACCAAATCAAATATTAATTCGAACAAGGTGTTGGTGGATAAATACAATACGCAGATGACAACACAAAAGAAGATTTCCCGTCCTTCGGAAGATCCGGTTATTGCAATTCGTTCCCTGCGTATGCAGACGACACTGAGTCATCTGACCCAGTATAAGGATAATAATATTGCAGATGCCAATGCATGGCTGGATGTGACAGAAACTGCATTGACAAATATGAAGAAAATACTTACGGACATTCGTACCCAGTGTGTGAATGGTTCTACTGATACACTGACTGCAGATGACCGTCAGACGATTTTGAAACAGTTACAGGCCATGAGTGAGCAGGTGTATAGTGAAGGAAATGCAGATTATGCAGGAAGAACCGTATTTACCGGATATCGTACTTCTTCACAGTTGACATTCAAAAACGATGAGACAGATACAACATATTCAATTAAACAGAATTTTACCTATGAGGATCTGCAGGAACATCGTTATTATTATGGAGAGACTCAGGTACCGTCCGATGCAAACACCGAGTGTACAACAGAGGTGGGAACCAATACTTACCAGCGGCTTCGCCTTGCGTATGATGATACCGAATCTTTGGATTCTTTCAGTTATACGGCGAAAGGACAGACGGTCAAGATGGAAACCGTATCTGCAGCGGATGCTGCCGCAGGTGCAGATACTGCAGGAAAAGTAGTTGTATATGATACCGAAGATGACTGGTATCAGGCAACCGCTAAAGGAACAGATGGAAAAACAGTGGGTGATGATGACGTCATCTTTATTAAGAACACAGGAGAGTTTGTATTCGGAAAAGAAATTGCTCATGCACTTTCCAAAGACAAAGCAGAACTGAATGTTTCTTACACAAAGACCGGATTTGATGCCGGAGAGGCAAGACCGGAGTATTATTACGATTGTACAATGAAGACACTGGATATGGATGAGGCTGTTGTGTACACAAAAGAAAATCAGCAGATTGAATTTACTATTTCCAGTGGAATTACTTTCCCGGCAAACACACAGGCCAGCGAAGTGTTTGATACGAGTATCGGTCGTGATGTTAATGAACTGATTGACATTGTTACCACGGCCATCAAAGCAAACGACAAAGTCAGCAAAATCAAGTCGATGATGACGCAGGAACAGTACGCTGACAAAGATAGTCAGGCAACTTTACAGGGATATCTGGATTCTGCACAGAAAGAGGCAGATTACGCTGACGACAACTTAAAGAAAACATACAAGCAGTATATTACAAACTTTGATAATTATCTGGATGATGTGAACAATGCCATTACCAACATCGGTAGTTTGCAGAACCGCCTGGATTTGGCAAAGACCCGTGTGGAGAATCAGCAGATGACGGTTGAACAGTTGAAGACGAACAATGATGACCGTGAGATTTCAGATGTTATCATCGATTACTATGCATCATACAATGCCTATACTTCAAGCCTCACTGCAGCAGCAAAGGTGGGAAAACAGACATTGCTTGATTATTTATAAAAGATAGTTGATACAATTGCGGAGCATTTGTAAAGGAGGAGAAGCCATGAAGGCAAACACAAGAATTTTTGGGGAAATTGAAATTGAAGATGAGAAAATCATCACATTAGAAAAGGGAATGATCGGATTTCCAAATCTGAATCGTTTTGCATTGATCTATGATGAAGAAAAAAAGCAGAAGGACACATCCATTATGTGGTTGCAGTCCATGGATGATGCAGATATTGCATTCCCGGTTATGATCCCGAATGCAGTAAAAAAAGACTATGCACCGAATGTAAATGAAGAAATTGTAGCACCTCTTGGTAAATTGAATGAACAGAATACGTATATTCTTGTCACAGTTACCGTACCAAAAAATATTCGGGATTTCTCCGTGAATTTAAAGGCACCGATCGTCATCAATATGGACAACCACAAGGGCGTGCAGCTTATTGTGGAAGATGATTATCCGGTCAAATACAAAGTATACGATGTTCTGAAAGCAAAAAAAGAAAAGGCGGGTGAATAGATATGCTGGCATTAACCAGAAAAAAAGGAGAGGCCCTTGTTATTAACAACAATATCGAGATCACCGTGCTTGAGATTCGCGGCGATCAGGTGAAAATCGGTATTTCCGCACCAAAAGATGTGCCAGTATACCGCAAAGAAGTGTTTTTACAGATTCAGAAAGAAAATCAGGAAGCAATCAGTGTGGATGGATTGGACGCATTGAAAGATATCATTGGCTAAATTTATCGGAGGGTGTTAACTTTTGGGGAACATCCTCCGATATTTATATCGTAGGAAAAAGGTAACGGATTATTGTTATTGTAAAAGACACATTTAAGATGTGTTAAAAAAGTGAAATCCCATCAGAGGATGCGGACAGGAGGTAGTCATCATGGGAATTGAAGCAATCAAAGGCGCAGGTATGACATATCAAGGAAGTTCGTCAACTGCAGAAATGAAAGAAGAAAATGTACCAAAGGTAGAAAAGGCAGAGAACCTGACTGTTTCAGAGACTTTGGCAAAAGATACCAGTGATCTGAACACAAAGCAGACTTCTGGAGAAGAAAATAATACGCAACAGCAGTCGCAGCAACAGAAAAATGTGCAGCTGAAGAAGGCGGTGGAAGACATTAACAAGAAAGCCGTCAACTCAGAAGCTATTTTTGGAATTCATGAGGCAACCAACCGTGTGACTATAAAAATTATAGATAAAGATACAAAGAAAGTAATCAAAGAACTGCCACCAGAGAAAACACTGGATATGATTGCAAAAGTGTGGGAGCTGGCAGGTCTGATGGTTGATGAGAAGAGATAGAAGATAAAACAGGAGGAAACACCTTATGGCAATGAGAGTATCTGGTATTAATTCAGGCCTGGATACGGATTCCATCGTACAGGAACTAGTATCTGCATATAATACAAAAACAGAGAAATATCAGAAGGAACAGACAAAGCTTTCCTGGAAACAGGAAATCTGGAAGGGACTGAATACAAAAGTATACAGTCTGTATAATAATGTAGGAAAATTGCGTTTTTCGAGTGCTTATAACACAAAAAAGACAACATCATCCGACACAACCAAGGCAACTGTCACTGCAAGCAGCAGTGCGGTTAACGGAACCCAGAAGCTGCATGTACTTGCAACGGCACAGTCCGGTTATCTTACCGGTGGCAAACTTTCTTTACGTGAAGAAGTGACAGATACAGATGGAACGACAAAGTTAAAGGATGTAAAAGGTACTGTAAAAGCTGAGACAAAACTTAGTGAGATTGGCTTTACAGGGGATGAAGCAAGTCTTAATATCAATACGACAGATGAAGAAGGAAATGCGGTCACCAAAACGGTCAGTCTCACAAAAGACAGTACCATTCAGGATGTTGTGAATGCGTTGAAGGATAACGGGCTGAATGCAAGCTTTGATGCAAATAATGGACGTATTTTCGTCAGCTCAAAGAGTACTGGCAAAGCAGCGGATTTTTCTTTGGTGTCTGCGACAACAAAGTTTGTGGAGAAAAAAGATGCAGACGGAAATGTTATAAAGGACAGCAATGGAAAACCAACGATGGAATCGGTCGCATTGAGTGCTGAAGAACAGGCAGCTTCCAAGAAATTGATCGGACTGCTGGGGCTGGATACGGATTCTTCAAATGCTTATGGAGACAAGGCGGCAAAGATTAATGGACGTGATGCTGTAATTGTTTTGAATGGTGTAAAATACACCAATACGACAAATGATTTTGCGATTAACGGTTTAAATATTTCTGTCAATGGTGTGACAGATGACGTTGCAGATCCGGATAGTGATGCCTGTTTATCTGGTTTAAATGACAGTACAGCAGTCAGCATCAATACAACTACAGACAGCCAGGGAATTTATGATACAGTCAAGGATTTCCTTACCGAATACAACAATATTATCAACGAGATTACAAAACTGTACAATGCAGATTCCGCAGGAAGCTATGAACCACTGACCGATGACGAGAAGGATAAAATGTCTGATACTGAAATCGAGAAGTGGGAGACAAAGATTAAAGATTCGCTTTTACGCAGAGACAACTCATTAAGCTCTGTTATGAATGCCATGATGACTTCTATGAGTCAGTCTATCGAAATCAATGGAAAGAGTTATTCCCTTTCAAGTTTTGGCATTCAGACGCTTGGATTTCTCAATGCAGCAGAGAATGAGCAGAATGCATACCATATTAACGGCGATGAGGATGATGAGAATACTTCCGGCAAAGAAGACAAGCTGATGGCTGCGATTACCAGTGATCCGGATACTGTCATTGAATTCATGAAACAATTGACCACAAACCTTTATAAGTCAATTGATGATCAGATGCAGTCGAATGATCTGCGTTCCCGTTATAAGATTTATAACGACAAGGAGATGGATAAACAGTATACAAATCTGACCAAAACAATCAAAGAGTGGGAGAGTAAAGTATCTGATAAAGAAGATTACTATTACAAACAGTTCTCAAACATGGAGACAGCACTTGCAAAATTGCAGAGTCAGACAAGCTCTATTTCATCTATGCTGGGAAGCTGATAATTACAATACAAATATAACGGGGAGGAGTAGCGATGGTTCAGAATCAGGCTTACGCTGCATACAACAATAGCAAAATTCTTACGGCTTCACCGGCAGAATTGACACTCATGCTCTATGACGGAGCAATTAAATTCGCCAACATTGCGATTATGGCAATTGAAAAGCATGACATTGAGAAAGCACATAACAATATTGTAAAAACAGAACGCATTATTCTGGAGTTTCAGGCAACATTAGATGATAAATATCCGGTTGCAAAGGATTTCGATGCGGTATATACTTACCTTATTCAGCGTCTCCGTGAAGCAAATCTGAAAAAAGATCCGGAGATTCTTGAGGAAGTATTAAAACATTTACGCACAATGCGTGATACATGGAAAGAAGTTATGGCAAAAGCGTGACGGGAGGCCACATGGCAGAGACATATTTAGCAATCATGCTTCAGAGTTTGAAGAAAAAAGAAAAGGTCTTGGATGAGATCATTCGTCTGAACGATTTACAGAAAGACCAGCTTACCGATCAGACGTGTTCGGTTGATGAGTTTGACAAGACAGTGGAAGACAAAGCAGCCTGCATTCAGCAGTTGGAACAGTTGGATAGTGGCTTTGAGAAATTGTATGCAGAAGTTGCAGCAGAACTTGAAGCAGATAAAGAAAAATATGCGGATCTGATCCGTCAACTGCAGGAGCGTATTCGTATTGTCACTGACAAAAGTGTGATGATTCAGGCACAGGAAGCCCGCAACAAGGACTTTATGATGCAGAAATTTACAACAGTGAAGCAACAGGCGAAAGGTGTGCGTGCCAACAGCAAGGCAATCACGGGATATTATAAGACCATGAAACAGTCGATGTATGAAGATGTGCATATGCTCGACGGCAAAAGATAATAAAAACTGAAATAACAAAACTAAAAAAGCTACAGATTTCTTTCAAAGAGATCTGTAGCTTTTTACATGTATTCATCTAACATCATGCCGGAATAAATAGAACTGATATATGGTGTCGCAAAATTGTGTCCAGGGTTCTTGTATGCTACCACAACCTTGTTGACATAGTTCATCGGGTTGATAGCTACACTTTCTGCTTTCTGCCCAATGGAATCCCGGAATTTGGAAAGCGTTTCAAATGTCTGCGGAGCGCGCTCTGGCGTCACGGCCTGCGTAAGAATATCTTTGTCAATATGAAGCGTTCCATCTTCTGAGGACATAAGCCCGATATATTGAAGAGATCCCTGCTGACTGCGGGAAACAGATACCATATCGTTGAACAGATGATTTCCGGCACTGACGTTGGAATCGGAAAGCGAATGTGCTGTGGAAAGGATGCTGTTGTATGCATCGACCAGCGTCTGGATATTATCTGCAATCGCATCAGTGTTTGGTTTAAAACCAATTGTCACAGGTTCGATGCTTGGTTTTTTTAATGTAAGTTCGAATGCATTATTAATAGAAAATGTATTCGAATAGGAAGAATGCTCCGCACCGTTTAAGGTGAAGCTACTGTTATGCGCCGGTTCCGTAATCTGATTGATGCCCAGAATGTCCATTGCTTCAATCGAGGCTGCACTTGCATTTGGCGCAATGGTAAAAAGCGAAGTTTCATTCTCACTAAGTCCTGTCTGTGAAGAGGTCAGAGCCAAAGCACTGGAACCATTGCCGTCACTTCTTAATTCAGCGGTAATGCCTAAATCGGAAGAATTGACAAGACCAGCCAGCTTAGTCAGAATGTCCCGATTGTTCTCTTCCAGGCTTACGTTGTATTGAAATTCATACGAGCCGGAACCTGTATTCAGATCGAAAGAATAGGAACCGGTAGGCAGACTGTGGTATGTATCCTTGAGATAATTTCCGACATTCGTCTGCGGGGTGGCAAGTTCTTTGACAGAAATGGAAAAATTTTCTGCATTATTATTTTCACTTCCGTCACCTATATAAGTAACCCCGACTTCTGCATCATCTGAGGAGACAGCTACTTTTTTCTGGAAAGAATCCTCAAAAGCGCCATACCTGTCGGACAGGGATGCAACAACATTCTGAATCGACTTTGCACTTTCCTTGATGTCGATTGCATACCGTTTGGCGGCCTCCATATTCGGAATCTTGTACAGAGGAGAATCTTTATTTGATTTGACAATTTGATTATAAACTTTGCGCAGATCGCTTTTCTTGTGCGAATCATAGCGCGACACTTTTTTCTGTGCATACGTTGAAATATAATAATCGTATGCGCTGTCGATACGTGCCATAAAAATCCCCTCCTTTCATCCGTGATTCTGCAAAAAACAGTGGGGATCGTAAAATCCATTTATACATATATATTATATCGCGCATTTTGGGGCTTTTCAACAGCTATATAAATAAGAAAATTTGATTTCCTATACAAAATATTGTAAAAATGACTTTTTTTCAAGAAAAGTAGTTGACGCATACTTGAAATCGTGCTATTCTATGAAAGCTTGGAAGTAGGTCTTTTTTTTATGCCTTTTTTTAGGCAAGACAACACAAAGAATAAAAACGGAGGTGGAAGTTGTGCGCACAAAGATTACATTAGCCTGCACAGAGTGTCAGCGTCGTAATTACAACATGACAAAGGACAAGAAGACTCATCCGGACAGAATGGAAACCAAAAAGTATTGTAGATTCTGCAAGACTCATACAATGCACAAGGAAACAAAGTAGTCTAGGATAGAGTAAAGGAGTTACGAAATGGGACAGACAGAAAACGTTGAAAAGGCTCCAAAGACAAACTGGTTCAAAGGAATCAAGGCAGAGTTCAGCAAGATTATCTGGCCTGAGCAGAAATCAGTTGTCAGACAGACTATTGCGGTAGTTGCTGTTTCTGTAGTTACCGGTCTTATTATTGCACTGCTGGATTGGGCAATTCAGCACGGTGTGAATTTCCTTGTTGGTTTGAAATTTTAACGGAGGCATAGTGATTTATGGCAGAGGCGAACTGGTATGTAGTTCATACCTATTCAGGTTATGAGAACAAAGTCAAAGCGAATATTGACAAGACAATTGAGAACAGACATCTGGAGGACCAGATTCTTGAGGTTCGGGTTCCTCTCGAAGAAGTGACAGAGGTAAAGAACGGAGTAAAGAAACAGGTTTCAAAGAAAATGTTCCCTGGCTATGTGCTGATTCATATGATTATGAACGATGATACATGGTATGTTGTCCGCAATACCAGAGGCGTGACTGGCTTCGTTGGACCGGGAAGTAAACCGGTACCACTCACGGATGCCGAGATGAGACCGCTTGGAATTAAGGCAGAGAACGTTGTGGTTGATTTCGCAGAAGGCGATATGATCGTAGTCATCGGCGGTGTATGGAAAGATACCTGCGGTGTGATTACAGCAATGAACCATAACAAACAGACAGTCACTATCAATGTGGATCTGTTCGGTCGCGAGACACCGGTAGAAGTAAGTTTCGCAGATGTAAAGAAAATGAATTAAGGAGGCAATTCCAATGGCAAAGAAAGTTGAAGGATACATTAAATTGCAGATTCCTGCTGGAAAGGCTACACCAGCTCCTCCAGTTGGACCAGCTCTTGGACAGCACGGTGTTAACATCGTAGAGTTCACAAAGCAGTTTAATGCGAAGACAGCCGATCAGGGCGACTTAATCATCCCTGTAGTTATTACTGTATATGCAGACAGAAGTTTTAGTTTTGTAACTAAGACACCACCTGCTCCAGTATTAATCAAGAAAGCTTGCAACATCAAGTCTGGTTCTGGTGAACCAAACAAGACTAAGGTTGCTAAGATCACAAAGGCACAGCTTCAGGAAATCGCTGAGCTGAAGATGCCAGACTTAAACGCTGCTAACATTGAGTCTGCAATCAGCATGATCGCTGGTACAGCAAGATCAATGGGTGTTGAGGTTGTTGACTAAGCAGTGCACTGCGCAGCAGGATACTGCACCGTGCGCGCAAGGCACTAGCCTTTTTGGATGCGCACGTCCCGATGATGTAGAAAACATCGAAAATATTTTGAAACTAGTGGGAGGGCATTTCCTACCCGATAAAAGAATGACCCATTTTCCCGTTGGGAAAAGGGCTGGGTCGTAAGCAAAGTCGCAAAGACGACCCATTTTCCTACGGAAAAGGGCTGGATCATAAGCAATCAGTCAGCGGAGCTGACAGCTTATGATATTTACCACAAGGAGGTTTATATTTCATGAAAAGAGGAAAGAAATATCAGGACGCTGTAAAAGCATACGATAGAGCTGCTCAGTACGATGTTGCTGATGCAATTGATATCGTAAAGAAGAATGCTACAGCAAAATTTGATGAGACAATCGAACTTCATCTTAGAACAGGCTGTGATGGACGTCACGCAGAGCAGCAGATCCGTGGTGCGGTTGTATTACCACACGGAACTGGTAAGACTGTAAGAGTTTTAGTTTTCGCTAAGGGAACTAAAGTAGACGAGGCACAGGCAGCCGGAGCAGACTTCGTTGGAGGAGAGGAATTAATTCCTAAGATCCAGAACGAGGGATGGTTAGACTTCGATGTTGTAGTTGCTACACCAGACATGATGGGTGTTGTTGGTCGTTTAGGACGTGTCCTTGGACCGAAGGGCTTAATGCCAAACCCAAAAGCTGGTACAGTTACAATGGACGTTACAAAGGCAATCAACGACATCAAAGCTGGTAAGATTGAGTATCGTTTGGACAAGACAAATATTATCCACGTGCCAGTTGGAAAAGCATCCTTTACAAGTGAGCAGTTGAGCGACAACTTCCAGGCTCTTATGGGTGCAATCAACAAGGCTAAGCCGGCAAGTTTAAAGGGTCAGTACATTAAGAGTGCAACAATCACATCTACTATGGGACCTGGCGTAAAGCTTAACGTTGTTAAGATTGCTCAGTAAAATATAAAATCGCGTTTGCTCGTCAGTTTTATACTGACGATGCGAAAAACGCATTGTTACATGACTTACACAAGCAAAAAATTTGCGGAAAGTCTTGACAACCGCAAAATATCATAATATAATAGCAAAGCATATTGCCGAAGACAGCAGGTTCCGCAAGGAGTAAACGAAGTGCCTGCCGAGGGAATTTTGATGAATAGATCGTCATTAAGATTATTACCCTCTGTCGTCTGGCAGAGGGATTTTTATTATACCTCACGCTATATGCAAGAATAAAATAAGGAGGTAAATGAATCGTGGCAAAGGTAGAATTAAAGCAGCCAATCGTTCAGGAGATTTCTGAAATGATCAACGGTGCACAGTCTGTTGTAGTCGTAGATTACCGTGGACTTACTGTTGCAGAGGATACACAGTTACGTAAGCAGTTAAGAGAAGCTGGAGTATCTTACAAGGTATACAAGAACACATTAGTAAACCGTGCAGTAGAAGGCACAGAGTTTGAGAGCTTAAGAGATTCTCTTGAAGGACCAAACGCATTCGCTGTTTCAACAGAGGATGCTACAGCTCCAGCAAGAGTATTAGCTGAGTTCGCAAAGAAGGCTCCTAACTTAGAGATTAAGGCCGGTGTTGTAGAAGGAACATTCTACGATGCTGAGGGAATGAAAGCAATCGCTAGCGTTCCTAGCAGAGAAGTTCTTCTTTCCAAGTTACTTGGAAGTATTCAGTCACCTATTACAAATCTTGCTCGCGTTCTTAATCAGATCGCAGAGAATGGTGGCGCAGCAGATGCAGCAGAAGCAGCACCAGCTGAGGAAGCAACTGCAGAAGCAGAGGCTTAATTATATAATATAAGAAATTATACTAACAAATTTTAAAAATGGAGGAAAATATAATGGCAAAGTTAACAACAGCAGAGTTTATCGATGCTATCAAAGAGTTAAGCGTATTAGAGTTAAATGACCTTGTAAAGGCATGTGAAGAAGAGTTCGGCGTATCTGCAGCAGCAGGCGTTGTAGTAGCAGCAGCAGGCGGAGACGCAGCAGCAGCTGAGGAGAAGACAGAGTTCGATATCGAGTTAACAGAAGTTGGACCAAACAAGGTTAAGGTTATCAAGGTTGTTCGTGAGTTAACAGGTCTTGGACTGAAGGAAGCTAAGGACGCAGTTGACGGAGCTCCTAAGGTAATCAAAGAGGCAGCTGACAAGGCTACAGCAGATGATGCTAAGGCTAAACTTGAGGCAGAAGGCGCTAAGGTTACATTAAAATAATACGGATTTGCATCGAGCGAAACCGTGTAATGGAAAGACCCGAGACAAACTCGTTTGTTGTCGGGTCTTTTTCTGTCAGACATATCAAAGAAGTATCAAAATACAAATCAGTAAAATTTCTCAAAATAGTTCTTGCATTTTCCTGGCGTTTGTTGTATAGTATAGGTTGCATTATTATGGTGCACTAGGCATTTCCATGCTCTTTTTTAGGAAAATTCCTATGTGATGAAATTAGTTTATAAACTAGATGCAAATAAAAACGAGAGGTGAAACGTCAATGGAGAAAAACAGAATACGTCCAGTCAAGGCTGGAAAAGGCATGCGTATGAGTTACTCAAGACAAAAAGAGGTTTTGCAGATGCCAAACTTGATCGAAGTCCAGAAGGATTCCTATAAGTGGTTCCTGGATGAAGGTCTCAAAGAGGCTTTTGCAGATATCTCTCCGATCACAGATTACAGTGGTCACTTGAGTCTGGAGTTCGTAGATTTTACATTATGCGAAGATGATGTAAAATACACAATTCCAGAGTGTAAGGAAAGAGATGCAACATACGCTGCACCTTTGAAAGTCAAGGTTAGACTTCATAACAAAGAGACAGATGAGATTAATGAACATGAAATTTTCATGGGTGATCTGCCTCTTATGACAGAGACCGGTACATTTGTTATCAATGGAGCTGAGCGTGTAATCGTCAGCCAGTTGGTACGTTCCCCTGGTATCTATTATGGTATTGCTCACGATAAAGTGGGTAAGACTTTGTATTCCTGCACCGTTATTCCAAACCGTGGTGCATGGTTAGAGTATGAGACTGACTCCAATGACGTTTTCAGTGTTCGTGTAGATAGAACCCGTAAGGTGCCGATTACTGTATTACTTCGTGCACTTGGTGTAGGTACAAACCAGCAGATCATCGATATGTTCGGTGAGGAACCAAAGATTATGGCTTCCTTACAGAAGGACCCTGCAATTACTGAGCGTGAGCCACAGGGAAGTTTCGAAGCTGGTTTATTAGAGTTATATAAGAAAATCCGTCCGGGCGAGCCACTTTCCGTAGAGAGTGCAGAAAGCCTGATTACTGCAATGTTCTTTGACCCTAGAAGATATGATCTGGCTAAAGTTGGACGTTATAAGTTCAATAAGAAACTTGCGTTAAAGAATCGTATCAACGGACAGGTTCTTGCAGAAGATGTATTAGATCCGTCTACAGGTGAGGTTCTCGCAGAGGCAGGAACCACTGTAACAAGAGAACTTGCAGACCAGATTCAGAATGCTGCTGTTCCATTTGTATGGATTCAGACAGAAACTAGAAATACAAAAGTTCTTTCTTCTATGATGGTTGATATCAGAAGCTGGATTCCGGAAATTGAAGATCCGGAGAGCATTGGTATCCACGAGTTGGTTTACTATCCGGTACTTGCTCAGATTATGGAAGAGTATACAACTCTTGAGGACCGTATTGAGGCAATCAAGAGAGAGGTCGCAGACTTGATTCCAAAGCATATTACAAAAGAGGATATCTTCGCATCCATCAACTACAATATGCATCTGGAGTGGGGTGTTGGTACAGATGATGACATCGACCACTTAGGAAACCGTCGTATTCGTGCGGTTGGTGAGCTGTTACAGAACCAGTACCGTATCGGACTTTCACGTTTGGAGCGTGTTGTTCGCGAGCGTATGACAACACAGGATTTGGAGGGTATTTCCCCACAGAGTCTTATTAATATCAAACCTGTTACAGCTGCAGTAAAAGAGTTCTTTGGATCTTCCCAGCTGTCACAGTTCATGGATCAGAACAACCCATTAGGTGAGCTGACACATAAGAGACGTTTATCTGCATTGGGACCTGGTGGTTTGTCAAGAGACCGTGCCGGATTCGAGGTACGAGATGTACATTACAGCCACTATGGACGTATGTGCCCGATTGAGACGCCTGAAGGACCAAACATTGGTCTGATCAACTCTCTTGCATGTTATGCAAGAATTAATGAGTATGGATTCATTGAGGCTCCATACCGCAAGATTGATAAATCTGACAAACAGAATCCACGTGTTACAGACGAAGTCGTTTATATGACTGCGGATGAAGAGGATAATTATCATGTAGCACAGGCAAACGAAAAACTGGATGAAGATGGACATTTCGTTCGTAATTCTGTATCAGGTCGTTATAGAGAAGAGACGCAGGAATATGACAAGACAGCATTTGATTACATGGACGTATCACCTAAGATGGTGTTCTCTGTTGCTACTGCCCTGATTCCATTCCTGCAGAACGATGATGCAAACCGTGCGTTGATGGGATCAAACATGCAGCGTCAGGCAGTACCGCTTTTGACAACGGAGGCTCCTGTCGTAGGAACTGGTATGGAGACAAAGTCAGCTGTCGATTCTGGAGTTTGTGTTGTCGCAAAAGAAGCTGGTGTGGTTGAAAGCTCCGAGTCTAACCGGATTGTTGTTCGTGAGGAAGACGGAAACCGCAGAGAATATATTCTTACAAAATTCTCCCGAAGCAACCAGTCGAACTGCTATAACCAGAGACCAATCGTATTTAAGGGACAGAAGGTGGAAAAGGGCGAGGTGATCGCTGACGGACCTTCTACGTCCAATGGTGAACTTGCTCTTGGAAAGAACCCGCTGATCGGATTCATGACTTGGGAAGGTTACAACTACGAGGATGCGGTTCTCTTAAGTGAGAGATTAGTAGAGTATGATGTTTATACATCTGTTCATATTGAAGAGTACGAGGTAGAGTCCCGTGATACAAAGCTCGGACCGGAAGAAATCACAAGAGATGTTCCGGGTGTCGGCGATGATGCACTGAAAGATCTTGATGAGCGTGGAATTATCCGTGTTGGTGCAGAGGTTCGTGCGGGAGACATTCTTGTTGGTAAAGTTACTCCGAAGGGAGAGACAGAACTGACAGCAGAAGAGAGACTTCTTCGTGCAATCTTCGGTGAGAAGGCCCGCGAAGTTCGTGATACTTCTCTTAAAGTTCCACACGGTGCATACGGTATTGTTGTGGATGCAAAAGTATTTACCAGAGAAGCTGGCGATGAGTTATCTCCGGGAGTTAACGAGTCTGTACGTATTTACATCGCACAGAAACGTAAGATTTCCGTTGGTGATAAGATGGCCGGTCGACATGGTAATAAGGGTGTCGTTTCCCGCGTTTTACCAGTAGAAGATATGCCATATCTTCCGAACGGACGCCCGCTTGACATCGTATTGAATCCACTTGGTGTGCCTTCCCGAATGAATATCGGTCAGGTCCTTGAGATTCACCTTAGTCTTGCAGCGAAAGCGTTGGGATTTAATGTTGAGACACCAGTATTTGATGGCGCAAAGGAAATTGATATTCAGGATACACTGGAACTTGCAAACGATTATGTAAACATGCCATTTGATGCAGAAGAAGCTGCCGATGGAGAAGAGAATTTCTACGATAAGTATAAAGATACTCTTCGCGAGGATGTTATGACATATCTGTCTGACAACCGTGATCACAGAAGCGTTTGGAAGGGTGTTCCGATTGCACGTGATGGTAAAGTTCAGTTGCGTGATGGTAGAACCGGTGAGGACTTCGATGGAAGAGTTACTATCGGTCACATGCATTACCTGAAGCTGCATCACCTTGTTGACGATAAGATCCATGCACGTTCTACGGGTCCTTACTCCTTAGTAACCCAGCAGCCTCTCGGTGGTAAAGCACAGTTTGGTGGACAGCGTTTCGGAGAGATGGAGGTATGGGCACTCGAAGCATATGGTGCTGCATACACATTGCAGGAGATCCTGACAGTTAAGTCCGATGATGTTGTTGGTCGTGTGAAGACATACGAGGCAATTATCAAGGGCGATAATATCCCTGAGCCAGGCGTACCAGAGTCCTTCAAGGTACTGTTAAAAGAGTTACAGTCCCTCGGACTGGATGTCAAAGTGCTTGATGAGGACAGAAATGAAGTTCAGCTGATCGAGACAAGCGAGTACGGCAATACAGATATTAATGCAATTATCGGAAACGATAAGTATGATGCATTTGAAGATAGTGAGTCATTTGAGAAGCATGGTTTCACAAAGCAGGAGTTCAATGCAGAGAACGAAGAACTTGTAAATGTAGAGGAACCTGACAATGCAGACGAAGAGTTTGATGATGCGGAAGAATTTTTTGATGACGCAGATGAAGTTCTTGATGACGAAGAATAATTGGGAAGGAGTGTCATACAATGCCAGAAACAAATAAAGTGGAGACAAACCAGGCAATGCAGTTTGATGCAATCCAGATCGGATTAGCATCTCCTGAGAAGATTCGTGAGTGGTCCCATGGCGAGGTAAAAAAGCCTGAGACAATTAACTACAGAACTTTAAAGCCTGAGAAAGATGGTTTGTTCTGTGAGAAGATTTTCGGACCACAGAAAGACTGGGAATGTCACTGTGGTAAATATAAGAAAATCCGTTATAAAGGTGTTGTCTGCGATCGTTGTGGAGTTGAGATTACAAAGTCCAGCGTTCGTAGAGAGCGTATGGGTCACATCGAGCTGGCAGCTCCTGTTTCCCATATCTGGTATTTCAAGGGTATCCCATCACGTATGGGACTGATCCTTGACTTATCACCTCGTGTATTGGAGAGAGTTCTTTACTTTGCATCTTATATCGTGTTAGATGCAGGGGATACTCCTCTTGCATACAAGCAGGTTTTATCTGAGGCAGAGTACCAGGATGCTAGAGAACAGTATGGCAGCGCATTCCGTGTAGGAATGGGTGCAGAAGCTATCCGTGAGTTACTTGCTGCAATCGATCTTGAAAAAGATTCTGCAGAACTCAAGGCAGAGCTGGAAAACGCAACAGGCCAGAAACGTGCAAGAATCATTAAAAGACTTGAAGTCGTTGAAGCATTTCGTGAGTCTGGAAACAAGCCAGAGTGGATGATCATGACAGTTATCCCGGTTATTCCACCAGATTTACGTCCAATGGTTCAGTTGGATGGTGGACGTTTTGCTACATCCGATCTGAATGATCTTTACAGACGTATTATTAACCGTAACAACCGTCTGAGAAGACTTCTTGATTTAGGAGCCCCTGATATCATCGTACGTAACGAGAAGCGTATGTTACAGGAAGCTGTCGATGCTTTGATCGATAACGGTCGTCGTGGACGTCCGGTTACAGGACCAGGAAACAGAGCATTGAAATCTCTTTCTGATATGTTAAAGGGTAAAGGTGGACGTTTCCGTCAGAACCTGTTAGGAAAGCGAGTTGACTACTCAGGACGTTCCGTTATCTGTGTAGAGCCAAAACTTAAAATTTATCAGTGCGGTCTTCCAAAAGAGATGGCAATCGAGCTGTTCAAGCCTTTCGTTATGAAAGAACTTGCCGCAAATGGAACTGCACACAATATCAAGAGCGCCAAGAAGATGGTTGAAAGACTTCAGCCGGAAGTTTGGGATGTATTGGAAGATGTAATTAAGGAGCATCCGGTTATGCTGAACCGTGCCCCTACACTTCATAGATTAGGTATTCAGGCTTTCGAACCAATCCTTGTAGAAGGTAAAGCAATTAAGTTGCATCCGCTTGTATGTACCGCATTTAACGCCGATTTCGACGGAGACCAGATGGCTGTCCATCTTCCACTTTCCGTAGAAGCACAGGCAGAGTGCCGTTTCATGCTTTTGTCACCAAACAACCTGTTGAAACCATCCGACGGTGGTCCTGTAGCTGTTCCTTCGCAGGATATGGTACTTGGTGTATATTATCTGACTATGCACAAACTTGCAGACCATAAGGATGACAAGAATGTAAAGGCTGTTTCTGATAAGATTTACAATGATCTTGATGAGTTAAAGAAACTGACAACTCCGGATCCAACAACTGGAAAGAGTGAGTTGGGCTTATATGATATGATCTGGTTCGAAGATGTGACAGATAACAACCGTCGTGTGCTTTGTACACCAATGGATCTGTTTGGATATCATTTCGGAAGTATGAACCAGGCATTGCTTGCATACGAGAATGGAGAAATTTCTCTGCACCAGTCCATTTATGTATATCGTAAGGCTACTTTACAGGATGGAACAGAAGTTGCTGGATTTATTAGAACAACACTTGGTCTTCTAATCTTCAATGAGATTATTCCACAGGATCTTGGATTTGTTGATCGTAGCAATCCAGACAATGCATTGAAACTTGAAGTAGATTTCCGTGTAGGAAAGAAACAGATCAAGCAGATTCTTGAGAAAGTTATTAATATTCACGGAGCAACAAAGACAGCAGAAGTGTTGGATGATGTTAAGGCAATGGGTTATGGATATTCTACCCGTGCTGCTATGACAGTATCTATTTCTGATATGACCGTGCCACCTCAGAAACCACAGATGATCGAGGAAGCACAGAACACAGTAGACCGTATTACAAGACAGTATAAGCGTGGACTTATTACGGAAGAAGAGCGTTATAAAGAAGTTGTAGAGACATGGAAAGAAACTGATGATGAGCTGACAACAGCACTTCTGACAGGTCTTGACAAGTACAACAACATTTTCATGATGGCTGATTCCGGAGCCCGTGGTTCTGATAAACAGATCAAGCAGCTTGCCGGAATGCGAGGACTGATGGCTGATACAACCGGTAGAACCATCGAGTTGCCTATTAAGTCAAACTTCCGAGATGGTCTTGATGTATTGGAGTACTTCATGTCCGCGCATGGAGCTCGAAAAGGTATGTCCGATACAGCGCTTCGTACAGCCGATTCTGGATACCTGACAAGACGTCTTGTTGATGTATCACAGCATATGATCGTTCGTGAATCAGACTGCTGTGCAGGAACAAAACGTGAGATTCCGGGCATGGTTGTTAAGGCATTCATGGAAGGTAAGGAAGAAATCGAGAGCCTTGAGGAAAGAATTACCGGACGTGTTACCTGTGAAACTATTTATGATAAAGACGGAAATGTAATCGTAAAGGCTAACCATATGATTACTCCTAAACGTGCAGCAGCTGTTGTAAGTAAAGGTGTTGATGCAAATGGCAATCCAATCGAGAGTGTAAAGATCCGTACGATTTTAACATGTCGTTCCCATATGGGTGTTTGTGCAAAATGTTATGGCGCAAACATGGCAACTGGTCAGGCAGTACAGGTTGGTGAAGCAATCGGTATCATCGCTGCACAGTCCATCGGTGAGCCTGGTACACAGCTTACCATGAGAACATTCCATACCGGTGGTGTTGCTGGTAACGATATTACACAGGGTCTTCCTCGTGTCGAGGAAATTTTTGAGGCACGTAAGCCAAAGGGACTTGCAATTATTACCGAGTTCGGCGGCGTGGCCAACATTAAAGATACAAAGAAAAAACGTGAAGTTATCGTAACAAACCCAGAAACCGGTGAGACAAAGACTTACCTGATTCCGTACGGATCACGTATCAAGATTACAGATGGAGCAGTTCTTGAGGCCGGTGATGAGTTGACAGAAGGATCTGTAAACCCACATGATATCTTAAAAATCAAGGGTGTTCGAGCTGTTCAGGATTACATGCTTCGTGAAGTTCAGCGTGTATACCGTCTGCAGGGTGTAGAAATCAACGATAAGCATATCGAGGTTATTGTTCGCCAGATGTTACAGAAGATTCGCGTTGAGGAGAATGGAGATTCCGATCTCCTTCCAGGAAGCATGGTTGACTCTCTTGACTTCTTAGAGTTAAATGAAAAACTGGAAGAGGAAGGCAAGGAACAGGCAGTTGGCTCTCAGGTATTACTGGGAATAACAAAAGCTTCACTTGCTACAAATTCATTCCTTTCTGCTGCGTCCTTCCAGGAAACAACAAAGGTTCTTACGGAAGCTGCAATCAAGGGCAAGATTGACCCATTGATTGGTATGAAAGAGAACGTAATTATCGGTAAACTGATTCCTGCCGGAACTGGTATGAAGAGATATCGTGACATCAAACTTGACAGTGATGTGAACGAAGATGAAGAGATGTCTTTCGATGATTTTGATGATTTCAATTTTGAACCGGATGCAGAGAATGCACAGGGAGAAGCGGTAGCAGAAGAGGCTGTTACAGAAGAAGTTGTTACAACATCCACAGAGGAATAAGAGATAAAGCAAAAAAGTCGCAATATGCGGCTTTTTTGTATTTTCTAAAATTATCTTGACAAGTTGCAAAGAAGTTTATATAATATTTTAGCGTGCATAAGATTGCACACTTTTAAATTAATTACAGGAGGTGAAAATAATGCCAACATTCAACCAGTTAGTAAGAAAAGGACGTCAGACTACTGTAAAGAAGTCTACAGCACCTGCACTTCAGAGAAGCTTTAACTCTCTGCAGAAGAAGCCAATCAATACTTCTTCTCCACAGAAGAGAGGTGTTTGTACAGCTGTTAAGACAGCAACTCCTAAGAAGCCTAACTCAGCTCTTCGTAAGATCGCCAGAGTTCGTCTTTCTAACGGAATCGAAGTAACATCTTACATTCCAGGAGAGGGACACAACTTACAGGAGCATAGCGTTGTTCTGATTCGTGGAGGTCGTGTTAAGGATTTACCTGGTACACGTTACCATGTTATCCGTGGTACATTAGATACCGCTGGTGTAGCGAACAGAAAGCAGGCCCGTTCTAAGTACGGTGCTAAGAAGCCTAAGGCAGCTAAGTAATATATTTAGCGGACGAAGTATCACAAACAGAACTAAATAGGTTTAGTGTTGGGATTATTGTCATGTACGCATAAGCGAATGTGACCTACGCACATGACGCCACAAGGTGGGCTTTATAAGTTGTGTGCTCCTCATTATAATATACCCGCACGAACACATTAGAAAGACACATGTGAGTACCGTTGAATTAATCTCTGTTTTAAGGAGGACCCGCTTGCGGGAAGATTCCTTGAAACTACAACTAATTATGATTAAGGAGGGAAGTAACGTGCCACGTAAAGGACATACTCAGAAAAGAGACGTGTTAGCAGATCCGTTGTACAATAACAAAGTGGTTACCAAGCTTATCAACAACATTATGTTAGATGGTAAGAAGGGTGTCGCTCAGAAGATCGTATACGGAGCATTTGCTAAAGTAGAAGAAAAGACAGGAAAGCCAGCACTCGAGGTATTCGAGGAGGCTATGAACAACGTAATGCCAGCCCTTGAGGTAAAGGCAAGACGTATCGGTGGAGCTACCTACCAGGTACCTATCGAAGTTCGTCCAGATCGTCGTCAGGCATTAGCTCTTCGCTGGTTAACCAATTTCTCCCGTGCTAGAGGTGAGAAGACTCAGGAAGAGAGATTAGCAAACGAGATCATGGATGCTGCAAACAATACTGGAGCAGCAGTTAAGAGAAAAGAAGATATGCACAAGATGGCAGAGGCAAACAAGGCCTTCGCACATTACAGATTCTAATAGGAGGAAAAAACCTTGGCTGGAAGAGAATATCCACTTGAGAGAACCAGAAATATTGGAATTATGGCTCATATCGATGCTGGTAAAACAACACTGACAGAGCGTATTCTTTATTATACTGGTGTTAACTATAAAATCGGTGATACTCATGAAGGTACTGCTACCATGGACTGGATGGAGCAGGAGCAGGAAAGAGGTATCACAATTACTTCAGCCGCTACAACATGTCACTGGACAGAAGAAGAGTTCACAAAGCCGAAAAAGGGCGCTCTTGAGCATCGTATCAACATCATCGATACTCCTGGACACGTAGACTTTACAGTAGAGGTTGAGCGTTCACTCCGTGTATTGGACGGCGCCGTTGGTGTCTTCTGTGCAAAGGGTGGTGTTGAGCCTCAGTCAGAGAATGTATGGCGTCAGGCTGACACCTACAATGTACCTCGTATGGCATTCATCAATAAGATGGATATCTTAGGTGCAAACTTCTACGGAGCTGTTGATCAGATTCGTACAAGATTAGGTAAGAACGCAATTGTTCTTCAGTTACCAATTGGTAAGGAAGACGATTTCAAGGGAATCATCGATCTGTTCGAGATGAAAGCATATATCTACAATGATGAGAAAGGTGATAACATCACTGTTACAGATGATCTTGGAGATATGGCTGATCAGGCAGCAGAGTATCGTACAGAACTTATTGAGAAGATCTGTGAGTTAGACGATGATCTGATGATGATGTATCTTGAAGGCGAGGAACCATCCGTTGATGAGATGAAGAAGGTTCTTCGTAAAGCAACATGTGAGTGTACTGCAGTACCTGTATGCTGTGGTTCCGCATATAGAAACAAGGGTGTTCAGAAATTGTTGGATGCTATTATCGAGTATATGCCAGCTCCAACAGACATCCCTGCTATCAAGGGTGTTGATCTGGATGGCAACGAAGTTGAGAGACATTCATCTGATGATGAGCCTTTCGCAGCTTTGGCATTCAAGATTATGGCTGACCCATTCGTAGGAAAGCTTGCTTACTTCCGTGTTTATTCTGGAACATGTAAGTCAGGTTCTTACGTATTAAACGCTACAAAGGATAAGAAGGAGCGTGTAGGACGTATTCTTCAGATGCATGCAAATAAGAGACAAGAGTTAGACATCGTTTACTCTGGTGACATCGCAGCAGCAGTTGGATTCAAGTTCACTACTACTGGTGATACAATCTGTGATGAGCAGCATCCGGTTATCCTTGAGTCTATGGAATTCCCAGAGCCAGTTATCGAGCTCGCTATCGAGCCAAAGACAAAAGCTGGACAGGGTAAGTTAGGTGAAGCATTAGCAAAGCTTGCTGAAGAAGATCCTACATTCCGTGCTCATACAGATCAGGAGACTGGTCAGACAATCATCGCCGGAATGGGCGAGTTACACTTGGAGATTATCGTAGACCGTCTGCTTCGTGAGTTCAAGGTAGAAGCAAACGTAGGTGCTCCACAGGTAGCATATAAAGAGACATTTACAAAGGCTGTTGATCAGGAATACAAGTATGCTAAGCAGTCTGGTGGTCGTGGACAGTACGGACATTGTAAAGTTCGTTTCGAGCCAATGGATGCCAACGGAGAAGAACTGTTCAAGTTCGATTCCGAGGTTGTCGGTGGTGCTATTCCGAAGGAATACATCCCAGCAATCGGTGAAGGTATTGAGGAAGCTACAAAGGCTGGTTCCCTTGGCGGATTCCCTGTTGTAGGTATCCATGCTACCGTATATGACGGATCTTACCATGAAGTCGATTCTTCCGAGATGGCATTCCATATTGCCGGATCTATGTGTTTCAAGGAAGCTATGGCTAAGGCAGCTCCAGTATTACTTGAGCCAATCATGAAAGTTGAAGTAACTATGCCTGAGGAGTACATGGGAGATGTTATCGGTGACGTTAACTCTCGTCGTGGACGTATCGAAGGTATGGATGATCTTGGCGGCGGTAAGATTGTACATGCTTATGTACCACTTGCTGAAATGTTCGGATATTCAACAGACTTACGTTCTAAGACACAGGGTCGTGGTAACTACTCAATGTTCTTCGAGAAATACGAGCCAGTACCAAAGAACGTACAGGAAAAACTTCTGTCTAACAGAGATAAATAAAAAATGAGCAGCAATTCCCTGATTTTTAGGGAATTGCATTGAAAAAGCTTGAAAAAGCTTTGATTATTATATATAATCAAATCATCGGTTTATAACCAAGACAACAAAAATGAGCTCAGAGATGGGCATAAAAATGAAGGAGGACATTTCAAAATGGCAAAGGCTAAATTTGAAAGAACAAAACCACATTGTAATATTGGTACCATCGGTCACGTAGATCATGGTAAAACAACTTTAACAGCAGCTATTACAGCAGTATTAGCAGCTCGTGTTGCTGGTAACACAGCTACAGATTTCGCTAACATTGATAAGGCTCCAGAAGAGAGAGAGCGTGGTATCACAATTTCTACAGCTCACGTTGAGTATGAGACAGAGAAGAGACATTACGCACACGTTGACTGTCCTGGACATGCTGACTACGTAAAGAACATGATCACTGGTGCAGCTCAGATGGATGGTGCTATCCTCGTAGTTGCTGCTACTGACGGTGTTATGGCTCAGACAAAGGAGCATATCCTCCTTTCTCGTCAGGTAGGTGTACCTTACATCATCGTATTCTTAAACAAGTGCGATATGGTAGACGACCCAGAGTTAATCGAGTTAGTAGAGATGGAAGTAACAGAGCAGCTTGAAGAGTACGGATTCAATGATTGCCCAATCATCCAGGGTTCAGCTCTTAAGGCTCTTGAGGATCCAAACGGACCTTGGGGAGACAAGATCATGGAGCTTATGGATACTGTTGATTCTTATATCCCAGATCCAGAGCGTGATACAGATAAGCCATTCCTTATGCCAGTAGAGGACGTATTCACAATCACAGGTCGTGGTACTGTTGCAACTGGTAGAGTAGAGCGTGGTACACTTCACCTCAATGATGAGTTAGAGATTCTTGGTGTTAAGGAAGATGTTCAGAAGACTGTTGTAACTGGTATCGAGATGTTCCGTAAGCAGTTAGACGAGGCTCAGGCTGGTGATAACATCGGTGCATTACTTCGTGGTGTTAACCGTGACCAGATCGTTCGTGGACAGGTTCTTGCTAAGCCAGGTACTGTAACTTGCCATCGTAAATTTACAGCTCAGGTTTACGTATTAACAAAAGACGAAGGTGGACGTCATACTCCATTCTTCAACAACTATCGTCCACAGTTCTACTTCAGAACAACAGACGTAACAGGTGTTTGCGAGCTTCCAGCAGGAACAGAGATGTGCATGCCTGGTGATAACGTAGAGATGACAATCGAGCTCATCCATCCAGTAGCTATGGAGCAGGGTCTTACATTCGCTATCCGTGAGGGTGGACGTACAGTAGGATCTGGACGTGTTGCTACAGTTATCGAGTAATATTGAATCATAGTTTATAATTATGATGTTTTTTGGGGAAGCAGTTATGCTTCCCCAATTTTAATATATAAAATATTTACAAATCAAAAAGGTACAATTCAGTACCGGGCTCTCAGTTTAAAAAATTGAATAGTTGTTTTAAATTAATTTGCGAATGTACAGGTGAATTTTCGCTTGCCGATTGGTAAAAGATTATACATTGTCATTACAATTATGAATTTTTCTATGCAAAATATTGAAAAAATAATTTACTTTCTATTAAGAATATGTTATGATTAAGTAACAAAGTTGTAACAATTAGGAGGAAGTAAGTTGAAGAAAGGCAAGGTGTGGGGCAAGAAGCTTGTTGCAGGAATTATGATGGCAGCGATTGTATTGGGGAATGTCGCTGTATCAACGCAGGCTGCAACGAAAGACTCGGGGAAGACAGTAGCTGTTATTAAGGAAGATAATTATCGTAAAACCTTATGCAAGGGATTCCTTGGAAAAAGCTATGGAAGTGTTGTAGATGGCATCCGTTGTGACTGCAGCGGTTATACGCGGGCTGCACTGAATCGATTAGAGAGTAAAGGTAAAAGTGGTACCGCATTGAAAAACGTTCAGGTCGCTGCGAGATGTACAAGAGACTGGGTAAGCGGTTCTAGTATTACATATACGACAGGTGTTGCAGAAGATGATGATATCTCTTGGGCGAAACAGACAAAGTTGTCGATTGGAAAGAAAAATTCCGGAGCTTCGAAGGTGTCAGATTTAGAACTTGGTGATGTTGTGGTATATGGTCGTGGAAGTTCTACCACACATATCGCAGTTTATTTTGGTAAGTTTTCATCAATTAATGAAGTAAAAAATTATCTCGAAGGTCTTGGACTTTATGATCAAGGCTTATTGAAGAAAGTCAGCGGAAATAAGTACCAGTACAAAGGAAAAACAATTATTCGCCAATATGGTAGCAGTTCTTATTGGCGAATCCATTCTACATGTAGTGGTATTATGATTGATAATGATATTGCAGGGACAAGCCCGTATACATCTTCTTTTGGCAATTGGAAGTGGACATTTTCTTCAGGAATTGACATTATCGAATAAAAAATTCATGCTAATGTTCGGAATAGTTATTAACGGAATTAAAACGAATTTAAAATAAGATACCTTTTACGATTTCAAAAGAAGTTGTAAAGGGTATTTTTGTTTTGGCTATAAGAAACAGATAATATAAAAGAAAAGCAGAATTTGGTCTGTTAAGGTAAAATTAAGAAATGTAAAGATAAAATAATATGACATTCTATATGAAGTATATTACAATGAAGAAGGAACTAGAGAGGTTGTAGAAAGGGGATATTATGGAACATTTATTACCGTATATCGTACCGATTGTCATTGTGGCAATTGTGGTAGTGTTGCTAGTGTTGGGCTACGTGAAGGCTCCACCAGATATGGCATACATTATTTCCGGTATGAAAAAGAAATCAAAAGTTGTTATTGGAAAGGCAAGTATTCGTATTCCGTTCTTTGAGCGTCTTGATAAGTTGAATCTTCGTTTGATTCCGATTGACGTAAAGACAAGTAATGCGGTACCGACTGCTGATTACATCAATATTAATGTTGATGCAACAGTTAATGTCAAGATCAGTAATGATCCGGAGAAGCTTCGTCTTGCTGCAGAGAACTTCCTGAACAAAAACACAGAGTATATTGCAAGTGTCGCAAGAGAAGTACTCGAAGGAAATGTGCGAGAAATCGTTGGAAAGATGCGTCTTGAAGAGATGGTTTCGGATCGTCAGAAGTTCGCAAATCTCGTAAAAGAGAATGCAGAGCCGGATCTTGCAGCGATGGGACTTGATATCATCAGTTTCAACGTACAGAATTTCGTGGATGGAAATGATGTCATTGAAAACCTTGGTATCGACAATATTGTAAAGATTAAAAAATCTGCAGCTATCGCAAAAGCAGAGAGTGAGCGAGATATCAAGGTTGCACAGGCTGCAGCGGACAAAGAGTCCAATGATGCTGCGGTAGAGGCACAGACAGAGATTGCCAAGAAGCAGAACGAACTTGCAATCAAAAAATCAGAGTTACAGATGGAAGCGGATACCAAGAAGGCTATGGCGGATGCTGCATACGAGATTCAGAAAGAGGAACAGCGTAAAACCATCGAGGTTACGACAGCAAATGCAGATATCGCAAAGCAAGAACGTGAGATTGAATTAAAGCAGAAGCAGGTTGCAGTAACAGAAAAGTCTTTGGAAGCTGAGGTAAAGAAGAAAGCGGAGGCTGACAAATACGCAGCACAGCAGCGTGCAGAAGCAGATCTCTACCAGCGTCAGAAAGATGCCGAGGCAAAACAGTTCGAGGCACAGAGAGCAGCTGAGGCACAGAAGGCACAGGCAGAAGCAATGCGTTATGCCAAGGAACAGGAAGCTGCCGGTATCCGGGCAGTCGGTGAAGCTGAGGCTTCCGCAATTCAGGCAAAAGGTATTGCAGAGGCAGAGGCAATGGAAAAGAAGGCAGAGGCTTATGCAAAATACAACAAGGCTGCTGTTGCAGAAATGATGATCAAGGTACTTCCGGATATCGCAGGAAAGGTTGCAGAACCTTTGGGACAGATCGACAAGATTACAATCATTGGCGGTGGCGAAGGCGGCAGCAATGGTGTAGATCAGGTAGCAGGAAATGTGCCGGTTGTTATGGCGAAAGTATTTGAAAGCATGAAGGAAGCAACTGGAATTGATTTGGCAGACATTATTAATGCAGAGTCTTATGATGCAAAGGTAAACCGTAATGTAAACTTGTCTGGGTTAGATTCCGTGAACTTTGTTGTAAAAGATGATGGAACAAATGTAACCATGGGAAAGCCACAGACAAAAGTAAATGCTAAGGCTGTTGAAGCATCAGCGCAGGGAACTGGAACTGCTTCAGAAACTACAAATCAGTAGAAGGAAAATATAATATGTAGTGGTGTTCTTATTTTTATGGATAAGGCACACAAACAGGGAAACGATCGTACATGTACGGTCGTTTTTCTTATTTTTTACAAAGACTTTACATAAGGCGGTCGAGTGATTTTACATAAACTTGATACATTATATACAAAAGAAATAGGGTGATGTTCAAGGAAAGGGGAGAATGATATGAGCATGGATATGATTTGGCAGTACTGTCAGAGAAAAACCTGGAAAAGAGATACCAGGATAAATCTGTTTCTTTTTCTTCACACAATCATCTGGGCAATTGCCGGTATATGTTTGTGGTCGCTGGTAAGTATTTTTATTCTGAGGGATATTGGCTGGATGCTTACACTTGCAGGATATACAGCGTTTTTTCTGGGATTTATCGGAGGCATCATGTTTCTTTGGAGTCACGATAAAAAATAAAAATATTTGCAAAAGCAGAGGATAATGCCATCATGCAATCTCTTTTAGCTGAGGATGAGAATGATAAACAAATAGGAGCAGAAACAGATGAAAAAAACAGAACAGTGCTATACAAACAGGGAACTTTCCTGGTTACAGTTTAATGAGAGAGTCTTAAACGAGGCGGGAAATCCAAGAGTGCCGCTTGCAGAGCGACTGACCTTTGCATCCATTTACCAGACAAACTTGGATGAGTTTTTCATGGTGCGTGTGGGAACACTCATGATGCAGATGAATGCGAAAGAAAAAGTACGGGAAAACAAAACCGGAATGACCAGTGAGGAACAGGTACGGGAAATCTTGAATCAGGTCTGTGTTTTGGAAAAGAAAAAAGCCAAGATTTATGAGCAGCTGATGGGAGAACTGGAACCGAAGGGAATCCGTATCATTAATTTCAATAAATTGTCCAATGAGGAAGGACGATTTTTGGAGCAGTATTTTGATGCACATATTGCACCGTTCTTGTCACCAATGATTATTGGAAAACAGCAGCCGTTCCCATTTCTGGCAAATAAACAGCTGTATGCAATTGTACTTCTGACAACAGGAAAGGGCAAGAAAAAGACAGGAATTGTGCCTTGCTCCAATAGCGTGTTTAAGCGACTGATCGAGATACCGACGAGACCGGGCTGTTTTATGCTTTCGGAGGAATTGATTCTTCATTTTATTTCGAAGCTTTATCCGAAATACTATATTCGTGAAAAGTCCATTATGCGTGTGACGAGAAATGCGGATATTGATGCGCATGATCTGTATGATGAAGATATGGACTATCGAAATATGATGGAGCAGCTGATCAAAAAGAGAGTCCGTCTGGATCCGGTCCGTGTGGAATTAAGCAGAAAGATTAACGATAAGGCAACCACGGAATTATCCAATTTCCTTGAGATCGGTACTTCACATATTATTAACGTAAAGACACCGTTAGATCTGTCTTTTGTATTTGAACTGCAGAATTATCTGCGTGATCGTTCCGAATTGTTTTATGAGAAGCGCACACCGAGAGACACACCGGAATTGTCGCTGAAAGAAAGTATTCTCGATCAGGTGGAGAAGAAGGATGTGTTGTTATTCTATCCATTTGAAAGCATGAAACCGTTTATTAAAATGTTAAATGATGCAGCAGAAGATCCGGATGTGGTATCGATTAAGATGACATTGTACCGTGTTGCGGACAGAAGTAAAATTATTGATGCATTGATCGAAGCAGCAGAGAATGGCAAAGAAGTGGTTGTTCTTGTGGAACTTCGTGCACGGTTTGATGAGGCAAACAACATTGAAATGTCTCACCGTCTTGAAGATGCGGGTTGCCAGATTTTATATGGACTCGGAGATTATAAAGTTCATTCCAAGCTGTGTCTGATTACGAAGAAAACACCGACAGGATTTGCCTATATTACACAGATCGGAACCGGAAATTACAATGAGAAGACATCCCGGCTTTATACGGATCTGTCCCTGCTCACCGCAAATCAGAAGATTGGTGCGGATGCGGCAAAAGTATTTATGGCATTGCAAAAAGGCGAAGTGGTAGAAGATGTGGAGGAACTTCTTGTAGCACCAAAGTGTTTGCAAAACCGTGTGGTCGCAATGATTGATGAGCAGATCGCAAATAAAAAGAGTGGAAAAGCCGCATATATTGGAGTGAAGATCAATTCTCTGACCGATAAAGTATTGATTGATAAGCTGATTGAAGCGTCACAGAATGGTGTGCAGGTAGACCTGATTGTGCGGGGAATCTGTTGTCTGAAGCCACAGATCCCGGATATGACAGAAAATATCCGTGTGGTCAGTGTTGTGGGACGTTTTCTTGAACATTCAAGAATCTATCGCTTTGGCGTAGGCGATGCGGAAAGGATTTATATTGCATCGGCAGACTTTATGACAAGAAATACGGTACGGCGCGTTGAAGTTGCAGCACCGATCTATGACGAGAAAATCCGTGAGCGAATCCGTTATATCTTTGATACCATCATGAAGGATGATGAAAAGGGCAAGGAGCAGAATGCCCAGGGATTGTACGAAAATCGTGTGATCAATGAGATCCCGGTAAACTCACAGGAGGTCTTTTATCAGGATGCATATGACCGTTGTGTAAAAGAAGTATAATATAATACACAAAACAAAATGTACAATATAGTGCACAAAAGAATGCGGTTGTACATTATAATACAGCAAAAAAGCCCGGAAACAGGCTTTTTTTGCTGAATAAAAAGTTTTTTAAAAAGATGTTGACATAATATAATGAACGTGCTATTGTATAGCTGTACAAAATAATAGACAAAATTTAGAGCAAAGATGCTTACCGATGAGGTTGCTTTGCTCTTTTTTATTACTTAAAATTAAGGAGGAATTATATTATGAAATTAAAGGACACAGGATTAACCGTACAGGACATTAAGGACAAAGTAAGTAAATATATGATCGAGACATATGAGCGTTTCGATTTTCTGGCAGAGACAGCAGAAGGCATGTATCTCTATGATGAAAAAGGAACTCCATACCTCGATTTTTATGCAGGAATTGCAGTAAACAATGCAGGCAGCCGTAACCCTAAGGTTGTTGCAGCAGTCAAGGATCAGGTAGATGACATCATGCATACATTCAACTATCCATATACAATTCCTCAGGCATTACTTGCTGAGAAAGTTTGTAAGACAATCGGAATGGACAAGATCTTCTACCAGAACTCCGGTACAGAGGCAAACGAGGCTATGATCAAGATGGCCCGTAAATATGGTATTGAGAAATATGGCCCAAACAGATATCACATCGTAACAGCAAAAGATGGTTTCCACGGAAGAACATTTGGTGCCATGTCAGCAACCGGTCAGCCGGGAAATGGATGCCAGGTAGGATTCGGACCTATGACATACGGTTTCTCTTATGCTCCTTACAATGACCTGAAGGCATTCAAAGATGCATGTACAGAGAACACAATCGCAATCATGATTGAGCCGGTACAGGGCGAAGGCGGTGTACATCCTGCAACACCAGAGTTTATGAAAGGCCTCCGCGAGTTCTGTGATGAGAAGGGAATGCTTCTTCTGATTGATGAGGTTCAGACAGGATGGTGCAGAACAGGTGCTGTAATGAGCTACATGAACTACGGTATCAAGCCGGATATCGTTTCTATGGCAAAGGGCCTTGGCGGAGGAATGCCAATCGGTGCAATTTGTGCGACTGAGGAAGTTTCCAAAGCATTCTCAGCAGGTTCCCATGGCACAACGTTCGGTGGACATCCGGTTTGCTGTGCAGCAGCATTAGCAGAAGTTGGAGAACTTCTTGACAGAGATCTGGCTGGAAATGCCAAGAAAGTCGGCGATTACTTCGCAGCAAAACTTGAGAAGCTTCCTCATGTAAAAGAAGTAAGACATCAGGGACTTCTCGTAGGTGTTGAGTTTGATGATACAATTTCAGGTGTAGATGTGAAACATGGTGCATTTGACAGAAAGATGCTGATCACAGCCATCGGTGCACATATCATTCGTATGGTTCCACCACTTATCGTCAGCGAGGAGGAATGTGATAAGGCATTCGAGATTCTCGATGAGACAGTAAAATCACTTTCATAAGATCGTTCATACGTTAGATGTATACACACACATAGAATTAGGACAAGGGCGTCACGAAGCTGTTTCGTGCGCCCTTTTTTTAGTGAAGAAGAGAGGGGTAAACAATGGCACATCTTGTTATTACAATAGGATGCGAATATGGCGCAAAAGGAAACCAGATCGGTAAAAAAGTTGCACAAGATCTGGGAATCAAGTTTTATGATCGCGAAACGGTAGACCAGATTATCAAAGAAGTAGGAATACCAAAAGACATTATGGAAAAAGTCGAGGAAGGTGTTACCATCGCCGGAAAAGGCGCGGAAGGTGATGTCCGTGGATCTTTCTCCAAATACGCGGATTTAACAGAACGCGCAATTCACGTCCAGAAAACAATTATTCGAAAATTATCCGACCGGGAATCCTGTGTGATCATCGGTCGTTCTGCGGATTATATTTTAAAGGAACATAAACCGATTTTACGTATTTTCATTTATTCACCGGATGAGGTGAGAATCAAGAATGTAATGGAAAGCCACAATCTGTCAGAAGATGATGCAAAACTTTTCATTATGGAAAAAGACAAGCGATATCACAAACGTCATATGGCGCTGACTGGAAGCAACCGAGGCGATCGTCACAACAGGGACATGCTCATAGACAGCAGCCTTCTGGGTGTGGATGGTACAGCGGAATTGATTGAAAGCGTAGCAAAGAAAGTATTTCACGAATAGGAGGTAACAGGATATGGAACAGAAAAAATCAGAATTTAACAAAGTACTGAATGCCTGGGACATCCTTGTAATTGCATTCGGCGCTATGATTGGATGGGGCTGGGTCGTTTCGACCGGAGGCTGGATTGAAAAAGGTGGTGTACTTGGTGCCGCACTTGGATTTGTTATCGGTGGTATCATGATCTTTTTCGTAGGTATGACGTATGCAGAGCTGACAGCAGCAATGCCACAGTGTGGTGGCGAGCACGTGTTCAGTTATCGTGCAATGGGAGCAACCGGTTCATTCATTTGTACATGGATGATCGTACTTGGTTATGTCAGCGTTGCGTGTTTTGAGGCCTGCGCATTTCCTACGATTATCACTTATTTATGGCCGGGATTTTTAAAGGGTTATCTGTATACGGTAGCCGGATTTGATATTTATGCATCCTGGTTGATCGTGGCAATTGTTGTGGCATTTTTGATCATGATGATCAACATTATCGGAGCAAAAACCGCTGCAATTTTACAGACCGTTCTGACCTGTATCATTGGTGGAGCCGGAATTCTGTTAATTGTGGCTTCTGTCATCAATGGTTCTGTTGACAATCTGAATGGACAGATGTTTGCAGGTGCTTCTGCCGGTGTGAACATTAAGGCAATTATCGGTGTTGCAGCACTGTCACCATTCTATTTTATTGGATTTGATGTTATTCCACAGGCAGCAGAGGAGATTAATGTTCCGGCAAAGAAAATCGGTAAGATTTTAATTTTATCCGTTGTACTGGCTGTTATCTTTTATGCACTTGTTATTTTAGCCGTTGGTCTTGTTATGAATTCAGGTGCGATTGTTGCATCACAGGAGGCAACCGGACTGGTTACTGCAGATGCGATGGCGGCCGCGTTCCACACAAAAGTCATGGCAAAAGTCATTATTGTAGGTGGTATGTGCGGAATTATTACTTCATGGAACTCTTTCCTGCTCGGTGGTTCCCGTGCGATGTATTCCATGGCTGAGTCTTATATGATTCCGAAGTTCTTCGCAAAGTTACATCCAAAGCATAAGACTCCGGTGAATGCTCTGATTCTCATCGGTGCATTGACAATGCTTGCACCGTTTGCAGGACGAAAGATGCTCGTATGGATCAGTGACGCTGGTAACTTCGGATGCTGTTTTGCATACTGCATGGTCGCACTTTCCTTTATGATTTTGAGAAAAAAAGAGCCGGATATGCCAAGGCCATACAAGGTGCCTGCATATAAGTTTTTCGGAACAATGGCAGTGATCATGTCCGGATTTATGGTAGCGATGTACTGCATTCCGGGAAGTGGTGGAAACCTGATTCTTCAGGAGTGGATCATCGTACTTGGCTGGTGTGCACTTGGTGTCGTATTCTATGCTATTTGTAAGAAGAAATACAAAGAATCCTTTGGTATTCTTGTTGAACTGATCTCTGATGAGGATGCTGCAACGCTGATGCCGGAGGCTGACGATGTTGAACTCGATAAAGTCATTGATGCAGCCATCGATCGTGTACTTGCAAGAAAAGCAAGTTAAAAAAGGGTTATTCGAAGAAAGGAAAGATTACAGATATGAATACATTTAATTTTTCGGTTCCACAGGATATTACAGTGGGAAAAGGAAGTCTGGCAAAGTTGCCGGAGATTGCAAAGAAACTTGGCGGTTCCCATGCGTTTATTATTTCCGGTCCACATCTGGCAAAGATGGGACTGGTAGAAAAAGCAGCCGATTATTTAAAGACGGTGGATATAAAAATCGATGCGTTTACAGAGATTGAAGCAAACCCTTCGGTTGCAACGGTTGAGAAGGCAACGGAGAAATTTAAGGAATCGGGCGCTGATTTTATTGTTGCATTTGGCGGCGGATCCCCGATGGACGTTGCAAAAGCAGTCGGTGTGGTTGCAAAGTACGGCGGAAGCATCACCGAATATGAAGGTGCGCATAAGGTGCCGGGACCAATCATCCCGCTGATCGCGATTCCAACGACTGCCGGAACAGGTTCCGAGGTCACCGCATTTTCGGTAATTACGGATCACAGCAGAGACTATAAACTTACGGTATTCAGCTACGAGCTGCTTCCGGCATATGCAATTCTCGATGCGGAACTGATCACGACAGCACCGGCAAGTGTGGCGGCAGCCTGTGGCATTGATGCTTTTATTCATGCAGAGGAAGCTTATATTTCCACAGCGGCCTCTCCGTTTTCGGATGCTATGGCAGAAAAAGCGATGGCACTGATTGGAAAGAACATTCGCCGTTTTGTGGCAAATCGTGAGGACATGGAAGCTGCTGAGGCGATGATGGTTGGTTCGCTTTTTGCAGGAATTGCATTCTCATTTGCAAGACTTGGCAATGTCCATGCCATGAGTCATCCGGTGAGCGCATTTTTCGATGTGCCACACGGCGTGGCCAATGCGGTTCTTCTTCCAGTGGTAGCAGAGTACAATGCGTTGGCAGATCATGGACGATACCTGACCATTTATAATGATATCAGTCCGGTTCCGGCATATGCAGACGATTTTGAACCGATGATGCTGGTGGACGCGATCCGCAGTCTTTGTGCAGATATCGGCATTCCGGAGAATCTGACCATAGCAATCAATCAGGCAAGTAAAACAGGTGAAGTTACACGGGAAGAGATTGAAAGCAAGATTGAGGCGATGGCAGTGGATGCGATGAAGAGCGGAAACATTGCGGTAAATCCACGGTCCTCCCGTCAATGCGATATTGAGATGCTATACAAAAAAGCTTTATAGAAACAACGTCTTTTGACCTGCGAATGATCTTATAGTAGAATAAGAAGAAAAGGAAATGTGGAGAAATGACGATGGATTATTTATCACATAATGTATCGGAAAATTTAAAACGGATTCGCCAGTCAAAAGGAATGAGTCTTGATCAGGTGGCTGAGCAGACCGGCGTAAGCAAGAGTATGCTGGCACAGATCGAAAAAGGCACGGCCAATCCTTCGCTCGGTGTGTTGGGAAAGATTACCAGTGGACTGCGCATTGAGTTTCAGAAACTGATCGATCCGCCCCGCATGGACTTTTGTCTCGTATCGCCGGATGCGATGATCCCAACGAAGGAACTGGAAGGCCAGTACAAAGTATGGACGTGTTTTCCTTATGAGGATTCACAGTCGGTGGAAGTATATCGCATCGATGTGGAGCCCGGCGGTGTATATACAAGCGGAAGCCATGGGGAGAAAACGCGGGAATATCTCACAGTTATTGAAGGAATATTGACGGTAGAGTGTCACGATCATGTACAGGAAGTTCATAAGGAACAGGTGTACAAGTTCGAGACGGATCAGCCGCATATATACCGGAATGAAGGAACCGAAAGAGTCAGTTGTATGTGTTTCTTCTTGGATTATACAAATTTAAGATAATCATATCATGATAAAAATGAAGCTGTTGTACTAATTGCTTAGTGCACCAGCTTCGTTTTTCGGCTAGTTCATTCAGCATGTATATACCGCTCTAAATATGAGAAATATGATTTGCAGTAATCATTTTCAGAAGATAAATCCATATCATCAATTCCCTTTTCAATGAACAGCTCTAAAAAAAGAATATTACAATTGCTTTCAATATACCCTGTTTTTTCTTCAAAAATCACATAAATAGTTTCTTCCGGTTCCATATCCGCATAATATATGCGACTTTTTTCATTTTTTGTTACCGTAAAACATTTGAAAGAAAAATCTTTCCTGTCATAAGTCGGTAATTGATTGAGAATACAATGGTAGACATTGTTGAGCATACAATCAAAAAAGAATTCGCCCATAAAGTCATTCGCCTGCGGTGTACAATCACACTTTGAAGTTAAAAAATCAATCATAAATGCAGTGTCGTGTTTTGGCGTTTTAACGTATGGCATATATTGTTCTTTCAAAATTTTCAGCCATTTCATGATACTCCCCTCTTTCTGTGAAATACTTACCTTATTTTGATATTCTTAGAAGCTAATAGACCAGAAATCCAACTCAGCGGCAAAAGTAGTGGAACATTCTCCGAATATCATCAATAAAACTAAAATAAAAGAAAAAATTTTAACTTTGAGTTTTCTCATAAATAACATTCCTTTCTTGAAAATTGTAAATGATAGCTAGGCTCGTTAGGTTTAGAATTTAATAATTCACACTGGAAACACCTCATTTCTAAAAAATATGACGATTAGTTTAGACTAACTCATATTTTAGATTAAATACGAGATAAAGTCAATATGTATTGTTGTAAAAAACAGACGGATAAGATGATATTTTTAATTCGCACGCCCATGTGACTGGTGGAATTTACTTTTTCAAGTCAGCGTTGGGAACATTAATCTGCAATGTTCAATATTATTATATACGTAAAATTAAGGTTCATTAAGGTAACCTTAAGGTAAAAATTGGGAAAAATTGTATATAATAGGTAAATGTACGATAACGAATATAATGATGATCTCTCGGAATCTTGAGTAATCATGCCAGCAAAACTCTGGCATTGAACTTT
>ERZ1034976.230-NODE-230-length-52937-cov-43.465092_pt1 | contig 52937 bp, 44 predicted proteins | sample MGYA00520623_ERZ1034976 | MGnify/ENA primary metagenome ERZ1034976 (study PRJEB33766, sample SAMN09781774) | gut metagenome | biome: gut microbiome | host: Homo sapiens | place: Madagascar | study: EMG produced TPA metagenomics assembly of the PRJNA485056 data... | reverse complement strand
AAAACGCAAATATAAGCCGTTTAGGCGGCTTTACGCTGATTGAGTTGTTAGTCGTGGTACTCATTATCGGCATTTTAGCAGGCGTGGCGTTGCCGCAATATGAGGTGGCCGTAAAAAAGAGCCGCTTGGCGGCCGTTATTCCGCTGGTTAAAACTTTGTCGGATGCGGAAGAACTTTACTATAACGCCAATGGTGTGTATACGGGGAATGTATCCAGCTTGGATGTATCCATGCCCCCGGGGGTTGCCTTGGCGGGTGGGGCAACCGATGATGGTTATGTGAAACTTTCTAACGGAATAATTATTGATTTATTGGGTGGTACAGGGGACATAGCGGGAGGAAGTGGTGTATTATATGTGGAGGCCCGCCTGCCGGACGGTACGAATTATATTTATTACCGTCAGTATCTGCAAAATTCATCCAACCCTGGGGAGCGCCGTTGTTTCGGGCATGAAAAAGTGTGTAAGTCCATGGGGGGAACTTTAATTAGCGGCACTACCTACAAATTGCCGTAAATGTTGCGCGTATTTTCAAAAATCCCGGGTCTGATAATCCCGGGATTTTTCACATCAAAATTGCGTGCTATTTCCGCTCTCCGTTAATAAATACGGCTTTTAGGTGGAAATCCTTGTCAAACAGGGTTAAATCGGCCCGCATACCGGGGGCCACTTGCCCGCGCGTGTTCAGCCCCAGTAAACGCGCCGGAACGGCCGCCGCGCACGCCGCCGCTTGCGCTAACGTAAACCCAAAGCGCACCAAATTTTGCACGCCTTTTAACATAGTCAGGGCGGAGCCGGCAATCACTTTATCCGCCTTGCGTTTCCAAACGCCGCCGTCCAAAATAACTTCTTCCCCATTGGCATAAAAAGGGCCCTTTTCTTGCCCGGTGGGTTTGAGGGCGTCCGTCACCAAGGCAATTTGTTGGGGCGGTTTTATGCGGCCTAAAAAGCGTACTACGTCCGGGTGAACATGTACGCCGTCGGCAATAATTTCGCACGAAATTTGCGGGTGCAACAGCACCGCTCCGGCGGCCCCCGGTGTGCGGTGGTTAAACGGACTCATGGCGTTAAACAAATGGGTCGCGTGCGTAATGCCTTGGCGGGTGGCGGCTAAAAATTCCTCATAAGTGGCGTTGGTGTGCCCGGCCTGCATTAAAATACGGTGTTCCCGGCAGAACGCAATAACAGGCTCCATGCCGGGGCGTTCGGGCGCCAGGGTCATACTGCAAATTTTGCCTTGCGCGGCCTCGTACAAGCGGGCCAACACGTCCACAGACGGAGCCAAAATATCCTGCGGTTTCATAACGCCCGGTTTTTGGGGGGAAATAAAAGGCCCCTCCAAGTGGTAGCCGAGCATTTTTGCGCCTGTTTCCCGCCCGAACGCCCCCACGGTGGCGCGCAAAATATGGGCCATTTCTTCTTCCGTGCCGCAATATAACGTGGGGCAAAACGCGCAAACGCCCTGTTTGGCCAGCGCGGCGGACATAGCCAGTAAATCGTCCGCATTGGCGTTTTCCGGCCCGTGCCCGGCGTAGCCGTGAATGTGCAAATCTATAAACCCCGGTGCGGCATACGCCCCGCACGCATCAAAAATTTCCACATCTGCGGGCAATTCGTGTATGTCTTCATTCGGCAGAACGGCCGTAATGCGCCCGTCCTGGATTTTAATGGTGTGGTTTGGCAATAAACCGTGCGGGGTAATGGCCGTCACATTAAGTAAAAAAAGTGTTTTCATGGGAGTTCCAGTTGCGCGTCTTGCGCCGGGTTGGCGGCGGCTTGCGCGCGTAATTCGCGTTGCAAGTTTTCGGGCAATAAGTGTGCCGCGGCGCGGTCCGCCAATAAGGTGGCGCGCGGGTGTAATTTTAAGGCGGAAATAGGGCAACTTTCGTCGGGCGCCTGTACGGCTAATTGGTGCAGAACAGGCGCTTTGCTTTCCCCGGTGGCTAAAATAAGCACTTCTTGCGCATCAGACACGGTGCCAATGCCCACCGTCAGCGCGTGCGTGGGCACGGCTTGCCAATTATGGTTAAAAAAGCGCGCGTTGGCTTGGCGGGTGCTGGGGGTTAGTTCCACTAGCCGCGTGCGGGAAGAAAAGGCCGAGCCAGGCTCGTTAAACGCGATATGTCCGTTTCTTCCTACTCCGCCGACAAACAACTGTATGCCGCCCGCCTGCCGGATAGCGCTTTCATACGCGGCACATTCTGCGTGCGGGTCCGGCGCCAGGCCGTTTAGCAGGTGAATTTCTTGGGCGGGGATGTTGACGGTATCAAACAACCGGGCGCGCATATACGCGTGGTAGCTTTGGGGGTTATCCGGCGGCAGTTGGGCGTATTCGTCCATATTAAATGTGGTAAATCGGGCAAAGTCCAACTGCCCGGTTTGGTAGAGTTGGCACAAACAGGCGTACATTTCTTCCACCGTTCCCCCGGTGGGTAGCCCCAGCGTAAAGCGTTGGGCCGGGTGGCTCTTAAAAAACGCCAGGGCCGTTTTTTGAATGTAGCGGGCGGCCCATTGGCCCGGGGAACAAGCCGGAATAATTAGGCGCATGGGATGTCCTGTTGCAAATGGTGTTGGATTTCCGCACTGATTAATTCCACGTCCGGCCCAATCACTACCTGCACCATGCCGCCGGCCGCTTTTACAACGCCGCGGGCCCCTAATTGCTTGAGGGCGGCGGTATCTACCAAATTACTGTTAAACACTTCCAAACGCAGGCGCGTGGCGCAGGAATCCAAGGTTTTAATGTTGGCTTTGCCGCCTAACGCCGCAATATACTTTGCCGCGCGGGAGAGCGGTTGCGGGGCGGCAGTTTGGGCCTGCGGGGCGGCTTGCGGCTCCGGTTGCGGGGCAGTGCCTAACGCGGCGGCAGTTTGGGCTTGCGGTGCGGCGCTTTCTTCCCGCCCGGGGGTGGGCAGATTCCATTTTTTTATGACCCACACAAACAGCGCGTAATACAGCGCGCCGTACGCCAGGCCCACCGGCAGTAAATAAAGGCCGTTGTGCCCCAGGCCATAGCTTAACAGATAATCAAACAATCCGGCCGAAAAGGTAAACCCCAGTTTTACCTGCAATACATTCATTACCACCATGGAAAGCCCGGTCAGCACCGCGTGGATAATATAGAGCGGAAAGGCCAAAAACATAAACGAAAATTCTATCGGCTCCGTAATGCCTGTTAAAAAAGAGGTCAAGGCGATGGATAACAGCAGGCCCGCCGTGGCTTTTTTAGCGGTGGTTTTGGCCGTTGTCAGCATGGCTAAACACGCGGCAGGCAGGCCGAACATCATAATAGGGAAGAACCCCGCCATAAACGCTCCGGCGGTGGGGTCGGCGGCAAAAAAGCGGGTCAAATCCCCATGAACAACGGTTTGCACGCCGTTTTGCAGGGTGGCGAAATCCCCAAATTGGAACCAAACCAAATTATTCAAAATGTGGTGCAAGCCGAGCGGAATTAACAGGCGGTTAGCTACCCCATAGCAGAACAACCCGATATTGCCGGACGAAATCGTCCAGTTGCCAAACGCGCCAATCAGCCGCCCGGCAAACGGCCATATAAAATACGCCAGTACGGCTACCAACAAACACGCCGCCCCGGTAATAATGGGCACAAAGCGCCGCCCGCCGAAAAAGGCCAAATACGGGGGGAGTTTAATATCGTGGTAGCGGTTATATAACGCGCCCGCCAAAACCCCGGCAATAATGCCGCCTAATACGCCCATATCTCCGGCGGGGTCCAACGCCTTAAAAGCCGCCGTTTGAATCACATACCCCACAAACGCCGCCAAGGCGGCCGCGCCGTGGTGTTCGCGCGCAAAACTGGTAGCCACGCCCAACGCAAAAATAATGGGTAAATTGCTAAATACCGCATTCCCGGCCGAGGCCAAACAGGCAATATTGAGTAAATCCGGCTGGCCTAAACGCAGTAGCAACCCGGCTACCGGCAGTACCGCAATAGGCAACATAAGCGCCTTGCCCAGTTGAACGAGCCCGCGCCCGACGGCAGAAAAAAATGTTTTTAGCAGTGTCATAAAAGTTTCTCCTATTTACTGAAATGGCGGCGTACCAGTTCCCGCACGGCTTGTGCATCCGGCAAGATAAGCGCCTGTTGGGCCAACGCCCGGCAATCCGCCGCGTTTAAGCGCCGCACCAACGCTTTTATTTTGCCAATCGCTCCGGCGGAAACGGCCAGTTCCGTTATCCCTAACCCCACCAGCAAAGGGACGGCGTCCGTATCGCCCGCCATGGCCCCGCAAACGGCGGCGGGAATATGGGCGGCTTGGGCCGCTTGCCCGGTGCGTGCAATTAAATGCAGTACGGCCGGGTGCAGGTGATCGGCGCGGGCGGCTAACAGCGGGTGGCCGCGGTCTATGGCCAGGGTGTATTGGGTTAAATCGTTCGTTCCTAACGAGAAAAAATCCGCCGTTTTGGCAAACTGTTCGGCCAGTAAAGCGGCCGACGGTACTTCTACCATAATGCCGGTTTCCACTTTGGCCTGTATGCCGAGGGTCTGTTTTTCCTGCTCTATTAAGCGGCGGCAGGCTTGGGCCTCGCTTACAAAGCCCACCATGGGAATCATAATGCGCACTTGCCCGGCGGGTTGCACGCGCAACATGGCGCGCAGTTGGGATAAAAATACCTCTTTGTTGGTTCCGTACGCACGCACCCCGCGTATGCCCAAAACCGGGTTTTCTTCTGGCGGCAGGTTGAGGTACGGCGCCGGCTTATCTCCGCCAATATCCAGCGTGCGTAAAGTGACGGGCCGCCCGTGCATGGCGTTTACAATGCCTTGATACTGGCGCAGTTGTTCGTCCTCGCTGGGGGCATGGGTTTGGTTTTGCAAAAATAAAAGTTCCGTGCGCACTAACCCCAGGGAATCCGCCCCGTTTTGATAGGCTTGCAGGGCTTCTTTTTCATTACAGATGTTTCCGCCTACGGTAATGCGCACGCCGTCTAATGTTAAAGCGGGGGCTTGCCCGGCTTGTATGTCTTGCTCCAGTTGCAGGCGGGCGGCGTCCATTTCCGTCAGCAGGCGTGCGCGGTCCGGCGCGGAGGGATTGATGTATAAAGTGCCTTGGGCGGCATCTATAAATGTGTCACTCCCGGCGGGGATTTGCAACACTTCTTTCCCGGCGCAGGCCAGTGCGGGCAGGCCCATATTGCGCAGCATAATGCACACATGGGCAGTGGGCGAGCCGGCGGCTAACACCACGCCGCTTACGCGGCCTTCCAAAAAGGCCAAGTCCGAGGGGAGTAAATCTTCGGCAAAAATTACGCACCCGGCCGGAAAAGCCGGCAGAGCCGCGCTTTGCCCGTTGAGCGCCAAAAGCACGCGCTTGCGTAAGTCTTTCAGGTCCGCAATACGCTCCATTAAAAAGCGGTTTTTGGTTTTTTTGAGGAGTTCCACGCTGGCGCGGATAGCCTCGTTAAACGCAAAAGCGGCCGTTTTGCCTTGCGCTATGATTTTTTGCGCGTGGGAAAGCAAAAACGGGTCTTTCAGTAAGCCCAAATGCGCTTGCAAAATGTCCTGTGCGGCGGCGGAAGAAGCGTGGGAAATTTCTTTCTGCAACGTTTCTTCCTGTTGGGCTAAAATTTCGTTTAAGCGCGTTTGTTCGGCGGCGGGGTTTTGGGCGTTTTCTTCAAACGGGATTTCCCCGGCCGTATAAACGTATGCCGGGCCGTGGGCAAAACCGCTCCCGCATGATAGCGCTTTTAGCGTGAGCGCCCGGGAAAAATCCAACGCGGGTTTTGGCGTGCATTTACAGGGCGTTTCCCCCAAGCCGTCTGTTAGCGCTTGCGTAAGTGCGGTTAGTGCGCTTTGGGCGGCTTGTTCGTCTGCCGTGCGGGCGCGCAGTTGGATAGCGGAGCCCTTTTCCAAAGCTAAAGCCATAATGCTGACGGTGCTTTTGGCGTTGGTTTCCGTTTGGTTATAAACAATTAAAATAGGAAAATCATATTGAGCGGCCAAGCGGGCCAATACGCCTGCCGGGCGCGCGTGCAAACCGTTGGGGTTGGTAATGGTGATGGGGGCGCTGTCAAAAGCGGGGGCATTTTCCGGCGCGCTTGTGTCGGCGGCAGGAAATTCCTGCGCTCCGGCTACGGCTACTTTTTCCCCGGGTTTTACGGCGCGCGGGGCGCTTAACGCCACCGGGGCCGCTTCCGGCGCTGTGACGGTACACATAATCCAATAACAAGGCACCGCGTTTTTGAGGGCGGCCAAGTCAAAACGAATCAGCGCCTGCCCGCAGGACACGCTTTGTCCCTCTTGTACTAATACTTCAAAGCCTTGGCCTTTTAGAGCCACCGTTTCCAACCCAATGTGCAGGAGAATTTCAAAGCCGTTTTGGGTGAGTACCAGCGCATGGGCATTTTTATTGATATTGCTGACGGTTCCCGCAAAGGGAGCATACAAAATGCCCTCGGCCGGTTCTATGGCAAAGCCGTTGCCCAGCATGTGTTCGCTGAATACCGGGTCCGGCACTTGCTCTAACGGCCTTAAAAATCCCTGCGCGGGGGAACATAACTCCAAAACGGGTGGCATATAAACTCCTTACTATTTATTTTCTTTATTATAGTATATTCTGTACGCGGAAAAGACAATAAAAAAGCCCCGCCGCAACGGGCGGGGCGTTGGGTAAAACCTGTTTAATTTACATACAGGGTTTCGGCCGCGCTGTGTGCGCCAAATTCCGGCGCGTACATGGATTGCACCTGCGCGGCAGGCACCCGGTATTCTCCGGCGGTACCGGGCCGCAATACATAAGTGAGGGTAAAGGTACCCGCAGGCACGCGGTTCAAATAAAACCGGGTGGAAGCCTCTTTATTTTCCTGATACATGGGTAGCGGCTCTGCCGTCCAGCCGGAGAGGAGCGAATCACTTTCAAATCCGGCGGGTTTTGGGTCCGAAAGCAGGACATAGTCAAAGGCGCTCTCCGCGGTGAGGGTTAAATGCACTTCCACTTCGTCGCCCGCCTGTACCGGGGTTAAGTCTTCCAAACGGCGCAATTTGGGCTCTCCTTCTTGCGTGTATTTTAAGAAGTATTCCCGCGTGACCTGAATGACCCCTTTGGGCGAGGCCGCGGCCTTGGGGGTGGAATACACCACGGACAGGGAGGCAAAATCTTCCGCCCCGCCCTGTTTGGTAATTTGGGCCGTGTATAACTCTTTGGTGAGGGCGCTGCGGCGCGTGTAGCGCGGGTCCGCCGCAAAGTCTAACGGTTGGAGCGTGATTTTTTCCTGCACCGGGCCCCAGTGCAACGTATAGTGGCTGGGACCACTTAAAAAGCCTTTTTGGTTCATATAATTTAATAACGCAAAAACGGCTTGGGCGGCCGAGCGGGGGCTTTCCCAAACGGTAGCTTTGCCGTTAAACAAGAGCCACCGGGCCATAGCCGCCGTTTGCGGGGCCTGCGGGCGGATTTCCAGTAGCGTTTGCAGAGTGGCCGTTTGGGTGGAAAGCGTGTCGCGGTACCAGACCCAGCTTTGGGGTTCCGGCGCAAAGTGCGCTCCGGTCAGCGGGTCGTCCTGCAAGCGGGAAAGGACCAAATCCAAATACTTTTGGGCTTTGGCTTCCTGCCCTAAACGGTGGAAGACCGCCGCCGCATACGTTTGGCCCAGCGGGGTCATAAAGCGGGCGTATTTATCGGCATACGCCGCCCAGTTTTGCACGTCTTCCCGCGCCGTTTTCACTTCGTTCCACTCCGCCGGGAACGCGGTTAGCACATACGCCGCATACAGGGCGTGTGCCACATCCGCCTCGCCGGGTGTTTTGCTTTGGCTTAAACGGCGGTTGACGGCGGCCACCGCAAAGGTATAGGCTTTTTTAACCATAGCCTGCGGAAGTTGCGCCTGCGCCCGCGCGGCTTGCGCAAAGTTATCCAAGGCGTAGAGGGTTAAGTATTCGTCGTCATTTCCGCCGGGGAGCCAAGTAAACGCGCCGTCCGCATTTTGATATTTTTTTAGGGCGGCTATGGTTTTGGCTTGTTGGCGGGCCACGGTTTCCGGCTCAAACAGGCTGATGAGGTTGCTTTCCTGCACCGGGCGGCCTTGGGAAATAGCCAGCCACGGCGTTTGCTCTAACAGCGTTAAGCGCAGGGGGTCGGTTTCATCCCACGCCGGGGTAAGCGTATGGCGTTTGGGTAGTTTGTCGGCCGCCAGCCGCAGAGCCGGATATTGTTGGTAAAAGCTGTGCGTGACCGCGAGCGGCACATAGCGGTTGAGCAAGCTGAGCAAGTCTTGCCGTTGGGAGGACAAGAGTTGCGGCACGCGGTTAAATACGTTCAGGGCCAAACTCGGGTTGATTTGCAAGACGGCGGTTTCGGGTTTGGCTTGCGGTTGGCGGATTAGCTCCGTCAGTTCCAACGTGTTGGAGCCGTTTTGTAAGGCTTTGCTTACGCTGGCCAGCAGGCGCTCTTTACTGGGCAAAACCGGGATAGTTTTGGACTCTGCATCCATTTGCCGTCCGGCGCGGGCCGTCACGGTAATATCGGTCATTTCCGGGGTGGAATTGACCGTGCTTTCCCACGCGGCAAAAACGGTCTGCCCCGCCGGAACGGTGACGGTTTTAACCGCTTTTTTAATGCCGAAAATCTCTTTGGCATCAATGCCGTTTTGCTGGATGTTCAGCTCCACCTGCGCGGTTATTTTCCGCTTGGTTAAGTTGGTTAGCGCCGCTTGCAGGGTGGTTTTGTCGCCCTCGCGCAAAAAGCGGGGCAGTTGCAGGCGGACCATAAAGTCTTTGCGGGTGACGGTGGTGGCCGTAAATGCGCCAAAATTGGCGGAGCGGGTCAGCACAAAGCCGCGTACGTTCCACTGGGTTAAACTTTGCGGCAAGGTAAAGTGGAGGGGCGCCTGCCCGCCGTTTACCGGGAGTGCGGGGTTAAAATAGGCCGTTTCGTTAAAGTCCGCACGCACGGCGGGGGAGTCCGCTTCCGGCGTTTGGGCGGCGCTTTCCAGGGTGGCGGTGTCTGCCGTATCTAACGCGGCTTCCGCCTTTTCTTCGGCCATCATAGGCGCCGCAGAGCGGGCCATAAGCATATTTCCGGCCGCGGCCAGTTTGGCCCCTGCGCGCATAAAGTTGCGGTAAGAGTGGAAAACCGGCTGTAAATTGAACTGCGGCAAGGGCAGGGCGGAGTTATCTTCAAACGGCGGTTTCATAAACGCGCTTTCTTCCGCCAACGTGTTGGCAGACGTATTGAACAAACTGCCGCTTGCGTTGCCCAGGGGCGTGATGGGTGCAAACAACGCTTTTAGGGTCAGGCGCTCTTCCGGCTTGGCGTAATAATCTAATGCGCTGTCGTACACCGTCACGCTGGCCTGGCCTTGTACGCCCGCACCGTTAGCGTCTTTGGCGGTAAGGCTCCACTGGGTCTTTTGGCCCGGTTGTTGGGTGGCGGGAACCGTTAAGTTGACCTGGATTTGTTTTTGGTCAAACGGAACGTCTATAAAGGCGGTCTGTTGGTACATTTGGTATTGGGAAACCCCAAACCAACGCAGGCCGAGCCCGCCGCGGTGTTCTGCCTGAACGGGCACGGATAAAACACTCACTCCGCCGGGCAGGGTTTGTTTGCCGATAACAAAATTTTTATCCCCATATAGTTCTATATGTTTGCTCCCGGTTAAAGCGCCGGCGCCAATTAAAAATTTGGCGTTGGTGCCCGGGTAATACTGCGCGTGTTGAACGAGAGCCACCGCCGGCAAGTTAAGCGCAGGCGTTTCGCCCGCCACCACAAAGATTAAAGACACGTCTTGCGCTTTGGCGGAAGTAAGCGTCAGGCGGTAAATCCCTTCCGGCAAGGCGGGGAGAGAAAGCGTTTTTTCGTCCGCTTGGCGCAGGTCTATTTCCTGTTTAAGCACTTGGCGCACGGCTTTGGTGCGGGCAAAGGCGCGCTCCAATGCGGAGTCCTGCTCCGGGAACGAATTTTTATCCTTGGAGCCGGAAAGGTCCGGCGCGTTTTCCAATAAATCAATGACGGCCGTTGCTTTGCCGTGCGCGGCGCGGCCGTTAATGTCGGCCAGTTGCACGGTGGCCAGCGGCGCGGCGTGCCCGGCATCATAAAAGCCTTGGGTAAAGCGCACATTAAAAAAATGGGCCTGGCGTGCGGCTTTATAAGTGTTTTGGGCGGTAATCACGCGGCCGCTGGGGTCGTATACATCCGCCTTGATTTGGTAGCGGACCGGGGCGTTTTTGTCCTCGCCCGCGCGGGGGGTAAATTCTATTTTGAAGTTCCCTTTGTCGTCGGTCTGGGTTTGCCCGGTAGCCAGGAGTTTTTCCGGGCGGTTAAAATACGCGCGCGGATACCACCAGAAAAACGGCGGGATAAATTCCTGTTGGTAAATGGTGTATTTGACCGGGGCGTTTTGCAAGGGCGCGCCGAAATAATACCGGGCGGAGCCTTGCACCAGGGCCGTTTTGCCAAATTCCAGTAAGGCGGGGGAATCATTGTCAAATTCCACTTTATAATCGGGGCGTTTGTATTCTTCCACCTGAAAATGCGCATAAGTGCGGAACGTGCGTTTTCCGGCGGAAAGGGTGGCTTCCAAGGTAAACGAGCCTAAAAGCGCATCTTGAGGCAAGGTAAACGCTCCGGCCGCCGTGCCGAACGGGTTGGTGTCCAGCGTGGCGGAATAAATTTTGTTGTAGTTGGCGTCCCGCAACAACACTTTAACCGGGCGCCCGGTTAAGGTTTGCAAGCCGCGCACCACCTGTTCAAACGCCTGTACGGAAAACTGTACTTTTTGGCCGGGGCGGTAAATGGCGCGGTCCGTCTGCGCGAACAGGCGCACCGGGTCTTGCGCGTTAAAATGGAAGTACACCGGGGCATTGGTAAACGCGGTATTGGCCCCTTTAATCGCCAGCGGGTTCACAAAATAAGAATTATTTGCCCGCTTGGCGTTGACCGTCACTTTGCGGGCCAGTTCAAATACGCCGTCTTCATTGGTTTGGCCCTGTATGCGGGTGCCTTTCCATTCCGTAAAAATATCTAAATCGGCCTGGGGTACGCTTTCGCCGGTTTTTAAGTCCAACGCATAAATGCGGAAAATGTTGGGCGTGTAAACGGAGGGTTTGGCGTTTAAGAGCGCGGTGTATTTGTCCGGGTTGTCTTCGGCCGCCGCGCTGACAAACAGGGCCAAATCCGTCACGTTCAGCACCAGGGCTTTTACCGGGGCTTGCGCCGGATTAAAAGCGGCTTCCTGCGCTAAAAGTACCGCATAAAAGCCGCGTTCCAACGCGGGCAATTTTACCTGTGTTTCTTTATAGGCGTACGGTTTTTCGTATTCCACCGCGCCGGACAAGGTTTTAAGCGGCGTTTTGTCTGCCAAAATTGCGCGGATAGCGTTGTCGTTCAAGCGGGTTAAATAATTCCAAGAGTTTAGTGTACGGTTCCAACGGTCCGTTTTGGCGTAGGTTTTTAATTCGCCCCGGGTGAGGGGGTAAATCCGCACATAGACGGTGGAAATGTTGCGTGCCGTAAACGCTAATTTAAGCGCTTGCGGGTTTTGGTTCATGGGCGCGGCTTGCACCTGCAAAGAGGGCGCCTGAATTTCTGCCGCCAAATTGGCACATGCTTTGGCATAATAATTGCCCGCCAGTTGTTGGGTGGCATATTGGCACGTTTTTACGGCGGCTTCGTATGCTTGGGAATCGTTTTGCAACTGTGCCGCGCGGTAGGCCGCATAAGCGCGGGCATACAGCGCTTTTTCCGGCGCTACAAAGCCTTTTATGCGCCCGAACCAACCCTTGGGCGCCGGTTTGGAGCCGGCAATTTCTTCCAGGCGGGCGGCGGTTTGCAGGCGGGCCGCTTGGGCGTCCGTCATTTCAAAGCGGTGCGCATAATCAAACGGGAGCGTTAAACGGTCTGCGCGCCAGAAAATTTTGGCATTTTGGCGGTTTTTCCCGTCCAGGCGGGCGGCTTCGTCTAGCAGGGCGGCCAGTTTTTCCATCGCGTTTTGGGCGTTGGGCTCCGCCTTGAAAGAGGCCGAGGTAAATTGTTCGGCCCGCGGCAGGGGGGCCGGCATGTCCGCCTGTACCAGGCGCTCTTTCCATAAATTTAAGGTAAAATCAAACAGGGTGGGAATGCGTTTTTCGTCGGTATCTTTGACGGATAAAATGAGCGTTTCGTCTTTAACCGGGGCGTTAATTAACGCGGTACGCAGGTTCCAAAGCGCTTGGAAATCCGTATCCAGGGCGTTATCCCACTGGGCGGCGGTCCATTTTTCCAAATTGCCGGAAACATTTTCTTCTTCCGCTTTGGGCAGGGTGGCGGCGTATATATTCTTTACCCGTTGCCCGGTGTGAATACGGTACAGCAAAAAACGCGCTTTCCAAAGGTCCTCTTGCGGCAGTTCATAGCCGTACATGGTTTTGGCGGCTTGCAGGTATTGCCCCAACATATATTGGCAGGCGGTTATGCGCAGTTGGGTTTTGTAGCGCGCCGCTTTGGAATCCGCCGCCGGAAGCGCTTGCTGGTACGCTTTTAAGGCGGCTGAAAAGTTGCCTTCCTCAAAGGCGGTGTCGGCCTCGGCGGAGGCCGCAAAGGCGCCCGGAGCCAACAACAAGGCCGCGGCTAAAAAATACAGTTTTTTCATCAGAGAACCTCTCTTAACGGATATAGACAGGAAAATCTCTCACCTTGGGGAAGGAAAAGAGATTTTCCGTAATATAAATACTGTTTGAAGTGCCCGGTTTTACATCTGTTCCGGGGCGCTTACACCAATAAATTCCAAGCCTTTTTTAATCCGCTCCGCAACGCGGTGGCAGATAAACAGGCGGGAACCCGTGGTTTGCAAATCATTTTCGTCCAACACCCGGCAGGTATCATAAAACGCATGGAACAACCCGGCCAGTTCCGTCAGATACGTCGTCAGGTGGTGGGGGCTTAAATCCCGCACGCAGTTGCGCAAAACTTCCTTAAACCAAATCAGTTTTAATAGAAGCGCGCGTTCTTGCGGGGCAAGCGGGGTGCGTACGCCGTCGGCCATGGAAATATTCTTTTCGGCCGCCGCACGGAAAATGGAGTGAATCCGCGCGTGGACATACTGCACATAAAAAACAGGGTTTTCGTTGGATTGCGTTTTGGCAAGGTCCAAATCAAACAGCATGTGGGCGTTGGGGGTGCGGCTGGCAAAGAAGAAGCGGCACACGTCTGTGCCTACATCATTCATCAGTTCGCGCAGGGTGACAAAGTGCCCCGCCCGTTTGGACATTTTTACCTGTTCGCCTTTTTGCGTCAAATGCACCAGTTGGTGGATAATGGGTACAAAGGAATTTTCTTCGTGCCCTAAGGCGTGTACGGCGGCTTTCATACGCGGTACATAACCGTGGTGGTCCGCCCCTAAAATATCAATCAGTTCGTCGTAGCCGCGGTCATATTTATTTTTATGGTAGGCAATATCCGCCATAAAATAAGTGGGGCGGCCGTCTTTGCGCACCAGCACGCGGTCTTTATCGTCTTGCGCTTCGTCGTCTTTGGTGGAGCCGAACCAAACGGCGCCTTCCTTTTCGTAAGTATAACCTTTGGCGGTTAAAAATTCCAACGCTTTTTGCGGGGCGTGTTCTTTATGTAAGTCGGATTCGCGGAACCAGCGGGTAAAATCCACATGAAAGTCTTTCATGTCCTGCTGTTGGGTTTTAATCAGCGTTTCCATGGCCCAGCGGCCGTATTCGCTTTCCGGCAAATCGGCCGGGATTTGGTTGGCTAAATCTATAATGTAAGAACCGTGATAGCCGTTTTCCGGCGGTTCTTTGCCCTCTTTGCGGGCTTTAACGGACGCCGCCAACAGTTCGGCCTGGTTGCCGGCATCATTCACATAGTATTCGCTATCGCAAGAGTAGCCCAAGGCGCGGTGGATTTTAACCAAACTGTCGCCCAGGCTGGCCCCGCGCCCGCTGGCCACATGCAGGGGGCCCGTCGGGTTGGCGGAAACAAATTCTATTAAAATATGGTGTTTGCTGTCTTCGGCCTCGCGGGATTTAATGCGGCGGTCCCGCGCGGTATTGATGATAAAGTTGTCGTCCAGCGTAATGTTAATAAACCCGGGGGCCACCGCTACGGCATCCGTCACGGCGTTGACTTCGCGGATTACTTTACACGCTTCTTTGGCAATTTCCAGCGGGCTTTTGCGCAGGATTTTGGCGCAGGACATAGCCCAGGAAAGCGATATATCCGCCCCGGTATGGGCGGGCGCGGCGGCAAACTCCACGGACGGCAAAGCCTGCCCTTGGAAGAATGCGGCGCTGGTAAGTTTTAAGTTAATTTCGTTTTTTAGTTTATCTAACATGGTAATCGGTTTTATTTGGCGGTCTTTTTAGTGGTTTTTTTGACCGTCTTTTTGGTTGCGGTAGTTTTTTTGGCGGCGGCTTTTTTAGTGGTAGCCGTCTTTTTGGTTGCGGTTTTTTTGGCAACCGTCTTTTTGGCCGGAGCCTTTTTGGCGGCGGTGGCTTTTTTTACGGTTTTTTTGGCGGCCGCTTTTTTGGGTTTCGGCAAGGTGAAGTCTATTTCTTTGCCAAAGCTGAAAATTTTATCCAAGGCATAAAATTCCCGCGCTTCGGGCGTCATAAGGTGTACTAAAAAGCTGCCATAGTCGCTCACGCGCCAGACGTTGCTTTCCACGCCGTCACGGTTGATTTTATAAATGCCTTCTTGTTTTAATTTGGTGCTGATTTCTTCTTCCACGGCTTCCAAATGCGGTTTGGAGGTGACCGTGGCTATTACAATGTAATCGCACAGAGAGGACAGACCGCCCAAATCTATTACTTTAATTTGCTCTGCTTTTTTATCGTCCGCATAACGCGCGGCCAAGCACACGATTTCTTTTGTGTTCATTTTCCACCTCTGTAATAATATACATTAGTCTAGCATTTTTTGCGTATATATGGGAGATTAAGGCATTTCAAAATCCTGCCCCAGGATAATGCGCGTATCGCAAATGGCGGTTCCGCGCGGCTCGGTGGTTATTTCCCGCCGTACGCCGATGGCACTGCTTAACTGCTTTACCTGAATACGCCTTCCGCTGTAATCCACCACGCGGGTTTCTTTCAGTTTTCCGCCGGGGTAGTTGTCATACTGCAACACATCCACCCGCAGGAGCCCCTTGTTGTTTTGCTCCCGCAAATACTGGGTGAGCGCCAACGCCAGGCCCTTTTTGCCGGATGCGTTCAGGATTTCCACCACGATTGGGCGGTCTTCCACCGCTAACGGGGCTTTGTCTTCCACCGGTGGGAGAATGGCATCCGGCTCCGGCGCTTTTTTGCGTTTGGTAAAAGGCGTAATTTTTACGGTAAAATCGTTTATTTCCAGTTTGGTTATTTCCAGCGCGGCCAAGGCGGCTTCCGCCGGGGATAAATCCGTCCGGCCGGACAGGTACGCCGCTATATAATGGTACGGGAGCGGTACCAGTAAAAACGGGTTGTAGCGCCAGGTTTCCAAACGGTATTTGAAACGTTCCCACACCACATCTTTATCAAACTGAAAGGGCGCATAGCGGCGCACAACGGCGTTATCCGGCAAGTGTAAATCGGGCGCGGTGGCGCGGTCGCAGTGTTTGCAGGGGGCCTCTTTAACTAACGCTTTTTTGGCGCGCGGGTTGTATTGGATGAGTACATTGGGTTTGGCCAGTACCAACAAATACACATTGGCATTGGGGCGCCGCGTTAAAATTTGGGCAAAAGGGGAGGACAACTGCCCCCATGCCGCCAGGCCCACCGCGGCTAAAAAGAAAACCAACAGCCAGCGCCCCATTACCGGGCGTTTTCTACCAGATGATTCCATAAGCGGGTACCTAACGGACAAAGCCATTTTTGCGAATCTATGGTAAACAGCAGTTTACGGTTGGCCGCATATAAAAGGGCGCGGTCTAAATCTTGCAGGGCCATGTTGCGTATAACAAACGCGTCTTTATATTTGCGGTCTTTGGAGGAAATATCCGCCACGAACAGAATTTTGGAAAGCGTACTCATGCGTAAACTGCCCAAGGTGTGTTCGGCAATCGCGTTTAGAATGTCTTTATCTTTTACATTAAAAACGTTCCGGGCCAGCCAACGGGAAACGTAGCTATGCAAAAGGCTGGGCTCTTGAGCGCAGATAGATTCAAAAAACGGCGCTTTAATTTTGTGTTCTTTGCAAAAGCGGATGAGCTGTTCGCCGGACATGCTTTTGCCGGCATCATGCAAAATGCCGCATTTTACGGCGCTTTCCACATTTACATTATAAATATCGCTGAGTACGGCCGCCAGTTCCGCCACACTTTTGGAGTGAATATAGCGGTTGGTTTTGAGGTGGCTTTTTAACCAGGCATGAATGGATAAACCGTACAGCTGGTGTTGCTCTATCAGCGGGCGGACGGCGGCGGGAACGGTGTTGGGTATTTCCCCGCAGGCTAAAATATGGGCGCGCACCCGGCTGGACGAGAGTTTTGGGAAAAACCCCGGCAGAAAAATATGCTTAAAAGCGGCGGGGTTTTCGTCATACCCTTTGCGCTTGCCGGCCACCACTACGGCATTATTAAAGATGATTTCCGGGTTTTTCCAGTTGTGTACGTCGTTTAGGCAATCCGTACCCACCAGCAGGTAAATTTCCGGCTTTTTATAGCGTTTTTGCAGGTATTCAATCAACTGGCAAGTGTAGGTTTTGCCGCCGCGTTTAAGTTCGTAATCGTCAAAAATGATGTTTTTGCCAAGCCCCGCAAACGCTTTTTTGAGCATTTGCATACGCAGTTTGAACGGCGTGGGCGATTTGGCCTTAAACGGAGAATGATACGCCGGCACAATGTGCGCCACGTCGGGCGATACGGCTTTTAACGCTTTTTTGAATAAGGCCACATGGCCTTGGTGTACCGGGTCAAAACTGCCCCCGAAAACAAGTATCTTCATGCTAAATCCTTTAATAAATCTAATGCCGCTTGGCGCCCTTGCAGGAACCCCCGCTCCATAAAGGAATACTCCCACAAACCGTATCTGCCGGCCAAAAGCGCGCCCAAGCCTTCTAGGCGGCGGACGGCCTGTTGTACGGCGGGCGTGCGGGCGAAATCGTACAGCGCGTAAGCGTGTGGTAAATACTGCCAAAAAGTAAATAAAACGGCTTCTTTTTTTATTATACCTTTTTGGGCAAGCGCGCTCAAAATGCGGTTTTCTTCCTGTGGGGAAGGCCGTGTGTTGCCGGGTAATTCCACATAAAAAGAGGCACAGCCCTCCGGCGCGTTGGCGGGGGAAAACGCACTTTGCACCCCCACCCGGTAGAACGGCACGTCTTCGTCCGGGAAGTACGCCCAGTGAAAGCGGTTAAACGGATGTTTGACCGCCACATTCAGCACGCGGATAGGCGCGGCCGTAAGCGGTTTAGCTAGGGTAAAAAGCCCGCCCAAACGCAAAAAATCCGGCAGGGGCGCGGTGGATAAAACCCGCTCAAAAGCCACCGGCCCGCGGGCCGTGTGGGCGGTTTTTAAGGGCCAGTGGATTGTATGCACGGCCGTATGGGTGTGCAAATTTTTTACGCGGGCCGCCAACGCGCGGATAACGGCCTCGGCTCCGCCTTTTACAGGATAATAAAAATGGGCGTTATAGCCTAATTTCTGGCCGCTTTTGGCTTGGGCGGGGGGGATAAACGCGCCGCACCATTCCGCCGTCATGTTGGCGGGGTCTGCGCCCCAAAGTTTGGTGTTATAGGGTTTCAAAAAGTATTGGTATACGCCGGGGCCGAACGCGGCCAGGCCCCACTCTTGCAAGGTTTTGGGTTCTTTTATAGCGGGCGGATTTTTAAGCCCGCTTTGGCACACGCCGCGCGCGGGTTGCGGCAATAAATGGGTATGGGCCTGAAACGGAAACGGAATTTGCACCCCTTGCGTATAAACAACGGCGTTGCGCTCTAAACGGTGCAAAGGCAACAGGCGGCGGAAAAAATCCAAGGCGTACGGGTCGCGCAGGTGGAGCAAATGGCCGCTTTTATCAAAGGTAAAACCTTGCCTTTCCGTACTTTTACATAAACCGCCGGGCGTGGGGGCGGCTTCCAACAGGAGGTAATCGTAAAATCCGGCCTGTTCCAAGTGGTAAGCCGCGCTGAGCCCGGTAAGCCCCGCGCCGATAATAAGCACTTTAGTTTTCATGGGCCGGGTTTCCTGTATGCAGTAAAAATAGGCAAGCCGCCGCCATATATACGGCGCTGAAAATCATTAAGGCCAGTGCGCAATAAGCGTTCCACCGGGTAAGCGCAAAAGCCAGTAAATTGTTAAATAAAGCCCATAAAATGTAAAGGGTTAATACCGTGCGGGTGGAAAAGTGAAACGCGCGTTTGAGGCGTTGGACAATATGGTCGGGGCTTCCCGCCAAGGGGTTTTTGCCTTTTAAGGCGCGGGCCAGCATAACAAATAACGTATCAAACAGCGGCACCGCCAAAATAAAAAACGGCGCCAAAAAACCCAAGTTGGTGTGTTGGCTGTATCCGGTGCCCATACATAAGGCGGCCAGTAAAAAGCCCAGCAGCATACTGCCGCTGTCGCCCAAAAAAGTTTTCAAGCGTTTGGCGTGGTTATACGGCCAAAAACCGATACACGCCCCCAAGAGCGCCAGGGCCGCAAAGTTGACATAAACGGCTTCGCCGGGCAGGGCAATCCACGCGAGCCCCAACGCGCTCACGGCCGCTTGAGAAGTGCAAAGGCCGTCGGAAATATCCAACAAATTAAATGCGTTGGTAATGCCAATCACCCAAAAAAAGGAGAGGGGATAATCCAACCACGGGCAATCAAACACCTGGATATGCACCCCGTACGCCATTAAAATAACGGCCGCCGCCCCTTGCGCTACCAGTTTGACCCAGGATTTGACCCCTTCCGGCTTGTGCATATCGTCTGCCACCCCGGTAATAAAAACAATCCCGGCCCCCCATAAAATGCCCCGCAGGGCATGCAGTGTGCCGGTGGGGAAAGACGTAATCAGCCGGATACATACCAAGGCGGCCGCTATGCCCAGCATAACGCAAATGCCCCCTAAAACCGGGGTCGGCCGGGCGTGGTGTTTCAGCCCGCCGGGGGAGTCCATAAACCGCGGGGCCAACAGGCGGCGCACCACAGGCAGGCTCCCCGCCGTGACGGCACACGCCAGGGCCAAACAAAACAGGTACAGGACAAAAGAGTTCATAATATCTATAATATCATTAATAGGGGGAAAAAGGATATGTATAAAAAAATATTTTTAATGTTTACGGCTTGCCTGTTGGCGGCGTGCAGTACGGTGGGAGTAAAAACCATTCCGGCCGGGGCGCGCGGGCACCAGCGGGTAGATTATTTTGCCGGCGGACGGCAACAGGTGGCGTTTAAGGTGGTGGCGCAACTTTCGGACGGTTATTTGCAAGGCGTGTTGCGGGTCAAAAAGGTTGGCCCGGATGATTATGATGTGCTTTTGTTGGGGGAGGGCGCGTATAAATATATGGAAGCCGTGGTGTCGTCTTCCGGCGTGGCGTATAAGCATTTGTTTAAGGATGCCGATACGCCGTTTGCCCGCGGGCGCATTAACCAATTTTTGCAACTTTTACTGGCGGACCCCGGCACTTTTAGCGGATACCGTGTAAAAAACGGGGAAGAATTTTTGACCTATAAAAATAAAGAGGGCAAAACCCGCCTGTCGTATAAAGAAGGCGCTAAATATCCGTCGGCGGCCGAATCTTCCACCCTGCTCAGCAAGGCCGAGCTGGCCTATGACGAATACGCCCCGGTGGATGCGGACGGCACATTGGAAATCCCCCATGTGGCCGTATACCGGGTGGGGGGAATTACGTTAGATTTAACGCTCATCAGCGTACGGTAAGGATTTGAAAAAAACCATAAAAAAAGCCCGCCCGAAAGGCTGGCTTTTTTATTTGCTTGAAAACAGATAGGCACTACGCTTTTTTGAGGATTAACCCCATCCACGCGGGGTAGAGCGTAAGCAAAACCACTTCCGCCCATACCGCTTGGTGCCAGTAGCACGCGGCCAGCACGGTGGCTACGCAAACGGCGCTCATCAAAATAAGTTTTTTGTATTCATAGCCAATGGGGTATACTTTTTGCGTAAACGCAAATAGCGCGCTAGCCATGGCCGCATAGCTCAGCGCCACCGCCCACCCGGCCCCGGTAATGCCCAGGCGCGGCACCAAACACAAATTGGTGGTAATGCTTACCGCGGCCCCCAACAGGGTAATCCACATCAAAACGCGGGTTTTTTTGGTCAGCACCGGCCCCACCATAAAATTGATATACAGCCCATAGAAAAAATAACCCGTCACAATAAGCGGTATAATTTTTAAGCCGCCCCAGTAGTTGGGGCTAATCAAGTGGAAGTTGCCAAACAGGTTGCTTTGGATAATATCCGGCATTAAAAAGGAAATCCCCAGTAAAAACCAACTGCCCAGCGCAAAGAAAAAAGACAGCACTTTGGCAAACGTATCTTTAGCGTCGCTGTCTTTGGCGTGGGCCAAAAAAAACGGCCGCCAGGCTTGGTCAAACATAGACACCAAAAGCATCATAAATACGCCTATTTTGAAGTTTGCCTGATAAACCCCCACTTGTTCTACTCCTACCAAATGCACCAAAATCGGCTTGTCTATCACGCTGACGAGCAAACTGGCTACTCCGGCCGGCACAAAGGGCCATGCAAAATGCCACATTTCTTTTTGCAATTTCCAATCAAAACCAAACGGATTATGGCTTTTTAATTCCGGCACCCATACAGGTATTAATAACGCCAAAGAAGCCAAAGAAGCCCCGATATTGGCCCATAAAATGGATTTTGGCCCATGGTGCAGTACCGCCAGAAAAAGTACATTGAGCGCCACATTGACTACAATGGAAAACGCCCTTACGCCCGCAAAATACCACGCCCGGCGCTCCAGGCGCAGTTTGGTAAATGCAATCATATTGAGGACGTCTAAAAATAAAATAGCGGCGGCCAGTTGAAAAAGCCCAAAGTCTTCGCCCAGTCCCCACGCGCGCGCCGCCTGCGGGGCCAACACATACAAAAGCCCGCCCAGAACAAGCGCATTAGCCAGTACGCCGTAAAAACATTGGCGGAAAACTTTATGTTTGTCTTCGGCATCACTGGCAAAACGCAAATAGCTTTGGTCTAAACCGAACAGAAAAACAACGCTTAAAAGTGCAATAGCGGCAAACACGGTGGCAATCGCCCCGTATTGCTGCGGAAGCAGGTAGTAAGTATAAAACGGAACTAAACAAAAATTGAGCAGCCGCGCCAGCACGGTAGACGTACCGTAAACCAGTGTTTCTTTGCCCAGGCGCTTAATATCTTTTGCCATAAATAAAAAAAGCCCGCACGGGCGTAAAAACCCGTGCGGAGCGGAATATCCTTATAATTTTACAAACAAAATTTCCAGCAATTTTTTGAATTTGCCTTCAATTTTTTTGGTTTCGCTGATGGTTTGCGCATGGGAGAGCGGTTCTTTGGCAATCCCGCAACCCATATTGCTTACCCACGCCAGGCCCAGTACGCTAATGCCGCATTGGCGGGCTACTAACACTTCCGGCACGACGGACATACCCACCACGGTAGCGCCCCATTTTTTGAACATTTGTATTTCGGCCGGGGTTTCAAAGTTGGGGCCGGTGGCGGCCAAATAAACGCCTTCGCCCGCTACTACGCCCGCTTTTCTGGCGGCGGCCAGGGCTACTTTGCGCATGGCTTTGTCGTACGCTTCGGACAAGTCAAAAAACATGGGTCCGAAGGATTCGTCGTGATTGCCGATTAAGGGGTTGTTGCACATAAAGTTGATGTGGTCTTTCAGTACGCACAAGGCGCCGGGTTTGAGCTTCATATCTAGCGAGCCCACCGCCGCGGACACCAACAGTTTTTGCACGCCGAGCATTTTTAAGGTGCGGATAGAAATGGCCAAATCTTTCATGGGGTGGCCTTCGTAATAGTGGAATCTGCCCTGCATAACCACAAGTTTGCGGCCTTTGTATACGCCAAAAATCAAATTGCCGCTATGGCCGGGCACGGTGCTTTGTAAAAACCCGGGAATGGTAGAATACGGAATTTTAATTTCCTGTTCCAACGGCGGAATGGAGCCCGCTAAACCGGAGCCGGTAATTAGGGCAATTTCCGGTTGGAAATTTTTGGTTTTCTTATTGATATAAGCGGCTGCTTTTTTTACTTGCGCTAATTGGGTCATAGTTCCTCCACATTTAATTTATAGGGTGGTTCTGGGCGGTGTAAACGCATGAGAAATAAGTTCCGTTTTATCCGGCAGAATACACACCACATCAAATCTAATACTATCAAATTTTAAGCGTTTACCGGCTACATATAACGCGGCCGTTTGGGCAATGCGCCGCTGTTTGGCCGGGGTGACGGCCGCCAGCGGCCCGCCGAACGCGCTGTACGCCCGCGCCTTAACTTCCACAAAAACCAAGGTTTTAGCGTCTAACGCTATTAAATCAATTTCCCCGCAGGGCGCCGCGTAATTTTTTTCTAAAATACGCCATCCCCGGGCGGTTAAAAATCGGGCGGCTTGTTCCTCTCCCGCGCGGCCTTGTGTGTTCATGGCAATAAAGACGGCTGCAACACCGCCCGCACCGGGCCGAACGAACGGCGGTGCTGCGGGCAGGGGCCGTATTTGCGCAGGGCCTCCAAATGGGCGGCCGTACCGTAGCCTTTGTGGGCGGCAAAACCGTACTGCGGGTAGAGTTTATCCAAGGTTTCCATGTATTTATCCCGCGCTACTTTGGCCACAATACTGGCCGCCGCGATATTTAAGGATTTGGCGTCCCCGTCCACCACCGCTATTTGGCGCAAGTTGAGCCCTTTTACCAGGTGCGGGCCGTCCACCAGCACCAGCGGGGCCGGAATGCCGGTAAACTTTACACTGGCGCGGCGCATAGCTAAAAAAGTGGCTTGTAAAATGTTCAGGCGGTCTATTTCCCGCGCGGAGGCAAACCCCACCCCATATAATACGCCCAAATGGCGCATGCGGGCTAAAACTTCTTCGCGTTTTTTGGCGGTAATTTTTTTGCTGTCGTTGACGTCCGAAAAATATATAGTTAAAGAGGGGGGGACATAACACGCGCAAGCCACCACCGGGCCCGCCAGCGGGCCGCGCCCGGCTTCGTCTATACCAATGAGTATATCCGTTTCGTATTGGATAGCGGTGTTTTTGTCAAAATCTTGCAGGGGCGTCTTCATAATAAACGTTCTTTTATTATAGCAGTTTTAGAAGATAGACCCGATAATTACGTTTACACCCGGCGTTTTTTTGAGTTCTTCCACCGGGGCCAATACCATTTTTTGGTAAAAATCTTCCGCTTTCCAATGCCGCAACCCACTGCCGGACTCGGGGGAAATGGGCACGAAGAAATTAAACATAACCTGTTGGGGCGAGGGGTGGCCGTTCGTCACCAGGTTGACGGTTTTAATTTCGTTGATATGAATATGCAGACGGTTTAAGGCGGAATATTCGTGCGGAGTCACGCGGAGCCAAACGCTTTTATCTTTGGAATACAACGCCATTTGTTTGGTTTTGGGGTCAAAGATAACGGTAAGTCCTTCCGGCGAACTCTTTTTATCCAATAAAAATTTATACAGTTCCAAAATATCGTCCAAATTACCGTTAAAGTTAGCCACCGGGTATTTGTTGCGCCCGATACGCAGTACGGAGTTGGGTTTAATGTGGCGGATGGAAACCATATTGTAAGAATCCGTCAGTTTTTGCTCGTAAGAAAAAATCAATGCTTTGGGGTCAAAGGCTTCGCCGTTGACGGATTCCAAATTTTTTAAGTAGCGCAGGCGCAAGCGGGTGTCTTGCCCGCCGGGGAACACCTGGGCCATTAAATCACTTTCCAGGGCGAATAATTCTTTCATCCGGCCCAATACTTCTTTTTCCAGCCGGGGGGAGCGCGCCTTGGCCACTTGCCCGAAAAACTGGTACATGTGCGGGGTAAGCGTGCGCAGGTTATCTTTATAATAAATGGTGGCAAATTGTTGGAAGTAATCCGGGTTTTTTACGGCCCCCCGTTTGATGCGCAGGGAATTCATTTGCGCCCATGCGGCCATAACGTCTTTCGGGTTGCGCATGACAATATCGGTAAGGGCTTCTTTTAAGTGAAAAGGAACATTTTTATCCGGGGCGTTTACTTTTTTGGCGTGCGCGGCTTGTTTGGCGGTGCGCTGTTTAACGGCCTGCTGGGTAATGCGCTCCCCTACGTCGTCCGACAGGCGGGTGAGGGCCGCTTCTTCCCGCCGCTGGTTAATGCGTTCCAGTGCGGCGTTTTTAACGCGGGCTTTTTTGCCTTTGGCTTTTTTGGCGGAGACTTGTTGGTTATGAACGGCTTTGCGGGTGGCGGCGGCTTGCCCGGCTTGCGCGGTTTGCGTGGCTTGTGCGGCTTGCCCCGCTTGCGGGTGTAAAACGATACTTTGGGCGGTGGATTTTTGCGCCGCGGTGGCGGCTAAAGCGGCTTTTTTGGCTTTGGTGGCCTCGGCATATTTGAACGCGGCCGGGTATTTTTTGCCGGATTTTTGAACCAAAGCGCGCGCCGCTTTGCCGGCCTTTTTTAACGCGCTGTTTTGTGCGCCGGCAAAAACGGGGAGTAAAAACAATAAACAAACCAAAAGCGTTATTTTTCTGTTCATATTAGTAGCCTATCCTTTTTACGGCAAGAATAAAAGGGCCAAAGGGCCTAGGCACTTTTAGGCCCTGCCTGTTTGTATAAAAGAACCGCCGCCCTTAAATAGGGCTACCCCCAGTATAGCAAAAAATAAAAAATGCGTAAAATAATATAACCCGGATAAAAAACATCCCGGCGCTACTAGTAGGCGCCGGGATGTTGAATCGGAGTAGGTGAAACCTTGCGGATTACCTATTTAGCCTCTTGCGTTTGGGCCGCTTCGGCGGCTACCGGAGCGGCAGCGTTAGCGGTGGGTTTTTTTACTTCTTGCAAGCGGGCAGCTTTACCGGAGAGCTTCTTTAAGTAGTTCAGTTTAGCTCTTCTTACTTTACCGATTTTTAATACTTCAATGCTGTCCACGCGGGGGGAGTGAATCGGGAAAATGCGTTCCACACCCACGCCAAAGGAGATTTTGCGGACCGTGAAAGTTTCGCCAATGCCACTGCCTTTGCGCGCTACAACAACGCCGTCAAAAGCCTGCAATCTTTCGTTGTCGCCTTCAACAACTTTCACTTTTACTCTTACGGTATCGCCCGCTTTGAAGACCGGTACGTTGGTCTTAAGATTGTGTTTAATTTGATTAATGTTCATAAAACAACTTCCTCCGAATTCGGTTATTTCTTAATTGACGTCTTTTTTACACTGCTGCGCCTTTTTTGCTTTGGAGAGGCTTTACAAAGCAAATCCGGCCGCATTTTTTTGGTTAAAGCCAAGGCTTGTTCGTACTTCCACTTTTCAATTTCTTTGTGGTTTCCGCCCAATAATACTGCCGGTACCCGTTGCCCGCGCCAAACCTCCGGCCGCGTGTATTGCGGGGCTTCCAGCAAGTTTTCTTCAAACGACTCGGACGACGTGACGTCGTCTTTCTTAAAAGTTCCAGGCCGTAAGCGTGTGAGTGCATCTATCATCACGCAAGTGGCCAGTTCTCCGCCGGTGAGGATAAAATCCCCCAGCGACACTTCCAAATCCACCTCCGGGTAAATCCGGGCATCTATGCCTTCATAATGCCCGCACACAAAAATCAGGTGGCGTTTTTTGGCCAATTTTTTAGCCATTTGCTGGTTAAAAGTTTGGCCGCGCGGGCTTGTTAATATCACGAAAGACGTTTTTTTGCGTACTTTTTGTATGGCCTGGTGGAGCGGTTCCGCCATCATTAACATACCGGGGCCGCCGCCGTAAGGTCTGTCGTCAATCGTTTTGTGCTTATCCGTGGTAAAGTCCCTCGGGTTTACAAACCCGAGCTTTAGGATTCCCGCCTTACGCGCCCGGCCCACAATGCTGGTACCCAAGGTATGGTCCACCATTTCCGGGAATGCGGTAATCACGTCCACTTTAAGCATTTAGTCTTCCAATTTCAAGGTGACTTTTTTGTTCTGCTTAGAGGCTGCCGCGCTTAAAACCGTGCGCACTGCTTTAATAATGCAGCCGTCTTTGCCAATCACTTTGCCTTTGTCCGCCGCGTCTACCTTTGTGGTCAGGTAGATTTTGTTATCTTCCTCGGTTTCTTCCACTACCACATTTTCCGGCGCGGAAGAAAGAGATTTAAGAAGAAGCGTCGCCAATTCTTTCATACGGTTTCCCCGTTATTTGGCGGCCGCGTTGGTTTTTTTAATCAAGTTGGCTACGGTTTTGGACGGTACGGCACCTACTTTCATCCAATATTCCACGCGGGGCATATTCAGTTTAATCTGAGCGGCCGCGTCCGGATTGCAAGGATGATACTGGCCCAATACTTCTTTGGCTTCGCTGCCGACGGCCGATTTCTTTTCCATCGCTACAACTCTGTACTGAGGCTGGGATTTTTTACCCACCCGTTGTAATCTAATTACTACTGCCATTATGACTTCTCCTTTGTACCCCTAATGGGGTTAATGTTAAATGTCCGAGGCCGCCTGTCTGATTTGCTTGAGGGCCAATACAGGGTCCGCGGCTTTGAAAATTGCACTCCCGGCTACCAGGGCATCCGCTCCGGCGCGGGCGGCCAATGCGGCCGTATCTTTATTAATTCCGCCGTCTACTTCCAACCATACCGGCCGGCCGCTTTGGCGGATAACTTCGCGCACCCCTTGTATTTGTTCCGGGCTGCCGGGCAAAAACGCCTGCCCGCCGAAACCGGGGTACACGCTCATCACTAAAATTAAATCCAACAAATCCATATACGGGGCCAACGCCTGCGGTTTGGTATCCGGCTTAATGGATACCCCGGCAAACACCCCGAGTGCTTTTATTTTTTCCAAGGTGGCACGCACGTTATCGCGGGCTTCCAAGTGGATGGTAATTACATCTGCCCCCGCTTTGGCAAAAGATTCCGCAAACCGGGCCGGTTCCTGCACCATTAAATGTACATCCAAAGGCAATTTGGTGCGGCCGTTTAAGCTGGCCACTAACGCCGGGCCGAAACTTAAATTCGGTACAAAATTCCCGTCCATTACGTCTACATGCAACCAATCGGCGCCTGCTTCTTCTACCCGGCGGATGTCTTGTTTCAAATCAAACAAATCGGCCGATAGCAAAGAGGGCGCAATAGATATTTTACCATTTGCGGGCACCATTTTGGAAGAGGGCATTTTATAATACCTCCCGTTCGCGCACCAGTACACCGTCTACACTTATCCGCACGGTGGCCTTGCCGGAATACGGAATTTCCACATCAATTTTACTGCCGGGCTGCTGCATATCGTTCATCATTTCGCGTTCGCCCAGTTCGTCTATCAGCAATACGCGCACCCGGCTGGCGTTTTTGCCTTGGGGCATTTCGTAATGCAAGTGATACACTTTTTCATCCCCTTCCACTTGGCGGCGGCTGACGGTCACTTCCAAATTGGAGCCGGGGGTCATTTGGCTGTCCCCTTCCGGGTTTTGGGCGGCAATCGTGCCGTTGGGGAAGACGGAATCCGGGTCTTCTTTAATGATTAAATCTATGTTTTGGGCGCTGGCCCAGAGGGTAGCTTCGGACAGTTTTTTGTTTTTGAAATTGGGCACCAACACCACGCTGGACGGCGGCTGACCGTTGGAAATAACCAAATCAATACCTTGGCCTTTTTCCACCATGCTGTCCGCTTTTAAGGATTGGGAAACAATCAGGCCCTTTTCATGGGTAAGCGAATAGGCGTTTTCCACCTTGTTTACCAATAAACCCGCTTGGCGCACGGCCAGTTGGGCGGCGCGCAGGTCACTGCCTACCACATTGGGAACAAACGCCATTTCGTCGCCTTGGCTAATCCACACGCGGATGATGCGCCCTTCGCGCACGGTGCTTCCGGCGGTGGGCAGTTGGCGCAAAACGGAGCCGGACGGTACATCTTTGGCAAATTCCACCCCGGCCTGTTTGAGGGCCAAATTGTTGGCGGCTAAAGCGTTTAAGGCGGCGGTGACGGGTTTTTGGGTAATATCGGGCACTTGTACTTCTTTGCGGGTATGCACTAACGCGCCGAATACCCAATCAATAGAAATAAAAATGAGTACCAGGAAGAAAACGGCAATCACCCCCGCAATAATCCACGCTTTGCGGCGGGTACGGAGGGGCCGTTTGAAAAAATCTTCAAAACTTTGTTCTTTTTGGGCGGACATATTAATCAAACACCTTTTCACCCGCTTTTAAGGCGTGCCCCATGGCGTAATCATACGCGGGCATGGGCCGCTTTCCGGCGGGGTGCAGTTCGCTTATCCATAAACTGCCTTCTTTACATTGTACTAAAATCCCGTTTTCCTTTTCAACGCGCAGTATTTGGCCCGGGGTTCCGGCGGCGGTGGTGCTTTCCACGCGGGTGCGCACCAGTTGCAACGGCTCCTTTTTGCCATGCAGGGTAATGGTGGCTTTGGGTTTGGGGCCGCACGCTAAACCGCGCACGCGGTTGAACAGCGCCGGGGCCGCGCCGCTTGCAAAAGTGATTTGGGCGTCCTGCTTAGTCAGCATGGGGGCCAACGTCGGCTCGCCCGTTTGCGGCGTTTGGATGATTTTTCCTGCCTGTACGCCCAGCACCGTTTCTTGCAGGGCCTCTAGCCCCAGGGCGATTAGTTTTTCAAACAAGGTTTGGGCGTTATCCTGCGGAGTGATGGCGTATTCCTTTTGGGTATAAAGCGGGCCGTCGTCCATGCCTTCGCGAATCCAAAACGTGCTGACCCCTGTTTTTTGGTAGCCTTGTATTAACGCCTGTTGGACCGGGGCCGCCCCGCGCAACTGCGGCAATAATGAAAAATGCACATTAATCAGCCCGTATTTGGGCAGGGCCAAAAAATTCGGGCGGAAAATTTTGCCATACGCTACCACAATGCCCAAATCAAACGGCACGCGGGCGAGGTCTTCGTAATGGGTTTTTAAGATTTCGGGCGATAACACGGGCAGGTTTAATTCCTGCGCGCGCTTTTTGACCGGGCAGGGGGAAATTTCCATGCCGCGCCCGCGCGGTTTATCGGCTTGCGTGACGACCAACTGCACATCCGTCAGTTGGTTTAATAATTCCAAAAACGGTACGGCCACATCCGGCGTACCAAAAAAAACGGTTTTTAATTTATTCATAATGCTCTTTATATTCTAGCAAATAAGGCCGCCCGGGTGGTTTGTGGAGCGGGCCCTAAAATCGTATAATAATAAAAAGATTTTATATATAGGAAGGTTTTTTATTATGGCAAAAATTATTTTGACGGGGGACCGCCCCACCGGGCGTTTACATGTGGGGCATTATGTGGGCTCCTTAAAAGGCCGCGTGGAATTGCAAAACAGCGGCAAGTTTGACAAGATTTTTATTATGATTGCCGACGCGCAGGCACTTACCGATAACGCCCACCAACCGCAAAAAGTGCGGGAAAATATTATCCAGGTGGCGCTGGATTATTTATCGTGCGGGATTGACCCCCAAAAATCCACCATTTTTATCCAATCTATGATACCGGAACTGACGGAGCTGACATTTTATTATATGAACCTGGTGACGGTGGCCCGCGTGGGCAGAAACCCGACGGTAAAATCGGAAATTAAAATGCGCGGCTTTCAGGCCAGTATTCCGCTGGGCTTTTTTGCGTATCCCGTCAGCCAGACGGCCGACATTACCGCCTTTGCCGCCACGGACGTACCCGTGGGGGAAGACCAACTGCCTATGTTGGAACAATGCCGGGAAATTGTGCATAGCTTTAATTCCACCTATGGGGAAACCTTGGTGGAACCGCGTATTATTCTGCCGGAAAACAAAGCCTGCCTGCGCCTGCCGGGTACGGACGGTAAAGCCAAAATGAGCAAATCCTTGGGCAACTGCATTTATTTATCGGACGACGAAGAAACGGTGCGCAAGAAAGTAATGTCTATGTTTACGGACCCCAACCACTTGCGCGTGGAAGACCCCGGCACCGTGGAGGGCAACCCGGTGTTTGTGTATTTGGATGCGTTCTGCCGCCCGGAACATTTTGCAAAATTTTGGCCGGAATACAAGAATTTGGACGAAGTAAAAGCGCACTATCAGCGCGGCGGTTTGGGGGATGTAAAAATTAAAAAATTCCTCAACCAGGTGTTGCAGGCGGAACTGGCCCCCATCCGCGCGCGGCGCAAAGAATGGGAAGCCAAACTGCCCGAAGTGTACGAAATTTTGAAAGCGGGCACAGAAAAAGCCCGTGCGGCCGCCGCCGAAACACTGCACGCCGTCCGCGCCGCCATGCAAATCAACTATTTTGAAAATAAGTAAAAAATAACATAGAATTAAAGTGAATTATGGAAAAGGCAGATACAAAAAAAGTTATTTTGGGCCAGTTTTTTACTAAAGAATCTATTTGGTTAAAAAAACAGGTTAAAGACTTTATTTTGTGTAGCGGGTGTACCGTAGCGTATGACCCGTTTGCCGGGGCAGGGGATTTGTTGGAAGCGGCGCGCTTGTTAGGGTTTGACAAAACGGTGGGTTTGGATATAGACCCGCGGTTGCCTTGGCAAATCAATGATAGTCTAAAACAAATTCCGTCACTACCCAATGCCATTATCATTACGAATCCGCCGTATATCGCCAGTTATTCTGCGGCCCGCAAGAAAGTTTTTTCGGATTTACAGGTATATTTCCATAATACTTATTACGATAATATCTATCTTTTAGCATTAGAGCAAATGTTAAAAGCACAACAGTATGTGGTGGCAATCGTGCCGGAAACTTTTATTAATACGTCTTTCTATGGTAAAACGCGCTTGCATTCTTTAACTGTATTGGAACAAAGCCCTTTTTATGATACTGATTATCCGGTGGTAGTTGCTTGTTTTGATGCAAAAGAAAAAAATGCTTCTCAAATATCTGTTTATAAAAACGAGCAATTTGTAAACACATTAGAAAAAATCAATTCTTTTCGCTTGAAACCTACAAAAGATATTAAAATCCAATTTAATGATAAAAATGGGTGGCTTGCATTGAGGGCCATTGATTTAAGTTCTCCGCAAAAAACCATTGCTTTTGATTTTAAGGATAAGTTTAATTATGATTGGACCAAAGGCATTAAAGTTAGTTCACGGCTTTATTCGTTAATTGATATTGCGGTAGAAATTTCCCAACGCGAAAATTTTATCAATCAAGCAAACGCTATTTTAGGTCAAATACGCCACAATTCCGCGGATATTATATTTTCTCCTTTCAAAGGGAACACCAAGGCTGGCGCGCGCCGACGGCGTTTAGATTATACAACTGCAAGGGCTATTTTGGAGCTTAGTTATAAAAAAATATACGGAGAGCCTTATGAACAATATAGATTTTTTTAATTTAATCGCTTCGCATCCGGAAAATCTTTTGGATAAAGCGTATGCAGCTGCCAATGATATTTTAATTATTCCTACAAACGCGCACCAAAGTAATTCCCTTACACAAGCAAATGCCAAATTGATACGCTATATAAGCACTTTCCACACTTTAACCCAAGATTTACATTTGACCCGCACAGATACACAAGTGCAAAATTTGTTGACGGAAATTATGCGGGTTTTGGAAGTCAAAAATATTCATTTTTCAGCTTTTTGCCAGTATTTTATGGTTCATAACCTGTCTTTTTCTATTTACAAAGATTTAGCGGAAGACGATAAGCGGGACTTTTTATTTTATGTATTGGAGGCTTACATAACTAAAAGGCATGATGTTTATTTGTCTTATGGATATTCCGACATAGTTTTACAAACATTATGTGACAATTATTCTCATAAACGCAAAGGTATGGCCGGTATCCGCAAGATAGAGCAACAACTGGTTGGTTTAGGGTTTTCTCATGCCAAAAAATATAAAGAATTGGGTTCTAAAACATATCTGTTCCCGGATAAAAAAGATAAAAAATTGTTCAAGGACATTCTAACTCAAAAGAATATTTCTTTTGTTTTCCGCGACGCAAAACAAGGGAAAAACCCAGATATATTATTTATAGTAGGTTCCGAAATATATATTGTAGAGCATAAAACAATGAAAGAAAGCGGTGGCGGACAGGACAAACAAGTGGTAGAGGTGCTGGATTTTATCCGTCAGCAAGATTCTAACCCCCAGGTGCATTATATTACATATATGGATGGAATCTTTGTAAATAAATTAGTTCACGCCTCGCATGATAAAAGTAAGGTTCAACTGGAACAAGCCACAGAAATTTTGAAGAAAAATCCAAGAAATTATTTTGTAAATACCTTTGCTTTTGAAAAATTATTAAATCACTTATTGCAAAAACCAAGTAAAAAATAGGTCCAAGGACCCATGGTTTTTGGCGGGAGTTTCGGTTATACTATGGGTATAAGGAGAATTTTTATGAATACACGCATACTGATTTTTATGTTAGCCGCCGGGGTGGCCTTTTCGGCTTCCTCCGTGCCGGTGCAGGCCCAAGGCGCCCAAGGGGCTAAAAAAGCCGTAGCCGCGTTGGGCAAGCAAGCCACCCAAAAAGCGGCCCATTCTCCGTGGGAGGGCGTGGCTGTTAAAACGGTAAACTCTGGGGCCGCGGCCGAGCATAAAGCCGCCCGGGCAACCTCGCAAAATTTCAAAGCCAAAATGGCCGCCAAATACCCCAAAGCCGTGGTTTGGTATGAACAGCGGGTAAACGGTAAAAATGTGCAACAGGCGTTAAGGCGCGCGGTGGAGTTGCGCGGTATGCGCCCGGCTACTCCGTGGCCCAAAACCCAGCCGCAAGCCGCCATTACGGTATCTTCTATGAAAGGGCTTACGTTAGACGGTTTCACCGGGGACGTCGGCCGTGCGCCGGTGCCGAAAAACAACATCTATTTGTACCGGGGAATGGGGTTAGACGAAAAAGCGTTGCGTAATGTGCTGAAAAAAGGCCTGCGTGCGCGTGATACCGGCTCCGAGGCCAACGCGGTGGAATTGCAAACCCGGTTGGTGCAAGGCGGCACTATGCCGATATCTTCCGATTTATTAAAAGATATGCACACCCAGCAGACGAACTTAACGACGGACCCGCAGGGCACGCTCCACTATGTTTATTTGCATAGCTTTACCCAGGGCAAAGTGCCTGTGATTGTGACGGTGCGCAACTGGCGCCCCAAAGGGCATAATGGCTATTTTGTGACGAAAGAAGACATCCCGGTTTCTGATTTTGTGGAAGTTTCCGCCTTTGTGCAAGGCCCCCACAATACGCCGATTTGGTGCCGTGTCAGCTTGGCCGAAGACGGCCACTCGTTGGTGTTTGCGCCGTATATGCCGTTTGAGCGTTAATTTGGAAACACATTATAAAAAAAACCCGGGTTTTAAGGCCCGGGGTTTTTTGTTTATAACTACTGCTCACAATAAACCCCGGGCTTACGCCCGGAGAGTTTCATTTATATAGAATACAAACGGCTTAAAAGCCGCGCACGCGGGATAATTAAAAGTACAAATCCCGCTTGCCGGCTTTAATTTTTTGCAAGTTTTCGTCAATCATTTTGCGTATGGGGGTGCCTTCGGCAAAGTTGGCTTGGGTGGTTTCTGCAATCAACTTGAGCCCTTTGTTTTTGAGCCCTTCCGGTGCAAAATCGTACAGGTATTCCGCAAACGTAAACATGGCGTTGGGCAAACAATGGGTTTTTATTAACCCCGGTTTGGCCATATCCATAAAGTCTTTACCCACGCGGCCCAGGCGGTAGCACCCGGTGCAGAAAGACGGCATGTGTTTGGCATCCACAATCGCTTCAATCACTTGGTCGGTGGTGCGTTCGTCCGTCAGCGTGAATTGGCTTCCGTTCTGTTTATCGTAGGAATATCCGCCCGGGTTGACGCGGGAAGCGGCGGAAATTTGCGATACGCCCAACTCCAAACATTCGTTGCGGGTTTGGGGCGTTTCGCGCGTGCTTAAAATAATGCCCGTGTACGGCACGGCCAGGCGCAATACCGCCACGCAGGTTTTGAATTCTTCGGTGCTAAGCACGTCGTTAGGGTGTTGGCTGAAGTCCGAGCCGTCTGCCGGCTCAATGCGCGGGATGGAAATGGTGTGCGGGCCGACGCCGTAAGTTTTATCCAAATATGCGGCGTGTTCCAGGGTGGCTAAAATTTCGTATTTATGGTCATAGAGCCCCAAAAGCGGCCCGATACCCACGTCGTTAATGCCGGCTTGCAAGGCGCGGTCCATGGCGTCTAAGCGGAACTGATAATCCTTTTTGGCTCCAGCAATATGCAGTTTTTCGTATGTTTCTTTGTGGTACGTTTCCTGGAAAAGCTGGTAGGTGCCGATATGGCATTTTTTTAATTCTTCAAATTCCGGCTCCGTTAAAGGCGCAATATTTACGTTGACGCGGCGGATGTTTTGCCCGTTCCACCGGGTATCGTAAATGGCTTTAATGGAATCATACACATACTGTAAACCGCCGCCGGGGTAGGCTTCTCCGGCCACCATTAAAATCCGTTTGTGGCCCTGCTTTAGTAGTGCCGTCACCTCTTGGTTGATTTCGTCCATGGTGCTGGCGTGGCGTTTTAAGTGCGTGTTGGAGCGGCGGAACGCGCAGTAAACACATTCGTTGGTGCAAATGTTGGAAATATACAGCGGGGCAAATAATACAATGCGGTTGCCGTAAATGGCTTCTTTTACATATTTGGCCGCATCAAAAATCTTTTGCAGGAGGTTTTTATCCGTCACGTTGAGCAAAACGGCGGCTTCCTCCAGCGTAATGCCTTTTAATTGTTTGGCTTTTTCTAAAATTCCCGTCACCTCGCTATCCGTGTGCGATTTGGCACGTTCCAAGGTTCGTTGCAGTTTTTCGTCATCAATAATCATATCTCTTATATTACAATTTTTGGGCGGTTTAGTCAGCCGGGGTGCTTTTGTTTTTGGTATCATATAAGTAAGCTGTTTTTACCCCTGGAGGTTGTATGAAAAAAGTAGTTGTTCCCCGCTGGATAAAATCTTACGCAAGTTTTATTCTGGCAAACTGGCTGTTTTTTACGCTGATGCGTTTGATTTTTCTGTTTGTTTTCCGTGCGGCGCTTGTGCCGCAGGCGTACCATGAACTTTGGAAAACCTTTTATTTGGGGGCCAAGTTTGATGCCCGCCTGGCGTGTGCGTTAGCCATTCCGTTGGGGTTATATTTAACCGTTTGCGCGTTTTGGAAAGGCGCGCGCTATATTAAAAAAGGGGTCAGCGCCCTCTACGGCCTGTTGGAAGCCGCTGTTTTGCTAGTGTACTTTGCCGATTTCGCCCACTATGCGTATATTTCCATGCGCATTAACTATTCCATTTTTAAGTATTCCGAAAACCCGCTGATTTCTTTGCAAATGGCGTGGGAAACGTACCCGTTGGTGTGGGCCGTTTTGGGGCTCCTTTTATGGGGCATATTGGCTTACTTTTTTGTTAAAAAATTGTGCGTGCGCGCCTTCGCGCAGGAAGAATCTTTCCGCTGGAAAGGCAAATTGGGTTGGTTCTTTATCGGGCTCCTTGCCACCGGCGCGTTGATGTTCGGGCAAATCAGCCAGTATCCGCTGCGGTGGAGTAATGCGTACCATTCCACCAATAACTTTATTTGCAATTTAACGCTTAACCCGGGGATGAACTTGTTTGATACGGCGCGGTTTGCCAAAAATGTATCGTTTGACCGGGAAAAAACACAAGCCTATTACGACGAAGTTTCCAAATTTTTAGGGGTAGATAACCCGGATAAGGAAACCCTCAACTTTATGCGTACGGTGCCGGCTAAACCCAAGGCCCAACAAAAAGATTATAACGTGATTGTTATTTTTATGGAGTCTTTGGCGTGGAATAAAACGTCCATGACGAACCCGGATATTGACCCGACCCCGTTTATCAATGCGTTATCCAAACGCTCTGTTTTGTTTAACCATTTCTTTACGCCCACCTCCGCCACGGCGCGTGCGGTGTTTGCCACCGTCACCAGTATCCCGGACGTCACGTCTTTCAAAACCAGCTCCCGCAACCCGCTGATTGTGGACCAGCACGTTATTGCCAACGCGCTGACGGATTATGAAAAATACTACTTTATCGGCGGCAGCTCCAGTTGGGGCAACATTCGCGGTATTTTGGAACATAACATTACCGATATTAATATGTACGAAGAAGGCAAGTTCCAAAACGAACACCGCAACGACGTGTGGGGAATTTCGGACTTGGACTTGTTCCGCGAAGCGGACCGCATTTTGACCGAGGACCAACAAAAGCATAAAAAGCCGTTCTTTGCTTTTGTGCAAACGGCCGGATACCACCGCCCATATACAATCCCTAAAGATAATGCCGGTTTCCAATTAAAAGACATTGGCGAAGATTTGGCCCACAAACGCAGTTTTGTAAGCGTGGCGGAATACAATTCCTTGCGCTTTTCCGACCATGCTTTGCAGGAGTTTTTCAAACTGGCCGAAAAAGAGCCGTGGTGGGATAATACGTTAGTGGTTATTTTTGGGGACCATGGGCTTTCGGCCCCGCAGTCCGAAAATATGCCCCGCGGTTATGTGGAGCATAATTTAATCAACCACCAGGTGCCGCTTATTTTGGCGGGCGGGGCCATTAAAGAGCCGAAAGTAATTACCCGTACGGCCAGCCAGGTGGACGTCCTGCCGATTATTATGGGCATTTTGGGCCGCCCGTATTTTACGCGCGCTATCGGGCGCGACGTATTGGGCCATAACGAATACCCGCAAGGCGCCTTGATTTACGGCTGGGCTAACGAGCCGCACCCTATCGGTTTTGTGGAAGGGGAATATTTCTACAATAATAAAGGCGGGCAGGAAGGTCTTTACAAGTATGCCCAAGATTCTTATAATGAAGATATTTCCAAAAAAGAGCCGGCCCGCTTTGAGCGTATGAAAAAGTTGGCGTTGGGGTTGTATGAAACGTCACAATATTTGGAATATAACAATAAAAAAAGAGATGAACAGGACGACTAGGAGGGTTTGTAAATGAGTACCGGATTAATTGTTTTAATTGTAGTGATTGTTGTGGCTGTATACTTTGGTATGGCGTATAATACTTTTATTACGCTTAAAAACCGGGTGAAAGAGGCGTGGAGCGATATTGAAGTACAAATGAAGCGCCGCTATGACTTAATCCCCAATTTGGTGGAAACGGTAAAAGGCTATGCCGCGCACGAAAGCGGCACGCTGGAAAAAGTAATTCAAGCGCGCAATATGGCTATGGCCCAACACGGCTCTATGAAGGAAGTAGCGCAGAGTGAAAACATCCTTACGGGGGCGTTAAAATCTCTGTTTGCCTTAAAAGAAAGCTACCCGGATTTGAAAGCCAACCAAAACTTTTTGGAACTCCAACGCGAACTGCGCGACACGGAAGACAAACTGCAAGCCGCCCGCCGTTTTTATAACGGAAACGTAATGAACTTAAACAACAAAGTGGAAATGTTCCCCAGCAACATTATTGCCGGTATGTTCCATTTTGAAAAAGCGGAATTTTTTGAACTGGCCGAAGGCGAGCAGGAAGCCCGCCAAGCGGTAAAAGTAAAATTCTAACGGGGTGTAAATGACCACCTACGAATATATTGCACAAAACAAGCGGCGCACGTGGCTGCTTGTTTTGTTATTTCCGCTGACATTTGCACTGCTGACCTATGGGGTGCTGTGGCTGGGTGAATATTTTTTATTCGGTAATGTAAATGTGGCGTGTGATGATATGGGCCAGTGCGCCTATACGCACCTGACGGACATAAACGGCATTAACTCTTTATTTTTGTGGCTGACTCCTATTTTGTGGGGGGTGGCCATGCTGTGGGCGGTGGGCTCCTACTTTTTTGGGGACCAGATTATTTTACATTCCGCCCATGCAATTGAAATTTACCGCGAAGACCAGCCGGAGCTGTTCCGCTTGGTGGAAAATGTAGCCATTACCCGCGGCTTGCCTACCCCGCGTGTGTATATTATGAAAGACAGCGGCTTAAACGCCTTTGCTACCGGGCGGGACCCGCAGCACGCTTCCGTGGCGCTCACCCTGGGCCTGGTGGAAAAGTTGGACCGGGCCGAACTGGAGGGCGTTATTGCGCACGAAATGGCCCATGTGGAAAACCGCGACATCCGCTTAATGCTCATTACGGTAGCGGGGATTTCCTTTTTTACATTACTGGCGGAAATTTGTTTCCGGTCCGCTTTGGTCTCCAGGCGTTCTTCCGGTAAAGATGGTGATAAAGGCGCACTGATTTTACTGGCCGTGGGCATTATTTTTATGTTGTACGGCTATATTATAGCGCCGCTTATCCGCTTGGCGGTTTCCCGCCAGCGCGAATACTTGGCCGATTCTACCGCCGCATTAACTACCCGCAACCCGGGCGCGTTAGCCAGTGCTTTGCGCAAAATTTCCGGCCATTCCGTCACGGAAGAACTCAAAGACCACGCCAGTATGGCCGCCATGTGCATAGAAAACCCGGGGGTCAAGCAGGGCGTGTTTGCGTTTCTTTCTAACTTAACGGCCACGCACCCGCCTATTGAGGACCGAATCCGCCGTTTAGAAGCCATGGACGGGAGAATATAATGGCCAGCGTGTACGATTTCAAAGCCTCCAATAACCGCCGTATTTTTATGCTTTCGGCGGTGTTTGTGGTGTTGGTTTTAGTGGCCGCGTGGTGGGGCTCTTATGCGTTTGCCCTGGGGGCTTTTGTGTCGGACCCGATAAACGGCGAGGAATCCTACACGTCCAAAATCCGCCATACGCTTATCAACCATGTGATAGATAACGCCGTGGACGGGCGTATGGATGCGTATTTCCTGCCGGATGCCGCGGCGCTGAAAACCAAAGCGCGGGGGTTGGCAAACCGGGTGACGCTGGTTGTATTTTTGTTGGGGCTGTTTTGGGTATTAAAAGGCTATAAATACGGGGAATGGATGGTGCTGAACGCCGCCCATGCCGTGCGCTTAAAAGAGCCGGAACACCGGGAATTATACCGTTTGGCCACTACCGCTTGCAAGGCGGCGGGGGTGGCGGCGCCCCGGTTGTATGTGATTATGGATGATAGCCTGAACGCCTTTACCGCGGGGGCAGACCCGCAACGCCCGGCGATTGTGGTGACGAGCGGCCTATTGGAAAAACTGTCCAAACAGGAATTGGAAGCCGTTTTGAGCCACGAAGCCGCCCATATCCAGTTTGGGGATGTTAAACTCATTATGACGGGGTTGGTGACGTCTTTGCTGTTTGTGCTGATGGGGGAAACGTGTTTTGCCAGTATTGTGCTGAACCGCAAGGCGGGGCTTTTGGGCTTTTTAGCCAGTGGATTTGCCGGGATTTTTTGTTGGACAATCGGGCTTATCGTGTGCCCGCTGATGAATTTGGCGGTTTCGCGCGAGTGTGAATTGCGGGCCGATGCCCAGGCGGTGCTTTTGTGCCGCAATACGGGTGCGCTTATCAGCGCGTTGGAAAAAATATCCAAAGACAGCCGGGTTGAAATTTTAGATTTGCACCCCAGTATGGTGGGGCTTTGTATTGCCAGCCCGCGGGCGCGGGGCAGTTTATTGTTGGAACTGTCCGGCCTGGCGGCCACGCACCCGCCCATGGCTGTGCGGCTGGCCGCGCTGAAAGAAATGGACGGCCGGGCATAAACGAATTGGAAACAGTTTATAATTTGATAACAGGAGGAATTTTAGCATTATGTTGCTGGATTTATTGATTGTAGGCGTAGTGGGGGCGGTGGTATACGTTAAAATATGGAAACCCACGCGGGAAAAACAATTCCAATTACAGGTGGAAATGACCGCCGCCTGGAAAGGCATTTGCTCCCATATCCGCGCCCGGCAGAATGCGGCGGCGCGTATGTTGGAAATTGCGTTTGCGTTGAAACCGGGCGAGCCGTTTGTAAAAGCCTTGTCCGCCGTGCTGGACGAGCAAACGGTGCGGTTGGATGATGTACAGCAGGTGGCTTCGCGCGAAGATACATTCTTGGGCGTGTTGGCCGCGGCGGAAAGTATGGAAACGGCTTTCCCGGCGTTAAAAACGGATGCCCGCTGGCAGGGCGCCCGGCAGGAAGTGGCGGAGTCCAGCCAAAAAATAGCGGTTTTGCGCAACCAATATAACGGGGCGGCCATGGTTTTTAATAACCTGGCGGAGCGCTTCCCGGCCAACATCATTTGCGCCCTGTGCAAAACGGAGCAAGTGGCCCTGTTTGAGGCGCCCCCGCTCAAGCCGGAAGATTTGAACGGTTAAGTATTTTTTAGGCTTTTATCAAAAAGTGCCCCGGGCGGTTGGTGCCGGGGCGCTTTTGCATAGTGGGCGGTTTAACGGCTTTTGGGCAGGCTTTCCTGAAAATCAAAATATTCCCGGGGGGATAATTCAAACATAGCGGCCAGCAGATTAAGCGGAATGGTATGGGCCAGCGTATTAAAATCCCGCACGGCGTTATTATAGCGGCGTTTGGCTCTTTCGGCATGGTGTTCCGCCAAAATAAGGGTGCGTTGCAGTTTGATGAACGGCGGGTCTTGTTGCAGGGCAGTGTTGTTTTGCACCGCCGTAAAAATTTGTTTTAGCTTGCAGGTCACTTCTTTTTCGCACGCAATCCGGCGCGGCAGGGTGTTGGCTTGGCGGCAGTCCTCTCTTAAATTTTTCAGTGCGTAAATCAAGGCGCGGTCCACTTCCGGCCAGGCGGCGGCGCTAAGGGCCAAAAGCGGGAGAAGTTCACCCCGGTTTTTCAGGCGGCTGTCCAGCTTTAGCCAGGCGGTTTGGGTGGCTTTATATAGGGCGGTCAATTTGCGGCAGGCCACCGCCAGGATGACCACCAGCGCTAACATAAAACCTATAAAAAAACCGACGAGCATAAATACCCCCTTAAACCAGTTGACGAGCCGTTTTTTTAATTTTACAATGTTAGAGGTATCCGCCTGCGGATACCTGTTATAAATTAGAGTATATCCGTTCCTAAACGATTTATCAAGGGTTTTTAGCCGTGTCCGGTGCCGGCCTTGGATAAATCGGTTTGACCCCGGCGCCGGACAAAAACAACTCAAATACTTGTGGAGAAATTATGCTGCTAACAGTATCTTCCTTTGTAGGGTTTACCGCGTTGGTGTTGGGGCTTTCCTATTATCTGACGCGCAAAAATGATACCTCCTCCTCCGAAGGCTATTTTTTAGCCGGCAGAGGACTAACCGGGTGGGTGATTGCCGCATCCCTCCTGCTTACTAACCTGTCTACCGAGCAAATGGTAGGGTTAAACGGGCAGGGGTATATGTTTAATATGTCCGGCATGGGGTACGAAGTCGGCGCGTCGCTGGCGCTGATTATCGTGGCGTTTTTCTTCCTGCCGCGCTACTTAAAAAAAGGCTATGCCACTATCCCGGATTTTATCGGCGAGCGCTATGACGCCGTCACCAAACAGTTTGTAAACTTCCTGTTTTTGGCCGGCTATGTGCTTATTTTGCTCCCCACCGTGTTGTATTCCGGCGCGATTGGTATGGGCGGTATTTTTAACATTATGGATACCTTCCAAATTTCGGCCATGCAATCTATTGTGGTGGTGGTAGTAGCCATTGGGGTTTTGGGGTGCTTGTATACCATTTTCGGCGGGCTTCGCATTATGGCGGTGGCTGATACGCTTAACGGTATCGGGTTGATTTTCGGCGGGCTGATGGTGCCTGTTTTCGCTCTGATGTATGTGGGTGACGGCAATATGCTTACCGGGATTTCTACCGTGGTGCAGGCCCACCCGGAAAAATTCAACGCCATTGGCGGCGCGGGGGACCCGGTGCCCTTTGCCACCATGTTTACGGGGATGTTTTTAGTCAACCTGTTTTATTGGGGTTGCAACCAAACCATTATCCAGCGCGCTTTGGCCGCCAAAAACTTAAAAGAAGGCCAAAAAGGGCTTTTGTTGGCCGCCACGTTTAAGCTGATTGGCCCCTTGTATTTGATTATTCCGGGCATTGTGGCGTTCCACATCTTCCAAAACAAACCGTTGGCGGTGGGGGATATGGCATACCCCATGTTGGTAAATACCGTACTGCCCACTTACTTAATCGGCTTTTTTGCGGCGGTGCTGTTCGGGGCCATTTTAAGCTCGTTTAATGCGGCGCTGAACTCTACTTCCACCTTGTTTATGCTCAACGTATACAAACCGTTCCGCCCCCAAGCCACGGACGAAGAACTCGTGCGCAAAGGCAAATGGGTGGGTATCGGACTAGCGGTGTTTTCTATGTGTGTGGCGCCGCTGATTGCTAAAGCGCCGTCCGGCCTGTTTAACTATTTGCAAATGGTAAACGGTTTTTACAACGTGCCGATTTTCACGCTGATTATTTTTGGTATGCTCAATAAAAAAGCGCCCGCGTGGGCCGCTAAAGTCACGTTAGGCTTTTTTATTGTGGTGTACGGCATTACGCAGTTGCCGTCCAGCCTGGGCTTTATGGCGTGGAAGGACAGTATCGGCTGGCTGTCTGCTTTTTCCGGCTGGCACTTCCTGCACATTATGGCGGTGCTGTTTGTTATCAGCGTAGTGTTTATGTATGTGACGGGCATTTTCTGGCCGTCCGCCAATAAATACGACGATTCCAAAGATTTGCAAGTGGTGGATATTACCCCGTGGAGATTGGGCGTCACCATGAGCATTGGCATTGTGGTTTGTGTATTTTTGGTGTATGTGTTGTTTTCTTCGTTAGGGATAGCCGCCTGACGGATTTTAAGATAAGCCGGGGCTCCCGCAAAGGGAGCCCCTTTTGTTTTACCCCGGGAAAAGTTGTTATAATAAAATAGTAAACAGGAGATTTTAATTTATGCCCGAAAATATGCCCGAAACCCGGATTAATGTTTTTAATGATTCGCCCGCCCGCGTGCAAACGCCGGCGCAGCAGGCGCCGCAGGTGGAGTATGCCTCGTTAATGGAACGCTTTGTAGCCTTGCTGATTGATTACGGCCTGATTATGATTCCCGGCCAGGTAATTTTGATGTTGGCTACGCGCAATATGGAGTTGGAAATGGCCCATATTTACGCCTTAACGGGGTTATTAAATGCGGTGTTTGTGCTGTATATGGCGGTTTTTTCCTGCGGGGGGAGAGTGCCTTTAGGTAAAAAATTGGTGGGGATAGCCGTTGCCTCTGCCGACGACCCCGAAGCCCCTATCGGCTTTATGCGGGCGCTACTGCGCAGTGTGGGGTATTATTTTAGCGCGGGCCTGCTGATGTGCGGGTTTTTAATGGCGTTTTTTGAAGAACGCAAACGCGCGCTAGAGGATTTTATGGGCCGCTCCGTGGTGGTGCGCTTGCGCCCGAAAGGCATTATGGAAACCGTGGCTATTACGCTGACGGGGCTGGCTATTATCGCCGCCTATGCGGGCGTGTTTTATTCGCAGACGTTTGCCAAAGGCTCCGCCGTGCAGCTGGCGTATATTGACCGCGCCCAAAAAACGCTGGAAGATTTATCCCTGTTGCAGGAAATCCACCGTTCCCAATACGGCTATTTTACGAACGATTTGCAACGCCTGGTGCTGTTATCCGGCGACCCGGTGCAATTCCAGCGGGACATCCAACGCACGTTGGATAGGCGCGGGTTTAAGTTGGGCGTATCGCGCAATACTTATAAAATTATTGCCCGCGCAAAAGATACCCGCCATACGCAGGTGGTGTTTATCCCGTACCGGGACAGATAACCGGCTGTTTTGGTTGTTTATTAAAAAACCCCGCTTTTTCGGCGGGGTTTTTTCTATCGGTTTGAATAAGGTTTGGCGCGAAATTAGTGCATGTGGTGCGCTTCGGTAGTGTGTTGGCAGTTAATGCAATAGCGCGCAAAAGGCAACGCTTTAATGCGTTTTTTAGGAATCGGCTGGCGGCAGTATTCGCAAATGCCGTAAATGCCTTTGTCTATTTTACGCAAAGCGGCTTCAATTTGGTCCAGCGTTTTATGGGCGTTGCCGGAAAGTTCAAACAAAATTTCTTTATCTAAACTTTTGGAAGCGTCGTCAATGGGGTCCCCCACCTCATTGTCCGGCATATCCATATTTTTTTTGTCTTTCAGGCGCGCGGCCGCATCATCCCGCAACTCCAAGAGATGTGCCTTAATTGTTTTAATTTCGGCGGCGGTAAGCGCGTCTTTATTTACTTTTTTAGTCACCATAACGTCCCCTTGTTGAATATATATTAAATTTTAGGCCGGGTAAACGCGGGTTGCGTTTCCGGGCCGTTTGATTAGTTTAGCAAAGTACGCCCGATTTTTCAACCCCTCCAAAAACAGGACAAAGCGGACCGTAATTGTTATAATCTAAAATATACCCATTTCTGGAGTTTATTTCCTATGAAAACCAATTTATTAAAACTGCCGGTTCGGGATTTGCTGTTCAAAAATCCGCTGGTGGTAAATTATAAAAAAATGTGGCCGTTTGTAAAGCCGTACTGGTTCCGGGCTGTGTTGGGCCTGGTGCTGGCCTTGCCGGTGGGCGCGCTGGATGCCACAGTGGCTATGTTTATGAAGTATTACACGGACGACGTACTTGTTAAAAAAGATGCGTTTTTTGCCGCGTGGATACCGCTTTTAATTATTGTGTTTGTGCTGGTGCAAAGCGTGCTGACCTATTTGGTAAAGTACCTCAATACCTGGGTGGGCAACAAAATTACGCTAGGGGTGCGCAAAAAACTGTTTGAAAAACTGCTCACCATGCACAGCGGTTATTTTGACCAGGTGGACTCCGGCTTTGTAATGATGCGCTTTAACGGCGACGCCGACACCGCCTGCAACGGCCTGATTAACAACCTGCGTATGATTGTGACCCGCGTGTTTTCGTCCGTCACGCTGATTGGGGTATTGCTGTATAACTCCTGGCAGCTTACTTTTATTGCCATCGGTGCGTTTGCGGTGGCCGGCGGGCTGATTTTTATTGTGCGCAAAAAACTGGAAGAATTGGTGCGGGATGCGGTTATTGTCGGCTCTATTGCCATGCGCGCTTATAACGAAGCCTACAACGGCAACCGCACGATTGCCGCCTATAACTTGCAAAAAGACCAGGAAGTCCGCTTTAACCACTTAATGGACGAAGCCTTCAACCTGAATATGGGCATGATTAAACACACGGGGTGGCTGTCCCCGGTCATGCACTTTATAGTGTCTTTGGGGTTGGCGCTCGTGTTCTGGCAGAGCAGTTCCATGATTGTAAAAGGCACCATTACCAGCGGTAATTTTACTTCTTTTGTCACGGCGCTTTTAATGCTGTATACCCCGGTTAAAACCATGGGGGATAACTATGTGGATATTAAAAAAGCGTTTTTGGCGATTGACCGTATTTTTGAAATTTTCGCTCTTAAAACCAAAATTTCGGATAAACCCGGCGCCCGCAAACTGGCCGGTATCCAAAAGGAAATTGCCTTTGAAAATGTTTCCTTTGAATATAAACCCGGCGTGCCGGTGCTTAAAAACATCAACTTAAAAACCGCCGTGGGTAAAACGGTGGCGTTTGTGGGAAACTCCGGCGGCGGGAAATCCACCATTGTCAGCCTGCTCCCGCGGTTTTATGACCCGCAACAAGGCCGCGTGACGGTGGACGGTGTGGACGTGCGGGAGGTGGAAATTGCCTCCCTGCGTGACCAAATTGCCGTGGTGTTCCAGGATAACTTCCTGTTTAGCGGAACCATCCGCGATAACATTTTAATCGGCCGCCCCGGCGCTACGGAAGCGGATTTGAAAGAAGCCGTAAAGCACGCCCATTTGGACGAATTTATTGCCTCTTTGAAAGACGGCTTAAATACGGTACTGGGCGAACGCGGCATTACGCTTTCCGGCGGGCAACGCCAGCGGGTAGCCATTGCGCGCGCGTTTATCAAAAACGCCCCGGTCATTGTGTTGGACGAAGCCACGAGCGCCTTGGATAACAAGTCCGAAGCGGTGGTGCAAAAAGCGTTGGACAACCTGACCAAAAACAAAACGGTGTTTGTCATTGCGCACCGCCTGTCTACCGTAGTAAATGCGGATATGATTGTAGTGCTGAACCAGGGCGAAATTGTGGAACGCGGCACCCATGAAGAACTGTTAAAAATTCCCAATGGGGCGTACGCCGCTTTATACAACGCGCAATTTAAGCATAAACAATAAAGCCGGGCCATTTTCAAAAGGGCGCCCCGTTGCCAAAACAGCGGGGCGTTTTTTTGCCCCTAAACAGAGGGGGAATTTGTTATAATTTGTATATGAGAAAATACGCAATTTCCGCCGCCCTGCCGCTGGTGTTTACCGTGGTGGCTTGGGGCTCTATTTTTGATGCGGTCCCTCCGGCCGCCAATCAACCGCTTTCCGCTCCTGCGGGCACTGCCCCCGCCGGGGATGCCCCTGTGCGCGTCACGACGACCACTTCGCTCACGGCGGTAAAAATGCAATCTAAATTGAGTGACCCCGCTTTATTTAAGAGCGTGCTGGATTATTCGTTCCCGCAGGAACTTTCCGGCGCGGCGGAAAAATGCCGCCAGGGGGAAACGGACGAGTGCTATTTTTCTTACAAAGGTTTTGAGCAGGACCCCAACGCGGCCGTGGCCGCCGCCGCTAACCGGGAACTGGCCGTTCTTTCCGTACAGCGCGGGCTATTAAAACAAGCCTTAAAACACGCGCGTCAAGCGGCTAAATTACTGCCGGACGACCCGTACCCCGTTTTGCAAAGCGGCTGGATTTTGTTGGAAATGGGCAAATATAAAAAAGCCCGCCAAGCCTTTGCGGACGTGATGTATTTAACGGCCGATTTTGAGTATGTTTCTTCCGCCAAGTTGGGCAGTGCCGTTAGTTTTTATTTAGCCAAAGATTACAAAAAAGCGGCCGAAGCCTTGCAGTATTTGTACACGGCGGACCCGTATTCTATCTCTTTAACGGCCTATTTATTGGGCGCGTCTGCCGTGCATATAAAAGGTTCCGCGCGGCTCGCGCCGGTGTTTTTACAGCAGGCGTTGGAGCATGACTCCAACAATTACGCCGCCGTAAAATTATTGGCCTCTCTGGCGGAAAAAAATAAAAACACGTTGCAGGCGTGGCAGTATTACGCCACGTTGCACGCATTAGACCCGCAAAACGAGCGGTTGGCCCAAAAAACCGCCAAATATCAAAAAGAATTAGGCGCCAAGGCGGAAGATTATTTGTATTATTTGCGGTTGGAAACCCCCATTGCCGCGCGGGTGGAATCGGTGGATTCTCCCACGGTGCGCATGGCCTTGTACGGCTTGCGCGGGAGTCCCGCTCCGGCGGTGTTGCAATCGGTTAAATTGGTGGCTTCCGGCCCGGCCCGCGTGCAGGACGAAAAGCTCGGCACCGTAAAAAATGTGGCCGCTTTCCAACTGCGCCAATTAGTGTATAACCCGCAGACAAATGCGGTGGATATTATGGACGGTAAAGGCCAGGTGGAATTTTCGGCCAAACGTCCGTTTACTTTTGTGTTGGAACAAGACGACCGCACTTTACTGGTGCGGGATGCACAGATGCAAGACCTGTTCGCCGCGGATTTGAGCGATAAAGAGCTGAAAGGAGCTTTGACCGTTATTCCGCAGGTGGGCGGTATGACGCTGATTAACACCGTGCGCGCGGAAGATTTGGTGCCCGCTTTATTGGCGGCCCGCGCACAAGACGTGCGGGAAGAAGAAGCCTTGCGCGCTTTAGCCGTGGTGTTGCGTTCGGCCCTGCTGGCGGAGGTGGAAACCAACCCGCAGGCCGCGTACCACATTACGGATAACAGCGAGGTTTTCAAATTCAACGGGATTAATTTGGTATTCCCCAACTTGTTGGAGGCCGCCCGCCAGAGTGCCGGGGTGCGTTTATTAAATGCCGTGCCCGGCGTATATGCGGATTGCGGCCCGTTGGGGGCGGATACCATTACCAATACGCAAACCAAACCCGCGTATGCGTTTTCTCCGGCCAATGCGGCTAAATATATGTTGGCCAATCCTCCGGCGGATTTAGTTTCCAAACCGCAGGATTCTACCCAATGGTCCGGCGTTAAATGGGCCTATTGGATAGATGCCAAAGACGTGGAAGAACGCCTGGCCCAAAAAACAAAATTCGGCCGTTTGCGCGCCTTGGAGCCGTTAAAACGTACCGCCAACGGGCGGATTTTAACCTTGCGTTTTACAGGCAGTAAGGGCGAATATGTGGCCCAAACCCCGCAGGAAATTTCTTTCCTTTTGGGGGCCGGGTCGTTAAGGTCCGACTTTTTTGATGCGGCCCCTTTTTATAAAGGCAAAAATATCCGCTCGTTGCTTATCCGCGGGTATGACACCGGGCTGGGTACCGGGCTCTGCCTGCAAGGGGCGCAAGGGCTTGCCAAGCAAGGGCTCAATTATTTGGGCATTATTAAATATTACTTTCCCGAGGCACGCCTGTTAGATACCAAAACAGGAAAAATAAATTAATATGGAAAAAACAAAAATACTCTATTTTATTACGCGTTTGGATTTGGGCGGCGCCCAAGCCAGCGTGCTGACTACCTTAAAAGGGCTGAATAAACAGCAATTTGAGCCTTATTTAGCCGCCGGACAAGGCGGGCGTTTAGACGGAAAAATCAAAAACGAAGTCAAAAACCTGTTTTTCATTTCCGCCCTGCGCCATGACGTGCGCCTGAAATGGCTGCTGCATGACGCACTGGCTACCGTGCAAATGGGGTTGTTAATGCGCCGCGTAAAGCCGGATATTATCCACACCAACGCCCCCAAAGCGGGTATTTTGGGGCGTATTGCCGCGCGGATTTTTTGGCGCAAAGCCAAAGTGGTGCATACCTTCCACGGATTGGGTTTTGCCAAGGAACAGGGCGAAAAGCGTTTTAAGGCGTTTGTCAGCGTGGAAAAATTCTGCGCCCGCCTGACGGATGTACTGGTGTTTGTGTCCCGCCGTAATGCGGCAGAGGCCAAAAAATTGGGGATTGGCAAGGGCGTACGCAGTGAGCTTATCCGCGCCGGGGTAAATTTCCGCCCCGTACTGCCGATTCATTTTGACCCGGCCGCCAAGCGTGCCTCCCTGCATATTCCGCCCAAAGCCAAGGTGGTACTGGCGATTGCCAATTTCAAACCGCTTAAAAACCCGCTCCATTTTGTGTTGGCGGCCCATAAAGTGCTAATGCAAATGAAAAACGTATATTTTATCTATACGGGTGACGGAGAATTAAAAGAAACGACCGAAAAACTGGTGCGCAGTTTGGGCATAGAAAAACAAGTGATTATGCCCGGTTGGCGCAGTGATGTGCTGGAACTTTTAGCCATTAGTGATGTATATGTAAGCGTTTCTTTGCGCGAGGGGTTGCCGATGTCTTTACTGGAGGCGATGTCTATGCGCGTGCCCGCCGTATGCTATGATGTAGACGGCATTGGCGAAGTGATTACCAACAATAAAACGGGCTTTTTGGTGCGCCCCAGCGATATTAGCGGCCTGGCGGAAAAAATAAAAGTGCTTTTGCGCCATAAAGCGTTGCGGGAGCGTTTTGAAGCCGCTATTGATAAGAGGGACTTTTCGGAATTTGCCATTCCTGCCATGATTAAAAAGCAGGAACATTTGTACCGCAGTTTGGTGCCGCCTTCCAAAAAAATGGCGGGCCGCCGGCGCTTTTTCCGCTCCGGCAAAAAATATTTCAAACATTTCAAACCGGGAGATAACCATGGATTACGCAATGAACGAGCTGGAACAAGAGGTGCTTAACGCCACCCGCGAACTGGCCCAAAAAAAATTAAAACCGCTCCGTGCGGAAATGGACGCCAAAGAAGAATTTAGCCATGAAATGCTGGAAGAATACCGCAAATCGGGTATGTTCGGCCTGTGGCTGCCGGAAAAATACGGCGGCTTAGGCGGGGGGATTACCTGCCTGGCTATGGCGTTTGAAGAGCTTTCCCGCGTGTGTGCGGGGTTGGCGCTTACGCCGGGTACTACGGCGTTGGGCGCTATCCCCATGTTTTTGGCCGCTACGGCCGAACAGCGCGAACGCTGGTGCTATGATTTGGCTACCGGCAAAAAGCTGTGGGCCTTTGCCTTAACGGAGCCGGAAGCCGGCTCGGACGCGACCGCCCTTAAAACCACCGCCACGAAAGACGGCGATTATTATGTGGTAAACGGTACCAAACATTTTATTTCTACCGGCAAAGAGGCCGATTTTTACACCGTAGCCGTCAATACCAATCCGTCCCGCGGGGCGCGTGGTATTTCCCTTTTAGTCATTGAAAAGGGCACCCCCGGCTTTACGTTTGGTAAAAAAGAACAGAAAATGGGGATTCGCACCAACCCGACGTACGAGCTGATTTTTGAAAATGTGCGCGTGCCCAAAGCCAATTTGCTGGGCAGCGAGGGCCGCGGCCTTTTGTATTTGCAAGAAACGCTGGACTATTCCCGCCCGGGCGTAGCCGCGCAGGCCGTGGGTATTGCGCAGGGCGCGTTGGACGAAACCATCCCGTATTTGCGCACCCGCAAGCAATTCGGCCAGCCGATTATTACTTTCCAGGCGTTGGCGCACAAAGTGGCCGAACTGGCCGCCAAGACGGAAGCCGGCCGCGCACTGGTATATTCCATTACGCACAAAATGGATAGTGAGTTCCTGCCCGCGGTAGCCGCCGCGTTGGAAAACGGTACCCCGGTGCATGACGAACTTAAAAAGCTCAAAGGTGCCCGCTGGACTAAATACAGCGCCGAGGCCAAACTTTTCTGCGCCAATACGGCTATGGAAGTGGCGGACGAATGTGTCACGCTGTGCGGCGGAATTGCCTATACGCGCGAATTCCCGCTGGAAAAATATATGCGTGATGCTAAAATTACCCAAATTTACGAAGGTACGGTGCATATCCAAAAGAACGAAATTGCCACCGCGCTGATTAAAGAATACGCCTCCCAAGGCGAATAAGGAGATTTTTTGTATGCATATTGTAGCCTGTGTAAAGCAGACCCCTAAATCCGACAATGTAAAAGTGGACCCGCAAACGGGTTGTTTAATCCGCTCCGGCGCCGCCAGTGATATGAACCCCTTTGACGAATACGCGCTGGAAGAAGCCGTCACATTAAAAGAGCAGGTGGGGGGGCAAGTATCCGTAATTACCATGGGGCCGCCGCAAGCGGAAGCCGTGTTGCGTGATTCTATCGCCCGCGGGGCCGATAAAGCCTACCAACTGGGGGATATGGCGTTTGCCGGTTCCGATACCTGGTCCACCAGTTATGCGCTTGCTAAAGGGATTGAAAAAATCAATGCCATTACGCCTGTGGATTTAGTTATCTGCGGCAAGCAAACCAACGATAGCGATACCGGCCATATCGGCCCGCAAATTTCCGCGTGGCTTAACTGGCCCAATGCGGCGTTTGTAAAAAAAGTATTGCACATTAGCGCCCACTCCGTGACGGTGGAACGCCTGACGGAAGACGGTACGGACGTGTTGGAAATTCCCTTTCCGTGCGTGTTAAGCGTGGTAAAAGAAATCAACAAACCCCGCGTAAAAAGCCCCAAAGGCCGCATTTTGGCCAAACGGGCGGAAATTACCAAATGGACGGCGGACGACGTGCAGGCCGACAAAACAAAACTGGGTATGAAAAACTGCCCCACGCGGGTGGTAAAATCTTTCGTGCCCAAGCGGGATGTATGCGCCGTAGCGGTGCCCGGGGCCAACGGCAAGGAAAAAGCCGCCAATCTGGTGGCCTTGCTGAAAGAAAACAACTATATTTAAGCGGGGATTTTACAAATGAACGATTGGAAAAATGTTTGGATTTTAGCGGAAGTAAACCACGGCAAATTAAGTGCCACCGCGTTGGAACTGCTCCATGCCGGCCGCCAACTGGCCGACGCGTTGGGCGAAAAATTATGCGCGGTTATGCTGGGGTATCAGGTAGAAAAATTTATCCCGGAGCTGTTTGAATACGGCGCCGATACCGTGTATGTGTGCGACGACGCCCACTTGCAAAATTATGTGGATGACGTATACGCCAAAACTTTGGCCGCCATGGTGCGGGAATACAAACCCAACAAATTTTTGTTGCCCGCTACCAATATGGGGCGCTCGCTTTCGGCCAAAACGGCCGTTTTTGTGGGCACCGGCCTAACGGCAGATGCCACAGACGTAAAAATCAATGCGGAAGACGGCCAACTCCATGCCACCCGCCCCACTTTCGGCGGCAACTTAATGGCCACCATTACTTGCAAAAATACCCGCCCGGAGATGTGTTCCTTGCGCCCCATGGCGTATGAAAAAGCCGCGCGCGTATCCGGCCGCCGGGGCGAAGTGGTAAACTTCCCTTTTCAGGCGGATAAATACACGTCTTTAGCCAAGTTTGTGGAGTTCATTAAAAACGACGGCGACGGCTTGGATTTATCGGAAGCGGAAGTGATTGTGGCCGGCGGGCGCGGGCTTGGAAAGGCGGAAGGATTTGCCTTACTTAAAAAATTAGCCCAGCGGTTGGGCGGTGCGGTGGCGGCCAGCCGCGCGCCGGTGGATAGCGGCTGGATTGATTACCGCTACCAGATTGGTTTGACGGGCCGCACGGTAAAACCCAAAGTATATATTGCGTGCGGGATTTCCGGCCAAATCCAGCACATGGCGGGTATGAGCGGTGCGGATGTGATTGTGGCGATTAACAAGGACCCGCAAGCGCCGATTATGAAGGTGGCGAATTATGCGGTGGAGGGGGACCTATACGAGGTTATCCCCGCCATGTTAGAAGCCTTACATTGATAACAACTGGTGGTAGGATTTAGAGATTAACGCACAGAAAGCAAAATAACATTTTGCTTTCTGTTTGCGTTTTATGGGCAACATTTTTCCATATTTGGCCATCTGAGCGGTCCCTTTGGGCTAGAGTGGCATACAGCCACACGTCGCCCAAACTAAAGCCCGCCCATACGGCGCAAATCTGAAAAAACAGCCTACAAACACTAACTCTTGTACTAGCACGAACAACAACGGCAACGACAAAAAATATAAAAATAAGTAAAAATCAATAAAAAATAAAAGGGCGCGGGGAAAGTTTTTTAGGAAAAATTATCCTTAAAA
>ERZ1034976.228-NODE-228-length-53117-cov-103.384324_pt1 | contig 53117 bp, 47 predicted proteins | sample MGYA00520623_ERZ1034976 | MGnify/ENA primary metagenome ERZ1034976 (study PRJEB33766, sample SAMN09781774) | gut metagenome | biome: gut microbiome | host: Homo sapiens | place: Madagascar | study: EMG produced TPA metagenomics assembly of the PRJNA485056 data... | reverse complement strand
AACAGCACTGCGGATGGATATCTCGTTGCTCGCTAACTTTTAGCGGACAGCAATATTTCGGTATAAGTCTTAAGATGAAAAGTACCTTACGCAAGAACTCCAAACGGGACAATGGTGCCGACAACTCATCAGGAACTGTTGCCTACATGGGGCCGGAAATGTTTACCGCACATCCAAATGCCGTCAAGGCTACTGATATCTGGGCCTTGGGTGTGACCATCTTTGAGATCGCGGAAGGCGAATTGCCTTTTTGCGGTCAGGGTGGCATTATGGTTCTTCATGGTGCCGCTAGCCCGGAAATGTCAAGTAACTGGTCGGATAACCTTAAATCACTTGTCTATTCATGCTTGTTGAATAATACATGGGATAGACCTCTGGCCGAACGAATCAAAGACTTTGCAAACGATATTCTCGAAGGAAAAGATGTGGCTTGGAAGAAGTCGGCTGGAATTAACGATTATGGCAATGATAAATCTGATGATCTGAACAACATAAAGATAATAATAGAGCAATTATCAATGGATGGACAATATAAAGAAGCATATAATAAATGTTTACAATGTATGGAAGAAGGTGTCGCCGTAGAATATGCCAAAATGAAAAGTACTGAACTTGTAAAACAGATGAGAAGTGCCAATAAGAAAAACAATGCCAAAGTATGGTGTTTGGTTCTTCTTGTTTGCGCCGTGTCTACAGTACTCGTAGCGTTCATTCAGATATGGTGGAGTTGATAAATAATGGTTTAATAATTAATATTCTGTATTTTATGGAAATGAAATTTATTTATGATTCTGCTCTAAATTATGATTTAATTAGAGAGATTTTTCAAAGACGGTTTCCTGAGTATAAAACCGCTAAGTATTATGGATGGCCAAAGCTCAAGAAAAGCATATTTCACCAAGCTTATGTCACAATCAAATATGACAAATCAAAAGATGACCAAAAAATCGCCACGAAAGTATATGTTTTAGAATATAATAGTCCCATTTGGCCATATTTGATGGGAATAATTCCATATTATGTCATACAATATTTTGGTCAAGCAGCATTCCTGCAAGATGTCACAAAGGTTGTTGAAGAAGAATTAACTCAACGTTTCCATAGTATAGATGCATCAAAATAAGGTCGTACTCTTATCTTACCGTTAGAGAATTGATTTTCTTACTCATTGTTGCTCTGAGTTACCTTTAAGAATCAGAGTATGGATGAGTCAAGAAAATCATCGATCACACGGTCAGGTAACTAATATTCAATGGATCTTTATCTATAATTTGGGGAGTTATATACCTGTTGACTAACTTTTGGCATATCCCATTAGCAATCAGACAATTGCAAGCAACGGATTAATCATTGTAAAACAAGTTAATAATTAACAACTTATAAGAGTTTGTAGTCAACACGTATATGGTTCCCAAAATTTGTTGTATTATGTTGTAACTTATATAATTACGAGTAATTATTATGATAACTGTAATTCAATCACAAGAAATTGAGAAAACTGCAATAGATCTTGAAAGTGCATTAGAATTGTTAGAACTAGAGAAGATTCATTTCTTTTTCTGTTCTTCTGACGATGTTAAAAACGATAGAAAAGAGTTACGATATAGTTTAAGTAGAAAGAATTATATCTTAGGGGAATTACATTTAGTTGATTGGACAGATCTTGGGTTAATCAATACACATGATACACAGCAAAATATTCAATCGGCTTTTGATGAGATAATACTTAAGAGCGACTATGTGGTCTTCATATTTGGAGATAAGTTTGGGGCTAATACGATGCATGAATGGGATATTTGTATCCATAGTACAAAGAGAAAGCCAAGAATTCTTTTGGGGTTAAAACAAACCTCAATAAATACTGAAGAAAAGCGTTCAATACTCGATTCAAGAAATATTATTGTAGATTGCGCATATTCAAATATCGTAGAATTTGAACAAAAGATAGTTGATGTTTTAATTGCAAGACAAAAAAAGCGAATAGACAAAGTCAAAAAGATAATAAAGGAGCACAGAAAGAACCTTACAGCGTCTGATTGGCAGAAAATCGCACGGAAATGCACAGAAATTGAAAATCATGCCAAAGAATATAATGTTCATATTAACGAAAATATTATGGGAATAAAACAAATGGCTTCAAAGCTAAGTATCAGTAATGTTACGTCACCTACTTCAAAAACACGGATGCGAATTAACTCTCATTCTGATAAGGTTATCAATTATCGTAAAGGTAAAAAGTAGTAATTCTATAATTGCTAAATAGAGGCTTTATTCATTGCAACAGACCGACAACTGTGTGATTCAAACAACATTCCTTATAAAGTTATATTATGACTCTCAGGGATTGGTTCTTACACATGGCTCAGCTGACTGTAGTGTAAGAAATGAAAACACAGCATATTCGTTAAGTCAACGACATGGATATAATAAAGAATAATCGAATTACCATTCTGAAAGATAATGGTTGCGGGCAGTCACAAGATGACATTCAGCTCCGATTGTGGCTCAAGATGTACGATGAATGTCAGTCACAGCGTCGGCATCATGAGACGGCTCGGGCGAATCTGTCGATCTGCATAGTCACGGCAAATACCGCAATATTCGGGTTCGCTGTTCAGGGATATCTTAATGGCATATATGCTTGTGCCATGATCATGTTCCTGTCATTGATCGGATTCCTTTCCGTAATGGCATATTCCGAGCGGTATAATTTCTATTGGCGAAGAAGTCAGTGTATTCGAAAGCATTTGGACCATACTTACATGGGAGATCAAATCAATAGTCGATTAAAGGAGGCGAAAGATTATAGAGCCGATGAAGAGGACGAAAAGAAATGTCCGAACCGTTGGCCAAGATGTATTAATCATCACAATATTTGGAAGATAACCCATGTGGCAATCTTTGCCATTGGATTGGTTGCCTTAATCGTCATTCTTGCTCAGCCAAGAACATGCTCACATTCAGAAAGGTCAATGGTCATCAACAATCCAACCTTTGTTAATGATTCCAATTAGGATGATGGGGGAGTTCTTCTGTTTGGGGAACATATTTTCACAATTTGATTGTTTTGTGCGCACATATGATAGACATTGACACTATCGTAAAGTGCGGTATACTTTGCCTGTGGTCAGCGTGGAATATCCATAATCTTACCACATCAATGCCTCAAGCATTCCACGTCGCAATTTCCAGAGGAAGAAAAGTGAGAGTACCTGCATTTCCGCAGATTGAAATCCACCACTACACTGAAAATAATCCTCAATGTCGGTGTAATGAAAATGAACATTGACGGTTTCACCATCAATGTATATGATGTGGAAAGGAGCGTCTGCGATGCCGTGAAATTCAAGAACAAAATCGGCACTGATGTATGTTCGAGATAATCAGCAACTATCTTGAGCGTCCGGAAAGGAACATCTCGAAACTTATGGACTATGCAAAACTCCTCAGAGTACACACGACTCTTGAGAAATATCTGGAGGTCAAGCTATGAGCAAAGAAATCGTCAAAAAATACGGGAAGTCTATCCGAAGCCGACTGCTGAACATCGCCAAGAGCGAAAACATCTATTATCAGACTATTCTGACACGCTACTTTCAAGAGAGATTGATATATAGAATGTCTCAGACTTTTTACCGTCAGAATTTCTACCTGAAAGGCGGAGCGCTGATGTACGCCCACGAGAAGTTCGCGGCCAGGCCGACATTGGACATCGACTTTCTCGGCAACAACATGTGCCTGGAGGTCTTGTCGGCCTACGCGCTTCGCGCACCCTGTCCGGGTGAATGACCTCCAGATACAAGTACCCGCGCATACCGTATTCGCCAGAAAATGACGCTGCCACGATCAAATTATCAATCAACTGTATTTCTAATAATTTTTGCGGATTGTTGGGTTACAAACCAGCTAAAATTTCATAAGGGAGTGAACAAAGTAATTTTACTCTTATGAAACTGTCAGATTTTTACGATGAGGAGATCATCGTGGGGTACTTTTATGGGGAACTCAGAGGAATGTTGGAGACAATCCGACGCAGGGTGTTCAACGGACGTGTTGAATATGACGAGATGGTCAGCGAGCTTTATCTCTTTCTGGCTCAGGATGATTGGCGGAGGATCAGGACTTTCGACGCGCGGAACGGGTGCTCGTTGAGGACTTGGCTGTCAACGGTGGCTTGGAGGTTCTTCCTGGGGCACAGGAAGTGGTTCTCTTCTTTGCCGGGGGAGTGTCCGGAGGAATGTCCTTGTTATCCATCAAAGGGGGTGGTGGACAGGGTTGACGTACGCATGGTGCTTGAGGCCATGCCTAACCATCGGTATGCGGAGGCGGTGAATCTGCTGGTTCTACGTGGCTACGAGGTCAAGGAGGTAGCGGAGCTTTGGCACACCAATGTCTCGAATGTCTATAACATCAGGCATCGGGCGATAAATCAGTTCCGGGAATGTTATCTGTCTTCGAATCATGGGAAGAGAATCGGATAAAAATGTTACCTTTGCAATGTTGGCGCTTCGACAGGCTCGGCGACCTGAACGGAAAGAACTGAACCGGCGCTTCGGCGGGCTCAGCGACCGATGAAGATTTAGAATGTGGTGAAAACTTGTTTGAATTTACTGTAATCCAATCTAATGCTTTGCAATAGAATAACCTTGACACTGTTGTTATTGACATTATGCCTGTCTTCCCTTGCCGGGACGAGGCGGGCGTTGGTCATAGGCGTCGGGACTTACGAAGATCCGGAGTGGATCAGGATCAATGGGGACAAGGATGTCAAGCTGGTTGTGGACATGCTGAAACTAAACATTTTCCACGACATCGCGACACTGACACAAAAAGAAGCCACCAAATCAGCCATTGTAAAGGAGTTCAAGGCATTGGCGGAAAGATGCGCCGAAGGCGACACCGTGTATATTCATTTCTCTGGGCATGGGCAGCGGATGACGGACATCGACGGCGATGAGGAGGACGGCTGGGACGAGTCGTGGATTCCATACGACGCTTACAGGAAGTACTGCGGCAAGGATCAAGGTGAGAAGCACCTATGCGATGACGAGATCGGGGTGCTGCTCATGAATATTCGTAAAAAGGTAGGGGAGAGCGGATTGATCGCGGTGGTGGTGGATGCGTGCCATGCAGGAGACTCGACACGGAAGTCTGGCAAAAGCGCCGACGTGGTGAGGGGTGTGTACGACAACTTCGTCATTCCCGGGAAGCATCGGGCGAACAAAAGGAAGCAGCTGCCGGAAAAGTGGCTGACTCTCTGTTCATGCCTCGACTACCAGCTCAACCAGGAGCATCCGGACGGACACGGCAAGCTCACTCTGGCGCTCCACACACTTTGGCCAAAGATGAGGGGATTGGACAACGAGACCTTGGTGCGGACGCTTGACGCTTACTACCAAAGAAGTGACGTGAAAGGGCGGTACCCGCAATCGCCAGTCTTGACAGGCGAGATGGACATACGGCGATTTTCGGAAATATTCAAAAGATAATGACTTGGCCATTGAGGAAATATTCCGATTGCAGATGCGTCAAAGGCGTTCTGGCTGGGAAGGAGGAGGCTCAGAAGCACCTCTACACGCAATGTCGTGATCGCTTTGACAGACACGCCGCTCATTTTGAACACCTTGCGGAAGCGGAGAGAAATGACTTGTTTCAGGATGCGTTCGTGATTCTGTGGGAGAAGATCGGGAACGGACAGATATTCATAGATGACGGTAAGGTTTATGCGACCAGACGTGGCGGAAAGGCGACGGAGGTTCCCGACTTGGGCGGCTATTTCCTGCGTATCGCGAAGAATCTGTACCATGAGGTTTTGCGGTCTAAAGGGAGGATTCTTGAGGTCATCGGGGAACTTGATGACGAGAGTGTCCTTTGGTGGGCCGACGACAGGGACACCATGCGGAAGATGATCATCAAGCAGTCGGTCATGATGCTCGCTCCTCGTTGCCGGGAGATTCTGACCATGTTCTATTACCACGACATGACGTTGGAGGAAATTCAGGCGGAACGTCCTGAAAGCACAACATATAACGGAGTCAAAAGCGCGAAAGCCAAGTGCATGGCGATCCTGCGGGCACGGATACTGAACAAATTCTCAGATGCCGGGATCAAGATTTCTGAATATCCCAAACAATAAATCTAATGAATATGAAAGAGATAGATGGCACACCTAAGGACGCCCTGACGGACGGGATCACCGATGCGGTCAGGGACATCGCCCAAAAGCGTGAGGCAATGGCCGGATGGGAGGTTGAATATTCAAGGAAAAAGAAGCGCGCCAGAATTTTGGTGGCATCACTGGCCTTTGCGGCATGCATTGCGTTCGGAGTGTTCCTATTCTTGAGAAACCCTTCCGGGCCGGCCTTGAAAGAGCCCGTGCTCAGAGGTGGCGTGTCATACGACGCGGCCTTTGAGATGATTGACTCGCTCATCCAAGCCGGTGACACAGCCGAGGCACGCGAGCGGATCATAGAAACCCGCCAAGCGATCGGGACAGACACGATTGAAGCGTTCCATTCGGTTGAGCCGAAGCCATCTAAGGATGAGATTGAATATTCAAGGGTCCTCGTCAAGGATCTCCTGTCAAGACTTGATGAATTGGAGAATAAAATATTGAACACCAATGAATAAACGTATTCTATCAATAGCCTTGCTTCTGCTGTCCGCAATGCTGTGGATGTCTGCGCAGGAACAGCGCGTCGATTCTCTGGCCTACGCCCGTGAACGCATGAAAGCCGGTGTGGCCGTGTTTAATGATGCCGACAAAGGCTATCTGAAAGGTCGTCAGTGTTTTCTTGAGGCGTTGCCATACGCTGATTCCGCCTTGACCGTGACGCTTTGCCGCTACATAGGCCTCAGTTGGTACCATCAGACTGCGGATGACATGGAGGTCAGTGATTTTGACAAGGCCGAAAAGGATCTGGAAACCTCATTGGAATGGTACAACAAGGCCGGGGAACGATCTTGGGCTGTCGCTTCGCTGACAGAGTTGTCTTTTCTCAAAGACTATAAAGGCGACATAGACAGGGCTTTGGCCAGTCTGGACGAGGCTGAGAAGAAATTGGACATAGGGATGGATGAAGAACTTGCCGACATTCTGAAAAACAGGTTCAGACTCTTCAGCAAGTACGGCATTGTGGACAAGATTCCGGCATTGTCCATCAAAGTGGATTCTTTGATGAGTGCGACATCGGATAAAGGAGTCCGGCTGATGTGCCTGGAACTTCAGATTGACAATGCGGTCAAGGCCGGTCACACTTCCGAGGCGATTTCTTTGTGCCATGATGCGATCGGGCTGTTGGAAACATCAAGTGACACCCAAGGACGTGACACAAAGATGTATGCGATCCTGAACAGACTCCGCCCGTTGTGTCTGGCCACACAAAAATACTCCGAGGCCATGGACATCAGCCGGAAGATGCTATCAATCAGGGAAAAGGACAGCGGTTCGGATGTCGGGATGGAATATTTCCATGTCGCCGAGGTCTATCAGGCTCTTCGAGACACAACAAAGGCCTTGTCATACGTTGACTCCATCATGAACAATGGAGGTAAACCAAGTGTCGATCCGATGATGGAAGGCCGCCACCTGCAATTGGTCGGCATGCTTCACGGACGGTTCGGAAAATGGGACGAGGCCGTGAGGTACTACGAAAAGGCGGATTCGGCTATGGCCTCTGTGGGTTCAGACAGAGAAAGATTGTGGCTTGGATCATTGAAAGCCTCTGCGTTGTATAACGCGAAAAGGTTGGATGAGAGTGAGGCGGAATATTCAAGATACTATCAAGGATGCAGGAAAGTCTATGGAGACGACTCTGATGTGACCATCACGGCGCTGAACTATCTGGCTAACATCCGGGCATATTCAGGGAAACTTGAAGAGGGGAGTCGTAACCTGCTTGAGGTCAAGGAGAGGATGACGAGAAAGATTGCCGAAAGGCTGCGTTTCCTGCCTTCGGAGACCAGAGAGTCGTACCTCGACAATTTCCTTGATGTGACGTTCAGGATGACCGCTTACGGGTTCAAGGCCGGACACACATCTGATGAATTCACCGAGAATGCATGGGAAGCTTTGCTATTGTCAAAAGGTCTCCTGCTTGCCTCAGAACGAAGCGTTTACGACATCATCAAAAGCAAGGGTTCTTCAGAGGACATGGCCCTTTACGGCAAAGTTATGAATACGCAAAGGACACTCGCCGCCATGGAATCCCGGTTCGGTTCTGATTCCGACGCAGCCAAGGAGGCCAGCCGGCAGCTTCTGCTGACTGATGCGAAGCTCGCACGTCAATGCGCCGCCTACGGAAATGTCGGCACCTTCCTTGACATTGACGCCAATGCTGTCCGGTCAGCTCTAGGGAACCACGATATCATCGTGGACATGGCGGATTTTAAATCCGATGACGGATCGCACGCTTATTATGCCTACATCGTCAGAAAAGAGGCACCGCATCCGGAACTGGTGCGTCTTTGTGTTGAAAGTCCGCAGGACTCTTTGCGCTATGGTTTCGAAGCTCTGGCGAACGGCGTTGTAAAGACTTTCTTGGCATCGCTTTCATCAAAACTTCAGCATGGTGGCAATGTGTTCCTCGTTCCTTCTGGTGCATTCCACATGATTCCAGTCGAGGCTGGAGCGCTGACCGATGGGCAACTGTTCGGGGAGGCTTACAATATTGTCAGATTGTCTTCCGCAAGGGACATTGTGGGCATCAACGATAAAGACATCAACCACAAGAAACGGCTCTCCGCATACCTCTTCGGAAATCTGGAGTATGGTAATGAATATGCACCGCTGGCCGCGACCGCAACAGAACTCGGGAACATAGCCAAGGCATTGAAGAGGAAAGCCATTGTTCATGAAAATTCCGGTCCGGAGGGTACGGTGGAAGCATTCCTTTCCCTTGGCGGAGAATCCCCGGACCTGATCCACATAGCGACGCACGGCTTCTATTGCGAGCCAACCGGAAGCGAAAGCAAATCAGACGCTTACAGATTGTCGATGAATATGTCTGGCCTTATCATGGCTGGTGGAGAGAAGTTGACCGCAGCCGACATCGCCGCCATGGATCTGAGCGGAACAACCATTGTCAGCCTCTCGGCTTGCGAGACTGGCCTCGGTCATGCGACTCCGGAAGGAATCTATGGCCTCCAGAGGGCGTTCAGGAAAGCTGGTGTCCGCTACCTTCTTGTCAACGTCGGTGAGGCCAGCGACGTAGCTTCCTCGCTTTTTATGGCTGAGTTCTACAAGGCTGTAGTACGCAACGGCTGCGACATCCATGATGCATTCCGTAAAGCCCGCCAAACCGTACGGCAGCGTTATCCGGATCCTTACTACTGGTCAGGATTCCTGCTTTTGGACTGATAATCTGTCGTGTTTGCAGTCGAATCCGCGCATTAAATGCCAGGGACTACGCTCCGTTGAAGATATTCATAAACTCTTCACCGGTGATGGTCTCTTTTTCGAGGAGGTACCGCGCGCTTTTGTGCATCTTGTCGATGTTGGCGGTGATGATGTCGGTGGCTTTTTTCTTGGCGGCGGCGATCATCTCGCGGACTTCGGTGTCGATGTCAGCGGCAGTCTCGTCCGAGCAGGCCAACTGAGATGATCCGCCAAGGTAGGAGTTGCCTTTGGTCTCAAGGGCCATCATTCCGTACTTGTCGCTCATTCCGTAGGTCGTGATCATAGCCCTGGCCATCTGTGTGGCCTTTTCGATGTCGTTCGACGCTCCGGTCGTGCAGGTGTGGCAGATGATCTCCTCCGCGACACGTCCACCGGTCAGGGTGGCGAGACGGTTAAGAAGATATTCCTTGCTGTAGAGGAACTTCTCGCCCTCGTCCACCTGCATCGTGTAGCCGAGCGCTCCGGAAGTTCTCGGAATGATCGTGATTTTCTGAACCGGGGCGGAATTGCTCTGCGCGGCGGCCACCATAGCGTGTCCGATCTCGTGGTAGGCGATGATCTTTTTCTCCTCGGCTGAGATAACGGCGTTCTTTCTCTGCTCGCCGGCCATAACGACCTCGACACTTTCCTCAAGATCTTCGGTCGTGGCGGCTTTCTTGCCGAGACGCACAGCTCTCAAAGCGGCCTCGTTGACGATGTTCGCCAGTTCCGCTCCCGAAGAGCCGGCAGTCGCGCGTCCGATGAGATCCAGATCTATGTCTTCGTGCTTGATATTCTTCAGATGAACCTGAAGGATTGCCTTTCTGCCTTGCAGGTCAGGAAGTTCCATCTGGACACGCCTGTCGAAGCGTCCCGGACGGAGAAGAGCCTTGTCCAGACTGTCCGGCCTGTTGGTCGCGGCAAGGATGATCACACCCTTGTCCCCGTCAAAGCCGTCCATCTCCGTAAGCAATTGGTTGAGAGTCTGCTCACGCTCATCGTTGCCGCCTCCGATGTTGTTCTCACGGCTCTTTCCGATAGCGTCGATCTCATCGATAAAGACGATGCACGGAGCCTTTGCCTGTGCCTGGCTGAACAGGTCACGAACCTTCGCGGCGCCCATTCCCACGAACATCTGGACGAACTCTGATCCGGACATCGAGAAGAACGGGACACCGGCTTCTCCGGCCACGGCCCTTGCGATCAATGTCTTGCCGGTTCCCGGAGGCCCGACCAGAAGGACCCCTTTAGGCAAGTGGGCACCGACCTCGTTATATTTTGCGGGATTGTGCAAGAAATCCACGACTTCCATAAGCCCGTCCTTGGCCTCGTCCTGTCCGGCGACATCCGAGAAACGTGTCTTTATGTCATTCTCGGCATAGACTTTAGCGCCACTTTGTCCGAACTGCATAAAATTACCCATTCCGCCACCTTTGGCCATATTGCTGCCGACACGCCTCATAGCCGAGCTCAGAAGCCAGTACATCAGCATACCCGGAAGCACCCACCAAAGGATGAAATCCAGAAGAGGGGAGCGTTCGCGGTTGAGTTTCTTCACAAAACGGATCTTGCCGTCCTTGTTGGGACTCGGGGCCGTTGACAGGCGGCTCACGAAATCCGGATCCGTGACCGCGCCGGTGACATAGGTCGTGTCTCTCTGCCCTTTGAGTTTTTCCTGATATGTGAGCGGAGCACTCTTTGAATATAACACCTTATCTCCATCAATCACAACGTCATAGACCAAACCTTTATCCACGTCGGAGATGAACGTCCCATAGTCAGTCTCGACCACGCTGCTGCCCCTGCTTCCCGGAAACAGGAATGTGTTGATCAATGCCAGAAAGGCGAACATAAGCACCATAGTCCAGAATATGTTCCCGTTTGGAAACCATCCTCCGCGGGTCTGCCCTTCCGTCTCCTTTGGAGAGTCAGTCTTCTTATCTTCAGGATATTCCACGAATTTCATAATATAATATTCATTAAAAGTCACGGTGCGAATAATTCAAAAATCAGGCTACTTCCGGAAGGCTGACATATTGACGGAAAGAAAATATCATGAATATATTGATACGGCATATTCGTTTTATTGTGTAAATTTGTGGCAACTATTGAAAGTCACTAATAACTGGGATTATGTTTTCTTTTTTGATCAGTCTCGCGGCCCTTGTGGTCGGATATATTCTTTATGGTAAGTTCGTGGAGCGGAGGTTCGGGGCGGATCCGACCCGTAAGACACCAGCCATCACCAAGGCGGACGGGGTGGATTATATTCCAATGCCGGCGTGGAAGGTCTATATGATCCAGTTTCTGAATATCGCGGGAACGGGACCTATCTTCGGTGCCATTATGGGAGCCAAGTTCGGACCGTCAGCCTACCTGTGGATTGTTCTGGGCTGCATTTTCGCCGGTGCAGTGCACGACTATATGACTGGAATGCTCTCCATAAGGAACGGGGGAGCGGGACTGCCTGACCTGGTCGGGGAATATCTCGGGAAAGGCACAAAGACTTTCATTCTGGCGTTCTCCATCATTGTGCTGATGCTTGTGGGAACGGTGTTCGTGTTCAGCCCTGCGTTGATTCTCGGAGACATCGCGGGGGATGGAGGCCGCATATCGATTATGATATGGGTCGGGGTGATATTCCTTTATTATCTTCTTGCCACGCTGATGCCGATCGACAAGATCATCGGACGGATATATCCGGTTTTCGCTTTCGCGCTGATTTTTATGGCTTTGGCTCTGATGGTCTGCCTGTTTGTCAAATGGCCTTCGCTTCCGGAGCTTTGGGACGGGCTTGGCAATCTAGGTGAGCCGAAGGGGCTTCTGAGCGGCCAGCCGATATTCCCGTGCCTTTTCATCACCATCGCTTGTGGCGCGGTGAGCGGTTTCCACGCCACGCAGAGTCCGATGATGGCCAGGTGCCTGACTGACGAGCGACTTGGCAGGCCGGTGTTTTACGGCGCGATGATCACTGAGGGCATTGTGGCGTTGATCTGGGCGACCGTTTCATCGTGGTTCTTCTTTGATGGTGGTGCCGCTGAGGTCGGTGCGACTGTTTCCGCCGCGGCTCCGGATGTGGTTGTCAAGGTTTCCAAAGGTTGGCTTGGCGTTTTAGGTGGCATTCTGGCCATCCTTGGTGTGGTCGCCGCTCCTATCACGAGCGGGGACACAGCGTTCAGAAGCGCACGCCTGATCGTGGCGGATTTCCTGCATCTGAATCAGAAACCGGTCGCCAACCGGCTTATGATCAGCATTCCGCTGTTTTTGATCGCTGGGGTGTTGCTTTGGTACAACATCGCCGATGAGAACGGGTTCAATGTCATCTGGAGGTATTTCGGATGGGCGAACCAGACTCTGGCCGTGTTTATGTTGTGGACCGCGACTGCTTATCTGGTGAAGTTCATGAAGGGGCTGACTTATCTGATCACGATGATTCCGGCGGCGTTTATGACGGCTGTCTGCACGACCTACATCTGCGTGGCAAAGATCGGGCTCGGGCTGCCTGACTCTTGGAACCGCGCCATCGGACTTGCTACGTTTGTTGTGTCTCTGGTTGTGTTCTATATCCTTTATTTCAGACGCAGGAAGTAGGTTGTCTGATTTCGGATGTCAACCTTGCCCATACTGATTTAATTAATATTCAAAGTATTATCAACTACCATTGCCCACATATTCATAGATGAGGAATAACTTTTCCGCCGTATCTTTGCGTCTGGAAAGTTCAAATTGCATCAATGAATATGAAAAAGTCATTTTTGTTACTTTGCGGCTGTCTGGCCATCGCGTCAGCCTGCTGCAAAGTAACCGGCCAAGACCGCCGGAATCAATTACGCCTGCATGGACACCACTGCGCGTCCTGGAGACGACTTCGCCAAATACGCGACCGGTCATTGGGCCGACTTGAACCCCCAGCCGCTTGAGTACCCTATGTGGGGAACCGTGACAAAAGTCAGCGACGAGAATGTTAAGGCTCTCGCTGGACTGATCAAAGACATCGCAGATCACGGTGGTTTGAATGTCGCCTACGACGCCTTCGGCATCCAGCCGACCGACTCCCTCTACGTCAAACCAGAGGACAGGGTCCGCATCTGGTAATATTCCCCTCTGAATATTCATTTTACTTGTTGTCGCCATTGATCAAGTTTACAACAACCTTTACCATCGTATCCATTTCATCTGTCTTGCTTTCAGCGATCATCAAAGTCAATGCTACCAAGGCATTGTCAGCGATACGTTTGTGTCCATCCGGAGCATAAAGGATCCTGTTGTTTTCCATAAACCAGAGGAACAGTGTGGCGGCAATGCGTTTGTTGCCATCGGAGAATGAATGATTCTTGACAACAAGATACAACAGCATAGCCGCTTTCTCCTCCACTGACGGGTATAGGTCAACTCCATCCCAAGTCTGGTATATCTGACCGATTGAACTGTGGAAGGATTCGTCCTTTTCGTGTCCGAAAAGCTCGCTTCCTCCGAACTTGACTTTCAGGTCGTTGATGACCGCCATCGCATTCTCGTAAGAGGCGTGAAAGCACTCCTTTGTGGTTGATTTTACTCCCAACGTCTGATAGTCGTAGCTATCAAGCGTGTCCAAAGCATAAGTGTAGTCCTTCACTACATCGAATATGCTCTTGATCTGCTCTTCGTCCGTGGAGTCAAGATACCCCATAGTGCGGCCCATCACATCCACAAGAGCCTTCAGATCATCGTATTTCTGCTGTGCAAGGTCATTGCGGACGGCGTAGCCTTTGATAAGGTAGTCTTTTAGGACGGAGTTCGCCCAGATCCTGAATTGAGTGCCACGTTGTGATTTTACACGATAGCCTACGGATATGATGACATCAAGGTTGTAGAAAACAACTTCGTGTGTTTGCCATTTGCCAGGTATAGCTCCGTGCGGAGTGGTAGTTGCAATTTTTGCACATACCACATTGGGATCAAGTTCACCTTCTTTGAAAATATTACTGATATGTCTGGAAATCACAGACCTATCTCTTTCAAAAAGAATCACAAGTTGATCCTGCGTCAGCCAAACCGTCTCATTTTCAAGTTTGACATCGATCTTTGTCCTGCCATCGGCAGTCTGATAGAGGATGATTTCTCCTCTTTGCGGAGCATTCAATAGCTCCTTTGTTGTTTGTGTGTCCATAATTGTAACAATTTTGATTACAAAAAAAGGCCATACAGCATTTGCCGTATGACCATATCATATTCCCAAGTTATATAAGTTCAGTAAAACGTTAGTCAGAGAACATATTCAGGATGAGAACCCCATCCAAGTTCTCTATCTATACTTTGGTGGATATTTTTGAAAAAACAAAAAAGCGACATCAGTACGACTATACCAATATCGCGTTGTGGAACTCCAAACGGTCCACGGCATTCAGACTTTCCTTGCAAAGATGACTATATTTTTTGAATATAGCAATATCTTTTTAGTAGTTATTCCCGAATTATGAATGTCTCTATATCAAACGAATGACGAATATAAACGCTATTGGTTGCCGTCCAGATAGTCGGTGTAGAGGATACCGTCGAGGTGGTCGCATTCATGCTGGAAGATCACGGCGGTGAAGCCTTTGATGCTTTCGGTCGTGTCGCGCAAGGTTTTGAGCGAGGTGTAGTTGATGTCGATGTCCTGATAGCGCTCGACATTGCCGCGCTTCCCAGGAATGCTGAGACATCCTTCAGGTCCAAGAGCCTTTTCACCTCTGTGACAAGTGATTTGGATGTTCGGATAGACCTCGAACGGCTCACCGTCCTTATCGAACCTCTGCACCGCCACGACACGGCGTGATATTCCCACCTGCGGCCCGGCGATGCCGACTCCATCCTGTTCCGGAGAGGTCACTGTGGCCACCATCTTCTCAGCCAGGATCTTATATTCATCACTCGTCAGTTCCTTCGTGCTGATTCCGGAGCACTCCGTCCGCAGCACCAGCGAGTCCGCCTTGTCATAAATCGTCAGCACGCGCATAGCTTCGCCATCACCCTTTATGAGACTCTTCTCGGCATTGGTCCAGCTTTCATCATTCCGGCACGCCACAACAGACAGCATAAGTACAGCGGTGAGAATATTCCTTCGTGTTTTCATATTCCTCATATCAATTATTGTTTGTTTTTATCGCCTTGCATAGGTGTTCGCCAGTATCGTGACAACGATAGCTATAATTATCATAGAAATCATTGATGACCAAAATATTATGTCGGACATCTCGGCCAAAGGAAGCAGGCCGGTCGGTAAGCATGTGAGCAGCAAACCGTAGCCGCTGACTTTTCTCAGCCTTCCGATGTCATATTTCGCCCTTTCTTCTTTGCTCGCTGTGTTGTAGCCGGCGATAAGATCGTCCCCTTTGCCGATGAGGATAAAGATGGAGAATGTGATGAGCATAAGAATCACAATTCCGACTATGATGAAGTTTGCCAACAGCATATTAGGGGCTATCTGTTTTGATCTTGACAAAGATAAGTTTTCTGATCAGAAATCCAATATATTTTTCTGATATCTGTATATTCAGATTGCCGTGCATATCTTCGCAATCGGTTAAAGATCAATTTATTCAGGATATAATCAGACGTACGGCATTGGATCTCCAATATTTCCCCTGCTTTGTAAATATGGCGGCATATATGTCCTGTACAGAATATTGTGAGAGGCTTGTTAATATGCCGCCTATGCTTTTAGGGAACATAGGCGGCATATCAGCGCACAATACGCAGGCGTGGAATTATGATTCTGTGCCGGTATTTTTATACCTTGCGGAGTGCCCTTGGGAGCATTGTACTATTATTGAACTAAAAACATTATCTTTACCTGAAAAAATAATGAATATGACAAAAGAGGAAAAATATCTTGCGCTATTGCCTCAGATTCAGGCTCTTCTTGCCGGGGAGACTGACGAGGTGGCGAGGATGTCGAATATAGTTGCGATGCTTAATAGTGAGTTCGGCTTCTGGTGGACAGGTTTTTACCGTGTGGCGTCATCCGAGGAACTTGTGCTCGGGCCGTTCCAAGGACCTGTGGCATGCATGCGCATCGCAAAGGGCAGGGGAGTGTGCGGCACATCATGGAACGAGGAGCGCACTGTCATTGTCCCCGATGTCGAGCTGTTCCCCGGTCACATAGCCTGCTCAAGCGAGAGCCGCAGCGAGATTGTTGTACCTTGCTGGAAACGTGGCCGGATAGCCGCCGTCCTTGACATCGACAGCAAGGATCTGAACACGTTCGGTGAAGTTGACAGACAGTATCTTGAGGAGGTTACCTCCTTGCTCTACGGCAAGGAAAGAGACATCTGGTTCGCCGCCGGCTGCTTCTGGGGAGCGCAGAAGTTTTTCAAACTCGTGGACGGAGTAGTCTTCACGGAAGTCGGCTTCGCGAACGGTTGGGAAATCGACCCGACCTACAAACAAGTCTATACCGACGAGACCGGTCACGCCGAATGCGTCCACGTCCGCTACGATCCCGAGAAAGTGTCTTTGGAGCGTCTTGTCAATCTATTCCTGAATATGATCGACCCGTTCAGCCTGAACAAACAAGGTGAGGACGAAGGCACAAGGTACCGCACCGGCGTCTATTACGATAACGGTGAGGATAGGGAAGTGATCGAAACTGTACTCGGCTCCTTTGAGAACAAAGCCGGCAGGAAATCCGCCGTCGAGCTACAGCCCCTCCGCTGTTTCTACAAAGCCGAGGAGTACCACCAAAACTACCTCGACAAGAATCCCGGCGGCTACTGCCACCTTTCCCCGGCAATCTTTGAACTCGCCCGGATGAAGCCTCATGAGTAAGAGGAATTCCGTACCTCAGAAGCCAGTTTCCTGTACCAAAGACAAGTCTATTTGCCTTTCGTACACCAGAGCACCTTCTCCTGTACCATTCCAAACAAGCTTCTATCCCAAAGCAACGGCCTCCACTGACGCATCTTCGCAGAAAGCCTTGCGAAGTGCATCAAGCGAGGTTGTCCCTTTGTCGAACGCGAACCAGATGAAAGGCGCTCCCTCCGTATGGTACATCTTGCCGATATATTCCTCAAAATGAGCCTTTACGAAATCCTTGACTGAAATCAAAATACACTTTTTATTCAATCAAGCCATTCTCTCAGACAATAGAGGAATTCGTCAAACAAAATTTCTATCTTCTCCACGGAAAGATTTATAATAAGCCCGATGGTACTCTGATACTAGCACTTGAGAATGGATATCTGGAGAATGACGGACTCCTGGGAGAAGTTACGCAAAGTGTCGCATGTAACAATTTTTCACTAACTTTACAATTCGAAATCAGGCACTATCGGTGTGCACTGTAAGATTGTAATTTGCTTATGAACAAAATATCAATCCGTTTCTTCGACGACCGAGAGGTCCGGGCTATTTGGGATGAGGGGAATTCTAAGTGGTGGTACAGTGTGCTTGACATTGTCGGTGTGCTTAATGCGCAGGATGACTATGCCAAGAACAGGAACTATTGGAAGTATCTGAAGAGCAAGTTGAAGAAGGATGAGATTGAACTGGTTAGTGACACTAACCAGTTCAAACTGCGAGCACCAGACGGGAAGATGAGATTGACAGATGTCCTTGATGCTTCTGGAGTTATCGAGTTGGCGAAGAATATGCCGAACAACAAGGCATCGCGATTCATTGAGTGGTTTACTTACGGTGAAGATACCATTGACGGAAAGAGCAAAGCAAAGGCTTATACTTTATTCGAGAGTTCATTGCTCGATAGCATTGAGGTGGGAACGGTAAAAGGACTTCAGCAGATTCACGCTTATCTGTTTGGAGGATTGTACGACTTTGCAGGACAGATACGTTCAGTGAATATTTCCAAAGGCGGATTCACCTTCGCTCCAGTAGCGTTTCTTTCACAGACGTTGCATGACATTGAACAGATGCCGGAAGGATCTTTCGATGAGATTGCGGACAAGTATGTAGAGATGAATGTGGCGCATCCGTTCCGTGAAGGTAATGGGCGAACAACGAGGATTTGGCTAGACCTGATTCTGAAGAAGCGACTTGGACAGTGCATTGATTGGAGCCAAATTGACAAATATGCTTATCTTGCGGCAATGGAAAAGAGCGTGGCGGATAGCACGGAAATCAAGGGGCTTCTGAAAGATGCACTGACGGATAAGGTGAATGACAGGGAGATGTTCATGATAGGAATAGATTATTCGTATTATTATGAAGAACGGTAAAAGAGAATATGAAGAAAAGGTACGCGGCGCGTACCCAATTGACTTAGATGTACATTCGGTCAAGATGTGAAAGAACTGCTATTGACACTCCGGTCGAGAAGAATCTGTTCGACTACATCACGTCTGCGAATGTTTAACTTTAAATGACATTGAAAATGAAAACGATAAACGTAGTTGCAGCCGTGATATTCAAAGATGGGAAAATCTTCGCCACGCAGCGTGGCTACGGTGCTTTCAAGGATGGTTGGGAGTTTCCTGGAGGAAAGGTCGAGGCGGGGGAGAGTCCTGAGGATGCACTCCGCCGAGAGATCCGCGAAGAACTGGAGACCGAGATCAAAGTCGGCGAACTGATTGACACCATTGAATATGACTACCCGGACTTCCACCTTTCGATGAAGTGCTACGCCTGCACCATTCTTTCCGGTGACCTTCATCTGGTCGAGCACGAGGCCGCCCGTTGGCTGACCGCCGAACAGCTCGGTTCAGTCGAATGGCTGCCTGCTGACATCACCTTGATCCCCAAGATCGCCCGACTGCTGTAAGGTTTGTCATTACGACAGCAGCGGGTAGTAACGGACGTTATAATATTCATTGAGCGGCTGTGAATCTATTCCCGAATCCTTGAGTCGATGATTATCGTCACCGGGCCATCGTTGACAAGGGAGACCTGCATATCCGCGCCGAATACTCCTTTGCCGACCGGCTTGCCGATCGCCGCCGAGACTTCCTCGCAGTACTTCTCGTACAACGGGACTGCCAAATCGTGGCCTGCGGCACGAATGTAGGAAGGGCGGTTCCCTTTCTTGGTGGATGCCGTCAGAGTGAATTGCGACACCGCAAGAACCTCCCCTCCAACATCCACGACACTCCTGTTCATCACGCCATTCTCATCATTGAATATCCTCAGTCCCACAGTCTTGCCCACAAGCCAGCGCATATCCTCTTCCGTATCTCCGGTCTCGACTCCGACAAGCACCAGGAGCCCGTTCCCGATCCCGGACACGGTTCTGCCCTCAATGGCAACGCTTGCGCGCGACACCCTTTGAATCACCAATCTCATTATTATACAATATTTTATATTAATGCCTCTATTATGAAAATACAGACAGACGTAGCCAACTTTGCGGCGTGCTACAGGAGCAATATGTAAATCAGCACCGCCGCGGGAACGGGTCCTGAAATATTCATCAGTGGCTGTGAATATTTATCCTCACCCTTGCGAATATATTGACCGTCAGAATTATACAGCGCGGTGGAATATCTGCTGTCGCCTTGGCGTATGTTTTTCCCGTCCCAGCTGAAAAGCACCTTGGCATATTTGCCACGACCGCCACGCAGCTCCACACCGTTCCAATTGTATAGAATCTCACCGTAGCGGCTGCCACCCCCGCGGATATATTCACCATCGAAATTAATCAAAACCTCTGAATATTTACTCTTCCCCGCCCGCAGGCAACTTCCGTCCCAATTGTACAAGGGCGCCGAGTAAACATCCTTCCCGCGCCTGATGTAAGACTGCGCGTCCGCCACCACGCAAGCAAGGATCATTATGAATATAACAAGCGCTATCCGTTTCATATTTAAGCGATTATTCTTGCCGCCTAATTATCGCCTCCACACTGCTCCTTTTCGATCTCATTACGTAGATCCGCAAGAACCTTCCCTTTGAAACTGAAATATTTCGGACCTTGGTAAGCTCCGGAAGTGTTCTGCTTTTCAACAGGAAGAAACGTTCCCGTAAAGGCTGACAAGCTATAAAGCCGCCCGTCATATTCAACCTTGTCATCCGTCGCGACCTTTAATGGAATATTCAGTTCATCGAATATGACCGTGTCTCCTATGTTTATTCCAACCATATGGAATTTAAAATTTGGCCTGGCTATCCGCTTCTTTTTCTCCGCCTCTTCGTTCTTGATGGCGTTGTCCTGTTCCTTATTCTGGGATATTACCGGTTTCCCGTCAACATAGATGGCCAGTTCCGCATCGTCCAGAAGATCGGCCATATCACGCATAATGTCAAGTGCCACAGCGGGAGCGATGTTGAAAAACTCCCTGTTCTGGCGGATCCTCAAATCCGTCAGCCTGTCTATCTGCTTGTGAATCTGCTTTTCAACCTTGCTGTATTTGCTGGTGTAAAGCGTGGCGTAAACCTCAAACGGCAGTGGAACCGCAGTGTTGTCCAATTCCTTCGAGCGAACATCCACAGGACGTGAACTCTTGCCGATCTTGACCCAATCCTCACGAAATGAAGGATTTGTCAATATGTAAACATAACCTTTTCCGGATTCCATGATTGTTTTGGATATTTTAGTTTTATTCGGTAGCGAATTTAATGATAATCCGATAAATATCCTATGCTTATCTATATGGGTTGACTATAAATGATAAATTTACTCGCCGAAGTTTGAACGGCGAACAGAGGTGGCGCAAAAACATACGATATTGCTCCCGTCGAGGACAATAATGCGTGCGGCGGGAGCATTAAAATGATAAAACGCGGCTTCTGGCGGTTGCGGATTCATTCAGATATAATGTGATTACATACTAACAACAATGGATGTGAACAATATAAATAAATGTCAATATCTCTAATTCTCGGCACTATCAAATTATTTTAGCATATGAGTTCTCTTATTCTTAATCTCGATGGAATTTGATATTCGGCTATTTCCCGATGCACAACGCTTAACCATCTGAGAGTCAATATAAAGCATTTTCTTGGGCCTATTTTGGGCGCAGAAGTCGCACAAAAACGCGCACCGTTCCCGGCGGTCGTCACCTGAACGGAGATGGGCAATGCAAACTTACATAAAAATCTGCGATTTTTACGCCCGTCCAATAAGAAAGGAACAGTTTTTTTAGAGGAAATATATGTATATTATGTGATGCTGTCAAGAAAGTTGAGCGACGTGTGCTTTCATTACTTTGACTCCCGGGCAAGTCTGATCTCCTCGTTGATTTCGTCAAGAGACATATCTTGAATGCCTGCATCCGCGGCTGCCTGTCTCATCTCATAGAATGCTGCACGCCCTTTGTTCATTATGTCATCCTTTGCAGGAGCCTCAATGGCGAATGGAATACGACGGCTTCTGACCACCTGGCGCACATAAATGTTGAACGCCGTGTTGGTGCTCATACCGAATTCTTCGCAAAGACTGTCGAATTGCATTTTCAAATCGGAGTCCAATCTAATTGTAAGAGCTGATTGTGCCATAATTCTTAATGTTTTCCACAAAGATAGCAAAATGATTGCAATGTGCAACTAATATGTATTGACTTTATTACTAAAAATATAAATAGCAGATTCGTAAAAGTCGAGCAGATTCTTATTGTCCAAAACGACAGGTATTTTGTATCATAAGTCATCAATTTCTATTTCTTGATTCAGCAGCACTTTCCATTTCTTGTCCACTTCGGCGTCATCAACCGATGTGCCCAGTCTGAGCGGCACCGCTTTCATTCTCATACCTCCAGCTTTCATCAGGGCGAGCAGACCGTCGGCGATGGCTTCTTCTCCCAATACACAGTCCAGTAGGTAGCCTAGACGCTGGAATACGGGAGCGGAAGCGACCTTCAGAAAGTCGGCGTCCAACTTTGTGAAATCCAGCTTTAGAGACAACTCTTCCAATACCGTTGCTGCCCTCGTGAGACCACCGATGTGTTCCTGATATGCTACCATGTCCACTGCCGTCAGTTCAGGGCAGGAGATGTTCAGCCAGCCGGCAGGTACCTCTAGGCGTTCGATGTAAGAAATTGAGATTTCCCTGCGCTCGGCATAACGGATGGCATAGCCTTCGCGCTCCTTGTCTCGTAGAACGGGTGGCTCAACCATCACCTGGAAGCCCATCGGTGTCTGGTGCGCTGCGCCGTGGCGCTCGGAGCCAGTCCTTCTATCCAGTCTGCAATGCTCATGGTTTTACGTATTTATTCTATTTACTTGCACAGTTAGACAAATGTTGTATAATATCGCAAGTAAATGGGAAATATTTGGATGCTGTCTCTGAAGTAATTGGACAAGTATAAGGCGTATCTAGCTTACATACATGCATATAATGTGATGCCGTCAAGAAAGTTTAGCGACGTGTTGGTGCTCATACTGAATTCTTCTCAAAGACTGTCGAGTTGCATTTTCAAAAATGAATATTTTTACAATAATAATCTCATGAAATACCCGAATGAGCAATTTTGTCGGATAAGAGGCGGTTTTTATGGTAATTTTGTCGATTAAGAAGAGTTTGTACAGTGCGAGAAGTTGACACGGTTTAACTTGCGCTCGGCGTATAATTCTTTTTTTTGATCTACCCGTTCAATGCTTCGTTGACGTAGTTGTCAGATGGTTTTCAGGCCTAAATCAGGAGGTCGTTGACCACAGACGCTAACCCTTAATATTGCCGGCCGATCCGACGGTGAGTTTTTCGAAGGATAGACCTTCACATTCTTCCAAAGAAGTCGCTTAACATAATTTAGATTGTGTGCGAAGCGAAAACAGGCGGAGGAAAGAGTCTCGCAGTGGAGCTGCCACAAGTGGAGTTCATAGGGGCGCTTTGTGCCTCGGAGGACGGAACCAAGCCGTTTGAACGAAGCTTTAGCGCAGTGAACTTGCTTTGACAGGTTTGATTATTAGAGAATAATGGAAATATTTACGAACTTTGTGACTGTTCCAACAATGATATCTATGAAGAAGAGAATATATCATACCGCTAATGGAGAATATCCTGGTCATCGGCTCACTTTTGCTGAAAAGTCGGCTCATTTGTACCACTATACATCATTTGTTTCTTTCGTTAAAATCTGGCTTTCTCAAAGACTATTGTTTTCTCCCTTGTCGAAGATGAATGATGTTCAAGAGAAGAGTGTTCGATGTGCATCATCCAATCCCAATAGCATCCCTATATTGAAGGCATATGATGAAATCCGTCGGAAATATAAACAGATTAGTTTTACAATGGATTATGACTCTTATTTCAAAGGGTGCATGTCAACAATCATGTGGGGACATTATGCTGACAAGTGCAATGGCGTTTGTATTGAATTTGACGCATCAAAATTATCCTTTCCAGAAGGGACACTTTGTGGGTTCATTCATTACAAGAAAGCAATGGAGCATAATACTCCAATTCCCACAAGTGTAAAAACCATTGAGGATATAGACAAATATATTCGGCGTAATTCAAGGCGGATTCTGTTTACGAAACAGTCTGGATGGCGAGAGGAAAATGAGTTCCGAGTTGTGTCGGCAAATGCTGACTATTTGGATATAACAGGCGCAATTACTGCAATTTACTTAACCTCATTTAAATCCACAGAATGCCTTTTGGCTGAAAAGCTTGTTAATGACACCGTACCCGTTAAATTTCTGCATTATATTGGAGCCGAGGACAATCTCTTATTGCCGGTGCTCACCGATACTAGAAAGATTAGAGAACAATTAGAGTATAATTTAATTGCCCCAGAGGTCATTGATGCAGAAGTACGCCAGAAAGAACACTTGGCGATGGATATCTTACACTCTGCAAAATCTCATCCTAGCAGTGATAGTAGTAACGAATGATTATGAATCCCAATACTGAATTTGAACGCTTTACTCAGCGTGTTTTCCAAAAACTTGAGCATAATGGTGTTCTCAAGCCGTCTCGCGTTCAGCACAATGTGAAGTTAAAGGGAAAGTCTGGTTGTGAGCATCAGATTGATGTGCTCTGGGAATACGAAAAGGACGGCATTTTTCATCGTGTGGCCATCGAGTGCAAGAATTATAAAACTCATGTTCCAATTGGGAAGGTGAGGGATTTCTTTGGCGTTCTACATGATCTTGATAATGTCAGAGGCATTATGGTCTCAAGCAAAGGGTTTCAGGAAGGAGCTATCAAATTCGCCGACTTTCATGGTATTTCGTTGAAGGAACTCCGAACTCCTGAATGGAATGAGGTCCTCGGATCAATTATTGTCACGACCCATGTGGATTGTCGACATTGTTTGTTTGCTATAGATGGGGGATGGGCCGACCAGAATCATTTCAACATTCAGCGATATCGGGAAAGGTTGGCTATGCTCTATACATCAAAATCGGAATACTGGCTTAAAGCCAGCCATCTTCCCATAGAAACGAAAGATAATATTATCCGCGATTTCGACGGCAATGTAAAATACTCAATGGAGGAACTGGAGAGACAACTCCCTGAGAATCCGGAGCCGGGTTCTTCCTTTGTTTTCCCCTTAGACGACGCATGGCTTAATTCGCGTTATTGGGGAGCGGTAAAAATCTGTGAGGTGAAATACGAGTATGAGAGCAATGAGCAGGAGACCACGTTAAATCTTGCAGCTGATGACTTTGTGGAGGCCATACTTGATGATGCCATTAGTGGGAAGACTGATTATGTGCCGAAATACTGATTTTGCCCCCATTATTGTCTTAAAAGTCCTTGAAAGACTGAAATTGTTCGTATCCCCATATACGACCTAAAACGAATTCATGGTTCTCGCGAAGGAATGTTTAACTTTTAAGACAGTCTCCCCCTGCCGGTATCGGGACAAAGTCGCCTCCGGCAGTCAACTGGAGGAATTCGCCCGAAGGCGATGCGGAAGATGCCCGCTCCTTTGCATAATGTCGCTTGCTCTCAAAGAACCTCCATTCCGGAACGCCCAGCTCAGATAGCCTGGCCTTGTAGCTTACGCCATTGTCATTGCAGTACTTTACGATACTTGCCACTTCTTCTTTGGTCATCATGGTCTTACATGTTTTGGATGGCAAAAGTTCCGGATAATAATTCAGAAGTCTATGACGTGGGAGACCGGAGACTTACAATGCGTTGGCATGGATTGAAACGAGTAAGCAGGAATCCTTGCCGTGTTCCACGTACCAGGCATTTACTCTGCGGCATCGTTCTGCGAGAGTGATGTCCTTCTCTTTAGGGACTAGAAGTTCTGTGTCAAATCCTCTGCTGGGGAGAGAGAAGACTAATCCTGTTACGGTGATGCGGTAGAACTTGTGCTCAAGAAACCGTTCGTTCGTGCTGCATTTGCCGCGGTGTCGGAGCCGTGACCATTGTCGATGAAGATTTTCGTGTGGCTGTAATCCTGTTGTTACGGCAGTCACCGAATTCCAAAGACAAAGATATAGAATATCGACTTGATTACTCTTCTATATCGCTACGTTTATTCCATTATGTGGCCTCGGACATTCTCAGCACACAAGCGCTCAAGGGTAGCATCATATGTCCATTTGCTATCATCATAGATTGCTAAATCTACCAAATTTGAAGATGTGTTTAGAACAGCAAGAGTAAGCCATTGATTTGCTTTGTAATGATATTTGTGCAGATGCTCAAGACAATACATGTCTTTATACAGCCCCTCAATAGTTTTCTCTGAAATACATGTTATGCCAACTATCGATTCGGGCAAATCGTATTGTGCCCTGATATTAACAATCGTACCATTTTGTAGACTTCTTTCCTTTACATAGTTAAGATGTTCAATAAGCTTTTCTCGTGCTTCGGAGCTAAGGTCGTACAATAGGAATATTATGTCAGTTACTTTTGGATGTTGAATATGTGCAATCTGACAGCACAATGCCTCAAATTCTGGGCACTCCCATTTTCTTTTTATTGATCCTGGTTCGTGTTCCTGTTGGAGGCCTGAAATGAAAGGATAGTAGTCTTTATCTATTTCACAAGCAAAATCATTTGCCAGATATTCACGTGAATAGTCGCGCTGTGGAAATAGCTTATGTATAAGATGGTACGCTAAATAGTTTATTTCATTTGTTGAATAGTAATATGAAGAGGTTGCAACCCTTTGCTGGATGTAGTAAGTGAACTTATACGGGTTGTCAAGATAGTGGGTAATCAACCCCAAGTCAAATGCGCTAAATACAACAGGGTATGGATCCTCTTTTTGCTTTATAAGTAGTTCATGCACCTGATGTGTTAGTGCAGGGTAGTTTTCGCTAGTAAGACATACAATAAATACTTCGTCAATGTTATCGCTAATCTTAACTATTTCTTTGTTTTCCTTTGACCAAAAGAGTACATCCTGTGGATTTAATATGTGCTTTCTACATAGCAATCCTTGTTCATACGCATCTTGAACCGCACATTTAAAATCGTGAGTCAAATCTTTTATCGTGCCAGTCCTTGATATCTGTGATAATCGTTTGGATTTTACCTGAAAGCAGATAGCCTTTGTTCCGAGCACGCATAAAGTATCAATATCTGTAATTGTGTGATGCTTTGAGTCTTTAATTTCAATATCTCTAAGCACCCTTTGTTTTCCAAATATCGGCGTAAGCAATTCATAAACAATTTCTTCTGCTGCCTACCTCGGTTACTGCCAGCCTTTTTGAAATACTGTTTATCAGCCATGATCCAATAGTATGGACCTTCATAAAGCGACACAAAAAGCTGATATATCAACGGAATAAAATACCGATCTTTCTCTAACCGAATAATTGGTGTTGCCTGGAGTATATTAAAGTCGCCAAAACGCTGATAAGTTTGGTTGCAATTTGGAGTGATTGAAAAGGAAAAAAGGTTTAGAAACGTACATGCATCTTCAAACTCAATGAGATCGTTACAAGAAATACAAAACAGGTCTCGTAGTTGATTACAGAAAGGAATAATTGCATCATTGCAGAAACAGCTCATTCCGTCATTCTCAAATGGAGACAATATGGCTATAAATGGCGCAAAAGTCAAAAGCTTATTAAACTCTTCATCAGAATCAATGCCGAGCGTCTTATAATTAATACTCCTATTTGGGAAAGATAGCTTTGATGCTTTGGAATTGATTGTTCTTTTGATTTCCAGCGCAATCTCGCCGGCATTGTCAATATTGAATCCCTTGTTTTCAATTAGCCATTCGCGGTCATATTTGTACTTTTTCGTAAGGAAGTGTACATATTCATAGTCGTAAGCTGAATCACCATTGTAATAAATTGCCTCTTGAATGCTCTGTGCTTTAGCCTCGTCAGATAACTCATATTTACCATTAGAAGGGGAACTCTGAATGATTCGATGCATTTCCTGGAATACAGTCTCATAGGATGAAATATGCATTTCTTTCATTAGCACATCAGTATCAAGTACCATCTGATACATATCATCAAAAGTAATAGGGTAGCCCCAGTGAGATTCTGAATGCTGGACCCAGAATCCCAGCAAGGTCATAAGTTCTTCTGTGATCAACTTATCTCTAGATTCAAACTCCTCTGGATTATTCAAATCATAGAAGCAATCCCTCACGATGGTCATTATGAAAGCATATATATATCCAGGGCGCTTTACCAGATCGATAATTCTATCTGTTGTTATCTGAAGTTGCGTCATTGCTTTGAATTAAAATGATTAGTTAGCTAACGTATGGTATTAAGTATTCGATACCAATCCCTTCATATTCAAATATTGTAGTGTAAATATAGTAATATTCAGAACAGAAAACTAAATAATTATTACTTTTCTGTTCTGGAATTGGCTAATCAAACGGAGTTCAGCCAGTGGTCGCCGCCTGATGACTGGTAGCATCGTCAGCAAGACAAAAAATGGGCTGGCTATTAGTCGCTCGACTCTTTAGCCAGCCTCTTTGTGCGAGTTTTCGTCGAGTCAATTTGTTGAGATCTCAACTCGATTTTGAGACACACGAGTCCCAAACATCTTGACGGTCTATTTAAGATGAAACAGGTGCTGCGTAGGTCCTTTTTTGTGTAGCTGCTTTATACGATGAATTTGAGGCGATGCAAAGGACAGGGATTATCGATGTTGAGCCCATTACTTTGCAGCCATAATTCGCATAGTTCCGTTAATTGCTAATGGCTTTTAAGACAAAAGCGTCGTATTAAACTTCTGTAATCTTTTTTAAACGATTAACGATGATTGCTTTTCGGGTGTCGTAAAAACTTACGAAGTCTTTAAATGCATAACTTACATTTGATGGTATAAGCTGGGTCTCTTTATTTACTTTGTTCTGTTTGATCCAGTCTTCTAATGATGTGTCCTTCTTTGATTCATTCAGTCCTGAGTTTAGCAACTGCAAGTTGACAACTCCATTCCAGTAATCAGGATTCGTGTAATACTCTGAAGGGATTGCTTCTTCCGATCCAAATGTATCAATGAGCCTCTTCTTTGAAAATGATGCCGCTGGATGTAAATGGTCCTTGTGATATCTATCATTTTCAAAATTCATGTGGCTATACAGTAGTGTCAGGATAGGGTAGCATGAAGGACTGTCTTTTTGCGTTTTCAGAATGCTCTCAATGAAATCATTGTCGAGAGTAAAGTTCCTATCTTGGCCCTTAAATGCTATTATCATCTCATTGAGAGGGAAGGAGTCACCAGTGTAACCCTTTAGTACATTCTTGATCCTTGTGAGGATGGTGTCAGTCTGGCCACCGAAAACACCCTTAAGTAGGGCAATGCAAAGCCATTTACGCATTTCTTCTTTGCATTTCAAGTACTCTGTCTTTTTGAGGAGATTATCTTCAATGTTGTGCCAGTAGACATAGTAAATGATAGGGATAACAGCATTCTTTGCACGTAGACTGTCGTTGTTGAAGCCCCAACTTTCAAGAAGGAGGAAAGACTGTAAAATGCATTGTTTGATACGTTTCCAATTGGCGCTGAACAAACTGACAGTATCTGAATCAAAGTTCTTTACATTGAATTTGATGTTGTCTTTGAATAGCACAAGACAAGTTTTCAGGATAAAGTCTTCAGATATCATAAAACCAGGCTTTCCAATATTGAAGACATCAGTGACAAGGTCTGCTAATGATTTTCTTGCATCAGAGCCATCATCAGTTGTCCAATTTGCTATTGTTATTGACATCAATAAGTTAGAGAAACTTAATGGTACGCCACCACTATTTGTTCTGATGAAAATATCTAACACAGCATCGATATCCTGCTTGTCTTCTAGGTAGTAATTAATTAGCTTATCTTGATGAATTCGCTGCATCAAAGTAGAAAGCACATTGGTCTGTTTTTCATCAAGTTCATTAGCAATCACATATTTAATCACATCATTAGGTGTAGGTAAAATTAGAATCTCACGGACCGGAAACCAATAATCAGTGTCAACTTCAGAAAGTTTCTTATACTCTGCATCAGTAAGAAAACGGAAGTCGTAGGCAAGCGACATTTCATTTTCAGAAGTCTTTGAAATATCTGAACTCAAGTTCAGATACAGGCGTCTTGTAGGAAGTGCATCTTCGTTGTTTACCCACCATTTTCGTGGCAATTTATATGCGTATGTCCCTTTTAGACCAAGGTATAAACTTGTTAAGCGTTGTTGTCCATCAATAATTGCGTCAAAGTCAGGGCATCCGATTGCGTCAAAATCAGGATTATTGACTTGGAAAAATTCACGGTATGCAGACAGGAATTTATAAAACTTGAAATTCTTCTTTATCTCGGCATCGTAGATGTGCCAGAACATGAATGAATTGATAGGATATCCACGCATTATACTATCGAAAAGCGTTTCAATTTGAGGTGCAGACCATACAAATTTGCGTTGTATGGACGGGAGAAGATACTCCTGGCGATCAATGTGGTCAATCGCCTCCTTAATAGTAATGTTGGGTTGAAATCCAGCTGCCATAAAAAACGAATTGATTAGTATGCAAATATATGAAAATATTTCGTCCAAGATGATGCAATCAAACATGTAAGATGTTTTTTACAGGACCGACATCTAAAAATATTGTCATTGACAAATATCAAAATGAATGTCCGTACGTATGACACTTGTCTATGCTATACGGCTCCAGTTGCAGACTGATACATGCTAATTAGTGAGAATATTAAAATTCCAGATTTGTTTCCATGCCAAAAAATAAAGTATTTTTCAATAATGTGGCGGTAATTAACTATATTTGTGAATGCAAGAAACAATTCCAATGACAATGAATAAGGACATCAACCGAATTAAGGTTGTCCTGGCCGATAAGAAGCGCACGAATAAGTGGCTCGCTGAACAATTAGGCAAGGACCCTGGCACTGTTTCCAAGTGGTGCACAAATACGATGCAACCTAATCTTGAGACGCTCGTGGAGATAGCGAAGTGTCTGGAAGTCGAACCGATGGACCTTCTTCGTCCAATTAATGAACAATAATTATGGCTATCAAGAAATCACAGTTATATAGCGCTCTTTGGGAGGGGTGCAACAAGCTTCGCGGCGGAATGGATGCTAGCCAATACAAAGATTATGTATTGGTGGTGCTGTTCGTAAAATATATCAGCGATAAGGCAAAGAAAGATACAGAAATGTTGATCGATGTGCCTGAAGGCTGCACGTTTGACGACATGGTCGCACTGAAAGGCAAGACAAACATCGGCGAAGAGATGAATAAGATTCTGGCAAAACTTGCCGAAGCAAACGATCTGACGGGAGTTATTACCAATGCGGATTTTGCAGACGAGAATAGGCTTGGAAAGGGCAAAGATCTCGTTAATACAGTAAGCGACCTTATTGGCGTATTCCAGCGTGAAGAGCTTGATTTTTCAAACAACAGGGCTGCTGATGACGATCTTATCGGTGATGCATACGAGTATCTGATGAAGAACTTCGCGTCCGAGTCAGGTAAAAGCAAAGGTCAGTTCTACACACCTGCCGAGGTTAGTCGCGTTATGGCCAAGGTCATCGGTATTGGTAAGGACGAACGCCAAATGATTTCTATATATGACCCGACCTGCGGCTCCGGATCACTTCTTCTCAGAGCAAAGGCGGAGGCTAAGCACAATGCCAGCGTTGACGGTCAGGAGAAAGACCTTGCTACAATTGGTATGGCGAGGATGTCAATGATTATCCACGGAGTTGACGATGCGGAACTACGCCACGGTGACACGCTCAATGATCCTCTTCACAAACAGAATGATACGACACTACAACAATTTGACTACGTGGTAGCAAATCCGCCTTTCTCAATGAAAGGATGGAAGAAATCTGCTAATGATCAAGATTTGTTCGGGCGCTGGGGTGTCGGTGATTTTTTTGCTCCTGTGCCGCCTTCCGGGTGTGGTGATTATGCCTTTCTCCTTCATATTGTTGCATCACTGAAATCACAAGGGCATGCGGCTTGTATTCTTCCTCATGGTGTGCTGTTCAGAGGTGGGGCAGAAGCTGAAATCAGAAAATATCTCATCAAGAAACACTATATCAGCGGTATTATCGGCCTGCCGAGCAACTTGTTCTTTGGTACTGGTATTCCTGCCTGCATCATCATTATTGACAAGGAGCACAGTTCTGCAGCGAAGGGCATCTTCATGATAGATTCTAAAGAAGGATACCAGAAAGATGGGGCGAAGAACCGGCTGAGAGAGCAGGATCTTAAATTAATCGTTGATACGTGGGAGGCTCACGAGGATGTGCCGCACTATGCAAGATTCGTTAAATTCAGTGAGATTGAAGAGAACGACTACAACTTGAATATTCCGAGATATGTGACTCCCGAAGACAAGGAAATACAACAGGATATCTATGCTCATCTTCACGGCGGATTGCCCGCGCACGATGTGGATGTGGTCATGTCTTCATTTTGGGAGGCTTGCCCGACTCTAAAAGATAATCTTTTCAAAAAAGAGGCGAACGGCTATTATTCTCTGGTACCCGATGTTGACAAGATTTCTGATACCATTAACAATGATCCTTCCTATATCAAGCAGAATGAACTCTATGCTGCCGTAATCGAGAAATGGTGCAAGGCAGCATCAGAGGAGATGTTTACAGAAGTGAAGGAGGAGTGCGAACCGAAAGCGTTGATTGCAAAGTGGGGAGAGATGCTTCTTGCAGAGGCGAGAAAAGATTTGAAGCTTGTCGCTCCGTACAATGTGTACGAGATACTTATGAACTACTGGGCTGAAACGATGCAGGATGATTGCTACATGGTCAGCCGTGACGGATGGAAGGTTAACCTCGTGGAGACAAAGAAGAAATCCACATTTGAAGATATGGAGTGCGACCTTTTGCCTGTACCGGTGGTCGTTAACGAGTATTACACTGATGAACTTGGCAAGATTGTAGAAAAACGTTCTGAGCTTGAGCAGATAAATGCTGAAATCGAGGCTGTGCCAGAAGACAATGCGGACGCATTTGACGAAGGCCTATATGAGATGCTCGAGAAGGTGAACGAAGCCAATGTCAAGAAGGCGGTCGCTGCTGCCAAAAAGAATCTGGTTGATGCCGATTCCGAAACGGTCAAGGTCTGGAACAAGTATCTTGAGCTATGTTCAAAGAAGAAAGAAATTTCTAAAGCTATTAGCGCACTGGTGGATGATATGACGAATAAGGTTAAGTCCGAATACTCCAAATTGACACCAGATGATGTTAAGGCCTTGGTAATCGAGAAAAAGTGGATTGCGGAGATTAAGCGTGGCTGTATTTCAGAAATAGTTCGTGCATCCGAATCTATTTCCAATCAAACCTCATTATTGAACCGTAGGTATGCTATACCTTTACCTAAGATTGAAGACGAACTAAGAGAGATTAGTGCTGAAGTCAATGGTTATCTAATTTCAATGGGGATTAAGTAATGGAGAGAAAGTTTATAGAAACAGAACTTGGCAGAATTCCATCTGATTGGATAGTGACGACAATCAAAGATGCCGGCACTGCAATAACTGATGGTATTAATCCTCAGAAATATAGAGAGTCTGAATTCTGTGAGTACAGCATGCCTGCATACGATTGCGGGATGTCCCCGAATATTTGTAAAGGATCATCGATGAACAGCAACCGCACAAAAATTAGTGGTGAGGTGTTGTTGTTTAATAAACTAAATGTGCGTCAGAGGCGTGTCTGGTATGTGGAGAATGCCCCAGCAAATAGTGTGTGTTCGATGGAATTCTTAGCATACAAATCTAATGTAATTTGTCTTCCTTTATTGCGTGAAATTCTTCTCCAGGATAAAGTGACAAATGATTTCATTAGTGTGTCGCGAGGAACTTCAAATAGCCAAAAAAGAATAGCACCTTCAGACTTCTGGAATTACAAGGTTGCTGTCCCTGCTGATATTAAAGAGCAGCAAAGGATAGCCTCATGTTTGAGCTCAATTAATGAGATGATCTCGAAATTGACAGAATCCATAGAGAAGAAACAGTTGATTAAGGAAGGACTGATGCAGGAATTGCTGACAGGAAAGAAACGCCTGAAAGGATTCAACGGTGAATGGCAATCAGTTCGAATGGAAGAAATTGAAATCAAAAATGGATCAATGCTGAAATCGAGCGAATATGAACCAGGTAATGTCCCAGTAATTGCAGGCGGAGTATCGGCTGCCGGATATCACTCGAAAGCTAATAGGCCATCAAATACCATAACGATTAGTGGGTCAGGTGCCAATGCTGGTTTCGTAAACTTCTTTGAAGAACCAATATTTGCATCAGACTGTTCAACCATTAATGAGCAAAAATCGATCTATGTAAAATATTTATACTATGCTCTTTTGCTCAAACAGCCAGAAATATATAAATGTCAAGCAGGTGGAGCTCAACCGCATATCCATGCAAAGGATATTAAGGATATAGTTATTCCTATGCCAACATTAAAAGATGAACAAGTTGCAGTTGCTTCAGTTTTGACAGAAATTGATAAACAAATTATAGCGATTGAATCCCAGCGAGACAAATATCTTCTCATCAAACAGGGCATGATGCAGCAACTATTAACCGGAAAAACAAGACTGTAAGTATATGGAACCATCTACCAACTCCGAAAGAGCCGTACAAAACAGGATTATTAAACTTCTGCAGGAATATAATGGCTATGACTATCTCGGCAACTTCAAGGATGCCGAGAACGGAAATATTATTGAGGATATTCTCCGTAAGTATCTGATGGAAAACCAGAATCTAACGAGTTCTCAGGCCACGGAAGCTATCAATAAGCTTAAAGCTGATGCATCCTGTCCAAGTCAAGAGTCTTTGTATAATAGTAATAAGGACGTTTACAATACACTTCGCTACCCGATGCCGGTAAGCCAAGGTGCCGGTTTGCCGAATAAGCAGGTCATGTTGATTGACTGGAAAAATCCGGACAATAATATCTTCAGTGTAGCAGAGGAAGTTACGGTTCGAAAGCAGACTGTGGACGCCGAACATCGCAGACCAGATGTTGTTGTCTATATCAACGGCATTGCCGTTGCTGTGATTGAATTGAAAAAGGCTACTGTCAGCGTAGAAGATGGCATTAACCAAAATTGGAGAAATCAACAACAAGGTCAGATTCCTCAGTTCTATTCGACAACGCAGTTGCTCATGGCTGGTAGTGAGAGTGAGGGCGTTTATTATGGTACGACCTTGACTCCACCAAAGTTCTATCTCCATTGGAAAGAACCTGCAGGAGAGGGTTATCCTTATGACAATGCGGGAATTCCAGTGTCTTCTTCTACATATGGCCAAAAGGTATTTCCTAATGAACTTGACCGCTCATTGATGCAGATGCTCGAACCAAACAGGCTCCTGGAATTTTTGCACGATTGCGTCGTGTTTGATGGCGGTGTAAAGAAGGTGGCAAGACCTAATCAGTATTTCGCCATCGTGGCTGCCAAAACGAGAATTAAGGCCAAGCAGAGTGGCATTATTTGGCATTCACAGGGCTCTGGAAAAAGTCTTACGATGGTGTGGCTTGCGCAGTGGATTAGAGAGAATATCGAGGACAGTCGTGTTGTGATCATCACTGATAGGGATGAATTGGATAAACAAATTACAACTGGATTTGCAGATGCCGGAGAAAACCCTGTAAGGGCTAAAAGTGGAAATCATCTTATTAGTATGCTTAACGGCAAGGGTAAGGACGGAAATGCTTCGCTTATCTGTACGTTGATACACAAGTTTGGCATTGCCGGAGATTCAAGGGGAGACGAGACTAAGGACAAGTCGCTCAGAGGCAATCGCTCTCCTGAGCAGTATTTGCGAGATCTTGCAGAACAATTACCTGACGGATTCAAAGCGAAAGGGAATCTCTATGTCTTTGTCGATGAGTGTCACCGCACCCAAGGTGGTATCTTGAACAAGGCAATGAAAAAGATAATGGGCGATGATGTGATGATGATTGGTTTCACTGGCACGCCGTTGCTTAAGGAGGATAAGGGGAAACTTACAAGCAGAGATAACTTCGGTCCGTGGATTCATACATATAAGTTCGATGAAGCAGTAAAGGATAAGGTTATTCTTGACCTGCGTTATGAGGCGCGTGATGTGGAGCAAGTTCTGTCTGACGCTGCGTCTCTTGACGAATTGTTCGAGGATACGACCAAAAAACTCACTCCGAAGGCAAAAGAAGCACTCCAAAAGAGATGGGCGGAGATGCCGAACCTGTTCTCGAGCAGAGAGCGCGTGAACCGTATCGTCGCACAGATATTGAAGGACTTTCAACTGATTCCCGCATTGAGGGAGGGATGGGGCAATGCAATTCTTGTGGCCGACAGCATTTATCAGGCATATCGTTTCTGGTCTGCATTCCAAGATACTGCTCTTGCAGGTAAATGTGCTGTAGTGACGAGTTATGAAGGAACAGATCCTTCTTTGGAAGAAGGATATAATGGAGAGTTAAAAACTGAAGCCGACTATAAGTATAAGACTAATAAGAAGATGCGTGGAGATAAATCTCCTGAGGAATACGAGGAATGGGCGAAGTATGAGTTCGTTAACCATCCTGGCTCGATGAAACTTCTTATAGTCGTGGATAAACTTTTGACTGGTTTCGATGCTCCGTCTGCTACTTATCTGTATATCGACAAGGAAATGAGAGACCATAACCTGTTCCAAGCAATCTGCCGTGTTAATCGTGTGAATGGTGAGAGAAAGGATTATGGATATATTGTCGATTTTAAGCACTTGTTTGAGAATATTGAAGGCGCGATCGAAGATTATACCTATGGCGCCTTTGCTGGATATGATAAGAAGGATATAGAAGGCTTACTGAAGAGTAAGGTCGAAGAAGGCAGAAAGGAACTTGATGCGGCACTTGAGAGGTGTAACAGGCTGAGTGAGCCTGTGATGGCTCCGAAGAGCATAGATGAGTTCTTCGACTGGTTCTGCTATGACCAGCATGGTGGAACTGAAGAAGAACATCAGGCTGAAATCATAGCCAATGCTCGCAAGAGAGAAGATTTCTACGATGCTTGCTATACGCTTGTCCGCAGATATACATCAATCTCCATGCAGATGAAAGAGGCTGGATATACTGATGAGGAAGCGGACAAGATCTATCACAATGTCAAAACATATGACGAACTTCGCAACGCTATTTCCAAGCGTTGCGGGGATTATGTTGATCTGAAGAAGTATGATGCTGAAATGCGTGCCTTGCTGGATGATTATGTCGTTTCCACTCGTGTCGAAGTGCTTGAGAAATTGGAAGATTTCTCATTCCTTGATATAATTGATATTAAAGATTCCGGTGAAGTCGAGGTCGATGAAGGTGCTGAGAAAGAACTTGGCGGTCAGAAGGGTGTTGCTGAGACTATGGGGGCCAATGTGCGCCGCGTAATCAACCGAAAGAGGGAGAGCAACCCTGAGGAATATAAATACTTTTCGGAGCGGATAAACAGGCTTCTTGAAGAGTATCATCAGGAGAAACTGGAATATAAAGAACTATTGAAGTCGATTCGTGCTCTCGCTAATGAGATTAAGAACCAACAAGCTGTCGATCCACGTATCAATTCAGAAGGCAAGAAGGCGCTTTACGATAATCTCGGAAAAGACGTTGAACTGGCTCTCAAGATGAATGATGTCATTATTGCAAATGCAGCTCATGGATTCCGCACGAGTGAAGTCCGCAAAAAGAAACTGTATCTGGCAATTAAAAAGGCGCTAGAAGGGACTGGTTTTAGCCCAGATGCTATTTTAAATATTGTTATCCATAATCCAGAATACGATAACTGATGAATATTGAAGGAGTTGAAATAGAGGTGGAACGCAAGCCCATCAAGAATATGCATTTGTCGGTGTATCCTCCTGATGGTAGGGTACATTTGTCGGTGCCGGAGTATCTTACTGATTGGGACGCCAGAAGTTATGTGGTTTCCAAATGGGCATGGATAAAGAAGCAACAGGCTGATATTGCCGCACAGGCGAGACAGACAGAGAGGGAGTATGTCTCAGGAGAGAATCATTATTTCTTCGGAAGCCGAAATGTCTTGAAGGTGGTATATACTACAAGCGGGGCAAATTCCGTGGAGATTCATGGGGGTTCGATGATTATGAAAGTCCGCAAAGGGTCCAGTGTGGAACGGAAAGCAGAACTGATGAATGAATGGTACCGACAGCATCTTAAAGAGTACATCGGCGTTTTGATGGACAAATGGACGTCTAAACTAGAAGAGGCTGATGTGACTTGGCGAATCAAGATTATGAAGACTCAATGGGGGAGTTGTGGTGCAAAACGGCGTGCGTTACTATTCAATCTTGAATTGGCAAGGGTTCCGAAGGAGTGCATAGAATATGTTGTTGTACATGAATTAACGCATCTTCAGGTACAGAATCATAGCAAGGTGTTTGAGGCTCTGATGTCGCAAAGGATGCCGAACTGGCGAAATCTGAGAAAACAGTTGAATGATTTTATCGCAATGCCGATTTAATCGTAGAATTACCAAAACACGAAGTTATATATTGTCTTGACCAATGGATGCATCATACTTATCATCAGTATCTTGCATCGTAACCGTCCCCGCAACCCCATCTTGACGTGAGCGTTGAAGAGTTATATCTTCGCACAAAAACGGAAAAGATGAGAAAGAAACAGGAACAAAGTCCGGTCGAAAGACGTGGCCGGAAACCGGCATTCGCCGATGTGGTGTTGTCAGACGCGAATTCAAACAGTGTCAGTAAAAGTAACAGCATCGAATTGTTGTACCCCAATGGAGTGCGAATCTTGTTGCCTAAGGGGATGCACGACGCAGAGGAGCTGATGAGTTACGTAAAAGCGTATGGAGAGTGATGGGAAGGATGGTATGTCAGTTGGGCGGCAGCCTGAAGTACAGGGTGTATTCCCGTCCTGTGGATATGCGGAAATCGTTCAGGGGACTGGCGGGCATCGTCCATTCCGAGATAGGGCGCCAGCTCAGTCCGGAAGACGTGTATGTGTTCGTCGGAAAGAACCGCAGGACCCTTAAGCTTTTGCACCGTGAGGGTCATGGCCTGACATTGTATACGAGAAAGTTGGACGGTGTTTGTTTTCCCAAGATTGAGGTTGATGAGGAGAAAAACGAGTGCGTCATATCGTATGCGACGTTCGTGAAAATGGCAATCGGAGAGAGATTGTGGGAGTCTGCCAAGCCTTATTGAGGCTATCAAAAAATGTATTAAAAAGTGCTCAAAAATATGCGTAAATATTTGGCTATAAGCTAAATAATAGTTATATTTTATATAGAAACAGAGCACAGAATGATATCGAAAGATCCGAATATAACACGAATGTTGAAGGAGTAGAGAGAGGATATTGTCTCTTGAGGGTCAGGCTGCGGAGCTGTCGGACAGAGTGGCGGCGTATGAGCAGGCTGAAATGTTGCGGAAAGTGTCGGAGGATGATATCATTCAAAGAAGTGCCGAAGATAGGGCTTCCAAGCGTTACGATGAGGACATAGAGTCGTATAAGGCGCGACTCCGAGAGGCGTTTCGAATCGAGGCGGAGGCAAATGCTGAAAAGAAGTATGAGGCAAAGAGACGAAAACTTGAAGCGGAGAAACGAGAACTTGAGGAGGAGAAGAGAGAAGTTGCAAATGAGAAAGGTTCACTTAAACTTGAGGCGCATGGGCTTCAGCTGAAAACAGACGCCGTGAATGCCGCTGTCAAGAGACTCGCCGCGGACAAGACCCGGTTTGACGAGCAGAAGTCGGAACTTATAAAGGGCGTGGAAGCCAAGTATGCGAAGATCCTGGAAGAGCGCGATCTGATGTTCCGGCGCATGGTGGAGGAGGTCCGGAATTCGCTCAACGCGCAGATGATGGAGGCGGAAGTGTCCGTGTTGGAAAGCTTCAGGCGTCTCGTCGCCTCTGTCGGAGGTCCTGCGGAAGAACAGGAACGCGCGATTGCCGAGCTGAAATCGACCATATCTGAAATGACCGCGAAAAGTGTGTCAGGCCTTGTCGAGTCGGCGAAGAAGCTCCAGGAAAGCAGCAGATCCAAAGACCGTCATATTCGTTATTGCCTGCGCAAACTCTTCGGCTCGACAAGTGAGAAAGTGCATGATGACGAGGTGCTGTCGCTGGTCGATTCGGTGCTGGAGGGAAACGGCCTGGAGGTCGGCGACAAGCTTCTGAAGGAGTATAAGTCGGCCAAGGAAGTGGTTGTCCGGGTAAAGAGCCTGATGGAACTCAAGCGCCTGGCGAAAGAATCGGAGCGGTCAAAGGATACCGGAGAAGACGATCCCGAGTCGGAATGCCGGATGGTGGACGCGGCATATCTCCGCTCGCTGCCGCAGCATGGCGCACCGGTAGTGCTCTATCCTAGGGAATACCTGAAGGACCCGTCACGCTATGTGGAGATAAGGAAACAGTCCGGCAGGGATGCCCATTACGAACTGGTGCTGACTCCGGAGAAGCACGAGGCGATGAGATATGAGCTGCCGGTATTTGTGGAGAAAGGGAATCCGGATGCGGTTCCGATACAGGCAAAGGTGGAGGACTACCGTCCATATCCGAAGAGCTTCGCGTCACCGGAACTGGTGGGCAAGATGGAGGTGGAACGCCTCGTGGATTGCGATCCGATATATCCCCAGGAGAAGCGCTATGAGCGAAACGGCCTCAACATCTCCCGTCAGCTGATGGACAAGCTGCACGCGCGGACATGCGACCTTCTGGAGCCATTGTTCGACCTGCACTATTATGATGTGATAAAAGGTGAGTATCTGTTGGGAGACGGTTCACCTGTGCGGATAGTGAACACGGAGACTCACAAGTGCGACAAGCACTATATGGCACAAGTGGTATGTCTGGACAAGAATGCCGCACTGTTCAACGTCGGCAGCCGTGTGGACATGGACGGAAACATATTGAGCCATGGCCGGGCATCCGAAGACCTGGAGCTGCTGTGCAAGGATATGACAAACGCGAGGGCGTTCGAGAAGGACGGTTATTCGGGCTGGAGCAAATGGCTGAGGAAGAACGGGATAACGGAGTGCGCATGCAATGCCCATGCCCGTCGGGAGTTCGAGGAGTCGAAAGCGGAGGACCCGCTGCCGTCGAGGGTCGGATTGGGGTTCAACACGTTGTTGAACATGGTTGAGCGGTATATCAAGGCTGAGGGGTTGACCGGAAAGCGCAAGAAGGACATCCGGATGGATCTGGAGAAGCCGATATGGACGGTCTTCGTGTCGTGGGCCACAGCCGAATATGACCGGCATCCGAAGGGAGGCGCGATATCTGGAGCGCTGGGCTATCTGCTGAAACGGAGAAAGGAGCTGATGGCGTATCTGAAGATCCCGATGATGCCGATAGACAACAACGCGTGTGAGCGCGGGTTCAAGCCGCTGGTGAAGGGCAGGAAGACATCCCTGTTCTTCCAGAACCTCATAGGCGCATGGCGCGCGTCGATAATGTACAGCTTCTTTGAGACGTGCGCGATGAATCACCTGAATCCTCAGCAGTGGTTGACGTATGTGTTGAACAACATCAAGACCACGCCGGCGGACCAGTTGCCGAACCTGCTGCCGCAGAACTTTGACAAGAGTCTTCTGAAACTTGTCTAACTGAACAAAAGAAAAACAAATCAGAAAAATACGGCGAAAGCCTTAAAGGATAGACTGTGCTCCGCAGCCTTGGTGTTGCTTGGTCAATATGGGTGTGTGGGGACGGTTACCATAAATTCCTTAGGCAATGGGGTCATTGTCAATAATGTCATCGAGCCTCAGCCGCTTAATCTTGTCAATATTATCTTCCATATATCCTTTGTATTTAACTATTTATCGCTCTTTATCTTGATTCTCTCTACCGTGTCTCTCTTGCTCTTGTCCACGATGTCGGCGTAAATCTGCGTGGTGCCGACGTTGGCGTGGGTGAGGAGGTGGGAGACGGTGTATATGTCGGTGCCTTCGTTGACCTGGAGGGTGGCGAAGGTGTGACGGAAGCAGTGGAAGGTGATATGCTTGTCGATACCGGCCGTCTCTATCAAAAGCGGGACTTTGCGATTGAGAATGTACGGCGAAAGGGTAGGGAAGATGGCACCCTTCCTCCTGATCGGCCTCAAAATGGAAACTGCCTCCTTGGAAAGTGGTATGCGGACGTTATTCCCTGTTTTCTTGATGGTAATGCACATATAATAGCGCCGCTTCTCTCTTTCCAGATTCTCCCATCTAAGAGCCAGCAAATCGGCTTGCCTAAGACCACAAGCAATATCGAAGCGAACAGCCTTTTTGACTTCTTCATCTTTGAATGGAGCATATTTGATAGCCTCTATCTCTTTGCTGGTCAGCCTCTCGCGTTTGCACGTATGATCCCATTTGATTCCTTCAATCTCATCAGTAGGATCGAAATCTATCATGTGGTCTGCGTAAGCGATTCGCAATAGCCTCATGATGTTCTTTAGATAACCGGAGGCCGTATTGGTCGAATAACGGCGGCGGCCATCTGCTTTCGTTGACTTCAGGAGATACTCCCTATATGCCGTCATGAAAGCGACAGAGACGTCTCCGAACCGGCATGAGTTGTTGCAAAACTCTTTGAATGTCTTAACGGCCGCATAGCACTCCTTCCTTTTATAGGCACCGTGACTTTCAAAATAACCGATAACATCAACATCTTTGTTCAGCGAAAGGAAAGAGAAATCCTTCTTAACGGATTGGATGTACCGGAAGCAGCGGATCTCCTCCACCATCAACTCTACAGTCTGATTGAAACGCCGCTCGACATCATTGCAAGGTTTGGTATAAGTGGTGAGATTCAAATGCTCCTCTTTCAAGTATTTGCCATCAGAAATCATGATAGGAGGCATGTATTCGAGCGAATACTCAGTCATACCGTCAGGTCTCTCAACTCTCTTGACGATTACTCTGCCATTCTCTTCATAGCATCTTGATGTCTTTACGTAAAACAAGCTGTTCTCTCTGTCCGGTACGGACTTGGACGACTCCATTAGCAATCTGCTGCAGAACTAACCGGATATCTAACCCATAAACTCCTGGAACCTGGAGGAGTGGAATCCATTCGTCCCACATGATAGATTCTTTTCTCCAAGCGCTGTCGACGTCAGTCATGGCGTAGAGATAGTGGACACCCAGACACCAGGTCCGGACACAGTTCCTCTCCAGAAAGACCAACGACCATGAACGGCCTTTCCCCGTTGCGTCCATGACGCCCATTAGGGTATAAGTCGGTTCGCCGATGATGGGGAAGTGGTAGATGGGATTGGATCGACAGATCCTTTTCAGAAGATTACGCAGCGATATTTCACGCTGGCCGGCATAGTACTTCAGCAACTCATCTACTGATATTGACAGCTGATCGGATGCTTCACGGACAGACAGTATCCTGTCCAGTCCGCCAATCAAAGATTGTTTCCGTTTCATAAAAATGGTTTTTGTTCAACCAAAGATGGAACGGAATGTTGAAAATAACGCTACAAAAAGAAGAAGAGAAGTCCGCAAAACATGCCTTATAAACCACTGGAAAACATTTTTGGGGAGTTCTGCAAGGACAATTTGATGTTTTAAAATATAAATAACAATAAATCAAGTGATTACAAGCCAAACACTCCAACGATAAATGAATCTTCGTAATCAATAGTGGTTCAAATGTGGTTCAAATGTGGTTCAAATATGGCCATAATTCCTATGTCTTGTCCTAGAAATTTATCGCAATTCGCTAAATAATATTTGATAAACGATGTGAAAACCGTGTTGAACCTGTCGCTTGCAGAACCTAGCAAATCGCTGATTATCAATTATTTACGCGTGGTTATTTCCTGGTGCAGAATGTTAAACTCATTGATAATCAATGAGTTACAGAGGGCGTGGTAGAAAAGCGGTGCGCAAAACTCGTAAAAAAACTGCTACCAAACTGTATAAATCTGCATGTACAGATGCATCGGTGACATCTTTTGGAACTTGCTCTAGCATAAGAAATTGAAGCTCTTAAAGCAGCCGATTTCTACCATAACTCGGGCATTCTCATGTCTGGATTCAAAGGTAATATTTTCCTCTGGATTTACAAGCGGTATGAACCGTCTTTCTGGTCAAAAGAAAAGGATTATAGCGGCTTCATACGAACCCGTCAGTACACAGTTTTTACAACCGATTACTTCTCGAATCGGGGATTATTCATATCTGTACATTCAGTATGGTATATCTATTACATTGAACTATACTAAACAGGTTCCGGATAGTTCCTTTTTCTTTTGACTCGATAGTTTTCTTTCCTCGTTCCACATAAAAGCATCTTGGTTTCCAAACTTATGACATTAATGTCAATTATTTGGAAAGTCTCCGAATGCTCTTTCAGTCTACCTCTTTTTTGCTTTCACTCTTGCACATTCGACTCTTTTTGCTAACTTTGCAACAGTTGTAAAATTTACGACTGTAAAATTTTAATGAAATGAGGTTTTATGACAGGGAAGAGCAGTTAAAGACACTGCGCGAAATGAGGGAACTATCGTACAATGGTTATTCTCGACTTACGGTTGTCACCGGAAGGAGACGTATAGGGAAGACGACTCTTATCAAGGAAGCCTATCAGGATGAACCCTATGTATATCTGTTCGTAGGTAAAAAAAGTGAATCAGTCCTGTGCGGAGAATTCTGCGAAGAGTTCCAGGAGAAGACCGGGGGATTCGTCCCTCCGATGAGTGCATTCCGTGATGTCTTCCGTTTTATGATGGAGGAAGGAACGCGCCGGAAATACACGCTAGTCTTTGATGAGTTTCAGAATTTCCTGGAGATCAATCCATCCATATACAGCGATATTCAGAACTGGTGGGACAAGTACCAGAAGGAGAGCCATGTGAATATGGTTGTCAGCGGTTCCGTGTATTCCCTGATGGAGAAACTCTTCAAAAACAGGAAAGAACCTCTTTACGGGAGACAGGATTCGACCATCAAACTACAGGCTTTCCCCACATCAGTCCTCAAACAAATCATGGAGGACAACGCTCCGGGATACTCCAACGACGATCTCCTTGCACTCTATACTTTTACTGGTGGCATCCCAAAATATGTGGAGTTGTTCATTGATGTGAAAGCCACGACTTGCGGAAAGATGATCGCCAAAATCTGCAAGGAGGACTCCCCTTTGATAGAGGAGGGGAGGAAACTCCTCGTCCAGGAATTTGGAAAGAAGTATGCGACGTACTTCTCGATCCTTCAGGCAATATCGTTGGGGTATAATACCCAAGCTTCCATTGAAGACTACTTGGGTGGAAAAAGTCTAGGCGGGCAACTATTAAAACTGGAAGACACTTATGACCTCATCCGGAAAGTCAGACCTATTTGGGCAAAGCCCAAGACCCAGACTGTTAGGTACGAAATCAGCGACATCTTCCTCCGTTTCTGGTTCCGTTATGTGGAGAAGAACCAGCGACTCATCGAAATTGGACAGTACCCGGCGCTGCGCAGAATAATGGAAGATGATTATGAGACATATTCTGGTGACGTACTTGAGAGATACTTCAAGCTGAAGCTTGTGGAGAGCATGGAATACCGCGATATCGGAGGGTGGTGGGACCCTAAAGGGTACATTGACAAGGATGGTCATCATCAGCAAGCTGAACTGGACATCGTTGCCCTTCGTCTGAAGGAGAATGTACTCGATGTGATAGAGGTGAAGCGCAATCCGGAGAAGTTTAACAAAGGGCTTCTTGAAGAGAAAACTGCGTACTTCTCTTCCAAGGAGAAGCTGGCTAGAAAGAACAAGATTGTACTCTCAAGCCTCTCCCTGGATGATATGTAACGGTTAGCCTTGCATGATTATTTATGATGGATACAACATCATTGGTTCATAATATTGCCATTTTGGTGGAAAGAGATGGAGGTGCAAACCCTGACCAACTTCATCAAGCCTATGCCTCTTATAGACCATCCTTTATGGAGATAAAGCTGCCATTTAGTTTCCAGGGAGATTTTGATTCACTCTCTGAACACGATTTTGGAGTGATGCTCCATGAGTATGTGCATTACCTTCAAAACCTATCTACTCCGTGGGGCTTGTATTCAAGCATGGTGGAATATGCGGAACTTGTTGAGACGTACCGCACCATTCAAGAATCCAGTGAAGGAATCACGATTCCGATGAAACCGGTTCTCACAGAAAAACTTAAAAGACAGAGGGAACTCATCATTTCAGGTGATGGCTTTAATCCTTTCAACGAAGATGGTTGTTTAAGCATTGATAGAAGCGTCAAAGTATCTGCATCTCGAAGGATTGAGACTGTAGGAGGGAAAAGGACAACTGTCATTACTTGTAAAGTTCAACTTTCTGATGGTCGTCCAATGTAATTTGTCCTTGGATCAAAGATTATCAAGGAAAGTATGGCAGGGATGATTCAACAACTTGTTGATCCTTCTGCCATACATGATAATTTTGATATACCATACAATATTATTAGAATAGTATGTGAGGATATGTTTCCGGAGGTGGCAACAGATCCTGTAAAAATGATAACGGTCTGCTACATGTCCTTGTTTAGCATGTCGCCTGCTCAAGTTTTGTTTGATGAACTAGACAATGCCAACCGTAATATGGATTTAAGCGCGAAAGACCTGCTGGACTTGTTTATGGAGAACAGTAGAATAACAATGAACGGAAATCGATATAGAGTATATGAGTTTTATGGAATGTTGAAGAATAAGTTTGTTGAGGTACTTGAAAGGGTTTTGACTATTGATGCCACCTACATTAGAGAAGCCCTTAGCAGAGCAGATGTGTCAAAAGGATATATACCTCTATTATCCATTCTTTACGGAGACGGTATTTCACGCGAACGAGTAGTTACGTTGATGAACGGAATAGGATTTCCTTGGGTTTGGACTGAAGATGGTATTGTTAATTCTGTAATAAACGGAAATGAAAGTTTAGGGAGCCCTGATGTTAATTTGCTCGTGTGTCATAATGCCATATATTCATATCTGTGCTATCCGAACCAATGGAGGTGTTGCCCTCTACGTCATTTGTGTTTAAAAGGAGTAATAGGAGATGATGAGTGCTGGGAAGAAAAACCATGGGAGGGAAGAACATGCATAATGAATGAAATGGCAAACTGGTTGGGGCTTGATAAGAAAACGATAAAGATTTACTATTGAGACTATAAAAAAGCATATGACGGCAAACTGTCTTGACATAATAACACAGATAACTGTTGAATTGCATAAAGCAGACGCCTCAAAAGAGAAGTTGGGGACAGGGGTTCTTTATTACAACAAATCGTTATCTGGAATGGTGTATGTCTTGACCGCCAAACATTGCCTTTCAGGGCTAGTTGAAAATGATAATGTTTCAATACGAATATATTGTCCTATTAGCCGCAGGTATCAATATATAACCCCTACCAACCAAACAATCCTGCGTCATTCAGTTGATGATGCGGGTATTATTATTTTCAATCAGAGAGATCTTGCTTCAATTAACCTAGATATTCCATCCGTCTATGTGGTTGATAAAAATGTAGGAATTGACGTAGCCGTTACTAAAGGATTTCCCATAGCAAGTCAGGATCAGACAAGCATTACTGGAGAATCGTCTTTAGCGATGCTCAGTATGAATTATCGTCAAGAGATCGCGTCGGGACCAGTTTTTCAGCTTACAACACAAGATGACTATAATGAGGATACTATCATAGGAATGTCCGGTGCAGGAGTTTTTGTGGAGGCTTGTGAAGAGCTGTATATCAACGGTATTTTTACTCGATTCACGGATGCAGAGAGAGGTAAAGTGATATATGCTCAGAGATTGACGTCATTTAACGAACTGCTTAGGCATGAATACAAGAAGGAAATGCCATTAACCTATCTGGGACACCATAGTCTTGGGCACAAGACCTTTGAAAGCAACGTAACAGATTCTGTCGCGAACTTAGGGCCTAGATATTGCCGGAGAGTCAATGTTAAAACAGGGAGCGCCAGATACTTTGACTGTGTGGCGAAAACGCCGCTCTATTATAAGCGACTTAGCAAAACAATAGATTCTTGGTTGACAGAAAAGAGCTACAGAACCAGACCTGACTCTAGCCGAATAGGGAAACTGGAAGAAGACCTAAAATTACTTAGGGAAGATTTCGTCACTGCATTGTCGGAATTGGACATGAGCGTTGAGGAGTCCATCAATTTCTCCGATTTGATGAAACGGGTAGATGACCTTCAGGGTGAAATGGAAGAAGTGCGTCACAATCTCTATTTGGGCTATTCTTCAACTAGAGAAGATGAAAAGGCTGAGAAAGAACTTGAGGCAGACGAATCAAGGTTGACGGAAATATCGCGGGATTTATACTCCTTTTCAGAGGACTATGCTGACTTGAAGGTTGACATGGCCAATAAACCTTACATGATCATTAAGGGGGAAGCCGGATGTGGGAAGTCACACTTGTTAGGTGATGTGGCTAGCAATAGGATTGCGGAGGGACTGCCAACGCTGCTATTTCTTGGAACTGATTTTAATGACGGGAGTTATGAAGCCGTCATTATCTCAAAAACAGGGTTTTCAGGAACTTTTCCAGAATTCTTATCAAGTTTTAATCAGATTGGATGTCAAGTCGGTTCGCGGGCATTGTTGATGATTGATGCGCTGAATGAAGGAGACCATGCCAATTTGTGGAAAAACAGGCTTTCTGGACTTATCAAATCGCTGAACGATTATCCTGCGATAGGCTTGGTAGTATCTGTTCGCGACACATACTATGATGATATTATCCCGGATGACGTAGAAGCAAGTAGCAAAGCGACGGTTATTGAACATAAAGGATTTAAGGGGTTGGAATATGAAGCCGTGAAGCAGTTCTGCTTGGCTTATGAACTGAATCTGCCCAATGTCCCAATCCTAACACCTGAGTTCTGCAATCCTTTGTTCCTTAAGATAATATGTGATACTCTGGAGGCCTCTGGTGAAAAAGATTTCCCCAAAGGTTTTAATGGTGTTTCATCACTGTTTAGCCAGTATTTCTGTGTTCAGGATAAGCAGTTTGAAAAGAAAAGAGCAGAATACAAATACAGGGACGCTGTCAGTGCATCTGTCAGATTATTGGCAATCCCCATTTTCGAAGCCAAATATAATCTTCTTAGAAAGCAAGAAGCAGACCGGATGCTGCAGGCTGCATTTCCTGCTTGTCCTTCGTTACTGGCTGACTTAATAGACAACAACATCCTTCTCAAAACAAAGTCACAATTCAGTGAAGAGAAAGAAGACTGCGTTGTTTTCTGTTATCAAAGGATTAGCGACTTTATAATTGCAAGGGAAACAATCAAACAATACCAGGATTGGGAGGAATTTGCTGGAAGTGTTAAGGAGGATAGTGCACTACATGAAATTATTGTTGAGTCGCATTGGCTGTACAAAGGAATCTTAGAAGCATTTGCTATCTTGATACCTGAAACATTCGGACATGAAATATCCGAACTTATCCGCTATATACCTAAGAAAGAATTAAAAAGAAATTATAATTCTTGTCTTGATTTCATAGCTGAGGCACAGATAAGCAGTTTGAATTGGCGGTCAATTGAATCCATTAACAAGGACGCGATAAGAGGATTTTTAAATTCCAAATTCTGCAGAATTAATCCGGTTATTTGGTATTACAAACTGACAGAACTTTCAACGATTCTTAATCACCCGTTCAATGCTGATTATTTTCATGCAATGATGATGCGTTGCCCTATGCCGCAACGAGACGGAGTTTTCCAATTCTTCTTTAATGATTGCGCTGGATATGATGATGAAAAATGCGCTAACCCTTTACGCAGATTGATAGATTGGGCCTGGTCTGAAGGCGTGTCTGAAAGTTCAGATCCGGAATCTGCTAGATTGGCGGCAATTATGCTTTGCTGGCTACTCTCGTCAACTCATATCAAGCATCGAGATGAGGCAACAAAGGCACTTGTTAACCTTCTTTCTGAGAAGGTTGATGTGCTCATTGAAATCATGAGTTCATTTGAAAAGGTGGATGACATGTATATCTATGAGCGATTATATGCAGTCGCCTATGGGGTTGCTTTGAGAACATCTTCTGACGAGAATCTTGGGAAACTGGCCAGGTATGTTTATGACACCATTTTCAAGCAAAGCAACCCACCTAAAGATATCCTGTTACGAGATCATGCGCGGAACATAGTAGAATATGCCAAATATAAAGTAGGGCTTTCCAATGTCGATATGAGAAAAGTGCGACCACCATATTCCAGTACCCTTCCCAAATGGCCAACAGATGAAGAGGTAGAGCACTTACATATCAGTTATGATGAGCCTGACTTTAAAGAACGAAAAGGCGCTGAGAAAAACATGATTTGGGAATCAGTTAAAGGCGGGCTGGCCGATTTTTGGAATAAATTAGCAGAGCCAGTAATTGATAATTTCTACCCGATTTCGATAGCGGAGGAAAAAGAGTATCAAAAGGCGGAGCGTTTGTTCAAGGGGGATTGGAAAAAGATTGCGAGGGAGTTGGCTAAGGCTAAAGCACACAGTGTTTTGAAAGGCCATAAAGAATCTGGCCCCCAAACATATCGTGAGCAACTGCTGGAAATAATAAACGAGAGCTTTGAAAAGGTTTCCACTGAAGAACAATTGAAGGCAATGAGGGAAGTTATGATTCCTTTCTATGTTAAGGAGTTGCCCTTGCAGCATCATTATGCCAGAAGGTTTCCAAGCGAAGGCGTAAGAAACTGGGTGGTTAAAAGAGCATACGATTTAGGCTTTGACGTTGAGTTGCATGGAAGGTATGACCGTTTTGCAAAGGATTGGACATTTCGTAATTCAAAAGATAGGATAGACCGTGTCGGAAAGAAGTACCAGTGGATAGCTTTTCATGAGGTTATGGGTATTCTTACAGACCATTACAGGTTTGAGGATGATTACGCGAATGAGGGGGCCGGTGCGTATGAAGTTTTTCACGGAACATGGCAATCATTTTTGAGGAACATCAATCCTTCTATGACAGCACGAGAGAAGGTGGTTGACTTAGAGGCTCCCGATAATGATGATGAGATTTGGGGACAGAACTGGTATCAAGAGGAAATGTATAATAATTGGGATTTTAGCGGTTCTGATGAAGCGTGGGCATCCTTGATTAGAGATTTGCCAGATCCAGTTACTATGATTCTCAAAATTGATGATGTCGGAACCGAATGGCTCACTTTGAACAACTCCCATAATTGGTATGAGCCCAAAGATATAGGTAAAGAAAAGCTTGAGTATAAACTTAAGCGACATGACGCTTGTTTGTATATAGATGCTATTCTATTGAAAAAGGATGACGTTGAGCAGGCGATCAAGTCTCTTGATAATAGAGATTTGTGGGGAAGTATTGACGTGCCGTCAGATGATTGGCAATATCTAATAAATCGTGAAAAGTTCTGGTCTCCGGCATATAAAGATGTGTATCGAAACGATACCGATTGGAGTGACTCTATAGAGGGGCTCAACGTTCCATTCATCTTTTCAACTGAAAAGGCGTGTGGGCATGTTGAAGGCGACCAATCTGGCACAATAAGTAAATACAGTGTTCCTTGTCGGAGATTATTTGAAGGTTTGGGGATGGATTATGATGCACATGATGGCCAATATGTTGACAAAAATGGAAATACTATAGCGATAACCTATGGGTATGACCAGATATTGGTAAAAAAGGCCCCTCTTTTAGAATTCCTTGAACAGAGCGGATTGACCATTTTATGGATAGTAAGAGGAGAAAAAAGGGTCTATGTCAGCGGAGGTATGGGTTGTCTCTGCGAATTTGATCCATGCGGTGTGTATTATTTGGATAGTGACAAGAATCCCGTAGGGACACTAAAGGCTTATAAAAGAGTGTGATATGAGGCTGATTTGTTACAGGGCTATGTGCGGGGATGCTTTTCACTTGCGATATGAGGGTGAAAGTGGTATGCCTCGTAACATATTACTTGATATGGGGCAAACCAGAACTTATACTTCGGTTCTGAAGGGTGTTATTTCAAGTATAATTAGCGATTCTGAAAAGATAGATGCCCTATTTTTGTCTCATATCCATGATGACCACATTGGAGGAGCGAGTAAATTCATTAAAAATATTCAATCAGACAGCAATCTAAAGGGCGTTGTTTGCCGCTGGATATACAATGCCCCCAGAAAATATGCAGTAGATTCAATTCACGATAATAGAAATGGTGTGTTGTGTGGGATTACTTCTGGAGATAAGGTCTATGAATATATCATTACGAATTGCCCTTCTGATGTAAATGATATTATTGCAGGGCAGTCATTTGACATAGACGGAATGAAAGTTTCCATCCTATCGCCTGATGAGGATAGGTTGAATCAGCTACGGGAAAAGTATTCTAATAAACGACCTTTATGCAAATTGGAAACTGATGAGACAAGTGTAGAGGCAGGAAGTGTTACGGACGATTATGCTACACCACTGCCTCATTTCAAACCAAACAGTTTCCAAGAAGACACCAGCATTGAGAATGCGAGCAGTATTGCAGCAATATTCGAGTATAAAGGGAAGCGAATCCTATGGTTTTCTGACTCAGTACCGTCTGTGGTTATTAATTCGTTGTCAAAGCTTGGCTATAGCGAGACAAAAAAAATAAGGTGCAATGCAGTACTACTTTCACATCATGGGAGTTCGGGGAATAACAGCTTAGATTTGTTTAAGATGATAGCTGGAGAAAGGTATATCATTAGTGCCGATGGAATCAATCGTCATTGTTTACCGAATAAAGAGACGGTGGCAAGAATCGTAGCGACCTCGTCAGATTTGCCTGTGTCGCTGTATTTTAATTATAGTGACGGGCGGTTGGCGAGAATGTTCAAATCAGATTTGCCTGATGAGTTGAAATCGAAGTTAGATCTCCATTATTTGACGGATAGTGAGGCTATTGAAATCTGAATATTAATGGCTATGTTTGATAGAATTCAGAATTTAGGGCCAGTGACAGGGAATAATAATCTTATCACATTGCTGTCCACTAAAAGTTGTGGACAGCAACGGACTCGAACCACCACTGTAGGAAGTACCCGAACCTCATCAAGGATGTGGTTCCGCACAGGCCTAACGAAATATGGGTCGGCGACATTACGTATATAGAAACAGATGAAGGCGTCTGCTACCTTTCGCTGATAACGGACGCCTACTCACACAAGATCGTCGGTTGGGCTCTCGGTTCCACCCTGGAGACCATATACCCTCTCGAGGCCCTTAGAATGGCATTGGATACGATTGATGACGAGACCGCCAGCCGGCTTATCCACCATTCCGATCGTGGCTGCCAGTATTGTAGTGACGCTTATGTATCCGAGCTCAAGATGCAAAATTCGGAGCATGACCACCCAGTCTCACGGCTGAAAATCCAGTGTTTTTTCGGAGTATAACCACCCCAAAAGTGTCAACCATTCTGGTTCTTCCGCAATTTAGTTGAAAGACGGAGTTTGTACTGTTAGCAAAGGAAC
>ERZ1034976.226-NODE-226-length-53309-cov-11.686859_pt1 | contig 53309 bp, 55 predicted proteins | sample MGYA00520623_ERZ1034976 | MGnify/ENA primary metagenome ERZ1034976 (study PRJEB33766, sample SAMN09781774) | gut metagenome | biome: gut microbiome | host: Homo sapiens | place: Madagascar | study: EMG produced TPA metagenomics assembly of the PRJNA485056 data... | reverse complement strand
GTATATAATTTGTATAAAATGATTAGTAACAAATTAACAATGTTGAAATTTCTGTGCAACTGTGATAAAATCAAGTAAATAATCCGAAAGGTTGGACTGAATATGAATAAAGTCCCTTTTAAATCGGGTATTCATCCAAAGGAAAATAAGGAATACTCGATGAACGAAAAAATCAAAATAATTGTGCCCGACAAAACTGCTGTTTTCCCGATGAGCCAGCATATCGGCGCACCGGCAACGCCGACTGTTAAAATCGGCGATACGGTTTGTGTGGGCACAAAAATCGGCGAGGCTTCATCTTTTGTGTCAAGTCCCGTTTATTCTTCTGTTTCGGGCAAGGTTAAGGCTGTCGAACAGCGTATGCTTGTCGGCGGCAGAAGTTCGCTTTGCGTTGTTGTCGAAAACGATTTTCAAAATGAAACGGCAGAGGGCTTCGGCGTGCCGAATGATGTTGAAAAACTTGACGGTAAAGCGATTACAAAAATCATAACCGATGCCGGAATTGTCGGACTCGGCGGCGCAGGTTTTCCGACAGGAGTTAAAATTTCACCGAAAAATATCGACGAAATTGACTACATAATTATCAACGGTGCGGAATGTGAGCCGTATCTCACCTCCGACTATCGTCTTATGCTTGAAAACGGCGAAAAAATCATTGACGGCATAAAGGCTGTGCTTAAAATTTTCAAAAATGCACACGCAGTTATTGCCGTTGAGGACAATAAGCCAAAAGCGATTGAGAATTTTGAATCGCTTTTGAAAAACGACTCAAAAATCATCGTTAGGTCGCTCAAAACACGCTATCCGCAGGGCGGAGAGCGCAGGCTGATTGCTTCCGTTACCGGCAGAAAAATAAATTCGCACCTTCTCCCTGCCGACGCAGGCGTTGTTGTGCTCAATATTGCTACGGTCAATGCGATTTATGAGGCCGTTTACCTTGGTAAGCCCCTTGTTCACCGCGTTGTTACCGTCACGGGCAACGGCGTGAACACACCCGGCAATTTTGATGTGCCGCTCGGAATTTCGGCAAAATATCTTGCAGAACAGGCAGGCGGAATAAAAGATGAAACCGTCAAGATAATTTCAGGCGGACCGATGATGGGTTTTGCAATGTCCTCGCTTGATGTGCCGGTTACAAAAACATATTCGTCTATCCTCGCACTGACAGAGGATGATGTTGAAAAAATGAAAACAACCGCCTGCATCAGGTGCGGAAGATGTGTCGGCGCATGCCCAGAAAATCTTGTTCCGCAGCTTATGGCAGCCGCCGCAAATGCAAATGATTACGAGCGTTTTGAAAAGCTCGGCGGTATGGAATGTATCGAGTGCGGTTGTTGCACATATGTCTGCCCTGCAAAAAGGCAACTTACACAGTCATTCAAACTTGCAAAATCACAAATAAGGGCAATCAAGGCACAAAATAAAGGAGGGAAAAAATAATGTATAATGTTTCTGTTTCCCCTCATATAAGAGATAAAAGCAACACAACAAAAATAATGCTTGATGTTTGCATTGCGCTTGCGCCCACTTTGATTTTCGGCGTTTGCTATTTTGGACTTAATGCGCTTGTTGTCATCATTTCAAGTGTTGTCAGTTGCGTTTTGTCAGAGGCTGTTTTTGAACTCATTACAAAAAAGCCGATTACCGTCGGCGATTTGAGCGCGGTTGTAACCGGTCTTATCTTGGCACTTAATATGCCGCCCGAAATCGCGTGGTGGGTGCCGTTTATCGGCGGTGTTTTTGCAATAATTATTGTTAAAATGCTTTTCGGCGGAATCGGTCAAAATATTATGAATCCGGCGCTTGCCGCAAGATGCTTTTTGCTGATTTCGTTTGCATCGAGGATGACGGATTTCACTACCCGTCACACCGTCGACGCGTCGTCGGGCGCAACTCCGCTTGCTGTTATCAAGGCAGGCGGCAGTGTCAATGTGCTTGATATGTTTATCGGTTTTCAGGACGGTTGTATCGGCGAGGTTTCGGCGCTTTGCATACTTATCGGCTTTGTTTATCTGCTTGCACGCAAAGTCATTTCGCCGCGTATTCCGGTTGCGGTTGTTGCAAGCTCAATGCTGTTTATCGCATTATTCAGTATCGGCAAGGGCGTATTGAGCGTAAATTATATGCTTTCTCAGCTTTTCACCGGCGGTTTGCTTTCGGGTGCCGTATTTATGGCAAACGATTACGCAACAAGCCCGATTACAAAGCGCGGTCAATATGTTTATTCCGCAATAATCGGCTTGCTTGTCGCTTGCTTCCGTGTTCTCGGCTCAAGTGCCGAGGGCGTGTCATATGCAATCATAACAAGCAACCTCCTTGTTCCGCTTATTGAAAAAATCACAGTTCCTAAACCGTTTGGAATGAAAAAGAAAGAGGAGGTGTGAGATATGGCTAAATCAAAGGTGTTTAAAAACTGTCTTGCACTGCTCCTTATAACGCTTGTTGCCGGCTTTGCGCTTGCCGTTGTAAATGAGATTACGGCAAAGCCTATTTCCGAGGCAGAGAACAAGGCAAAAATGGCAGCGTATGAAAGCGTATTTTCGGGTGTAGAGTTTGAAGAACTTAATTCTTCAGACAAACTTATTAAGGCGGAAAACGATTCCGCTCCCGTTCAGAATGCGAGCGTTGACGATGTTCTCCGTGCCGTGGATAAAAACGGAAATACCGTGGGATATGTTATGTCGGCAACTTCGGCAAGCGGTTACGGCGGCGATGTCAAAATCGCAATCGGTATTTCTGCCGCAGATGATAAAATAACAGGTTTTAAGGTGCTTTCTCACAGTGAAACGGCAGGTCTCGGCGCAAAATGCACCGAGGACGATTTCCAAAATCAGTTTGCAGGAAAATCGGCAGGCGAACTTTCTTATGTTAAGAACGGAGCCGCATCCGACAGTGAGATTGACGCTATCAGCGGCGCAACAATCACATCCTCTGCCGTTACCGACGCTGTGAACGCCGCCACTCATTTTTACTCAACACTGAAGGAGGGACAACAATGAAACAGCTTCTCGAAAGACTATACAACGGCATTGTTAAGGAAAATCCCACCTTCGTGCTTATGCTCGGAATGTGCCCAACGCTTGCTGTCACAACCTCTGCGATAAACGGCATAGGAATGGGCCTTGCGACAACCGTTGTGCTTGTTTGCTCAAATTTCATGGTGTCGCTGTTGCGCAAGGTTATACCGGGCGGTGTGCGTATGCCGGCTTATATCGTCATTGTCGCATCGTTTGTAACAATCGTGCAAATGCTTTTGCATGCGTATGTAACTTCGCTTTACGATTCACTCGGAATTTATATTCCGCTTATAGTTGTTAACTGTATTATTTTGGGCAGAGCAGAAAGCTACGCCTCAAAGAATAAGGTTCTTCCGTCGATTTTTGACGGTTTGGGTATGGGTATCGGTTTTACAATCGGGCTTACGGCAATCGGCATTGTGCGCGAACTTATCGGTTCCGGCACAATCTTTTCACAACGCATTTTGCCGCAAAGCTACGAGGGCGTTGCAATGTTTGTGCTTGCTCCCGGTGCGTTTCTTGTGCTTGCGTTTTTGTGTGCACTTCAAAACAAACTCGGCGCAAAGGGCGCAAACAGACACACAAAATCGGATGAGCCGGAGGGATGCGACGGCAATTGTATGACATGCTCGCTCCACACAACAGAAAAGGAGGGTGAAAATAATGGTTAAAACACTGTTTCTTGTTCTTCTTTCAACGGCGCTTATAAATAATGTTGTGCTTTCGCAGTTTTTGGGAATTTGTCCGTTTTTGGGTGTATCAAAAAATGTCAAAACAGCGGCAGGAATGGGCGGTGCGGTAATATTTGTTATCACAATTGCATCGGCTGTCACAAATCTCCTTTATACATATGTTATCAAAAAACTCGGCATTGAATATCTCAATACGATTATATTCATTCTTGTAATTGCGGCACTTGTTCAGTTTATCGAGCTGTTTTTGAAAAAAGCAATGCCAAAGCTTCACCAATCGCTCGGCGTATATTTGCCGCTCATCACAACAAACTGTGCGGTGCTCGGCGTTGCGCTGACCAATGTTCAGGAGTCAAACGATTTCATCACCTCGGTTGTGACGGGATTCGGCACAGCCTGCGGTTTTGCGATTTCGATTATAATTCTTGCCGGAATCAGAGAGAAAACGGAAAATAACGATGTTCCGGAATCGTTCAAGGGCACACCGTCTGTTCTTCTCACCGCGTGCCTTATGGCAATTGCGTTTTACGGCTTTGCCGGTTTGGCATAAGGGGGTGGCACAATGAATATGCAAAATATTATCATCGCCACCGCAGTGGTTGCTGCAGTCGGATTGGTTATCGCCGTTCTTTTAAGCATCGCCGAAAAGGCGTTTCATGTAGAAGCGGATGAGCGTGAATCGCAGATTAGAGATTGCCTCGGCGGCAACAACTGCGGCGCGTGCGGATATGCCGGCTGTGATGCACTTGCAAAGGCAATCGTCAGCGGCGAGGCAGAGGTCAACGCCTGCCCTCCTGCGGGACAGAGCGGCGCAGACAAAATTGCCAAAATTATGGGAGTTTCGGCAGGTGAGTTTGTTCGCAAAACTGCTTTTGTTGCGTGCTCCGGCACAGCAGATAAAAGGCAGGAGAAATACAAATATTTCGGCACGGAAACTTGTGCCGAGGTTAAGGCAGGTTTGGGTGTCGGCAAAATGTCGTGCCGCTTCGGCTGTATCGGCTACGGCGATTGTGCCGAGGTTTGCGACAACAGAGCCATCCGCCTTGTAAACGGCAAAGCTGTTGTCGAGGAGGAGCTTTGCGGCGCTTGCGGAAAATGCGTCAAGGCTTGTCCGCAACATCTTATTGAGATTATTCCTGCCGGCTCAAAATACAGAGTTCAGTGTGCAAATAACGACCGCGGCAAGGCTGTTAAGGTCAATTGCGACGCAGGTTGCATCGGTTGCGGTCTCTGTGCCAAAAATTGCCCGAAGGATGCAATCACCTTTGCAAACAATATTGCAAAAATTGATTATGAAAAATGTGTCGGTTGCGGACTTTGCGCCGCAAAATGCCCGGCAAAGGTTATTGTTAAATTTTAATAATATTACATAAAAAACGCACCTTACATAAAAATGTAAGGTGCGTTTTATGTTTGTCTTATGAATTTTTTGTCTACCGATTTTACTATGTATTCGTGCTCTGTGTGTGAGGAGTAGATTGTTGACTCGCTTTTCAGCAGTGCGGCATTTATTTCAAGTATGCAAAACTCGGTGTCCTTGCCGCGAATGTCTGTTTTGTACTGCAAATATCCGTCTTCAATGATATATTGCACATCGTCTGTCAAATATATTAAGCCGCGCTGTGTCTTCAGCCCCTGTGTTCTTACCGTTTCCAAATATTCAATCGGCAAAAAATGATAAAGCGTGTCGGGCGGGTTTGCCGTTGCCGGCTCACTGTCTATGTGCTTTGAAAAATAGCGTTGGCTTTTGTTTATTCCGAAAAAATATCGTATTGCGCTTTCGGTTAAAATATCAAAATTATTGCCGTCTTTTGATTTGAAGAAGTTTTTGAGCGATTTTTTCAGCGCACAATAATAAGCACCGCCCCATTTTCGCAGTTTGATACTGTTTTTAATGCGCGTGCGTTTGTTGTCATCTCTGACTCTGCTCTCAACAAAAATCGTTTGCATTGTATCGCCCTTGTCAAAATATTTGCGTTTTTATTTATACTGTCATATCTTCTGAAAACAGCCAAATTCGTTTGTGCGATATTAATTGTCATTCTTTGTCATAAAGATGATTGAAATGTTGAACATTTTTTCGTTTGGATCATAGCTAAATTCGATATCACCGCCGTATTTTTTAACACTGCGCGTGATGCTTTTGAATCCGTATCCGTGAACCGATTTGTCAGCTTTGCTGGAAACAAGCCTGTTTTTGTCGACATTCGGCTCCTTGTCGCATGAGTTTGAAAGGTCAACAACAATCATCGAATTAATTTTGCCGATTTCAAATTTAACTTTGCGCTGAGTGCTTTTCGTTGCCGATTCAACTGCGTTGTCAAGCAGATTGTTGAACAGCGCCGTCAAGTCGTTTCTGTCGATAAAGCCGAAGTCGGAATAGTTTATCTGACGCTCAAATGTCAAATTGTTTTTGCGGCAAACAAAAATATATTTGTTTATAATCAAATCAAGCAGTTTGTTAGATGTTTTGCCTATGTTGTTTGTATTGTCAATATCATCAACAATGCTGTTAATATAGTCCTTAATTTCTTTATTGCCGCCTGCCATTGAATAAAGGTTGTGATAGTGCTTTTTCGTATCATGAACAAACATTTGCAGTTGGTCATTTTGGTGTGCAAGCAGCTCGTAGTATGTGTTGTTGATTTGCCTTTCGGATTGGATAGTGCGAAGCTCAATAAGCTCTGCCTCTTTTTCCGACGTTTTTTGCTGATAAATGCTCGTAAAAACAACAGATACGATAAGTACAAGGCTTGAAACCGCTATCAAAATTTTAAAGCTGTCATCCAAATTAACTTCATATGAAATTATTACAAAAACGGTCAAAACCAAAAGAAGCGACGCAGGATAAATCAACAGGTGCCACTTGATTGCCTCTTTATAGTCTGTTTTGCGCACAACTGCCACAACAACGCGCAGCAAAACAAACAGCAACGATTTGCTTGCCACTATAAGAACTATGTATGAATACGGATTTGAAATAAATGCCTTTGAATCCGTGTCGAACATAACGGCAAGCACATTTATTACGCTGATTTCCGTTATCGTTACGCCTACCGTAAACAGCAGGGAATACAACAACGAAAAAACTGCTTTCATTTTGTAAAGAATCCGTGCGAAAAGCAATTGAAAAATCAACAGCACGGCAGTGTTGATTATTACATTATAATTAAAAAGAATATTTATTCCCGCCATTATCAGGTATCCGACCTGAATTGTGACGGCGTTTATCAATTTTCTGTCTGTATTGTTTATGCTTTCGTAAAAATTAAAGCATATCAGCGCTTCTACCACCTGCAAAATCAGGTTCATATACACAGAATGCAACTATTTTCTCCTTTTTAGATAGCTGTGAAAGTGCTTTCTGAAATCGGATTGCTTTCTATATGAAATAGGAATAATTTCTCCGTTTGTGAGTGTCACTTCATCACGCCTGTATTCGTTGACATAATCAAGGTTGATTATATAACTTTTGTGCACCCTGTAAAAGCAAAGATGGTTGAGTTTCGTTTCCCACTCGTCCATCAAATTCGCCGAGTAATATACCATATTTTCGGTTACAACCTTTACCTTGTGCTCAAGTGTTTCAACATACATTATTTCGTTTGACTGAATGCGTTTTAGCTTGTTTGTGTCCTTAAGATAAAACTGAATCGAGTCTTTGTTGATAAGCTCAATTGCTTTATCAAGACCCTTGTAAAACCTCTCGTAGTTAAGCGGCTTTTTGATGAATCTGAGCGCAAAAAGGTTCATAGCGTCATCAATATATTTTTCATATTCGGTGATAAAAAATATAATAACGTTTTTATTTCTGATTTTCAGAAATTTTGCAACATCAAGACCGGTTTTTTCACCAAGCTCAACATCCAAAAAGGCAATATCATACGCTTTTTCGGAAATTATTGCATCCTGAGCGTTATCGTAGCTGTCGTATGAATAATTTATGCCACGATCTTCGCAGTAGCGCACAAAATAGCTTACTGTAAGTTCGCGGCATTCGGTATCGTCATCACAAATAAGAGCTTTAACAGACATATTTCGATTTCTCCCAAAATAAAATAACTCAAAGCCATCAGCTTTGAGTTAAATATAACATATTTAAAAAAATAATTCAACACTTATTAATTTAAGCTTATTGGCTTTCATGTTAAATTTTGTTGCTGTCATAATAAGCAAGGAGAAGATTGTAAAGCGTTTCCTGCTCCTTTTGCGAAAGATGTTTTATCAAATCAATTATGTTTTCCGGTACGGATGCCTTGAGTGCGCCTGTCAGCAATGCGCACGGACAAATCTCCAGTTCCTCGCAAAGCCGTTGCATTGTTTTGTATGAAAGATTGCTTTTCCCGCATTCGAGATTTGACATTTGAGTGTTGGAAATCGACACCTTTTCAGCCAATTCTTCCTGTTTCAACCCTTTTGAGCCTCTGTAAAATTTAATTCGGTTGCCGATAATCGTATTGCTGTCAAATTTCATAAAATCTATCCTTGCCTTTCAAACTGTCGCTTCTTTTATATATTAACATTATTAAATCGGCAGATGAAGAAAGTACGGTTTCAAAATTTCAAATGAAGATTGAAATTATTCAAGGTGTTTTTAAATTATAACAATCATATTTGAAATCTGTGCAGTTTGGGGCAAAAAACAGTGCAAAATGCCAAATCTGTTGCAATGCTGTCGAAAATGTTATATAACCGAAAAAAAGGAGGTGAAACATATGAAAACTGATGCTCTTTCAAAGGTTGTAAAGGCTATCAACTTCTCAGTTAAAGTTGACTCAAATTCAACAAACACAACAGCCGCATTCCAACCAAAGTTGCCGAAGCAATACAATCAATTCAAAAAGAATGATAGATGATATAGATAATGATAAGTAAACTTTCAAAACGAATAGCTCAATATTTGGCGGATAAAAACAAAATAGACGGTGACGAGATTGATTTGTATCATTACGGCTTGTTTGTTATGATAAGCGAGTTTTTTCTGATGTTTTGCAGTCTTGTAATCGGAATAATATTTAAAATCCCGCTTCAAGGCGTCATATTTTATCTTGTGTTTTTTATAACACACAGGTATGCCGGCGGCTTTCATGCAAAAACAGAATTTCATTGCCAGGCAGTGACTCTCTCTTCATTCCTTATAGGCATTGCGTGCATCAAACTTGCCGAAAATGCAAGTTTTGCGCTTTTTGTCGCAATACCGATATGCTGTCTTGCGATTATGGCAATACTCTGTCCTGCCGACACGCCGCAAAAGGAGCTGACGCGAGGGGAAAAACTCCGATTTAAAAAAATAACCGCTGTTTTGATTTCTGCAATAATATTGCTTGTCGTTTTGTTGTTTAAAATAGGGGTATCATCATCTTATATCGGCGCAATTGTGTTTGCTGTTTTGCTTGAAACAATATCCGTTGTTTTCGGCAGAGCTTTTAACGACAGATTGCGCGAAGAATCGGAAACTTAAATTAATGCAAAAGGTACAGCCCGGTTGATGAAATCGGGTTGTTCTTTTTTTGTTATTATAGTATAATGAGGTCATAAAATATAACAAAAGGTGATTTTATGAAAACCGTATTCAAAAATTGTATTTTGCTTGACGGCACAAAAAATATGGCTCCCATTGAGCACACCGATGTTGTAACGGACGGCGACAAAATCGTTTTTATAGGCAAAGCCGAAATCGGCGCGGATGACAGGGTGATTGATTTAAACGGCAAATATCTTATGCCCGGTCTTATCAATCTCCATGTTCACCTTCCTGCCGGAGGAAAACCGCAGAAAAAGCCGCTCAAAGCAACTCTGCTTTCAAAAATTGCGCTTTCGTCCGCCGTTATGCGCAATTTTACGCTCAAAATGTGCCATTCATACGCCATGCAGGGGCTTATGTCCGGCGTTACCACAATACGCACTGTCGGCGGACTTGACAATATAGACACAAAGCTCCGCGACAAAATCAATTCGGGTGCACTTGAGGGACCGAGAATACTCGCCTCCGACTTTGCAATCGGCGTTCCGGGCGGTCATATGGTCGGCTCGGTTGCGCGTGCGGCGGAAACGGTTGATGATGCCGTGAAAATGGTTGACGAGCTTAAAACCCATAATGTCGATTTGATTAAGCTTATGATTACAGGCGGTGTAATGGACGCAAAGGTTAAGGGCGAGCCGGGCAGGCTGATGATGCAACCGGATATGATTAAGGCATGCTGTGACCGTGCGCACGAATACGGCTTTAAGGTTGCCGCACATGTTCAAAGCCCCGAGGGCGTCAGGTGCGCCGTCCAAAACGGAGTTGATTCGATAGAGCACGGCTCAACACTTACACAAAAGGAAATTGATGCATTCAAACAGCACGGCGCTGTTATGGTTTGCACGATTTCGCCTGCACTGCCCATGGCAAAATTCGATATGCAAACGCTCGGTATCACCGAGGCGGTGCAGTACAATTCAAATATCGTTTACAACAATATGATTGCAGGCTCAAAAACCGCACTCGCAAACGGAATAACTGTCGGTTTGGGCACGGATACGGGCTGTCCCTACACAACGCATTACAATATGTGGCGCGAGCTTCATTATTTTGAAAAGAATGTCGGCGTTTCGCCCGAGTTTGCGCTCTATACCGCAACGCTTAATAACGCGGCTATACTCGGAATTGACGATATAACAGGCAGTATCGAGGTCGGCAAATGCGCCGATATGCTTGTTTCTGACACAAATCCGCTCGACGATTTCAGGGCACTTTCGCAGCCGTATATGGTTGTTGTGCGCGGCAAGGTTTATGAACAGCCGAAAATCGAAAAATACCCAACCTGCGACGCCGAACTTGACAAATATTACGATTAAACCGTTAAAAGTATCTATCTATGTCAAACATTAATTTTTATGTAAATTATTGCATTATTTTTTAGAAAGGAGGGCTTTTTATGGGTTATTCAAATGTTATTGTATTATCGTCGTTTTTGGCGCTTGCGTGGTATGTCCTCGTAATCGTCGGCGGTTTTAAAATGTTTAAAAAAGCAAACAAGCCTGCAATTTTGGCTATAATTCCCGTTGTCAATTTCTTTGTGCTTGTTGACGCCGTAACGGACGGCAAATGGTATAAAGGATTTTGGATGCTTGTTCCGATTGCCGATATTGTATTTTTGATTAAGTTTTCAATAAAAACAGCAAAATGCTACGGCTTTTCCGTCGGTTTCGGCATTCTCACGTTGTTTTTCCCGTTTGTATGCTCACTCATCATGGGCTTTTCAAGCAATGATTTTGCCGTTGTTGAGTGGTAATTTAAACGACTAAAAAACATAACCAACTTACAAAGAGCAGGAGAAACCTGCTCTTTTCTTTTGCAAAAATATCTTTATTAAACACGATTTTTATGATATTATGAGTTTAGATTTAACAAAGTGTGTGATTTGGTTATAAAAGTAACAACAATATTGCGTTGTTATAACTGCTTGACGGATTAATTATTAAGGGGACAAGAGTATGTGCAATATGTGCAAAACCATCGAACAATCATTGGCTGGAGACAACCCGTTTTTTGTCAAGGAACTTGAAACAGGAATTGTAATACTTGGTTGGAATCAACATTTTTACGGATATACATTATTTATTTGTAAGCAACATGCTGTTGAATTATATCAACTTGATAATGCTTTTTGCAAAAAGTTTATGGAAGAAATGGTTATTGTGGCAAAGGCTGTTGCGAGCGCATTTGATTGTGACAAAATGAATTATGAATGTCTTGGTAATGGAGATTGTCATTTGCATTGGCATCTGTTTCCGAGAACAAATGGCGATTTAGGCGAATTCGGAAATAACGGAAAAGGTCCTGTTTGGTGGTTACCTAAAAATATTATGTGGAGCGATGATAATATACCTAATGAACAAGAACTTGAAAGAATGAAAGAAAAACTGCTAAAGGAGTTAGATAAATGAAATACAGCGGTTGCATAATCGACGAAAGTATAAAGGATAAATCTGTAATCAACGAATTTAAAATTGTTGAAAAAATTGATGATGACGGAATAATGTGGCTTGTCGAAATCGACGAAGATAAAATTAATTATATTCTGCCGAAATTGCAGGCGTCAATGGTTGATAGTCCGATTTGGTATTGCGACCTGAAGTGTGAGGATTGGCACTATATTATTTTTAACGATAAAATTTTCAGAGTGAATCGCGATTGCCCCGAACAGTATGAAGAAACAAGGCAATATGGGCTTAACCGAGGTATCCCCGATGAACAATTACCGAACAAATCCTGGGCAAAGCAGTGATATGAAATTAGTTGATGTAACAAATGAAAATGTTTTGGATTACAAGGGTTTTGAAGCATGCTTTAGCGAATTATCGCAATTCTTATCAAGAATTTATCCCGATTCGGATAAAACGGCAAAATGGTGTTATATAAATGTCGACAGCAAAAATATAGGCAGTATTTGGTTAGAAACAGTTGGCAGTGATACTGCAAAATTAGGCATTTTCATTGCCGACGAAGAGTATAGGGGCAAAGGTTACGGAACAGAGGCGATAAAAAGGCTCCTGTCTTTTGCCGAAAATAACGGTTATAAAAATGTGTTGTTAAATGTTAGGATAAGCAATAAAAGAGCTTTTAATGTTTACAGCAAACTCGGGTTTAACGAAGTAAAACGATACATCAAAGATAACGGCGTAAAAGTTATTTCGATGAAAAAAGAATTAAGTATATAATTACTTTGGGTGAGGAAACTTTATGAGTTACATATCTGAAATGCGCAAGTATATCGGTCACAAGCCGATGCTTGCTGTCGGTGCGACGGTTGTTGTAATTGAAAACGGAAAAATTTTATTAAATTTAAGGTCGGACACAAACACTTGGGGTATTCCCGGAGGCTCACTTGAGCCGGGAGAATCGTTGGAAGAAACGGCTAAAAGAGAATTAAAGGAAGAAACAAATCTTGATTGCGACAGCTTTACTTTGATTAATGTGTTTTCGGGTAATGAACTTTATTTTAAATATCCTAATCAGGATGAACTTTATTCTGTTATTGCCCTATATTCAGCCGATGATTTTACAGGCGATTTGAAAGTTACGGACGGTGAAAGCCTTGATTTGAAATTCTTTTCCAAAAATGATTTGCCAAAACTTGAAAGCAGGGCAAAACTGATAATAGTGTGGCTGATTGAAAATGAGTATATATAAAAAATCACTCGACGCAAACAACAGCCTCTGCATCACAAATTAATATTTTATAAATCATAACCACCGGTTCAACTGCTGGTTATGATTGCAGTTTAAATTTTGTTTAACATTGCTCTTTACAATGCAGATATAGGGTTATAAAATATAAGGAGAGGTGATATATATGTGGTGGTTGTTCGCATTGCTTTCAGCCGTATTTGCGGCGCTTACATCAATTCTTGCAAAGGTCGGAATTGAAAATGTCGATTCAACCCTTGCAACGGCTATCAGAACTGTTGCCGTTGTGGGAATGTCGTGGCTAATGGTATTTATCACAAACACGCAGTCGGGCATTTCAAGCATCAGCAAAAAAAGCTGGATATTCCTTATCCTTTCCGGTCTTGCAACGGGCGCATCTTGGCTTTGCTATTACAAAGCAATACAAATGGGCGATGTGTCAAAGGTTGTGCCGATTGACAAATTGAGTGTTCTTTTCACCCTTGTGCTTGCTTTTGTATTTTTGCACGAGGAGTTCAACACAAAATCGCTCATCGGCTCAATTCTCATCACTGCCGGCACATTGGTTATGGTATTATAAGGCGAATTTATTACAGTTAAAAAGCGGCTTGCAATATCAAATATTATAATGATTGTTATACCTGCCTTGAAAATAAAAATCACCGCGGCGGTCATAATCCCGTCACGGTGATTTTTTGCGTTGTATTGAGTTGATGCTTTATTAGCCCCACGGCACCGGAATGTCCGTGTCGGGTGAATTATCGCCCGGGTCACTCGTTGTAATTACATCAATTGCCTTGAATTCGTCAACCGTAATATCAGGCTTTGTATAACTCTCTTTCATACTTACACCTCCTTATTAAGTGATAATCTTACTTGGCCTTTGATGTTTTGCTCTATTGTGTCATCATTCGGCACGGCGGAGCCGAGGGTGTCGGGTCCGCCGTAGTGAATCAATATTTAACCGGTGTGGAGTTGAGGTATTTGTTGACCATGAGGGCTACTTTGAATACGATAGCATCGTCAAATTCTCTCAAATCGAGTCCGGTGAGTTTTTTGATTTTTTCAAGTCTGTAAACAAGTGTGTTTCTGTGAACGAAAAGTTTTCTTGAGGTTTCGGAAACATTAAGGTTGTTTTCAAAGAATTTTTGAATTGTGAACAATGTTTCCTGATCGAGCGAGTCGATTGAGCCTTTTTTGAAAACTTCTTTAAGAAACATATCGCAAAGTGTTGTCGGAAGCTGATAAATAAGTCTTGCGATGCCGAGGTTTTCATAGCTGATGATTGAGCGCTCGGTATCGAATACCTTGCCGACCTCAAGTGCAACCTGCGCCTCTTTGAACGAACGGGCAAGCTCTTTTATGCCTGTAACGCATGTGCCGATGCCGACGATTGCGTTGCAATAAAACTCGGTTGAAAGTGTGTCGCAGATTGACTGCGCAAGCTTTTCAAGGTCCTTGCCGTCAACATTCGGGCGAACCTCTTTGATAAGCGCAATATCGGTTTCGTTGATGTTGATGACAAAATCCTTTGTCTTGTCGGGGAAGAAGTTTTGAATGACATCAAAAACAGAAACATCGTTTGATTTTGTCACCCTGATTAAGAACACAACGCGTGTTGCATCGTTGTTGAAACGAAGTTCCCTTGACTTGATATAAATATCACCCGGAAGGATATTATCCAAAATAACATTTTTAACAAAGTTCGAGCGGTCGAATTTTTCGTCATTATTTTTCTTAATTTGGTCAAGAGCAACGGCAATAATGTCAGCAAAATGGCGGCTCATTTCGTCTGTGCCGTCAACAAAAACGGCATATTCCGGATGAACGCTGTCGCCGAATGCCTTGTATGTGCAGGAATCAACACAAATCTGTGCGCCGTTGAAAACGCCTGCAGCGATAACGCCCTTTCTGATTTCTCCGATAAGTCCAAGCTCACTGCATGAAATAACTGTTCCGCTTTCATCAACAACGCCGATGATTCTGTCTGTCGCATCGCGCATTTGGTTGATGATGCCCTGAAATAATCTGTTTGGCATAAATATTGTCCTCTCTTACATTATCTTGTGAAATTATTATATACAAATCTGCACAAAAAAAATTCAAGTTCATTGTAAATATTATACAATCAACTTGAATTTTTTGCAACCTTTTTCACAAATTTTTTTGAAAAAATTGTGCTTATTGCATAAACAAGCAAAAAATACGCAATATATTGTGTTGTTTTTTGGTAAAAACAGACTATATAGTAACGCCGTTTCGACATTTTACGGCATTTATTTCGTCATTTGTCAAATATCTGCACTCGCCGGGAGCAAGATTTTCGTCAAGCGGCAAATTGCCCATAGCAACGCGGTGCAGTTCAACAACCGTGATTGAATGTTTTTTAAACATTCGCTTGACCTGATGATAAAGCCCCTGTTTCAGCACAACACGCGCAATGTGATAATCGCCGTTGACCGGCTCAATATGCGCCTTGAGCAGCTTTTCGCCGTTAAGCGTCATTCCGTTTTCAAAATCCGCGGTGACCGAAGAATCAAACGGCTTGTCAAGCGTTGCAATATATGTTTTGTCGATATGCTTTTTTGGGCTGAGAATATCGTGGGCAAATGCACCGTCATCTGTGATGAGCATAAAACCGGTTGTGTCCTTGTCGAGCCTGCCGGCAGGGAAAAGATTTTTTCGTTTCATTTCCTGCGGCAAAATGTCGACAACGGTGACATCATCAGCCGATTTTGCGGCAGAGATAACGCCTTTCGGTTTGTTCATCATTATATATACATATTTATTGTTTGAAATCAATTCGCCGTTAACCGAAATCATACAGCCGTCGGGGCATTTGAAATCGCCCGAGGTGATGACTTTGCCGTCAAGCGCAACGCTCCCGGAGCGCAAAAGTGCTTTTGACTGTGAGCGTGCAATATTCAGCTCGCGTGATAAAATTTTGTCTATTCGTTCCATAATTTGTATTTTTGTCGGGCGCGGCTAATCCTTTCCGCTGAGGGCAGTTAAAAAACCGCTGTCGGCAGATGGGTCGCACAAATCGGCGCCGATAAGTTTGCCGTCATAAACAATCAAATCGGCAACAACATTGTTGTTTGATTTGTAGTTTGTTATGCCGTATGTATAAATCGTTGCCTTTTTGCCCTTGTATTGCTCCAAATCAAAGCCCTGCTTTTTTTGAATATCGTTGTAGCGAGTGTAAACATCGTTAAACTTTGAGGGGATAATGATTTGTTTTTTGTTTTCGTTGCCATCGGTTTCCCAACCGACGGAGTTTAGATATTTAACCCTTTCCTGCGTGTTGGCACAGCCGATTGCCGCGCTTGTCGGTTCTGTTTTTTCACTGTGATTGCCGGCAAACGAAAGAATGATGACGATTATACCGGTAATGGCAAGAACTATGCCGAAAATAGTTTTTGGGTTTGCTTTAAAAGTTAAAACTCGCATAAAATCACCTAAATAATTCTATGCGAAGAATTTATATAATATAATCTTTCAATTGCTTTATGTCGGAAATATTCACGGTTGCATCGTACAAAACGCCGTTCTCCGTATATTCCTCGGAGTGAACCGTGCCGCCGCGAACTGTTGAAGAAAGTTTCATTTTGTCAAACGGCAAAAGGATTTTCACCCTTTTTCTGTCCTTGGGCAGTGCGTTCTCAATCGCCGTGAGGAGGGAGCCGATTCCCTCGCCGGTGGCGGCGCTGATTTTGACCGAGTTTTCAAAGAAATCAAAATCAAGTTCAGTTGGCTTGTCGCACTTATTGAGAACATTTATAATCGGCTTGCCGCTGCATCCGAGGTCGCTCAAAACCGACTCGGTAACTTTGATGTGCTCGGCACATTCGTCGCTTGATGCGTCGCAGACATTGAGAATAACATCAGCCCAAACAGCCTCCTCAAGCGTTGAGCGAAACGCATCGACAAGCTGATGCGGCAGTCTGCGTACAAGACCTACTGTGTCAACAAGCATGATTTGTCTGCCGTCGGGCAAAACAAGCTTGCGTGCTGTCGGGTCGAGAGTGGCAAAAAGTTTGTCCTCTTGAAGCACTCCGGCGTCTGTCAGTCTGTTCATCAGCGTTGATTTGCCTGCGTTTGTGTAGCCAACAATGGCAACGCAAAGTGCGCCGTTTTTCTTGCGCCTTTGGTGCATTGCAATGCGGCGCTTTTCAACCTTGTCAAGCTCTGCCTTAAGATTTTGTATCCTGAAACGGATATGCCGCCTGTCGGTTTCGAGTTTCGTTTCGCCGGGACCTCTTGTGCCTATTCCGCCGCCGAGTCGCGACAGCGCAGTGCCTTTGCCCGAAAGACGCGGCAACGAGTATTTCAGTTGTGCAAGCTCAACCTGAAGTTTGCCCTCGCTCGACCTTGCTCTGCCTGCGAAAATATCAAGTATAAGCGTTGTTCTGTCGATAACACGAACGCCTGTCAAATCCTCAATGTTTCTTATCTGAACGGGCGAAAGCTCGCCGTCGGCAATAATCAAATCGATGTTATGGTTTGAACAAAAGTTGCATATTTCCTCAAGTGCACCCTTGCCCATATATGTTGCCGCCTCCGGAGCGGGGCGTTTTTGAATCATTTCGCCGATTATTTCGGCGCCGCTCGTTTTTGCAAGTTCCTCAAGCTCCGCCATGGAGGACTCGGCGTCATATTCGCCGCAGTCGAGAGAAATCAAAAACGCGCGTTCTTTATTTTCTTCGCTATAATTTTGTGTCATTAATATTTTTCTACCAAAGCCTTAAGCACGCTGTTTGCAATCGGCGCCGCCGTTTTGTGACCCGAATTGCCCTTTTCGACGGTGACAACGAATGCGTACGGATGGCTTTCATCTTTCATGTAACCGACAAACCATGCGATATTGTGAGCATCCACATTGTCTATTTGCGCCGTGCCGCTCTTTGCGCAGACATTCAAATCGGTGTCCATAACATCATCATATGCCTTTTTGCCGTTGTTTTCCATCAAAGCGCCGATTTTTTGCGCAACTTCACTGCTGAGCATTTTTGTTGTTGATGTGTTTTTATAATTAATATCGAGGTTTGCGCCGAGCTGATTTGAAAAGCCCTTGACTATGTTGAATGACGGAGCCTCGCCGCCGTTGCCGATTGCCGCCGCAATGCGAAGCATTGTAATCGGTGCAACCCTTGTGTTACCCTGACCGATACCGGTCCAACCCAAAAGGTCGGTGCCTGCTGCACCGCCGTCAAATTTTCCCGCAAAGGATACGATTTTGTCGCTGATTGTGACGGACGAGCCTATTCCGAGTTCCTTGGCGGTTGTTTGCAGTTTTTCCGTTCCGAGCTCAATTGCGATTTGAGCGAATACGGCATTGCAGCTGTCCTTAAACGCCTCCTCAAATGTTTCGTGACTGCCATGGTTGGCGTTGCACTTAATCGGAGTGCCCGAGCCTGCGTCATATTCGCCGTTGCACTTCCATGTTCTCGTATAAACATCGCTCATATTTTCAATCGCGCATACGGCGGTGACAATTTTGAATGTCGAGCCGGGCGGATAGTGAGCGCTGATGAGGCGGTTGATATAGACGCCCTCGTAATCACTGCTTGTTTCCAAATCGTCGGGAACATTGTTTACATCATATGACGGCGAAGAAACCGAGCACAAAATGTCGCCCGTTTTGTAATTGACAACGGCAACCGTGCCCTTTCTGCCGTTGAGCTTTTTGTATGCAAGGTTGCAGATTTCGCTGTCAACTGTCAGCGTCATATCATTACCCTTGCCGTATTTTTCTATATTATACACGCCCGAAACTATACTGTATCCGGTAAGTTCGGCGTCAAACTGATTTTGAACGCCTGTTGAAATAAAATTTTTAGGGTCGCCGACGATATGGAGAGTCGACTTTCTCGTCGTTTTATCGTCGCTGTAAACACGGTTGCCGTCCTTTGTCGAAACAAGTGCAACCTTGTTTGAATCGTAAATTGTGCCTGCGGCAATAAGCTCGCCGCTTTTGTAGACATGGTGGTTGTAACTTTTCATAACCCAGGTGCTGCCCCCGGTTACGAGCGAATATGTCATAAATCCTATTCCGATAAGAAATGCAAAAGACAAAATCCAAAGGAAAATGCCCCTTTTTGTAATCATTTTCATCTTTTCTTCACACCTCCGAGATAGTTATAGGTGCGTATATCCGATGCCTTGATGAACGCAAGAAGTCCCCAACAGCTCATCATTGACGAGCCGCCCTGGCTGACAAACGGAAGTGTAACGCCCGTAAGCGGCAAAATGTCGGTGATGCCGAAAATGTTGAGTGCGCATTGGAACAAAAGAAGCCCTGCTGCGGCAACTGCGCCGATTGAATAAAATGTTGAGCGTGACGCAATCGAGTTCACAAGCGCCGAAACGGCGATGCATACAAACGAAAGCACAAGCGCAATTGCAAAAATGTATCCCCACTCCTCACAAATCACGCCGAAAATAATATCCGTTGTCGATGCGTAAACATTTCGCACATAGCCGTTGCCGATTCCGAGTCCGAGCAATCCGCCCGACGCCATACCGATGAGCACTCTTGACTGCTGAAATCCGCCGCGCTCGTTATAATGCTCCCAAACATGGCGGTATGCGGCAAATCGCGTTTTAACATATGCTTTGTATTTAAGCACAATTGCGCCGCCCATCACTGCCGAAACGACAGCCAAAATAATTGTTTTAATATCGCCCGAGTTCATAAAAGCGATGATGAGAAATGTTACAAAGAAAATCAGCGCCGTGCCGAAATCCTTGATTATAATAAGTGCGCCGACGCACGCAACAGAAAATCCGATAAACGCAATGATGTTTTTTGAGGTTTGGATTTTTTCAAGCGTTGCCGAGCCTACAAAAACAAATGCTATTTTTACAAACTCCGACGGTTGGAGCGTTACTCCCGCAATTTCAATCCAGTTTCGCGCGCCGTTTGTCGTTTTTGCTATGACGAGATTTAATAACAGCAGTGCGATTGCCGCAATTGCGACATACAAGCGCATTTTCATACAAAAATCGACATTGCCCATGATAAACACAAGGCAAACAAAAATTATCACGCCTGCCAAAATCATCAAAAGCTGTTTGAATGCCGCATCGGGATTTATACTGCCGATTGTGGCAATTCCCACTCCGCACAGGAAAAACGCAATAACCTCAAGCTCAAAATTTCGCCTGTGCATTGCAACATAAAATACTATAAGATAAATCCACTCGATTGCAATAAGGCAAATCATCGCAAGCAAAACCGAAAACTCGAATTTGGCCTTTGCGTTTGCCGAAATGTAACCGGTGACAAGCTGAAACACGCTCAATACCGCAAGCAAAAGGAAATTGTTTACGGGCTTTATTTTAGGTGCTCTTTTGTTTTTCACTTTAGAAGCCATAAAAATCTCCTTTCGTTATTTGTCATAGAATACGAAAACCTTGTCGCCGAAGGTCAGCATATCCTCGTCAAAAATCAGCTGCGGCTGATTGATATATCTGCCGTTTAGCTTTGTTCCGTTGTGCGAATCAAGGTCGGTGACAGCCCAACCGCGGCTTGTCTGGTAAATGCGCGCATGGTTTGAGCTTACCGTATCGTCAAGAATTTGAATATCGCAATCATTGCCCCTGCCGATAAGCACATCGCGTTTTTTCAAATAAACGGGGCGCTTCGTTTTGACATCGACAAGCACGCCGTAAGCCACGGTGTTCGGTGCCGTCTGCACCTGTGAGCGAAGTTGAGTTTTGCTCTTTTGCGAAAGCGCATCGTCACACTCGAATTTAAGCGGAATGTTGCCTATTGTAATAATATCGCCGTTTTCGATAACAGCCTTGCCGTCGACGCGGCGACCGTTTACGGCAATTCCGACCGTTCTGCCCGATGTGTCGGTGATCACCCATTCCTTGCGTTTTTTTGCGATAACAGCATGAAAGCGATAAACAGTCGGGAACGGCAAAACAACATCGTTAGCCTTGCTTTTGCCGATTGATGTTTCCCAGTGATTGATTTCGATTTCCGACCCGTCATTTTGGTCGATTAGCTTTGCAAGCGTGTGTATTCTCGGTCTGTTTCTGAAAAGCGAAACAATACAAACAAGCAGTATAACAACCGCCGCAACCGGTGACACATAGCGCATAGCCGATATGAGATATTCCATAAATCTGCTCCTAAACATACTTTCTTAATTTAATATAGTAATAATATTTTATAAAAAAGTCAAGCAAAGCGCGCAATAGTTAACAATTAATACACTTGAAATTGCACTCAAGATAATATATACTCTAAATAACAAATATACAAAGGGGCAATTTTTATGAGTATTTCAAAATCCGTTTTCGGCAAATTAGACAACGGAGCGGTTATTGATTTATACACAATCACTAACAAAAGCGGTGCGAGCGTTTCGCTTCAAACACTCGGAGCAGGCATTCAGTCAATAAAGGTGCCTGACAAAAACGGCGATTTGGCGGATGTTGTGCTCGGTTTTGACAATCCGCAGGCGTACACAAATCCAGACAACGGCTATCAGGGTCTTGTTGTCGGCAGATGGGCAAACAGAATCCGCGACGCAAAATTTACATTTGAGGGTGTCGAATACAACACTCCGAAAAATCAGGGTACATGGACTCTTCACGGCGGTGGCAGATTCAGCTTTACACCGTGGGAGGTTGACAATACAAGCGACAACAGCGTTACATTCAAACGCTTTTCGCCCGACGGTGAGGACGGCTTCGGCGGCAATTTCACAATGAAGGTTAAATACACATTCGGCGATGACTGCACGCTTAAAATCGAATACATTATTTTGAGCGACAGCGACACTGTTGCCAACCCGACAAACCACGCATATTTCAACCTCAGCGGCGACAGTGAGGCAACGATTGAAAATCATCTTCTTCAAATCGATGCAGATCATTTTACCGAAACCGATGACAGTCAGCTCCCGACCGGCGAGCTCGGCGAGGTTAAGGGCACGATGATGGATTTCACCTCAATGCACAAAATCGGCGACAAAATCGACGAGCCGTTCAGAGCCGTAATCGACGGCATCGGATATGACAATAACTATTGTTTAAATAAGACTTTGGGCAATTTCACCTGCGCGGCAGTGCTTAAGGACGAAAAAAGCGGCAGAAAGCTCGAAGTTTACACCGACCTGCCGGGAATCCAGCTTTATTGCGGCGGCTGGCTCGACAAAAACAACACCGATGGCAAGGGCGACAGCAAGGTTACATATCGCCGCGGCGTTGCGCTTGAAACACAGTTTTATCCCGACACCGTAAATCACCCGAATTTTCCGTCAAAATTCGTCAAAGCAAATGAAGAATTTAAAACAACAACCGAATTCAGATTTTCCGTCGAATAATCATAGTCAAAAAGGAGGCATTGGCGCACACTGCCTCCTTTTTGTTTTTTTACAATGGTTTTTATATGTGAGTCTGTTCTTAAATCTTGACAGCAAATATTCGGCATAATATAATCAAAATTAAAGGGAGCAACCGGTACTATCAAAGTCTGCGGTGCGATTTTAGATGATTTAGAAAACCCGAATCAATAGCCGATTAAAAGCTATTGCGACATTAAAAAGCACAAAGATTTGAAGTGATTTATTCACAAGGTGCAATCACAGTTACAGAAATTTGGGTTGATAAGGAAACCGGCGTTAATTATTTATACCACGCCGCAGGCAATTCCGGAGGCTTAACCGCATTGCTCGACAGAGACAGGAAATCGATTGTTTCAACAGTTTTAAACAAGGAATAATACAGATGATTAAAATAATGTTCGTCTGCCACGGCAACATTTGCCGCTCGCCGATGGCGGAATTTATACTCAAAGATATGATTAAGCAAAAGGGCTTGCAGGATGATTTTGTTATCTGTTCAAGCGCAACAAGCACGGAGGAGATTTGGAACGGCGTCGGCAATCCCGTTTATCCTCCGGCAAAAGCCGTGCTCGAAAGTCACGGAATCAATCCGTCGGGCAAGTATGCTGTTCAGCTTAAAGCAAGCGACTACGACAAATACGATTTGTTCATCGGTATGGACAGCGCAAATATCAGAAATATGAAACGCATTTTCGGCGGCGACAGCAAAGGCAAAATCCGCAAACTGACCGAATATTCCCACAGCACCGCCGATGTGTCCGACCCGTGGTACACGCGCGATTTTGACAAATGCTACAGCGATATTTACAAAAACTGCCAAGCCCTGCTCGAATCGCTGATGTAAAATTTACTCCAAATAAAAATACACAACAATCATTACATAAAAAAGCAAAGGTTCAGGGATGTACTCCGAAACCTTTGCTTTTTATATTTATGCGTCATTTCGCGTTATTAAATTTTAATAACTTAAATACTTAAAAATGCCGTTATTGCTGTCATTCAGCGGTTGTAGTTTACCGTTTTTGTCCCATTTTGCAAATGCGGCATATGTGTAGTATTCACCTGTTTGAGAATCATAACTTGAATACACGCTGTTATCCGAGTCATCAAGCTCTTTTTCGATAAACACAAGATAACCGTTGCTGTCAACATAAGAATTACCGAAATCATATTCATCCTTATAATCGGCATTCGGCAATTTTTTCTTGCATATAAATTGCTGCTTGTCCTCGTCGGGCGTGTAAAGACTGCCGTCGTTTGTGTAATATACCACTTCAGACAAGTTTTTGTAAGAATTGCCGAGTCTGTCATAATATGTATGATGAAAAATCGGGTATGCGGTCAATCCGACCGACGCGATAAACGATACGATGCATACGGCAAGCACAGCTTTGTTGAGCGCTTTTTTCTTGCTTTTTATAATGATAAGAGCAACAATTCCGATAAATGTTAACAATCTAAACAACCATTTCAATATTTCCATATACACTCTCCTCACAGCGCCGTTACTTGAAGCGCCTTAACATTATTATTGGGGTCGTTTTTGAATTCTGTTTTTGCGATTGATACCTCGACGGTGTTGCCGACTTGTGATTCTTCCAAATTGTCAACCGGTGCGTTTTGAACCGTTTTATATTGAACGGAGATTCTGTCTCCGGCGTTGAAAATGTCATTCGATTCTGTTATGTGCCCTTTTAGTAGGTATCTCAGGTTGTGTGTCGGCAGAGTTGAAAGCCGACACACGGGAGATACATGAGAGCGGCTCGGAGCTTGATTTTTTACTTGGGATAGATTTTTGTCCTCGCCTCTCCGTCAAGCAAACGGCATTCCGTTTTGTATAAAACGCCCCTTGCTTTCAAAACATAAATAACATTTTGTAATCGCTTTGTCAATAGGTTTTACAAAAGTGCATTACTTTTCCTACCAAACTGCACACTTTTTGATTTTACGACATTACAAGTTATACTTATAGTATAAAATCAGACGAGGTTTTGATGCGATTTATAACTGATTAAATAACTAAAAATGAGTGAGCTGTTGCCCACTCATTTTTTATATATCACTATGTCATAATCCTTTGCAATCATATCGTAATACGCTTGCTCGATGTCATCCCACGCTTTTGCGCCTTTTTTTGACTTCTCTTTTTGAAACTTATTATAAGCACTTTTCAATTCGGGATACAGCGTTGGACATTTACCGGATGATACTTGTTCAATAACCATACTCGAAAACGCCGAATGCATGCCTAATTGATAGACTCTTTTTTGGGCATATTTAATTACTTCGGATTTTGGAATCCCGTATGTATTCAGGCAATATTCCTCGGTCAGCTCCGAGTCATTTTGCATATCGGTGTAAGCATCATCGTATAGATTTTGAAACCAATCGTCTAATTTGAGCGAGTTCTTCTTGCCGTAATCGGCGACTACATAATACTCGATTATATCGTCGACCATGTGCTTGCTTCCGCCGATAGAAAACAAATCCATGTCAACCTGCGTTATTTTTACGCCGTTTACGGTTGCCAATACCTTTGGATTTGATATGTGTCGGAACGCTGTGTCCATTTGCTCTTTATATGAGCTGCCGCTTTGCGTAGTTGTTGTTTTCGCGGTTGTGCTCGCTGCCGTGCCGGTGTTTTGGTTTGCGCAGGAGCAAAATAACAATTGCAAAATCAAGCAAACAGCGGTAATTAATATTATTTTGGATGATTTCATAAAAGATACCTCATTCAATTTTTGATAAATGTTCTTCAAAATATGCTTTATTCAGTTTGATTCAATTTAGTTGTGATAATTAAAACTTGGTGATTTCAAGACGGGCAATTCGATAATCAATATAATCTTGGACGATTTTTTCTCTTTGATTGTAAGCCCTTTTATATAATGCCGAATTGTTTTTTCCTCCGTCTGTCCAATCTTTATAAACAGCTTTGTATTTTTCATAGCTTTTATTTATTTCTTCGTCATCACAATAAAATTTTTGATTCAAAATTTGTTCTTTAATATTTGATTGAGAGTGCCATTTCAAGGTGATTTTTTTCTAAATCATTTTTAAATGCGGTGTTTTCTTCGCTTTCGGGAATATTCAATTTTTCATAAGCCTTGCCAATATAATCGGTTTCTTTTTTTAAATCGGATTCGCTTAAAGAAAAACCGTCCGCCTTTGCCAATCTGACAATTGCTGTTTGTTTAATCGCCGTGTCAAGAGGCTTGCTTGTTTTATAAGAATATTGAATTAATTTGAGTTGTTTGTTTGTAATTTCTGTATTGTCAACTATTGCTACTGTTGCATTGTCGGACTTAAGATATGTGTTGTATGTGTTTTCAAGTGTGTATTTATCGGTTTGATTATTATGTGATGCGATAATTGCAGTGAATATTATTCCGCACAAGCAGAACAAAGAAAACAATGTGATTATAACGGTTTTGCGTTTTTTATTTTTCATAAATATACCTCTTTCTGTATTTTTTTGGTATATTAATCCCTTATTATACTCCGATAATAGCATAAACGGAGTGCGGCGGTCAATAAAATTTTGAATTATATCGGTTTGTATTATTTGTTTATTTATTGCACATCAATGAGTTTTCGGTTGACGGCAATAATGCAGCATTCGTTCAAAAAATGCGCGACGGCTATTTGTTTTGCAGTAAGGACGGCGCATTCAGCTTTGCAAACGAGGTGCCGGGCGTGTTTGAAAATGCAAAAAATGCATCGGGATTTGTTAAAATAACCGAAGCGAAGCCGAGCCGCCGAACAAGTATCGCCGCATCAATATGCGAGGATTGCAAAATGGTTTTGTTTAAGTATTAGCGTCATCTGATTCCATTTTTCGACTACTCAAAATTTAATTATATCATATGTTTAATTGACTATATCCATGGATTTTTTGAAAGAGTAATATAGGGGACACTGCAAGCGCATCCATATAAAAAACTTTACAAAATCGAAAAAGTATGATATACTCAAATTGTTCTTATAACATACCAAGAACAAATTAGGTTGCTACAAAAAGGTAGAAAACCGAAAAGCTCTGACGGCTCCTTTTTGGAGCCGTTATCTTTTTAATGTCAAGGAGAATAATTATGAAGTATGGAGTTGGGTTGGATTGCGGTATCGCATCTGTTGGGTATTGCGTAACGGAGCTTGATTTTAACGACGAGCCGAGAAGAATAATTCGTTTGGGCTCGCGTATTTTTGACAAAGCCGAAAATCCGAAAGACGGAAGTTCACTTGCGCAACCGAGGAGAGAGAAAAGGGGACTTCGTCGCCGAATCAGGCGGCATCAGCACAGGCTTGAACGCATAAGATATATGCTTGTTCAAGAAAACATAGTTTCTCAAGCAGAGCTTGACACTATGTTCAAAGGTAAACTTTCCAATATATACGAAATACGCACAAGAGCACTTGACGAACCTGTTTCTAATATTGAGTTTGCAAGAGTTCTTATTAACCTTGCTCAAAGACGAGGCTTTAAATCAAACAGAAAAGTTGATGAGGAAACCTCGGATAAAGAAACCGGTAAGTTATTGGGAGCAATTGAAAACAATAAAGAAAATATTATTCAAAACGGCTATCGTACAGTCGGTGAAATGCTGTTTAAAGATGAGCGGTATTCAAAATATAAGCGTAACAAGGGCGAGGATTACCTTAACACTGTGTCCCGTGATATGATTGCCGATGAAATAAAGGCGATTTTTGCTTCACAACGCAGTTTTGGTATGCCGTTTGCAAATGAAAATACAGAACACGAATATACGGATATTGTTATGTCGCAAAGACCGTTTGATTTGGGACCCGGTGAGGGCAACGAAAAATCGCCGAGTCCGTATGCCGGTAATCAAATTGAAAAAATGGTAGGTCGCTGTACTTTCTTTCCTAAAGAAAAAAGAGCGGCAAAGGCAACATATTCATTTCAATTGTTTTCACTTTTGCAAGGGATAAATAATATTACTTTAGTTGACGGAAATTCAAATAAATATCCGTTGTCGGCGCAGGAGCGCAGAATACTTAAGGAATATTGTTTCAATACGGCAAATGTGACATATGCTTCAATCAGAAAGAAATTGGGGATTTCAACCGATTACAGATTTAACAACATATCATATGGCGAAAACGGAATAGAGGAGTCCGAAAAAAAGACAAAATTTCAGCATCTTAAAAATTATCACCAAATGAAAAAGATTTTGGGTGATTCGATAAATGCATTTTCACATGATGAGCTTGATGAAATAGGCAGAATCTTTACATATTACAAAAATGATTCAAAAATTATTGAAAACTTGAAGGAAGCAGGGATAGATGAATCAATGTACCCTTCATTGTTAAAGCTCCCTTCATTCAGTAAAATGGGTCATATAAGTGTTAAAGCGTGTAAAATGCTTATTCCGTTTTTGGATGAAGGCAAAACATATAATGAGGCTTGCGAGTCTGCAGGTATAGATTTTAAAGCGCACAGCATGGCAACAAAGCAAATGTATTTACCGCCTAAGTCCGATGAACTTGAAGATATTGTCAATCCTGTTGTAAAGCGTGCCGTGTCACAAACAATTAAGGTTATAAATTCAATAATAAGAGAGATGGGAAATTCTCCTACATATATCAATATCGAGCTTGCTCGTGACCTTTCCAAATCTAAAAAAGAAAGAGATTTGATTGATAAAAAATATCAAACAAACAGGGCGGCAAACGAGCAAATCAAAAAAGAAATTGCCGATAATTTCGGTTTTGAGGCAAAAGGTCAGGATATTATTAAGCTCAAACTTTGGCATGAGCAGGATGGTATTTGCCCATATACACTTAAACCTATTGAATACGGCAAGCTGTTCAATGATAAAGGATATGTCGATATAGACCATATTGTTCCGTACAGTGCATGTTTTGATGACAGCTATAACAATAAGATATTGACATTTTCGCGTGAAAACAGGCAAAAAAGCAACCGCCTTCCACTTGAATATTTGGATGAAAGTCAAAAATCAAAATATCGCGTTTGGGTTAACAATAATATTAAGAATTATCGAAAAAAACAAAATTTGTTAAAAGAATGCTTGACTGAAAATGATAAAAAAGAGTTTAAATCAAGGAATTTGAATGATACAAGATATTTGAGCAAGGTTCTTTATAACTATATTAACGATAATTTGTTGTTTGATGAATTTTATGATGACAGAAAGCGTCATGTCGTTTCGGTAAACGGTGCCGTTACTGCCTATATGCGAAAACGCTGGGGTATTGACAAAGTACGCGAAAACGGCGATTTGCATCACGCTGTAGACGCCGCAGTAATTTCTTGTGTAACACAGGGAATGATTAATCAAATTTCAAAGTATTCTTTTGACAAAGAAACTGAATTTGATGTTGACACTCGCACGGGAGAAGTTCTTGAGCAGTTTCCTTTTCCGTATAGGGAATTTAGAAAAGAACTTGAGGCAAGAAGTGAAATCGAAGACGAAAAAAGGCTTAAAAATGTACTGTTGTCATTGCCTAATTACAGCTATGATGATGTTGAGGTTGCAAAACCGGCGTTTGTTTCCCGTATGCCTCGCCATAAGGTAACCGGTGAAGCTCATGAAGCTACTATCCGTTCGGGCAAGGTTGAGGGATATACAATATCAAAAATCCCGTTAACAAAACTCAAACTGAAAAACGGGGGAATTGATAAATATTATAAACCCGAGAGCGACACATTGCTTTATAATGCATTATTGCAAAGACTTGAGGAGTTTAACGGAAATGCTGAAAAGGCTTTTGCCGAGGAGTTTCATAAGCCCAAGTCAGACGGCACTCCGGGACCGGTTGTAAAAAAGGTTAAAATAATTGAAAAATCGTCATCGAATGTTAAAGCAAGAAATGAGAATAAATTGGGCGTTGCGGATAACGGCTCAATGGTCCGTATTGATGTGTTTTATGTTGACGGTGAAGGATATTATTTTGTGCCGATTTATGTTTCCGATACGGTAAAACCGACCTTGCCTAATCGGGCTTGTTCTCGTGGAAAATCAGGTTGGAAGGAAATGGATGACAAGGATTTTGTATTTTCGCTCTATTCCAACGATTTAATCAGGATAACAGCTAAAAAAGATATGAAATTCAGCCTTGTTAATAAAGACAGTACTTTGCCGTCAAATAAATTTTCAAACGGGGAATTGGTATATTATATTACGGCAGATATATCTACAGCGAGTATTACTGTAGAAACTCATGACGGAGCATATGCATTTAAAGGCTGCGGTATAAAAACATTGACAAATATTGAGAAATATACCGTTGACCCGCTCGGCAATGCCAGCAAGGTGAAAAAAGAAAAACGAATGTATTTTAAATAATATGGCTTACAGAAATATATTTATTGCTAACGAAGCACGGCTGAAACTAAAAAATGATCAGCTGGTTGTTTTTAACGGTGAGGAATTATCGTTTCCTATTGAGGATATTCGCTCGATTATAGTCGACAATCCGTACACCTCGCTGACCGGCAAGTTGATAACAAAACTTGCCGGTGAAGGCGTGTGCGTGATAATTTGCGATGACAGGCATATTCCGTCATGCGAGCTTTTACCGATTGGCTCTTATTGCAGAATGAATAAAAGAATTAATGTTCAGTTTTCCCAATCAAAGCCTAAACTCAAAAAAATATGGCAAAAAATTGTTTGTGCCAAAATAAATAATCAAGCAAAATGCCTTGAAATTAACGGAATTGAAGATGCAAAAACACTTTATACAATATCAAAGGGTGTAATGTCCGGAGATTCTACAAACAGAGAGGGATATGCTGCAAGGCTGTATTTTAAACTCCTTTTCGGCAATGAATTTACACGGGATGATGATGCTTCAATTAATGCCGCACTCAATTACGGTTATGCTGTTTTGCGTTCGTTTATTGCAAAAACAATTGTAGCTTATGGGCTTGAGCCGTCACTCGGTATTCATCACAAAAGTCAGCTTAATCAATTCAATTTGGCAGATGATATTATCGAGCCGTACAGACCGATTATTGATAATTATGTTTATAAAAACTATACGGAATGGGGAGAAAAATTTTTCACTCCTCAAAAAGCAGAACTTCAGCTTTTGCTTAACAGTGCAATATTAATTGATGACAACAGACACAGTGTAGCCAACGCAATAGAATTAACAGTTCAAAGTATAATTTTATCATTTGAAAACGATGAGATTAAGCTGAAACTGCCCACTCTGATTGATACATCATATTTTAATTATGACTAAATTTATGAGAATGATTGTGTTCTTTGACCTTCCGGTTACAGAAAAAGCCGCTCAAAGGGCGGCAACAAAATTTAGGAATTTTCTAATTAAAGACGGGTATTTAATGATTCAATACTCTGTTTATTCAAGAGTGTGCAATGGTTATGATGCCGTTAAAACTCATGAAAAAAGGCTTAAACAACATTTGCCTCCAAACGGTTCTGTTCGTTTGCTGACAATTACCGAAAAGCAGTATGAATCTATGCAGATTTTACTCGGTGAGTATATTCAGTCGGATGCTCCGGTTGCATATGAACAGCTGACATTATTGTAAAAATAGTGAAAAGCACAGCAGAAATATGTTTTCTGCTGTGCTTTTTTATTTCAAATTTTCCTTGAAATGCCCTGTTTTATTGCGTTTTGGGTTCCCATATTATAACATACCAAGAAAAATTAGGGAACTACAATAAGAACAAATGATACAAGCATTACCGCAGGATTATAACATACCAAGAAAAATTAGGGAACTACAATAGTGATTTATTTCACGATTTAATTTTTTAATTATAACATACCAAGAAAAATTAGGGAACTACAATTATTATGCTTTTATGGTTTTCTTTTGTCGATTATAACATACCAAGAAAAATTAGGGAACTACAATAGTTACAAACATTGATGAATTAGAGAGTGGATTATAACATACCAAGAAAAATTAGGGAACTACAATTAATTCAACCCTTATCGACGATTATGCAAATTATAACATACCAAGAAAAATTAGGGAACTACAATACTGTCGCTAATATCAAGCGGCAAGCGATTATTATAACATACCAAGAAAAATTAGGGAACTACAATAGATAAAAGGTCGATTGCAGATTCAAACAGATTATAACATACCAAGAAAAATTAGGGAACTACAATATTATACATAAGCTTTTTAAGCTCGAGTGAATTATAACATACCAAGAAAAATTAGGGAACTACAATGTGCTTTTTAACGAAGAAACAGCAGAAAACATTATAACATACCAAGAAAAATTAGGGAACTACAATCTTCGGGGTTGTCGGGTTTTGAAATAGCGATTATAACATACCAAGAAAAATTAGGGAACTACAATGCTGCCAAAGTCCATAACGTGTTTATAGTATTATAACATACCAAGAAAAATTAGGGAACTACAATATACATACGGCTATTATTCTACGCTTATGCATTATAACATACCAAGAAAAATTATAAGTGTATTTAATAACAGAAGCATATCTGCAATTAATATTATAACATACTTTGTTTTAATGCCGCAAGTGTTATGAGAAACATTATTAAATCCGCATAAAATCAGCCCGGTTGCAAGACGGGGATATTTGTGATAATATAATGTTGATTTAAACAGGTATAAGCATTTTATTTACAAATTAATGCGAGGTGCGGTATGACACTGCAACAATTGAAATATTTGGTGACGGTTGCCGAGTGCAGGAATATTACAGAGGCGGCTGAAAAGCTTTTTATATCACAACCGAGCCTGAGCGCGGCGATACATAATCTTGAAAGTGAGATGGGCGTTACCGCGTTTGTGCGCTCAAACAAGGGTGTCAGCATCACCCGTGAGGGCGAGGAACTGCTTTCGTTTGCGCGCAATTTGCTCGAGCAGGCGGAGATTATGAAGGACCATTTTTGTGCCGACGAAAAACGCAACCCGAAATTTTGCGTTTCGTGCCAACATTATTCTTTTGCGGTCAACGCATTTGTCGATGTTGTCGGCAAATATGACGCTGACGAATACAATTTTATTCTGCGCGAAACTCAAACGGGCGAAATAATCGACGATGTTGCAAACGGCAACAGCGAAATCGGCGTTCTTTATATCTCAAATCACAACGAAGATGTTTTGACAAAACTTTTCAAGAAAAACGATTTGCTCTTTGAGGAAATGTTCACCGCATCGCCGCATATTTTTATCAGCAAAAATCATCCGCTTGCACATAAGGACAAAATCACGCTTGACGAGCTGAAGCCTTATCCGTATCTTGTGTATGAGCAGGGCGAGCGAAATTCGTTTTATTTCAGCGAGGAGTTTTTGAGCGTGCTTGATATGCCGAAAAGTATTCAGGTGAGGGACCGTGCAACGCTTTTCAACCTTGCAATCGGACTTAACGGTTTTACGGTCAGCTCCGGCATAATCGACAAGGAGCTTAACGGGGAGGATATTATCGCAAAACCGCTTGAAATGGATTGCGATATGCATATCGGGTTGATTAAAAAGAAAAACATTATGCTTTCGCGTTATGCGCAGTCATATATTGACGCGCTGAAAAAGTATTCTGCCATAGTTTAAAACTATGAATGACTGCGAATTTTAAGTATTTTTCAAAAGAATATTTTTGTGATAAACTGTCCTTAGCAAAAAACGAAAGGACAGTTTTATTTATGAGCACATTAAAAACACCGTTTAAATATGATTTTGTAGGAAGCTTTTTAAGACCGCAGGCGCTTAAAGACGCAAAGGAAAACTACAAAAGCGGAAAAATTCAAAAGGACGAGTACGACAAAATCGTAAATGACGAAATCACAAAACTTGTAGCAAAGCAAAAGGAGCTTGGCTACCACGCAATCACCGACGGCGAATTCAGAAGAACATTCTGGCATCTCGATTTTATGTGGGGATTTGACGGAGTGGAGCACAAGGCAACAGGCGGCGGAGTTCCGTTTAACAACGAGCTTGCCGTTCTTGACGACACGTATCTTGTGGGAAAATTCAAGGCAAAGGCTCATCCGTTTGTAGAGTATTTCAAGTTCTTAAAGCAGTTTGAGGACGAAAACACCGTTGCAAAATACACAATTCCGGCTCCGGCGCAAACATATTTGCAGTTTACCGTTCCCGGAAATATTGAACTTACAAGAAAATTTTATGCAACAAATGACGAACTTATCGAGGATATTGCCGCCGCTTACCGTGATGTAATCACACAATTTTATGCAGCAGGCTGTCGCAATCTTCAGCTTGACGACTGCTCATGGGGCTCTGCACTTACCGACGACGGCACCGAAGTATTCGGTATTACCGCCAAGGAATTTAAGAATCAGCTTCTCAAGGTCAACAATCTCGCTCTTGAGGGCAAGCCGGAGGATATGGTAATCACCTCGCACATTTGCCGCGGCAACTATCACTCAACATTCTTCTCAAGCGGTGCTTATGACCCGGTTGCCGATTGGGTTTTTGAAAACGAAAATGTTGACGCCCTTTTCCTTGAATATGATGACGAGCGTTCGGGCGGATTTGAGCCGCTTGCAAAGGTTTCATCCGACAAAATTGTTGTTTTGGGCTTAATCACAACAAAATCACCTAAGCTCGAGAACAAGGACGAGGTTATCAAGAGAATTAACGAGGCGGCAAAATATGTTCCGCTTGACAGACTTTGCCTCAGCCCGCAGTGCGGTTTTGCATCGTGCGAAATCGGCAACAAACTCACCGAAGATGAGCAGTGGGCAAAGCTTAAGCTCGTTAAGGAAATTGCCGACGAGGTTTGGGGCTGATTGAATGTTTGATTAAAATCGGTATGGTTTTCGCAACCATACCGATTTTGCTTTAATTATTGAGCATTATTCTTTATGCAGTGTGCCCCCCTTGTGAAGCAGTTTTAATTTATCTGTTGAAATTGTCAGATTTTATTATATAATATATTTTGGCGATACAAATGATCGGAGAAGAGCAAAATGCATAACTAAACTTTTGATTAAAATCTATCAAAAAAATAATGAAAGCGTAACTGTTTTCAAAAAATAACGGTTGTTGATTTTGATTAACCCCATTCTAAAAGCAATTAAAAATTCGTTCACCGGCATACTGTAAAACAGTTGAGTGTTGTTTAAATTAAGGAGAAAATATGGATTATCCGATTAATGACGATTTTAAAAAACTAAAAATGATGACATTCCCGATTGTTGAAGGCTTTGCCCCTGCGGCAGAAAAGGTTTTGGGCGTTTTTGTGAATGTCAATCATTCAGACGAAAATGTTTCGGTCGAAAAATTCAGCATTAATTCAGACGGAGCGTCATTGCCGTGTCTTTTGTATTCTCCGCGCGGTAAAAACGGAAAGCTTCCGCTTGTTGTCTATTATCACGGCGGCGGATTTATTTACAAGGCGGCGCCGTATCATTACCGTTTGCTCAAGGAGTATTGCCACGGCGCAAATTGTATGGTGCTTTGTGTTGATTACAGAAACACACCAAAATATAATTTTAATCAAATTTTTCCCGATTGCTATTCTACGCTTGAGTGGGCGGTTAAAAATGCAGACAGAATAGGTGCGGATTTGAATAAATTTGCCGTAGCGGGCGACAGTGCAGGCGGATGCCTTGCCGCCTCAACTGTTCTTAAGGCACGCGATGAGGGATTGGTCAATCTGTGCGGAATGCTCCTTGTTTACCCGGTGCTTGACAGCAGCGTTTCAACCGAGTCGATGAAAAAGTTTGTTGATACTCCTGTTTGGAACAGTATTCTCAACCGCAAAATGTGGCAGCTTTATTTGCCCGAAAAGGCCGACGGCCAAAATGCGCAATATGTTTCGCCTGCATCCGCAAACGACCTGTCGCATATGCCGCCGACATACATACAAACAGCGGAGTTCGATTGCCTCCGCGATGAGGGCGTTGCCTTTGCCGATGCGCTGAAATCCGCCGGAAACAGCGTTGCTTTGGACGAAACAAAGGGCACTGTCCACGGTTTCGATATGGCATCTCACAGCCCCATAACCGTCTGCGCAGTAAACAACAGAATTTCATTTTTAAATCAAATATTTGAATAAAGAAGGTTAATTATGAATCAGGATAAGTCGTTTTTGGGGACTCAGCCGGTGGGGAAGCTGCTTGTTAAGCTGGCGGTGCCTACCGTTATTTCGCAAATTGTAAATATGCTTTACAACATCATCGACAGGGTGTATATCGGGCACATACCCGGCGATGGCAGTTTGGCACTTACGGGTATGGGCATTTGTATGCCGATAATTCTTATCATTTCGGCGTTTGCCGCGCTTGTTGCTTCGGGCGGTGCGCCGCGTGCGTCGATTTGCATGGGTAAGGGCGATAATGAGTCTGCCGAAAAAATACTCGGCGGCTGTTTTGCGATGCAGATTATCATTTCGGCGATACTCACTGTTGTTTTGCTTATTTGGGACAAGCCGTTGCTTTTGGCGTTCGGCGCAAGCGAAAACACAATTGATTTTGCCGTTGAGTATATGAATATTTACGCCATAGGCACCGTTTTTGTTCAGCTCACCCTCGGTATGAACGCATTTATAACGGCGCAGGGCTTTGCCAATATCGGAATGGTTACCGTTTCTATCGGCGCTGTTGCAAACATAATTTTGGACCCGATTTTTATTTTCGGATTTGGCATGGGCGTTAAGGGCGCCGCTGTTGCAACCGTTATTTCGCAGGCGCTTTCGTGTGCATGGACCATTGCATTTTTAACGGGTAAAAAGACATTTTTGCGTCTTAAGAAAAGCAATTTCTTCGGTGCGCCGAAACTTGTTTTGCCGTGCGTTGCTCTCGGCTTGTCGGCGTTTATAATGCAGGCGAGCGAAAGCGTTATTTCGGTTTGCTTTAACTCATCGCTTTTGAAATACGGCGGCGATGTCGCTGTCGGTGCGATGACTATTTTGACAAGCGTTATGCAGTTTGCAATGCTTCCGCTTCAGGGAATTGCGCAGGGCGCACAGCCGATTACAAGCTATAACTACGGCGCAGGCAACGCAAAAAGAGTCAAAAAAACATTCAAACTTTTGCTTGTTGTTTGCCTTTGCTATTCGTTTTTGCTTTGGGGATGCGTTATGCTGTTTCCGCGCATTTTCGCAGGAATGTTCACAACCGACGCCTCGCTGACGGAGTTTACGGTACATGCAATGCGCGTTTATTTTGCGGTTATGTTTATTTTCGGCATACAAATTGCGTGCCAGATGACATTTGTTTCAATCGGCAACGCCGTTTGCTCGATAATTGTTGCGATAATGAGAAAATTCGTTTTGCTTATTCCGCTTATCTACATATTGCCTAATTTCATTTCAGACAAAACAACTGCTGTTTACACCGCTGAGCCGGTTGCGGATATAATCGCGGTGACATTTACTGCAATACTGTTTGCAATTCAGTTTAACAAATCGCTTAAAAAGCTTGAAAAAGGGGAGTAACCCATGTCACTTACCGTAATAAGAAACGATATAACAAGGCTCAAGGTTGATGCTATCGTAAATGCCGCCAACAATTCGCTTTTGGGCGGCGGAGGTGTTGACGGAGCAATTCACGCTGCGGCAGGCAAAGCGCTTTTGGAGGAGTGCAAAACGCTCGGCGGATGTCGAACGGGCGAGGCAAAAATCACCTCTGCTTACAATCTGCCGTCAAAATATGTTATTCACACCGTCGGTCCGATTTGGAGGGACGGCGAGCATAACGAGCGTGCTTTGCTTGAATCGTGCTATAACAATTCGCTTGCGCTTGCCGTGCAATTCGGGTGCAAATCCGTTGCGTTTCCGCTGATTTCGGGCGGAGTTTACGGCTATCCGAAGTCGCAGGCGTTCAAGGTTGCGGTAGATACAATAAAAAAACACCCGGCAGTCAACAAAATGGCAATTTATATTGTGCTTTTCGACGCCGACGCAATGCGCGCAGGCAGTGCCGTGATTGACGATATTAAGGAATATATCGACGATGTTTATGCCGACTCGCATTTTGAGCAATCGGTTCGTTTAAATCCCGATTTTGCGTCCGATTTTGTGCCCGATATTCCGCCGCTTTGTTCGCCGAGTATGGGTGCTCCGCTCTCATGCCCAAATAGTTTTCAAAGCGAGTCGGTGCCCGGCTATGCTCAGGACGATTTGTTTGAGGAGGACGATTTGCAGAGCCGCCTTAATATGCTTGACGAAAGTTTTTCTCAAATGCTCATAAGACTTATCGACGAAAGGCATATGACCGACCCCGAGTGCTACAAAAAGGCGAATGTTGACAGAAAACTGTTTTCAAAAATAAAAAACAACCCGACTTATAAGCCGAGCAAAATAACAGCTGTTTCATTTGTGATTGCACTTGAACTTGATATTGCCACGGCGCGCGAAATGCTTGCAAAAGCAGGCTATGCTTTTTCGCACAGCGACAAATTCGATATTATAGTCGAGTATTTCATAATTCATCGCGTGTATGATTTTTTCACCATAAACGAGGTGTTGTTCGAGTTTGACCAACAGCTTATAGGCGCATAACTTTGCATATAAAAAGGCACATCCGATACATTGTATCGGATGTGCCTTTTGTGTTATTGTGTTTTGTATTGCCGTTTGTCGGCAATTTTGTCCTTGCCGTTAATACCATTTGTCAACCCAGCCGTCCTTGTCCGTCGCAGGCTTGGTCTGCTTTTCGGTTGTCGAGGTCGGCTGATTTGTTGTGCCTTGGGCAGCGGAGGTCACTGCGGTTGTGCCTTTTGTCGTGCCGACTGCCGTTGAGTCGGCGGCTTTTGTCGTTGCCTCAAATTTCACGGTGTTGTCTGCACTGCCGTCGGCTTTGTCGGTGCTCGCCTTGTTTGACGGTGCCTTTTTGGAGCCGCTTGCGGTTATTTCCGTTGTGACGGGCTTGCCTTTGTCGTCGGTTACGGGCTTTTTGTCACTGCCCGTCACCTGCGAATAATAATGCGTTTCTCCGCTTTTGTCTGTAACGGCAACGGTTGTCATATTATCACCAGAGCCGTTGCTCTTACACGCCGCAAAGGAGCAGATTATGACTAAAATCGAAATTGTAATTAATAATGCTTTTTTCATAATTATTGCTATCCAAAGGGGAAAGGTGTATTGTTATCGTCACCGGGGTCGCTTGTTGTAATGACATCGACGGATTTGAACTGCTCAATTTCACATTCGGGTTTGATATATTTTTCTTTCATTGTCACACCACCTTTTCTAAAATATGCTTTAATGAATTTTTTGTACTTTCGTCAACATCATTGTCTTTTAAAACAGCGTCAGCAATGGTCATATAACTGTGAGTTACCGTATCGGAATAAAAATATTCTCCACCGATTTTTATATATCCCTTTGCTGAAATTGTTTGATTAAATGCTTTGCTCGTGTAAGGCACTTCGGTGAATACAAGATTATATGTTGTATAATCACCATGGTTGATTTTGTTTTTAGCTATAAGCTTTGTTCCGTTTTGGACAGTTAAATCGTCAGTTTCACCTAAAGTATAAACAAATCCGTATTCTTCAATATTTCTGTTTTCCGTACCATTATACTGAAAACCGAATCTCATTCCGGCATCGGTTATCCTAATAGAACCGCCGTTCTTTTTAACATCTCCGAGTAAGCTTATATTGTTTTCTTTAGCATAACTTTCCATAGAACTGCCGTTAGGTGCCAAAACAGTTAATCGGTTACAATCTTTAAAAGTGTTAATTGCAAAAGATATGTCTGCATCACTTGTTTTGATAAGTTTTAAGTTTTTGCAACCAAAAAATGCATGGTTATCAATTTTATCTAATATTCCTAATTTAGCATTTGTGAGAGATGTGCAATTTCTGAAAACACCTGTGTTTGCAGAAGTTAAATTTGGCATTTCGACATTCACTAAGCTTTGACAATTATCAAAAGCGTATATGCCACAATCTTTTACACCCGGTGCAATGACCTCTTTTAGATTAGGGCAGTAAGCAAAAGCACATTTGTCAATTTTCTTTACGCTTTTAGGCAGTATAATTTTTTCCACAACTTTATTACCGGTAAAACACCATTTTCCGATTTCTTCCACAGAATATGAATCTATTTCATCGGGAACTTCGATTACTTTTTGGTCTAATATTTGGCATCTGTCAGCAATATTGTATTGCTGTGTTGAGGAGGCCTTTGTTAAACGGTAACCGCTTTCTTCCGTATATATCGGTGCAGAAAATGTTAAAACCGTTTTTGCCTTGCTTGGAGCATAAGCAACAACTGTAACATTCTGCCATTTTGAAAGTTTTATTGTTTCGCCCAAGTTGTACTTATATTCGCTTGCACCCGGACAGTTTTTATAAGAAATATCGGGATCACCTCCCAGTCCGAGTTCATAATAGATTTCAACATTTTCGTCATTGCTTGAAAATGAAATGTTCGAACAACCGGTGCTTTCGTTTTTGCTTACTTTGTATTCAAGATTGACTTGTTCAAGCTCACAACCGAGCAGTTTTTTTACGCAAGCATAAGCATCTGCAATTATTCTGTGCTTTTCGGAAGTGTTTTCATCATTAGTTGAATAACCCGTTTCTAAAAGCAATTGTTTAACTTCTTTAACAGTAATGCCCGGCTTGGCATAAAGAAGCAAAGAACATATTGATGCAACGAGAGGTGAAGCCGCTGAAGTTCCGGTAAAGAATTTACTTGAACCGCTTTGGTCATAGCTGTTAAGTGCGTAGCCATCGGCGTAAATATCAACAGCATTTCCGAAATTACTGAATGAAGTGATTCTTTTATTGCTTGTGACGGCTCCGACGGCTATTGAATTATCTAACATAGCAGGGTATTTGTATCCTGATAATTCTTTAGAGTCGTTTCCGGCAGCACAAACGATTATCATGCCGTGTGAATTTGCATAATCGGCTGCCTCAATCATAGCTTTTGACTCTTTTGCCTCTCCCAACACAAAACTGCAATTAGCGATTTTGCAATTATCCGATATTGCTAAATATATTGCAGATACCGCATATGATATTGTAGATGGTTGACCGGTATCCTCAATTTGATATGAATAAAGTCGTACAGTGTCAAGTGTGTTATTTATTATTACTCCTGCTACGGAAGAGCCATGACCGTATTCGTCTTGTGTACCATCGGATGAGTGATCATCAAGATACGAATAACCGCCGGCAAGTCTGTTTTTGGTGATATTGTTTACCGATATGCCTGTATCAATAACTCCGATGTTTTGCGTAGCAATTGAAATGTTCTCTTTTTTCATTAGTTTTATTGCATCATCAATATTCTGAGTTACTGTACTGTAACAATTCGGTGTAAGATTATAGCTTGACTCAGTTTCTGCGCTGCATAGAGAATTTTCTAATTTACTATCGTATTCAACATAATTCACAGATGATTTTGAAGTGTAGTAGTTATATGCTTTTTTTGCAGAATCTGCACTTGGGAATTGAAGGACATATAGTCCTTCAATTCCTGTTGCAATATCAACAGCATCTAAAGTGTCAATATCTTTCTCAGAGCTGACTATGAGTCTGTTTGAAACATCATAATCCTTTGAATTTATATCTTTTAACTCATCAGCAAATTGATAAGTTTCTGTTTGAGAAACTTTATCGGTGATCGGTACATACTTATCTGCAGCTAACGCAATATTGCTTGGTATAATGATTAAAAGAACAAGTACTATTGATATTATTTTTTTCATAAAATCACCTTTCTGCGTGCTTAATTCTTTATTGATAATTGATATATCGACGGGAATAAAGCTATAATTATACCTAAAATTCTAAATGAGGCTGAATAGTTATCAATATAAGAACAGAATTGAGCCTCTGTTGTACCGTCAATATTGATATTAGCTAAAACAATGCCAAACTTTGTTGAACAAAGGACAATAATTGCTCCGATTACCAAAAATGCAAATGTATATATTTTTTTCATAAAATCTCCTGTTTTTACGGTGGTTGATTTACGCTAAATTGTTTAATATATAAATACCTATTTTATATCCGTTATAATCAAGGGTTTTGAGTTCGATATTTTTGTTTTTGTATGTTATTGAATCACCTGACGGGTCGACGATTACTCCGTAATAAAAATCCATTCCCTGTTTATCGTATTCGCGGTGAATTTGATTGTTTTTGAGCAGTTGCTCGGTTGTGTTTTCAACGGTGCAAAGCGAATATTTGTTGCCAAGAAGAGAATCGCTCTCTTCAATGGTTGCAAAACCGAGTCGCCCGTCCTCCGTTTCATAAAGATATATGTTTATATTGCCGCTTTCCTCACTGCCTATCATGCTTTTAACAGGGGAGGTGTCGCCTGTTGCCGCCTCCTGATAAATGACATCTTCGACGGTTGCGTTTGATTCGTCGATAAAAACAATTCCGACGCCGAGCAATACTATCAATATCGGTATGATGATTTTCAGCACTTTTTTCATAATTGTTCCTCACATAAGTTTCTTTTTATCATAATAACATACGGCGGTGTATGTTTACAAACGCGGTCGAATTATTCTTTTTTCTGCTTTGCGCCGAAAATGTCCGCCACTTCGGTTATCGAAATATACGCCGCCGGGTCGATTGAGTGAACAATTTCGCGCATTTTGCCGATTTGAAAGCGGTTGAGCACAAAATAAATCACGGTTTTGTCGCTGTCGGAATAATAGCCCTTTGCGTCAAAAAATGTTATTCCGTTTTCAAATTCAACCGAAAGCTTTTCGCATATTTCGTCGTGCTTCGTTGTGATAATCATTGCCGATTTTGAGCGGTCAAAGCCCTCGACAATATAGTCAATCACCTTCAGCGCGACAACATATGTCACAATTGAATAAAGCGGCAAAATCCAGCTTTGGTATATCACGCCGCATATTATGTAAAGCGCAACATTGTATATCATCACAAATGTGCCCACCGTCAGCGAAAGCCGCTTTGCAAATATCACGGCAAGCACCTCAATGCCGTCCATCGCGCCGCCGTATCTTATTGCAATTCCGCTGCCGGCGCCCGAAATCAGTCCGCCGAAAATGGCGCACAAAAACAAATCGTCCTTTGCAAACGGTGACAAAAATTCAACATCAATCGGCAAAACATCGGTTATCAGCCAAGCCGACAGTGAATATATCGCCACAACATAAACGGCGTAAAATGTGAAAACACCGCCCTGCTTTTTTGCACCGAACAAAAATATCGGTATGTTCAAAACGGCAAGAAAAAAAGACAGCGACAAAAAGTCCGGCGTGAGCTGCCCCAAAAGCATTGAGGTGCCGGATATTCCGCTGTCATAAAGGCGCACGGGTTGCAGGAACATTGTCACGCCGACGGCGTTTATTATTCCTGCAATCGTGAGCATTAATATGTTTTTTAATTTAAGCTGCTTAAAAAATTTCATCAGGCATCCTTTCTTTGTCGGTGAAATCTAACGGCTATTTGTTTCTTATATCGTCCCCGAATAAGTAAAGTTTGACATACTCTCCGGTGATTCTGCTTGTGATTCGCTGGTCATATTTGTTGAGCAGTTCCTCAAACTCGCAGTTTGTGCTGATTATCGTCGGCTTGGCGGAAAGCAGTCTTGTGTTGATTATGTTATAAATTGTGGCAATGCTGTATTGATTGTCAAGCTCGGTGCCCAAATCGTCAAGTACAAGCAAATCACAGTCAAGCACCTGCCGCTTTGTGTAAACGATATTTTCATCTCTGCCGAACTGCTCCGACTGCAAATCGTCGCAAATATTTTGGCTCGTGCCGTAGCAAACGCTGTATCCCTTGTTTATTACAACATTTGCGATTGCAAGCGAAAGGTGTGTTTTGCCAAGCCCTGTTTTGCCGAGGAACAAAAGATTTTTGCTGTTTGTTGAAAAGTTTTGAGCATATTTTCTCGTTGCCTCCAAAACTTTTTGTGCCTTTGCTCTCGGCACGATTGAGTTTTCAAGCGGTGTTTCGCTGTAATAGCTCAAATCAAAGTTTTCAAATGTGCATTTGTCAAGCGGTGCAAATTTTGCAACCTCACTGCGCATTATGTCCTTTAAAAGCTGTCTGTGGCACGCACAAAGTCTGCCGCCGACAAAGCCCTTGTCCTCGCAAACGGGGCAAACATATTCGGGCTTCAGCGCATTTTCGCTGTATCCGTTTTTCTTCAAAATTATTGTGCGCTCTTCAACAAGTGCCTCGCTTTGCATACGCAGTTCGCGCACTTTTTCGTCCTTGTCGCCGTTGTAAAAAAACAGCTTTGATATTTCAAGTCCGATTCGCGACAGCTTGCGCTGAATTTCGGCAACCTCGGGGAGCTTTTCCTTTATCTCCTCGGCTCTTGTGTCTGCCTGCATAACTGCCTTGTCGCGGCGCTTTTCCAATATCTGCTCTGCTTTTTTGTATATTTCGGTTGAATAAGGCATATTTTTATCCTCTGTTAAATGTCAAAATTATCGTCAAACATGGCTTTCTTCGCAATTTCGTCAATATCAAAATTCGGCGTTGACGAAAGTCTGTTGCTCTTTTTGGAGTCCTTTTTATTTGAATTTGTGTGCTTTTCATTGTCGGCAATCACATCGTCGGGCGTTTTGATGCCCTTTTTGTGCCAATTTTTAAGCACACCGTCAACATATTTAAGTGTCGGTTTTTCTGCGTTTTCGCGCATTACATTGCACGCAATTTCTATCATTTCAAGCGAAAATTCCTCTGCCCAGCGGTTAATCATTTCGCGCTGTTTCATTGTCGGGCTTTTGTGCCTTATTCCGGCAAGAGCAACAATGTCGGTCCACAGCTTGTCGGATTTTTCAAGCGATTGCAGGCGCTCGTCCGCAGCGTCGAGCGTTGTTATTCCGTCCTCGCTCCAATTTTTAGCCATTGCGCCTATGTATCCCGTGCCGACTGCCTTGCCGCGCTCCTTTTGCGTTTTGTAATAGTGCAAAATCGTCAGCACTATTTCATACGGCAAACCGTAGTATGTCACCATATTGATAATTAATTCCTGCTCTGCGTGGCTGAGCGTTTTGCCCAAAACCTCCTGCGCGTTGCGCATAAGCTCTGTCAGCTCCTTGCTTTCGCGGCACGCGGCAACTATATCCTTGGGCGATAAAACGGGTATCGGCATTGTTTGCATTTTTTTGGCTTGTTCAATTTTAATTTGCGTTTTTTCGGGTTGCGGCTTTTCGGGCTTTGCCTCTGTCTGCGGCTCTGCGGCGGTTGTCTGCGCCTCAATCGGCTCAATCTCAACGGCAACGCCGTCCTTTGAAAGCACGCCCTCCTCAACCCAAAAGTCAAGAAAATCATCGGCGTCACTCTCTGTGCAACCGAGAATTTTTGCGATTTCTTTACTGCTTGCTTTGCCGTTTTTCGACAAAATTATCATAAGTGCTTTAAGTTGATATTCGCTTGCAAGCTTGATATAGCGCGTTGCAATCCTCTGCGGCACGCAAAATGTGCCGTCCTGCCAAACGCTTCCTATGGGCATGATTTGATATTCCGTTTTGCTCACCCCTTTTCACGATACATATTATTTATTTTATCAAAAATACATATAAAAGTAAAGTGCCTAATATATGACAAAAATAAAAGCGTAAAGCCAAACAGCCTTACGCTTTGTGGAGCGGATTACGAGACTCGAACTCGCTACCTTCACCTTGGCAAGGTGACGCTCTACCGGGTGAGCTAAATCCGCATTTACTTTGCGAGATTTATTATACATACACTTGCACCGTTTGTCAAGAATTATTTTTTACTTTGTTAAAAAAATATGTTTTGTGCCGATTTTCGAGCGGCGGATTTTGTCGGTATTGCTTATTTTTTATTTATATGTTAAAATGATTAAAATTACCGTTGCCTTTAACGGGGGTGAAGCTTTGGGAAAAAAGTATAATTACTTTGACGATACCGACACTTCGGCACGCAAGGATAAAAAGCCGCGCTTTAACAAAATGGATATTTCCGACTTTTTGAGTCGGCTTCAATCAAAGGAGCGCAGTGAAAAAGCCAAAATCGTTGAGGATTTGCGTGACGCAAAGCAAATTGTCGGCACAAACAAAAAGGTGCGCGTTACTGCACTCACAGTTTGTGTTATTGTTGCGCTTATTTTGCTTGTTGTCATTTTCGCCGTCAAATTCAGCAGCGAAAACCGCAGAATCGAGCAGTTTAAGGCGGACGCGGGCGAGGTTTGCGCCAAATATGCCGCAGATTACGGCAACTGCAGTTATGAGGGCGTTGCGGCGGCTGAAAGCGAAGGCGGCTACAGGATGATCGGTCTTTGCTACGCACGCGAAATGGATTTTGATAACGACGGCACAAGTGAACTGCTTGTTGCGTACCGTGACAACGGCATTTATTATGTCGATATTTGGGGATATAAGAAAAAGCACAAATTTGAAAAGCTCTATCACCAAAAGGCGGCGCAGACAACCGACAAGGCATCGGATGTTTGGATAACTCTTTATTATCATCGCAACATTTATTATATAGGCAACCACTCGGGCGAAAATCTTTCAAAGGTGGACCTTTACACGCTCAAGGGCACGGAGTTTAAAAACAAAAAGTCCGCAACCTTTGATTCAAACTCGCAAAGTTTTAAAATTGATGAGAAAAACGGCGATTTTGAAATGATTCGCCTTTCTGTTCTCACCGAAAGCCGCGCCACAAAAACGGCAGACCTTGTTAATTCAACCGTCGGAGGCTTTACACGAAGCAGTGAAAACGCAACCGTTAAAACGGTGACGGGTCAGTCGCTCAACGATGCATATTTTGAACTTGTCAACGAATATACAAAAAAATACGGCTCGGCGGAGCTTAAAAAATCAGGCTCAAAGGCTTATATCAACGGACTTGCGGTTGTTAAACTTGTCGATTTTAATAACGATAATGTTAGCGAACTTATGCTTATTTATCGCCGTGCCGTCAAAATCCGTTCCGAAGATTCCGACGGCAACTATATCAGCAAAAATGTTTACAGATACAATTGCGATATTTATTCATACAACGGCAGTTCGGCAGAGCTTGTTTATCAAAACCAAGGCTCGTCAAACACCTTGAATGACAGCGACGAAATTTATTTTATGCTCAAACATCAAAATAATATCCAATATATTTGTATAAATGATTTTGATGTCGAGGATTACGGCAGAACGATTAACGCCTCCTCGTCGATGTATTCGTTCAAAGGCAAAAACTTTAAGCGCACATATGACGCCAAGTATAAAAAGGAATACGGTTATATCAAATATTATATAGACGGCGAGCGTGTGTATAATTCCGAATTTGAGGAAAAAGGCTACGAGGTGCCTTTCTTCAACGGCAATACCGATTATGACGACGATGTTTATGATGTTATCCGTTTGCAAAGCGATACGAAAAATTCCGATGCTTTGCAGCAGGTAATCAATTCCACAGGTTATACGGTTAACGAACTTAACAAATAGTAATATTTTACCAAAGCATTAAAATTTTGCAAACAAATTTGCCGTTCGTTGATTTTTAAGAAGGCATAGTATATAATTGATTTATAACAAAAATTACGGAGATTAAACAATGATTTGTCCAAATTGCAAGGCAATTATAGATGATAATTCAAGATTTTGCACGGCATGCGGCTTTCGCATTACACCGCAGGAAAAACCTGCGATAAAATACAACGCACAGGGTCAAGGCTTCCCCTCACAGCCGCGTCAAACACCTGTTAAACCTGTTCCGAATTATACCTTGCAGGAGCAGGACTCGCGCACTATTATTTTACCCGATGATCAGCGCGGCATTGTCACTCCGATAGGCGCACCGGCTCAACAGGCGGCACAGCCGAATTACGGCGGTTTTTCACAAAATCCGCCGATTCGCAAAAAGAAAAACGGCGCAAAAATCGCCGCAATCGTTACGGCGGTTGTTGCAGTGCTTGTTGCCGCATGCATTGCGGTTGTGCTTTTGTTCACGGTGCAGACAAAATCGTTTGTGACCGACGCCGACAACGGCAAAATTTTCACGGGGTGCGACGGCTACGGCTCCGTTGCCGATGATGCAAACGGAGTTTTTGACACATTCGCACTTTATAAATCACTCGGCGGCGAGGTTTTCGGCACCGAAAACGAGGCGGATTTTTTAAGCCTTGATGTTGCCGATGTCAAAAAAAGCTACAGCTATTCGTCGCGTGAAATTGAGTCCGTTTTCACCTCGTACAAAAGCTTGAAATCGGCAATAAAAATCAAGTATTCATCAGATGATAACATTAAAAACGGTGACGCCGAAAAATTTTATGTTTCGATAGATACCGACAAAATCAATTCGCTGGGATTTGCAAAAAAACTGATAGGCAAAAACAAATTTGAGGTGAGCGTTGCCGCCTCTTCATTGCCGCAGGTTGTCGATGTCAATGCGTTTGAATTTTTAAACAGCGTTGTTTATGACAAAACAAACGGTGAAATTCATTGCGTTTATAATAAACAGCTTATCAAGACTGTCGGCGATTTCAAAATTGCTGTTGACGGCGACGAGATTGCCGTTAAAAACAGCACCGGAAATACTGTCGGCACATTCGGCTTTTATCCGGATTCGGTAATTTCATCGCAAAAGCCGAATGAGATTTCGGTTAAGCTTTCGTGCAAAAAAGAGGAATTTGCGCAGTATGGGATTGTATTTACGCAAACCGATAAGAAATTTACAGTAGGCGATTGCGATTATACATCAAATATAACAAAATTAAACGCGTCCGATTTGTCAAGTTTAAAAAATGCAGCATTTAAAGCAATTCAAGCTTATCATTCCGATGCCGAAGAAGAAAAAATCTATTTTTCGTATCGGGGCGAGGGATATACAAACAGATTGATTTTTACTTATTCATACGGTGATTCGTCAACGGGCAAAAAACTTTATGCAACCGTTGCGTTTACGGATATTAAATCCGACTCGGGCAAAAATCTTGTCACAAATCCCAAGAACGCGTCAACAAGTGTTACCGATTCGATGGCTTCGCTTAAGGATATAGAAAAGGAATATAAGGCATCGAGCAAATCGTTTTATTCGGTTAAAATTCAAAAATTAAATTAATGGCCGTTTTGGCTAAGGAGGAATATAAAATGAGATTTTGTAAATACTGCGGAAGACAGTTAGGCGACAACGAGCTTTGCACCTGCCCCGATGCACAGGCAGAGGCACAGCGCAATGCGCAACAACCAGCACCGCAATCGACGGACACACCCGTTTATGAGGAGGCATCGGCACAACAGCCGACACCGCAGGAAATTCAGTACGAAATACATGAGCAAGTCGCTCCTCAACCACAGGAAATGTCTCAGCAGCCTCCTGTTCAAGAGGCTCAACCGACGGCACAGCAGCCTGCACCGGCAGATAATCCGACACCCGATTTCAGCGAAAATCCGGCAGCGGTTTTCAATGCGCCGCCACAGCAGCAGGAGTCACCGATTAATCACAATCAGCCGGTAGCACCGCCGCAACAGCCTTATTATACTGCGCAGGGCCAGCCGTACGGTCAGCCGTATAATCAACAATATGTTCCGCAGCAGGTTCAGGCGGCTCCAAGCTCAGTCGATTTTTCAAAATTTACTCATTTCTTTAAAAACTATTTTGTAAATCCGAATGAGGCGGTAAACGAGCACGCAAAGGCAAAAGATCCGGCAACGCTCATTATTTTAAGCATTTTGTTTGTTCTTATGAGCGGACTTTGCGATTTGGGACTCGGCATCAATATCGGCTATAAAGCCGGCGCATGTTTTGTTTTCGGAGTTGTGTTTGCACTTGTCGGCTTGGCTATGACATTCGGCTCAAACATTCTTTACACAACACTCACAAATCAAAAGCAAAACCCTGTTGAACTTATAAGCAAGGCAATCCTTCACACACCTATGACAACGGCGCTTTTGTTTCTCGGCATATTCATTTCGCTTATTAAATCGCCGGTATTTATTGCAGTTTACTATGTGATTATTGCCATTACCTATGCCGTTTCACAAATCAGCGTTTTGATTGAATACACAAAAACGCAGGGCACATCAATGCTCAAAAAACTCTATTTCTTCGGCGTTGTTTTCGTATTCACCGTTGTAATGCTGATTTTGGCTTATCTTCAGTGCAAAACGGTTATAAGCTCTGTAATCAATTCTTTCTTTGGTTCTTGGTTCTAAATTTTAAATATTCAAAATAACAAACAGGAGGCATTCGTTATTGGATGCCTCCTGTTTTTTTGTGTGTCAGTTAATTATGTATGTCAGTTTATTTTGTATTTTAAAAGATTTTCTTCAAACATTTCCATAAAACTCTTGTTTGAATGGCTCTTTACGCCCTTTAAGTACGAGTGCGTTTGATACGAGCGTTTTGACAGCTCGATAATGCACACCGCAAGGTTAGAACAATGATCGGCTATTCTTTCAAATGAATTGATTATGTCAAAGAAAAGCAAACCGTTTTCGATACTGCATCCGCCGCTTTCAAGCCTTTTTGCATGGCGTGCGCGCAGCTCTTCTTTCAAATTGTCAATCGTTTGCTCAAGCGGCTCGATTTCTGCCGCAAGTGCAATATCGTCATTGTTAAACGCTGTTATTGATTTGTCGATGATGTCACAAACCGCTTTGCTCATAACCTCAAGCTCGTGGTTTGCATCGTCCGAAAAGTGAATGTTTTGCTTGTGCATGCGGCGTTTTACTTTCAAAATGTTTACGCCGTAGTCGCCTATTCTCTCAAAGTTGCTGATTGAGTGGCTGAGCTTTGAAAGCTTTACGGAATCGTCAACGCTCAAATCCATTGCGCTGATTTTTACAAGATATGTTTCAAGCCTGTCCTCATATGCGTCAAGTTCCTTTTCGTTTTTGCTTATCAACTCGTCCTTTTCCTTTGAATATGCTTTGATAAATTCAAGGCAAAGCGAAATGTTTTCTTTGGCAAGCTCGCCCATTTTCTCTGCCTGCTCCTTAACCTTGTCAATTGCAAAGCCGGGGGCTTTTACAAAGCGCTCTTCAAGCAATTCGCTTGATTTTGCCTGCGGCTCTTCTTTATCCCTTATGATAAGGCAGGCGAGCTTTTCGAGCTGTTTGCCGAACGGAAACAGAACAACCGTCGCAAAAACATTAAACGCCGTGTGTATGATTGCGATTGTCGCCGCATTAACTTTGTCATTTATAAACGGCAGACCGATAATTGCATTTGCGCCGTAGAACAACGCCATCGCAAGCAAAACGCCTATTGTGTTAAACGCAAGATGCACAACTGCTGTGCGCTTTGCGTTTTTGTTTGTGCCGATTGATGACAAAACCGCAGTGATACATGTGCCTATATTTTGACCCAATATAATAGGAAACGCAGACGATACCGAAATTGTGCCCGTAACTGCAAGTGCCTGCAAAATTCCGACAGATGCGGAGGACGATTGAATAATCGCCGTTAAAACTGCGCCGGCAAGAACGCCCAAAATCGGGTTTGAAAACATTGTCAGCATATGTGTAAATTGCGGAACGCTTTTCAGCGGTTCAACAGCGGCACTCATCGCTTCCATACCGTACATTAATACTGCAAAGCCAAGCAAAATCGAGCCGAAATTCTTTTTTTTCTCGCTTTTTGCAACCATAAGCATTACTATACCAATTAAAGCAAGCACCGGCGTGAATGACGACGGCTTCAAAAGTGCAACAAAAATATTGTCGCTTTGAATGCCTGTCAGCGACAAAAGCCACGCGGTGACCGTTGTGCCTATGTTTGCGCCCATAATTATTCCGATTGCCTGATGCAGTGACATAATGCTTGAATTTACAAAGCCGACAGCCATAACGGTAACGGCGCTTGATGATTGAATAATCGCAGTTACGCCCATTCCGAGCAAAACGCCTTTGAATCTGTTGTCAGTCATTTTGGCAAGAACGCTCTCGAATTTGCCTCCGCCGAATTTTTCGAGGCTTGAGCCCATATAATTCATGCCAAACAAAAAAAGTGCCAAGCCGCCTACAAGCGACAGCGCGTTAAAAATTGTCATATATCTATTCACCTCGATGTTAAAATACTTTAACATAGTTTATTTTGCGTTCGGTTTATGTTAAATTCGTGTAAAACTGCGATTTAACATAAATTTAACACTGTGCAAATTTACAATTAACTGTTATAATATACTATATTGACAAAGAGGTGATTAACTATGACAAACAACCTTATTTATATTGTTGAAGATGACAGCAGTATCAGAGAACTCGAAAAATATGCATTGTTAAATTCCGGCTTTACAGTTGAGGGCTTTGATAATTCAAAGGAGCTTTACAACGCGCTCGGCACAAATTTGCCGGTGCTTATAATTCTTGATATTATGCTCCCGGGCGAGGACGGACTCAATATTCTCAAAAAAATCCGCCAAACTCCAAACTATAAATATATACCTGTTATTATGGTTACCGCTAAAACAAGCGAGATAGATGCGGTTAAAGGGCTTGATATGGGCGCCGACGATTATATAACAAAACCGTTTGGCGTTATGGAACTTATAAGCCGCATAAAAGCTGTTTTGCGCAGAACGCAAACGCAAAAGGTCAACACCGTTTCACTTGATGAAATTACGATTGACGAGGAACGCCACATAGTTTATATCAACGGCGAACAGGTCGAGCTTACATATAAGGAGTACGAAATTTTAAAACTTCTTATTATAAACAAAGGCATTGTTCTTACGCGTGACAGATTGATGGAAAATATTTGGGGCTATGATTTTGAGCAGGGAAACAGAACGGTTGATGTTCATATTCAGTCGCTCAGAAAAAAGCTCGGTCCCTCGGGCGACCATATAAAAACGATTCGCCATGTGGGTTATAAAATAGATTAAGGGTGATATATTATGATTAATAAAACCTTTTCAAAAATTTTGTCCTTGGGCATTGCGATTGTGCTTGTCACAAGCGTGATAACCGTTTGCATATTTCATACTTATTATGAAAAGCAGGCGCAAAGCAATCTTAAATCAATTGCCGAAATTGTTTCGTCAGAACTTAATACAAACGGCGACTATTCCTTTATAAATGACGGTATAGATGACAATACCCGCCTCACGCTGATTGCGCCCGACGGCACCGTTTTGGCTGATAATACGCAAAGCGATGTTTCAAAAATGGAGTCGCATGCAAACCGCCCCGAGTTTAAAGAGGCACTCAAAAGCGGCACCGGTTCAACAATCAGAAAGTCATCGACAATCGGCGAGTCAACATTTTATTATGCAATAAAACTGAATAACGGCGATGTTTTGCGTGTAGCCGTTACAAGCCAAAGCGTTTATGTTGTTTTTTATAATTCTCTTATTATAATTGCCGCTGTTATGCTTGTTGTTTTGATAATTTCGCTTGCACTCAGTTATGCAATTACCAAAAGCATTGTCAACCCGATTACCGAACTCGGCGAAAATCTTGACGATATTGAAAATGTCAAAACATATGAGGAACTTCAGCCGTTTGTTGAAACCGTTAAGGAACAACGCAAAAAGCAAAAATTGCTCGACAAGCAAAAAAAGCAGTTTACGGCAAATGTTTCGCACGAACTTAAAACTCCGCTTACTTCGATTGCCGGCTATGCCGAGCTGATTGAAAACGGGATGGCAAAGCCCGAGGATGTCAAGCCGTTTGCGCACACTATCAGAAAACAGGCGCTTCGCCTTGTTTCGCTGACGGAGGATATTATTCAGCTTTCACAGCTTGACGAAATTGAGGGCGACCTTTCAATCGAAGAGGTCGATATGGGCAAAATTGCAGAAAAATGTGTTGACGCACTCGAAATGAATGCAAAGGCAAAGGGTATTGAAATCAATCTTAAAGAGGAGCACGCCGTTGTCAACGGCAACGCATCGCTTCTTGAGGAGCTTGTTTACAATCTCATCGACAACGCTATAAGATATAATAAAGAAAACGGTACCATTGATGTCAGCGTTACCGCCAAGGATCACATAACTGTCAGCGTTTCCGATACCGGTATCGGAATACCCGAAAAATATCAGTCGCGTATTTTTGAAAGATTTTTCCGCGTCGACAAATCACGCAGTAAGGAAACGGGCGGCACCGGCTTGGGACTTGCAATTGTAAAGCATATTGCCGAGGTGCACAACGCAACAATTTCCGTTCACAGTGTTGAAAATGTCGGCACAACGATTATGGTTGAGTTTTAAAGAAATATAATTTAAT